>Ga0209683_10000109_pt1 | contig 30259 bp, 21 predicted proteins | sample DOMMetBare2Fresh_FD_187474 | JGI IMG/M metagenome (GOLD analysis project Ga0209683, IMG submission 187474) | Wetland sediment microbial communities from St. Louis River estuary, USA, under dissolved organic matter induced mercury methylation -... | ecosystem: Environmental > Aquatic >... | reverse complement strand
CACTGCGGATGGAACTATTTTAAAACCACGTTGCAGTTCGTCCATCGCGCGCACGAATCGCGCCCGGTCGGCTATGCGGCTTGCCTCCTGGAGATCCCGGCTGCCCATTTCCCATTCGGTTCGCATTATTTTGAGAATGGCTCGCGATTCGGCAGACAGAAGCGACGACTCGTGGCTGCGAGGTATGCCCCACACAGAATGAAAGTATGGAACCAACCTTCGTGCAATGAAGGTGGCGCGTCCCCTCGCGAGCTTGCTGTAGAATATTTTCCCCCGGCCCATGATTTCATCCTTGAGACTCCAGGTTAAGCTGCTTTCCGGATCCTTCTGTACGTTACGAGGCATGTGCGCGTCACGCCTGCCGCAAACCGCAATGTAAAGAGAGGGCCCGGGCCGGCGGGAATCAGTCAGGGCGGAGCAAAATCCTACCGAGTCAATAAACTGCTCCGCCGAATTCACATCTTCCAAACGTCGATCGGGTTCGCGAAGCCAGCACCGGTCACGGTAGGCCTCAATTTCTTCGGACAATACCTCGAACATAGCGTTTTAAAACGGCAAGGCTGGCCCAACAGTATGGACCAGCCTTGCCGCTTCGTACAGTGCTTTTGCAGAAGAGTCGTTTACCGGTTCGGACCGGTCGCGCGTATGGTCATCTCGGTGCCCGTCGGCAGATCCAGATCATCGCGACCCTGAACATAGACAGAACCTGCTCCGCCGCCGGCGCCGATAACTGCGCCGATCGCGGCCCCCTTTCCACCACCGGCAATTGCGCCGATGATTGCACCTACCGCGGTACCAATTGCAGTACGCTGAATGGTTTTCGAGGATTGGCTGTCTTCCTGAATGGCGCCCTCATTGTCGATCTTCACGGAGTCCCCGTTCGGCAGTCGAACCGATTCAAGGATGCCGGCAAAGCGATAACTGCGGCCGTCTCGCATCCGGATATTGTCAAAGCTAAGGGTCACTTGCGAACGGCCAGTAATGCGACCGCTACGTTGAATGTTGGACACATGACCTTCAATGACAGCTCCCGAATATTGTTCGGGTGAGCGAACGGTCGCGGTAAAGGTGTCGCCATCACGAACGTTTTTTGTGGACAGCGAATTGCTCAGTTCGGCTGTTACTGTCTCACCATTGCGCAGGATGAATTCGCTATTGTAGTCGTCACTGGGAAGATCCGACGGTCCAGTGAAAATATCGAACCTCGCTGTGTCGGCGGTCTTCTCATAAAAACTCTGCAACTCGATTGGCGTATTCAAACCTTCAGTGTACACACGTCTGGTCACGCTCAGTCGTCCATTGTCAAGCGGGACAAAAATGACGTTGAACTCATTATTTCGGTCCCCGGTCGTGGTTACAGTCAATTGATTTCCGGTCAGATTGCTGCGGACGCGAATTGTCCGGCCACTGTTGGTGGTTTCAACTCGCTCGCGACCATCAGCTTCGAAGGTAACCTGCGCAGCTCTTGTAGATGCCATCGTCACGGTACGTCCGCGCACGTCAATGGCAAGCTGCACCGGCGGCTCCAAACGCCTCAACAACTGATCGCGCCGTTGCTGACGCTGCTGATACGGTAAAGAGCGCAGGGCTCTGTCAATCGCCACTCCGGGATCTTCGGTACGCGCTGAGTCCAGCCGGTAGGTGCCGGTCAATTGCATCAGCGGCGGATAATTTCGACCAGTCTCAATCCAGGTTAGTCCGTAGATCCTCGCCAGATCATTAAAGTCAGTGCGCAAGTTAGACCAGTATCGTCGCGTATTGCCATCGCTGTTGCGTCGGCTAATAAAGGAACCCAAAGCGCTCCCCTGGTCAAGAACCCTTTGTGCATCGGAGGCTGTGGCCTGGCGACGATTCAACCTTTGCCTAAGGTCGGCCACTGCATTGCTCAGATTCGTAAGCAACACGTTCGGGTCATTGTTTTCGCGAGTGTTATAGACGGAGTTACCATCGGAAGTCAGACTATTTCGCAATAGGTCAATCCGGTCGTCAATTCGGCGGAGAATCTGGCGCACACTCTGTGTGCTGATTCGTGAAGGGGTTCTGGTCTGCGCCTCTGCTGTCAGTCCTGCTAAACATAGGAGCAAAACCACCCCCAGGTATTTTTTAAATGCGGTCATTGTTATTTCCTCCAGTGATCTTCGAGCCCAGAACCAAGGGTTGTCATACTTTGAACAGTCGTACCTGAGTTCTTCCAAGCTATTGTTGGGGAGAATCGAATGACTTACAAGCTGTGTGCCAAAACTTTCTTACAACTTGACTTCGGTCAACCTGCCATCCAAATGCACTTGTCTGGTGACAAGACTTTATTGCGGAATTGGAGCCATTGCTGGCATTCAAGATCACTTATGTCAGATTGAGATGGGCGGAAGTACGTGTTTGGGACGGAGTGTATTGCAATGCTACGTCAGATTAGCAACGGAAACGGGCTGCAGAGGCACGGTTTCGGAAAGAGCTCCATGTGTTATTCTCCCCAACGGAGGCGATAAACATGGAGAATAGCGATCCAAAAGCAACCATTCACTATGCAGGCAACGAATACTTTATCGGCATCACTCCATCCCGGCATGCCATTACGCTCGACACCGACCATGATCGAAATTCAGCACCCACACCTGTTGAGCTGCTTTTGATTGCACTCGGGAGCTGCACAGCGGTGGATGTCATGGGTATCCTGCAAAAGAAACGCGAGCAGGTTACCGACTACCGGGTTGAGGTTCGGGGAGAAAGGCAAGCAGACCATCCCCGCAGCTTCAAGCGCATGGAGGTCAAGCACATCATTACCGGTAAGAGTGTTGCATCCAAGTCGGTGGCCAGCGCCATCGAACTTTCCGAGAACAAATATTGCAGTGTCGCGGCCACTTTCCGACCTACCGTGGAAATCACATCCACTTATGAGATCATCGAAGCATAATGAGTTCCAGAAAAACAGAGGTCTCAAAACCACTTCCTGCATTAGTTGGTATTTGTCTGCTACTCGGTCTGAGCTTTGTGGGCGTTACAGTAGCTTCACCAGGGGGGCTTCGCCCGGCCACCGCCATAACGTCCCCCTCCGGCTTTCAGTCAGCAAGCGACAGCAGCCTCGCTGCCGTGCGTCAAAGCGATCGCTCGCTGCGCACGGCTAGCGGAAGCTTACCCAGGTTACCGGCCGGGGAACACCTTCGGCGGGCTGGTATCTACATGACCAACAGGGCTTTTGCGGAAGCTCGCGAACATTGGGAGGCATTGCTTAACTATTACCCTGAAGATCCGAATATTCCCTCCGCGCTGTTTGGCATTGGGCGTTCGTATTTCCAGGAGCGCCGCTACCAGGAAGCCCTGACCGTCTTTGACAGACTTCGTCAATCCTTTCCGCAAACCAAGGATGGCCGCGAGGGCTTGAACTTCAGCGCTGCGGCTGTCCTGCGCATGGGTCAACCCGCCCAAGCTGCCGATCGCTATCGACAGTACGTCGAGCAGTATCCCGAAGGTGAACGAGCCGATAGCGCCCATTTGAATTTGATCGACAGCCTGCGCGAAGCTGGGCATCTCAAAGAGGCAGTGCAATGGGTTGCAAATACTCGCGCAAAATTTGCCGGCGCGCCGACAGAGCTTAGCGCTCAGTTTGCCCTGCTTCGCCTTCATGTCGCTGAGGGAAACTGGAAATTTGCTGCTGCCACCGGCGAAGAGCTGGGCAACAAACGTTTTCAAAAGGGGGTTCTGACTACCTATTCTGAGGTCAATTACCTGAAGGCCTATAGCCTGCAGCAATCGGGGAGAATGGATGAAGCAGTGACTGCCTATCTAAGCATTCCGGACGGAGCTGATTCTTATTATGGAGGGCTGGCGACTGAACGACTGCAGAAGCTTGTCAATGCCAGGCAGCGGCCCTTAGTGGATCAGCGGGTGCAGCGCGTAAGTGCCCAGATAGCTCAGGTAGCCAGTTCGTATCCAGCACCCTATCGCGAAGCAATCCTGCGGACTGCGCGAGCGAGAAAGCTTGATCCGCGCTTCATCCTGGCCATCATGAAACAGGAGAGCGTATTCAAGCCACTGGCGAAGTCACCAGCAGGTGCGCGCGGGCTGCTGCAACTGACCGTAGATGCAGCCCAACGCTATGCCGCCAGCGCAGGTTTCAGATCGCTGACAGAAAATCAACTGTATCGGCCTGAAACCTCAATCACTGTGGGCGGCGAGTACATTGCTGAACTATCTCGGATGTTTCCCGATCAACTTGAGGCCGTTGCTGCCTCATATAACGGCGGCGAGGACAATGTTGCCCGCTGGGTTAAGCGGGCCAAGCAGAGAGACCCTGGCGTCTTTACCGCCGAAATCGGGTTTGACGAGACGAAAGCTTATACCCAAAAAGTGATGGCCAACTATCGCGCCTACCGTCAGCTCTACACCGCCGATCTGAATCGAAGGTGACCAACACAAAAACTCCAGCCCCCAAAAGGCGGGAAGCGGGAAGCTTCTCTGTCAGAACGAGCCCGCGCCTGAACCCGAAACGGATGGACCCACCCACTGCAGGTCGGCGTAACTGATCACGGCTCCGGGCTGAAGCGTCGGTCTTCAAATCCTCTCGCATTTTCTCGGCGGCGCAGGCTATCCGGCCTCTGATAACCGCGCGGCTGAATTCCTAATCGTACCAACCCCTGGTAAAACTCATAACGGATCGATATTTCGGAATATGGATGCGGCTCCAGCTGCATATTCACCCAGCGAACATCATTCGAGACGGAACGGCCGATACCCGTGGCTGCGGACTCATCATCTGGCGCTGGGTACGACTTTGACCGGCCGTCTTTTCTGTCTGCCGCCGCAGGGCCTGCTTCCGTTCGGGCGGCGCTTCCGGCGCCATTTTCATCGTAGGGGCGCGGGGGTGTCGAAGGAGACACCTGGACAGGAATCGGCTGGCGCTCGCGAAAGAAGACCGCTGAGATAACTCCAAGGTTTGCAGTCTGACCCAGTTTGGCGCCGTAAGAATCGCTCTCGCGTGTGAAATAGAAATGGCGCGCTCGCGCGGAACTAACCTGCCAACCGCTGATCTCTATCGTATCGTACGGGCCAATTACCCACTTGCTGGCGTCCCAGGCAGTTGTATGCCGGGCGTCGATTGTATTGAGTCCGTCAACCGACAGCGCCACCGCTACGCGAAAAGGAAAAGGATTGTGAAGGCGCAACTCATACTCGCGACCTTCGCTGGCCTCGACATACCTGCGGCCCCTGGCAGCGTACTCTTCGAGCGGCCTGCCGTCTATCAGCACCTGGAGATCAAATTGCGGTCTATAAATTTCCGGCCGATCGTGAGCCTGGACTTTGGTGCTGGTCTCCGGTCCTCGCCGTGCAGAGGTCAGCGGTGTGCGCGCCGCGGAATAGATAACCCCACCTGCGAGAAAAGTGCTGAGTCCGGCAACGGCCAATAGCACGAACTTCGTCTTTACTTTCATTGCTCAAATCTCCCTTCGCTGAAAATGCCCGCCCCGTCCTAAGAACGTCATTTTTGCCAGCTTCTTGCGCTCAGGCGGCAGGGCCGGAGACTATTATTTCGTCCCCGATACCCAAGGGGCTGCGACGCTCCGGGTGATGGCGTCTTGACGCGGCCATGCCTCTACGTGGCAGATTGGACCGCTGCAGCCTACGCTTTCTGCGTCCGCCCTGTCATAATCACTGTCCTCCCCTTTTGTGCAGGTTATGCTTCGTTGAACGGCCAGGACTTTTGCGATTGAGTAAACCAGCACTAGAGGCTACAATGTCGCGCTGGCTTTCCCCGGATTTTGCTCGTACTCATTCGTGTTAATGGTGTGGCTTCCCGATTAGGAGAAACTGATGGAGTATGTTCTAACGGCGACCAAGACTGAAGCGCGAGCCGGATCTTACTATGACAAGATCTGGCGACTCTATGATCTGACCTTCAAGCTCAATGGCTATGGCCGCTCTCTGGATCAGTATTTCGCTTCGCATCCGCCGCCGGTCTCGCGCGGTTCACGAATCCTCGACGCGGGTTGTGGCACGGGATTGCTGACGCTGGCGCTGCTGCGCGCGGTCAATTTTCCCGTGAGCATTACTTCGCTGGACTTGTCCGCGTCCTCTGTCACCGCCACCAGAAAAGCTGTTTCTCAAAGCGAGGGGCGGCGGCGGGATGTAAGGTACTTGCAGGGCAACGTTCTCTCACTTCCTTTTGCAGATAACTCCTTTGACTTTGTGGTTACCTCTGGCGCCCTTGAATACATGCCACTTGAGGATGGGCTGCACGAACTAGCGCGTGTTATTAGCCCGCGTGGACACCTGTTGCACCTGCCTGTGCGACCTTCACTGACCAGCAAACTCCTGGAGATCGGCTTCCGCTTTAAGCACCATTCGCCGGCAGACGTGTTGCAGAAAACGGCCAATCACTTCGATGTGGTGGACCACTATAAGTTTCCCAGATTGCAGGCTATCGGCTGGTCCAAGACAGCCCTCTTAGCCCAGAAGATTTAAGGCTGATCTTTTTTGCCCTCAGGCCGGCAAGGCTGGCGAATTTCCGTTTAAGCATCCCAGCAGAACTGCTCAGCGAATGAGGCGCGTCAAGGCGACGCGGATTTGCTGCGGCATTGTGACCGGCCGGCGTGTTTCGCGATCCACAAAGACATGTACGAAGAACCCGGTGGCCGCCGCGTATGGCTCGCCGCTGGTAAATATGGCCAGTTCATAGCGAACGCTGGAGTTTCCCAGCTTTCCCACCCGCAACCCGATCTCGAGCAACTCAGGGAACGCCAGGGCGCGCAGGTATTGACACTGTGATTCTGCCGTAAACGCAATCACCTTTCCCTTGCTGATGTCCAATCCACCCTCTGCAATCAGGTATTGGTTGATTGCCGTATCAAAAAAACCATAGTAGAGAGCATTGTTGACGTGCCCATAAACGTCGTTGTCCATCCAACGCGTGGCCAGCGGCAGGAAATGGGGGTATTCCGATCGTTGTATTTGCGGCTTGTCCGACATTTGCCTCAGGAGTTAGTTGAAACTGATTAGCTGGCGCACGGCCTGAGCCCGGGCCAGGCGATCGAACCCAGCGTTGATCTCTGCCAGCGGCAGAGTGTGCGTATGCAGTCGGTCGACGGGTAGAATCCCGGCCTGATACATTGCAATGTAGCGCGGTATGTCGCGGCTCGGCACCGATGACCCCATGTACGAGCCTTTAATTGTGCGCTCCTCGGCAACAATGCTGAGCGCGGAAACAGAAAACATCCTGTGTGGGGCCGGTAGCCCGATGGTGATCGTTGTGCCGCCACGCTGCGTAGCGTCGTAAGCCTGCCTCAGCACACTCCCGCTGCCCACACTTTCAAAGGTGTAATCTGCCCCACCCTTTGCCAGGTCTTTGATGGCGGCGACTGGCTCGTCAGTCCCGGCGTTGATGACGTGAGTTGCTCCTACTTCGCGAGCCAGGGTTAGCTTTTCCTCTACTAGGTCCACTGCGATTATCGGGTATGCGCCCACCGCGCGGGCGCCCATTACGACGCTGAGACCGACGCCACCGAGGCCAAAGATGGCGACCGAACTGCCGGCCTTGAGTTGAGCGGTGTTAATTACTGCGCCTACGCCAGTCGTAATCGCACACCCGAACAGTGCCGCCTTTTCCAGGGGCAACTCGCGATCAATCCTGACCAGCGATTCCTGCGCAGCGACTGTGAATTGTGAGAAAGCAGAAACCCCCAGGTGGTGGCTGCAGAGGCGGCCCTGCGCGTCTGCAAAACGTCGCGCTCCGCTCAGCAATGTCCCATCGATATTTGCCTTCACCCCAGGTTCACACAATGCGCCGCGCCCGGCGGCACAATAACGACAGCGACCGCAGACAGGTACCCAACTAAAGACCACATGATCGCCTGGCGTGAACTCGCTGACACCCGCCCCTGACTCTCGCACGATACCACTGGCTTCATGTCCCAAAACTATCGGCAGTGGACGCGGGCGCGAACCATCGACCACTGAGAGATCTGAATGGCAAAGGCCGGCGCCTTTGATCTCAACCAGGACCTCGCCCGGTCCCGGGCCCTCCAGCGTCAGATCATCGATCACAAAAGGACGGCTCTCGCAGTAAGGCGACGCCGCGCCCAGTCGATACAAGATTGCTGCTCTGGTTTTCATATCGCTGGAACTGAACTCCTGCCGTTCTCAGAAACTCGATACGGCCAGCGGGTCTTAGTAATGGCAAATGAGAAATGCGAAATCCCAAACGGAAAACAAAGGTAGGGAATCTTTATTAATCCAATGCTGCTGCCCTGCTTAATTGAATTGATTGTGGTGCGAAAGAACTAATGAGAAATGTATTCGTGAAGCAACTTTAATTCGTCACCCTGCTCACTCAACTCAACGCGCAACAGGTCACGAATCGACAGCATTCCGACCCAACGATCATCGTCGACCACGGGAAGGTGACGGGTGCCGACCAATTCCATCCGCTCCAGGGCCTGATGTGGGGTTTCATCACAACGAATCACGGCGCGCAGTTCACTCGTCACTTCGCCAACTTTGAGCTGGCTGGGATCGCGCCGCTGCACCACCACTCGCTTCATCACGTCGCGTTCCGAGAAGACACCGAGGAGTTTTCCCTCGTCATCGACCACGCAGACTGCGCCAATGTTGCGAGCGGCCATGAACTCGGCCACCTCTTGAACAGTTGTTGAGGGATTTACGGAATACGGTTCGCGATTACGAATGACATCTTTGATGAGCATCGTCGCAGTGCCCTCCCTGGTCAGACTCAAGTTGTTTGCGGCTGGCGGCGTATTATAAACAAAGCGGGCATTCCTGTCTCTAGCTGAACAACGATGCCTGGGCGGATGGCCGGCGGAAGGTATCGCGGGGACCGTCATGACGCGGCCGCTCTTTGTTCAGGCCCAGTCGCTCGCAATGAATTCGAAATAATCTCGCCAGCGCTTCCCAATACTGGCCTTTACCGCGCATGCGCTCGCCGAACACACTGGAATTCATTTTTCCTTCGCGCGACGCCCGAATGTGGTTGAGGATTTTGTCGGCCTTGGCAGGCAGCAGTTCACGTAAGCGTTGCTCAAAGTAAGGAGCGACACTGCCGGGCAAGCGCAGCATATTGATGAAAGCCTGGCTGGCACCCGCCTCTTTAGCGCGCCTGAGCAACTCTGGAATGTTCGTAGTCAGTCCGGGAATGATGGGCGCAATCCCGATACCGACGTTGATTCCGGCTGCGGCCAGATCCGCCATCGCATGAAAGCGAGCCTCAGGCAACGGTGCAAATGGTTCCACCGCCCGCGCCGCTGCCACATCGGTAAAGGGTATAGTGAAGAAAACCGAAAGACGAGCCACCCGCGCCAGTTCTTTTAAGACATCCAAGTCGCGACGAATCAGAGCTGACTTTGTGATCACGCCGACCGGTTGGTGGAACTCAGCACACACCTCCAAACAACCGCGTGTCAGTTTGTAGTGCGCCTCGAGTGGAATATATGGATCTGAGGTGAAGGAAAAGACAAGCTCGTCGCCCTTCCATGACGGCTTCATAAACTCCCTGCGCAGCAGGGCGGGTGCGTTCACCTTGGCCACGATCTTTCTATCAAAGTCGGTGCCGGCTCCATAGCCAAGGTATTCGTGCGTCGGGCGGCTGAAGCAATAGGTGCAACCGTGAATGCAGCCGCGATAGCAATTGACGGAATAATCAAATGCGACGTCGGGGCTGTTGTTGTTTGAAATTATGGAGCGCGTGGCTGTCTCTTCAAACACTTCGAGCTTCGATTCCGGCGGCTCTCCCAGCCACTCGACCGAGTGGGTCAACCAGGGATTAGGTGGATTTTCGATGTAACGCATTTGTGCAACTCTGTATTATTGCTGCAACAGAGTAGCAAAGGTGTGTGGCTTTTGCCAAAGATAAATCCGGTTGGATGAAGTTGCCCGATACCGCTTCAGGGGTCTTCGTCCCAGGTGACGAAGAAAAATCTGTACTTGTCGGGATCTTCGACAGTAACGAAGCGGCCGCCCCAGCCTTCATGTGCAGGCGGCTCTAGTCTCAAGCCACGTTCACGCAGCTGGCCATAAAAAGAATCGACGTCGCTGACCCCCATGAAAAAGTTTACGCCACGACCACGTCGCAGCATTGTTTCCACTTGTTGCACCAGAGTGATTTTCAACTCTCCGGCGCGCAGGGTGGCCGTCGGCGGATCGGCTTCGGAGTTGAGCCGGTCAATTTTGCAGCCGAGTAACTCGGCATAAAACACCAGGGACTCCTCCAAATTGTTAACTTCCAGCAGCAGCAGATCCATGCCTAAGAACATTTTTGTCCGCAATCCCTTTTTAGACTGCCGTAAAGAGCAGGTAAATTCCGTAGAGGCCGCCACTAATAACTAACCAGAATGCAGTCTCACGCAACACCCTGTACCGCCGCAGCGGATTAGGGCTGGACAACGATAATGAAAAAGAATGCAGAGCGGCATGCGACAGTAAGACGCCAAAAACCAGGACTAGAAATGCCAGAATTGCCAGGGGCCAAAGAAACCAGATCCACTGGAAACGCACCAGAAACAGAAGGAACAACCCCACCAGTAAGCACATCAGTGCGCTTAGACCCTGACCAAACGTGCCGACGTCCGCAGCCGTCGGCGAAGCCGTTGGCACAAATGGCATTTCTCGGGGCGCGTGCCGCTTCGAGTCATAATCACGACGCAGTGCTTCATCCTTCAGTACACGGTAGGCCTCGTTCAGAGATTTCATGTTCTCTTCAGTACCGCCGCGGTCGGGATGATGCCGCGCGGCCAGCCGTTTGTAGAGGCGCTCAATATCCCGGTGCGACGTCGTCTCGTCGGCACCAAGAATTTGATAGTAGTCTTTGGCGTTATCAAACTGGTTCATCGAAATTAAGCGGGGCCTAATAGTACTAGCATTTTACGTGACCGGGTATGTATGCCCAGACGTTCGATCAAGCAAAGCGGTTTTGAAGACAGGTCGGCACTACTATTTGCCCGGGGTCTGTGTCGTTCGGTTACCGGAACCTCCGCGCGCTAACTTTAAGCCAACGGATCGCTATGTTAACCTCTCGAGACTACCTTCTGGATGGAATTTTTCTCTAATGACGCAATCATTTATTCCCGGCGACTACCTGACGTTTCAACTCGAGAGCGGCTATGGACTCATCAGGCTGCTCGCTGTCGAGGGAGACGGAGCAGAGAGACACTGGCATCTCAGCGTCTATGAGGAACTTTTTCCGGATGTAGAACTGGCGGAGATCGCACTCAGCAATCCGGCTGCGCTCCATGCCGGCAAGTCGCACTTTGCTCTTACTGACAGGGCATTTGAGCGAACGCCAGCGGCCAGACTGGGAAACTCACCGTTAACCGAGAATGATCTTGCGGCTTATTACGAATGGCAACAACGGCCGAACCGTCGCATCCACGATCGCTCGTTGTTACTTTTGCTCGGCATGCGCTAATGAGATGACTGCTTCAACCACAGCGAGCACCCGATTTTCACGGTCTCTAACCGGTCGTTTAGTATTGTTCGCCGGAGCGCTGATTCTGCTGCTGACCACGTCGGTTGTTGCCGCCCGTCAGGAACGTAATTTGGTAGCGTGGCAGCCAATCCACTACGACATCACGATTAGTCTCGATGAAAACCTGACACAAGTCACCAAAGCGCGTACGGTGATCACGTTGCGCATAAACCAGAAACTCGGTCTTGTCGATCTCGATTTTGGCGAAATGCCAATCGACTCGGTAACTGTCGATGGCCAGCCAGCGAGGGTCGCGCGCGCTCCCGGGCTACTGAACGTCTATCTTCCCCGGACATTCGCTCGCGGCGAGCGCACCACTATCGAGGTCGAATACCATGGCCGACCCAACGATGGCTTGATTCTGTCAGCCGACAAGGATGGCAAACCCTCCGCGACCGGCGATAACTGGCCGAATCGCGTCCATCATTGGATTCCCTGTCTGGATCACCCGGCCGCCAAAGCTACCGTGAACTTCACCGTTAGTGCACCTGGCAAAGACCTGGTGATCGCTAACGGTAAACTGAAAAATATCGCAACAGAAATGGCGGGCACGCGCACCTGGAGTTACGCCGAGAGCGTGCCGATCCCCCCGTACTGTATGGTTATCGCCGTCGGCGAGTACGCGAAGGTAGAACCGCGCTTCGCGGCCATTACGCCGCTCACTTATTATGTGCCCAGGTCGGATGCAGCCATTGCGCAACAGGGTCTTTCCTCAGCTGCGCCATCATTGCGCTTCTTTAGCGAGACGATTGCGCCCTATCCCTATGAAAAGTTGGATTTGATTGTTGGCGCCACGCGATTTGGCGGCATGGAGAACTCCAGTGCGATTGTTTTCGCGAGCAATCTGCTTACTCCGAGAAGCAATGGGCCCATCAGTCGCGCTTTTAACATCAACGCAGCGCTTGAAGAAGTGATTGCCCATGAAATTGCCCACCAGTGGTTTGGCGATTCGGTTACTGAAGCAAGCTGGGCCGACCTTTGGCTGAGCGAGGGATTCGCGTCCTATTTCGCCGGGCTATTTGTGCAAACCCACGACGGTGAAGCCTCGTTTCAAATCTACATGAAGCGTGCGGCCGAGAGTTATTTGAGCTACGAAAAAATGACGCGTACTCCGCTGCACGACACTGAAACTGAAAACCTGATGAGGCTCTTAAATGCCAACAACTACCAGAAAGGCGCCTGGGTCCTGCACATGCTGCGCTCGGAACTGGGCGACCGGGCCTTCTTCAATGGACTGAGGGGTTACTATGCAGCGCACAAGAATGCAACCGCGAACAGCAACGACCTGCGCGCGGCCCTTGAGAAAGCTTCCGGCAGGAATTTGCAGCCATTCTTTGCGAGCTGGGTTTACGGTACCGGACACCCTCATTACGAATTGACGTGGAAATGGCAGGCAAAAGCAAAGATTCTGAGGCTGACACTCAAGCAACTGCAATCTGAAGGCGCCTTTCCCAATCAGATACCCGTTGAATTGATTGACAATGGAGTGACTACCAACATCGTCATGCGTATGAATGTCAAGGAAGTAACCCGGCAATTCAAGCTTACTCGCGCGCCTTCCCAAATAAAGCTTGACCCGAACAACACTATCCTCAAGGATGCGCGGGTGATCGCTTCCCCCTGACATACTAATGCACGCCGGCGCATTCCGTATTGAAGTGGGTTACTACCGGACTGAAGCGCTGTTGATACTCGGCCGACGTGACGAAGGCGCAGACCATGCTTAGATAGTTGTTCGGATCGCGATTAGTGATCACGTCCAGCCAAAAATCATAACCGCCCTGATCAGGATTCCGCCGCAGGTACCCAAAATACTGCATCAAAACGAAAGCGGAATTGTATTCCCGGTCTTTGAAGGCTTGGATTTCAATGACGTCGCCGACTACCTGGGCGCGCGTCTTACCCATATTCATGGCATCGATCTGCTGCTGGCGCTCTGTGGTAAACGGCACCAAAATCGCTGAGTCAAATAGCTTGTTGACAAACTCTGCGTTGGTCATCGAGTCAGGGTAAGCCTGCTTAAATTCTGCCCGCTGCACAAATTCGTTGAGCAAAGCTACTTTATTTGCCGTTAGGTCCGGTCCGCCAATAACCTTGCCGCGATCACTCACGAATTCAGCATAGGTGGGGCGGCGTCCCAGCGATCCCTTGTAAAGACGATAGACAAAACTCCCGGTCTGTTGGAACTCCTGCTCGATAAAGAAGGCTGCGGATACACCAAGCCGCTCGGCATTTACACAGGAGACGTTTGAGCCACAACTGGCAATCTTGCCGGTCCAATAATCAAACCCAGCGACGTCCGGAACGCGCCCGAGAAAGTCCAGATACTGCTGGTTAACAAAGAACGACCCATTATCAAGCGGGTTGGCCGCGGCAGAGATGGTGTCATTATCCGCGATCGTCACCACGGCAGTTGCCGGACTGCCCAGGAAGGCACCTCCCGTTGGATTTGTGAGTGAAATATTAATGGTCCGATTGCCCTGGACGAAGAAGTTATCCACGATCGGGAGGCCAAATGACTTGAATTTCTCACCGGAAGCAAACTGCAGGGTCTTGCTGATTGGAGTGTAATCGGTCTTGGCCGATGCTGTGCCACCGCCGGTGGAGACCTCAACTGTAGCCGGCAGCGAAACATTACCGAGCCGGGTCACTGTGACGCTAAGCGCGCCACTATTTTCAGCAGTCAGGTAACTGGCACTGGAAAATTGAAAACTGCTGGCGGTTGCTTGCCCTTGCAGTTGGCCGCGGATCTCGCCGTTTGGAAAGTTGTTGCTGTGCACGTTGAGATAGAGGAGCCCGTCCTTCAGATTTTGTACGTCCGCAGGGGCCAACGAGATCAGAAAGTCAGTTTGATTTCCAATCGGCAAGGGAAAGAGAGGTGGAGCATTAACACCCGCTGCCGCCGGGCCGTGGATATGCGCCGCCGTCTGCGGGCTTGATAGCCCACTGAAGTTCAGCGAGACGCGCGCAGTCTGTTCATCCGGGCTGAGGAGCACAGTCGCTGTGCCCGCGGCAGTCGAATTGGTCGCCGGCACTTCCTGCGCCCCGTTCAAGTTAGCCACAAAAAGCAAAGGCGGCCGGCCCGAAATCTCATAGACAGCGCCATTCGTATTTGAAACGACAAACAGATCGCCATTGCTGCCGGTTTCTATGGCGGTCGTTATGCCAAAATCCCTGCCGATCAACAAGCTCTCGCTTTCGGTAGCATCGAACTTATCCAGGTTATCTGCGACCTGGTCATTCAGCCTTGAGTCTGTGAAGGCGAAGTGCAGGCGATCCTGGGTCAACTTAAGACGGAAAAGAAATCCACCGGAGAGAAAAGTACGCGACGCGCCAACAAACATGTCGCCTTCGAACTGAGGTCCCAATCCCCTGCCCTGGAGAAAGCCGAGCGTGGACGGTGCGACCGCATATTTCCAGCTCAATTCCGGTTCGTTGTAATGCGCACCCGGCAACATGTAGAGTGCTGCGAGCGCAGCCCCGGGCGAGCTTGCGATCAACGTAGGTGACCAGCGCAATTGCTGCAGGTTGCCCGCTCCGTATGTTGTTTCAATCTGCTTGAACTGACTTACCCGGCCGGATGGGCCCATCATCTGCACCCAGCCATTATTTGAACCTGCCGTGACACGATTCATTTCGTCAAAGGCATCGTCACCGTTTTCCTGGTCCCAGAGGTTGCCGGACAGCGGATCGAAACCGAGACCAAAGCCATTGCGCACGCCGTAGGCGTAGAGCTTCTTGACGTTGGCGGCTGCCTCGCCCGTGAACCCCGCGCCGGCGTTGTAGAAAGGGTTGTCCGCCGGCGTTGAACCGTCGTCATTCAACCTAAGTATGAAACCGGTCAGGTGAGCATCGTCGGGCTCGGGCCCGCCAAACTGATCGTCCGGCACAGGCGCGCCGCTGGTGACATTTTGCAGAAGCCCGCGCCGGCCATTGTCACCCATCAAGATGTACAGTTTGCCGTCGGGACCGAAACGCAGGATGCCGCCGTTATGATTTCCCCTCAATGGTTGACTTGCGTCTGCCTGGTACGCCCGTAGCTTGATCAGGTTGCGATCAAAAGTGAGCGTATTCCCATTCCAAAAATAACGGTCTACTCGATTCCCCAACAACGGAACTTCAGCCAGATTAGTCGAGTCATTGCCGGTGCTGCTCTCAGTCCAAAAGAGATAGACGAAACGATTGAGCCTGAAGTATGGATGTAGGGCAATACCCAACAGCCCTCGCTCTGAGGCGCTATTGACCGCAAGATCGAGAACGGTACTTTGCAGCGCACCGTTGGTGACGCGACGCACTTTGCCGGTGTCCTTTTCAAGCACAAAAAAGTCATTTGTGCCGATGAATGCCAGGCTGGTCGGCTGGCTCAGGCCGGTTATCAATGTTTGCACGCTGAGGTTGGGATCCAGCATGGCTGGGCCACTTGAGGGCGAATTCACATTCGTCAGGATCGTAGTCGAGTTATCGCTCGGACTGGGATCCGTCTCGGTTGCGCCAACTGTCGCGGTATTACTGAGCTGCCCGGTAGACAGAGGCACTACGGTAATGCTGGCAATAGCGGAACTTCCGCGTCCCAGGTTGCCAAAAGTGCACACCACGGTGGTAGTTCCTGTGCATGTGCCCTGTGTCCCACTTGCAGAAATGAGGTTGACCCCGGCCGGGAGGGCATCGGTCATCGTCACCGCGGTGGCCGGCGATGGTCCATTGTTGACGACCACGATCCGGTAAGTCAGATTCGTATTAACAATGGCGGGATTTGGCGAGGCTGTTTTGCTTAGAGAAAGGTTAGCGCTGGCTGTTCCAGTGACCAGGAGATTCACCGCAATTGAATGCTGAAGATTCCCGCTGACCGCTGTCAGGTTCAAAATGTAGCTGCCAGGAGGCGTGGCGGCCGTTGTTGTTATGGTCAGCACGGAGCTCCGGGCAGTCCCATCAGTAATGTTAATCGTTTGCGGACTGAAAGACGCGCTCGAGTCCGTCGATAATCCACTGAAGGTCAGGTTCACGTTCCCGGTAAAACCTCCTGCAGGCGTCACTGTTATGTCAAACGTCGTTCCATTACCAGGGCTCACTGTTTGCGACGAGGGCATTGCGCTCAAGGCGAAATTCGCTGCCGGCGCCTGGTCTGAAATCTTCGCGACAAAAGCATCCGTTGCCCCGCCGCCGTTGCTGGCCTGCAGTGGATTGGTCGTTGGAAAATTGGTCGAGGCGGTATAGCCAGTGATGTAGGCGTTGCCACTGGAGTCGAGCGCCAGCGGATTGGTTGTGATTATGGTACTGGCTGAGTTCTCGTTGCTGGTACCGCCAAGAAAGGTTGAATAGAGCAAAGCAGAACCGGCTGCATTCAGCTTGGCGACAAACGCATCACTGCCGCCGGCGTGCGTGCTCTGGATCGCATTAAGCACAGGGAAATTTGCTGAAGAGGTGAAACCGTTAACGTAAACTTCGGCGGCGGAGTTGACAGCGATGCCGGTGCCGCGATCGTCGCCGATGCCGCCCAGATAGGTGGCGTAAAGCTTAGCGCCGCTGCTGCTGATTTTGGCAATGAAGGCATCAAACGAACCACCGAGCGCCGGTTGTAAGGGGTTTATTACGGGAAAATTGTTCGACGAGGTTTGACCCACAACGGAGACGTTACCTGACGAGCCGTCCAGCGCGATGCCAAAGGCCCTGTCATCGGCAATGCCGCCTAAATAGCTGCAGAAGACCAGCGAGTTGGGGCCGCTCAGGGTAGTATCGAACTTCGCGACAAAGCCGTCGAAACTTCCACCAAAGCCGTTTTGAAAAGCATTCTCAGTGGGAAAATCTGCGGAGCCTGTGAGACCGGCAATAAAGGCAATGCCGTTGGGGGCGAGCGCAACGCCGCTGGCGCGGTCGGTTCCGCCGCCACCCAGCAGAGTCGCATAAAGCAAGCTGGCGCCAGCGGAATCAAACTTCGCCAAATAGGCGTCGGTATCCCCCGCTTTTGTTCCCTGATACGCTCCAGCCGTAGTGGGAAAGCCGAAAGACTTGGTGCCGCCGCTAACGTAGGCCCGGCCGAGAGAATCTACGGCCACGCCCTCCGCGGAATCATTTGCTTCGGCACCCAGAAAGGTCGAATAGACCAGGCTGTTACCCTGCCCATTCAGCTTAAACACGACCGCGTCAAAGTCGCCACCTCGATAAGTGGAGGCAAAGGAACCTGGCGTCGTGGGAAAATCTGTCGATGAGGAATCAACGCGGCCGGCGACGTATGCGTTGCCGTTGCTGTCGATGGCAATCGCGGCCCCGTGATCAAGACCGCTGCCTCCCACATACGTGGAGTAAATGATATTGGTGCCGCTGGCGTCGATCTTGGTCACAAAGATATCTGCCAAACCGGCTTTGGTTCCAAACGCGGCATTCTTGACCGGAAAGTTAAGAGAGTCGCTGGAACCGGTGACGTAAATGTTATTACTGCTATCTACCGCAATGCTGCTGCCGGCATCGTCGCCGTTACCGCCAAGGTAAGTCGAGTAGATAAGAGTGGGATCAATGACGAGTGGTCTGCTGTGATCGTAAGATCCGATTGCGAAGGCGGCCTGGCGCTTGCCCGTGAGGACATAGCGTGACTCAACTAGCTGTCGACGACCATCGATCTCCTGATAGACGACTGGACGTCCCTGCCGTAGTTCGCCTTCCGCAGTCTTCAGCACCAGCTCGCCCGCGGCTGACAGGACCAGTCGCACGCCGGCAGCGTAGGCCAGGCGGATAATTCGCGGGTCCGCGCCTGCTGCTACCTCAAAATCATATTCAAGCTGCTGTTGATTTCCATAGTAGGTGAGGTTGATACCCGAATAGATCTGCTCATAGCGGACTGCTCGAAAAGCCGGAACCGATGTGCGCCACTTACTGCGTTCGTTGCCAATGAAATAGTTCCGCCGGCCGGGAAGCTCGTCTACACCGCTGATCACGGCGTTTTGATTGGCGCCCTGCAGAGTGAAGCTGACTATGTAATGTGACTGAGCTGGCGTCGGCTGCGGCTTCGCGCTGCGGAGCTGCAGGACTGCCCCGGTGGCAGTCAAAAACAGGTGATAATTCGGTGCGCGCGCGGCAAATATAGCCCTTCCATCCAACTGGCCCAGATTTCGCTCAAAGCTGAGTGGCAAGGGCTCGCTCAAGCGTCGGAGGTCCGGCTTGTCACCAGCCTTCTCAATCGTGGACCAAATGGACGGCTGCCTGATTTTCTCGTTCCCGACACCTGGGTGGCTGGCAATTTGCGGCCGCACCCAAACCAGCAGTGCAATTGCCAACAAAATGAAACAAAGAAATAAGTATGGCTTTGCCTTCATGAATGGACCCCGAGCCAGAACTCGCGCCGTTATGATGAGACGTTTATAGATGAAAGCCCCAGACACTCTCAAGCTCCGTCGCCGGAGCGGATTGATCCCAGAGTGATTAAACTCGATCTCAATTCCGCGCGAACGAACGGAGCTTGTAATGCGTTCGGTTTGACAAGGTTTCACTCCTCACGGAGTGAAAATCCGCCTTGATTTTCCCTAGCCCAGGAATCCCAGGTTCGGTGTCGCAAATCTCGAAAGATTAGGAAATACAGCGGCGCGATCAAGTGGATCCAGACCATACCAATTTGCCAGTGTGGCCGCGTACTGATCGATCGACGTTGTAGGTATCCATTGACCGCGGTTACTGGTGGTGTCATCCGGCCCGCCCAACTGCAGGGCAGGATATCCGTAAGGCAGACCAGTGTTGTCCGGCCGTTTCGATCCATAGAACTGCCCGCCCACGACTGCGCCACCCATGATGAAGGAGTGACTGCCCCAGGCGTGATCAGTGCCCACGGTAGCGGCGCCTGAACCGGACGGTTGGAGGGTGCGGCCAAAATCAGAAAGCGTGAAAGTAGTCACGTTATTATTGAGCCCCTGGGCCACCATTTCGTCATAGAAAGCGCGCATTGCCTGGCTGATCTGGGTCATCAAACCGCCCTGAGTGCCCGACTGAGAACCGAGGCCCCCGGGGTTCGTAGGGTCGCTGCCGGTTTCGTTTGTGTGCGTATCAAATCCGCCGACCGAACAGAAGAAAATTTGGCGCTTCATGGTGATACCGGCCGCATCCCTAATCTTGATCAGCTTGGCGATTTGCTTCAACTGATTGCCAAGCGAAGTACTGGGAAACACAGTCGGATTGCCCGGTGAGGGGATAACTGGATCGGGCTGGTTCAAGGCCTGGTCAGCCGCCAATGCCTGCGAAGTCGTATCGCTCGCCGTCTTTACCAGGATTGCGCTCTGATCGAATCCGAGCAGTGTGCGGTAGCTGCTCCCCACCGTGTTTGGATTTGCTCCGGATGGCCCGCTCCAGTTCAGGAGCAACAAATTCGCGAGCGTAGTGGGAGCTGCGGCGATTGCCAGCTGACGAGAATTTATCCCGGTGCAGAACAGATTTGTGCCGGCCAGAGAAATATTCATTGGCAAAGCAACCGTGCCATTTAATGAATTGGTCTTATCGGCAATGCGTCCGCCCCAGCCTGTCTGGCCCACCGTATTAGCGACTGATGTTTGCTGCTGAGCTACCTGATCCGAATGCGAGAAGAGTTGATAGGGTCGCCCAATGCCCGCAGCGTAATTGGCGCGGGTAATAGGCTGGACCAGCGAACCAACATTACAGAGCACGGCCAGCTTGCCGGCATTCCAAATATCCATTAGCCCTTTCGCCTGGCCGGCGTTATTGGCCTCGGGCGATAGATTCGGGTGAAAAGCATAAGAAACGCCACCTGTATTGGAGGGGGTGATCTTTGTATTGAGAAGTGCTGTCTTGGGGATCGCCAGACTCGAGCCGGTTCGTACGTTGTCGTAACCGTTGGTCGTGCCTCCGCCCGTGACCGTATAGTCGTCGTAGGGAATAACCATGTTATTGCAGTCCGAGCCGCCGTTGAGGAAAATGCAAACCAGCGCCTTGTAGTCCGAAGCCACCTCGGGTTGTTGCTGCTGCTGCACCATGGCATCAACCAGGCTGAACTTACCGAGGCTGGCAACCAGAGCAGCACCGCTCAAACCACAAGCTGATGTCTTGAGAAAGTCTCTACGTGAATCGTTCATCGTTTATCTCTCCACCTGATATTGCGATGAGGTCGCGATTAAGTAGATGGCTGTTTGCGTCCGCTGCAGGGCTTGAGTCGTCGCATTCGCATTAGTGATGGCAGTGACCGTGGCGACAATATTCGCGTTCATCGCCGCAGACATGGTTCCGTGCATCATTCGAGTGTTCAGCGCGTCAACCAACTGCTGCGGATTCGTCGCCAGCGCTTGATAGGAAGCGAAATCCGCTCGGGTGCCGGTTGGCCTGTTAGGCAAGCTGGCGGCGATGCCGTTGCCGTTGTTGGCAACAAACAGCGTGTTCATGAAATTGGCGCGCTTGTAGGTTGTGGAAGTGTCCAGCAAACCAAACTCAGGACCGAACAATGTCGTGCCGGGCAGACCATAGTCCGCCGGGTAGTAACTGAACACGGTCGGCGGATTAAACAGGTTCTGGCCCAGATCATTGGTATAGCTGAAGGGCGTGCTGGCAAGAACGCCATCGCTGGTCGCACTGAACAAGCGCAGGAGATGAGTCATCAAGAGCACTGGTTCGCGCAGGTGTCCGTAGTTAGGGTCGTTCTTGACGTCACCGCGCGCTTCCGGATCGAGCAGGATCGCCGTGATCACTGCTTTCATATCTCCACGGGTACCGCTGCCGTTGTTGGCGAACGCCGCGGCACAGCGCCCTACGTAGGTCGGACTGGGGTTGCTCGTAACTAACTGATGGATCAGCTGGGTGCACACGTAAGGCCCTGTATTCGGGTGATTAAATAAGTTGTTAATCGCCAGATCCAGAGAATTTCTGGCGTACTGCTGCGTATTTGCGAGATTGGTGCAGTTCGTGCAGGCGGGAACAACCACTGGACTCGAGTTATTAATATCGCTCAGCAGTGTCTTCTGGGCAATATCGTAGCGGTTAACGTTCGTAAACGGGATCATTGGATCCAGGTAGTTAGTAACCGAAACGTCAACTCCATTAATGTTGGTGGTCCTGTTGGGCGCCAGGTCCCAACCGGTGAAGACCCGGGAAAGATTGGAGATAGTGCTCTGGTCATAGCTGGGAACTCGATTACCCTGTGCGTCCAGGACCGGCGTACCGTCCTGGTTCAAAGTGTCTACGCCAATGGAGAACAGTTGCATGATCTCGCGGGCGTAATTTTCATTGGGCGTCGGATTGAGCCGGTTAACAACCGAGTTGCCTCTCATGTTCAGGTATTCACCCATCCCCGGATTGAGAGTGAGATCGAAGAGCAACGTCCGGAAGTTACCAAAGGCATTGCGGTCGATCGTTTGCAGGTACGGCGCGTACCAGCTTGTTTCGTTGTTGTTCAGCGGCTGCCCGCCAACTACGATGAACTGGTGGATGGCGAATGCGACGCGCTGCCTCAACTGATCCGGTTGCCCGAGCGCATTGGTGAAAAACTGTTTCTGCAAAGGGTAGAGGGTGTAGTTATCGCGGATACACGTCGCATCGCAGGGACTCGGCTGATTGATCGGATAGAGCGGAGTCGCCGGATAATTGGAGGACAGATTCGCCGAACCATCAACGAACAACGGGGGCGTATTGAACTGCTCGTTGAGGTATGCGGGAATGCCCACGGCGCGGATATGCTGAAAATCGCTGTCGTCTCCCCTGGGACCCCAAGTCGCTTGATTGATGAATCTGCGGAGGTCCTGATCGGACGGAAACGCCGGATTGCTAAACTGTGCCTGATATTGGGCGAGGGTCAGGGGAACAACCGCCGCGGGCGGTGTCGCAGGCGCCGGCGTGGGCGCCGATCCCGGGTCGTCAGGTGGCCCACCACCAACGGTACCGATGGAAATTCTCACGCGATTGCTTGCGGCGCCATGTAGTTTCAGGCGAACCAGCACATCGCCCAGGTTGCTGGTCATCGAATCGTTCAAGCGCAGGACGACCATGTAGATGCCTTCAAATCCCGGCACCTGACCCGCATACTCCACCTTTAGTGGATATTTTACGTTGGCGGCATCTTCAGCATCGGCGCTGAATGCGCTCAGGCTTTCCCCGGCAAGCAGATCGAGATTCATCGCAAAGATCTCGACGCGGGTTCGAGTGTCAGGGCCAAAAGCCGTCGTCGCAGTCAGGCTGAAAGGTCCGGGCCGCTGAGTGACTGATTCGAATGCTACCGCCCTCGTAGATACGCTATCGCTAATCAACACAGGCAAAGATGCTGCCAGCGCGGTACTACCAAACACGCTTGCCAGACTAGCTAAGAGTACAACTGGTACCACCCGGACGAAATGGTTTTTCGCCCAGCAAAGGAGACTGAGTTTCATAGAGTACGGCTCCATCAGAGACTTACATCCAACCGCGCTATGAGGCTTTTTACTTGTTTTGGAGGGGCCACCTGTCCAGATGATCAACCCAGGTTCAACGGCACTATAACATGTTTGACACTTCTCAAGTCAATATTTAGACGAGCGAGACGGCAAGAAAGACCAAGTACTTTTCCCCGAGGCCGCTCAGGATGCTGTTTTCAGGGCGGAAATAGCCGGCGGGTCATCACAGCTCTCAGGCCGTTCGCTGAGCGAGCGCCAGCCATGTTTCTTCCGGGCCAGCATTTGGTCGGCCGTCGGTGGTCCATCACCCCCGGCGGCATAGTTAGGAAAATCGGTAGCCGGCTGTTCGGACCAGAAGTCGAGAATGGGACTGATAAGGCGCCACTGCGCTTCGACCTCGTCGCGGCGCGTGAAAAGCGTGGGATCGCCCTGCATTACGTCGAGCAAGAGCGTCTCATAAGCGGCGGGCGACCGCACGCCGAAAGCCTCCTGATAGCAAAAGTCCATGTTCACGCTACCAGTGTGCATCTCGACCCCGGGACTCTTGGCTCCGAAGGTGACGCTGATACCTTCGTCAGGTTGAATGCGTAACGCGATTACATTTGGTTCGATTTGATCGGAAGGCGTCCGCGCAAAGAGTGCCTGTGGTGTGCGCTTGAGATGCACCGCAATTTCAGTAAACGGCCGCGCGAGCCGCTTCCCGGCACGTACGTAAAAAGGGACGCCGGCCCAGCGCCAGTTTTCAATCTGAAACTGAATCGCCGCGTATGTTTCAGTAAGAGAGTCCTTAGCGACGCCGGCCTCTTCGCGATAGGCAACGACCGGTTCACCAGCAATCGTTCCTGCGCCGTACTGCCCACGTATGGTTCGGCGCGCGATCTCGGCTGGTGTCATCGGCTGTATCGAACGCAACACCTGCACCTTTTCCTCGCGGACAGAATTGGCATCAAAAGCTACGGGCGGTTCCATCGCCGTGAGTGACAACAGCTGTAGCAAATGATTCGCCACCATGTCGCGCAAAGCCCCGGCTTCTTCATAATAACCGGCGCGCGTACCGACCCCCAACTGCTCGGCTGCGGTGATCTCAACGTACTCGACATAGTTCCGGTTCCAGATTGGTTCAAACATCGTGTTCCCGAAGCGAAACACCAGAACATTCTGCACGGTATCTTTGCCGAGGTAATGATCGATCCGGTAAACCTGATCTTCTTCAAACACCTGGGCGACCACGGCATTTAGTTTCCGGGCGGACTCCAAATCGCGGCCAAAAGGTTTTTCGATCACGATGCGCGACCAGCCCTTTTTCTGATCGGCCAGGCCCGCCTCCCCCAGGCCCGTGATAATTGCGGGAGCTAATGAGGGTGGCGTAGCGCAGTAAAAAAGATGGTTGCGACTGGCTCCGTCTGCTGCCATCTCTTCCAGACGCTTATCAAGATCCTGATAAAGATCGCCGCCGTCCAGTTCGCCGCAGATGTACTTGATTCGCTGCGCAAAGTGGTTCCATTCATCATCGCTGAACTGGCCCATCTCTCCGGAGGCACGAGATCCCTCCAGCATCCTGTTCCGGAATTCCTCGTCGCTCAATTTATCGCGGCCAATTCCCAGAATTTGAAAGCCTGACATGGCTCCTTCGCGCACAAGGTGAAACAGGGCCGGCATCAGTTTGCGCCGGGTAAGATCACCCGAGGCGCCGAAGATGACTACGATACAGGGATCGGCCCGTGGCAGGTTCGGCTTGCGGGCTTTGCGGGTTTTGGCTGGAACAGTGATGGCTGGCAAGGTTCATCCTTTGTCCGTTTGTTGACTAGTAGCGTTCTTCCAACGCTTTAATTTTCGCGAGCCGGCGTTCATGGCGAGTTTCGCGCGTAAACTCCGCCGCCAGAAACGTGCGCACCAATTCGCGGGCCAGCTCAATACCTATGATCCGGGCGCCCAGCACCAGCACGTTCATATCGTCGTGCTCAACCCCCTGATGGGCTGAATAGGTGTCATGGCAGAGGCCGGCCCGGATACCGGGTAGCTTATTGACGGCTATCGAGGCGCCGACACCGCTTCCGCAAATCAGAAGCCCACGGTGTGCCGTCTTCTCTAGCACAGAAAGTCCGACTGCCTCGGCATAATCTGGATAGTCGACGGCGGTGGTTCCATTGGTTGTACCGAGATCCACGACTTCGTGGCCGAGGCTGCCAAGCAAGTGAGCCAGCACTTGCTTAAGTTCATAGCCCGCATGATCCGCGCCAATGGCGATTCTCATCCAGCTTTGCCCTCCCTGACGAACACACTTCGCAGTCCGCAAAAATCACGCAACAGCCTGTTTATTTGTTGCTGATTCTAACCCACAGAGGCGCTAACTCAAATGCGGCAGGTTTATGAACGTGCATCGGGGATCATCTTTTATCGTGAGCAAACGCCCGACTGAAGTCGGTACTCTATGCGCCTGTTATAAACGTTGCCCTGCCGGCTGGAGACGTTCGCTGGCAATCAGCAGTTCGGCATTCAGAATCGCAGCGCCCGCTGCGCCGCGAATAGTATTGTGACTTAAAGCGACAAAGCTGTAATCCAGAACTGAATCCTCTTTCAGCCGCCCGATGGTTACACTCATTCCCTTTCCGGCGTCGCGATCCAAACGTGGTTGAGGCCGGTCGCGCTCGCGGGTGACGAGTATGGGACGCTCCGGCGCCGAGTACAGGCCGAGCTCCTGTGGCAACGACGTGAAGGCGGCCAGAGCTTGCCGGACGTCTTCCACTTGGGCCGATTTTTCCAGTTGAATACGTATGGAAGCCATATGTCCATCTGCTACGTTGACACGGTTACACTGGGCGCTGACCTTCATTAGTGCGTCCTCAATCTGATTACCCGCCTTACGGCCAAGAATCTTTCTCGTCTCGCTTTCGATTTTCTCCTCTTCGCCTTCGATCAGCGGGAGGACGTTGTCCAGAATATCCAGTGAAGCGACGCCGGGATAGCCGGCGCCGGAAAGCGCCTGCATGGTAGTCACGACGACGGCGCGAACCCCAAACTCGGCATGCAGCGGAGCCAGAGCCAGGGCGACCATAATTGTGGAGCAATTAGGGTTGGTCACAATATACCCACCCGTGTTGAATCGCTGGCGCTGAGCATCGAGCAGGTCGAGGTGCTGATGGTTGACTTCCGGAATCAGCAGGGGCACGTCTGCATCCATGCGAAAAGCAGAAGAGTTGCTGATAACCGGATAACCTGCCCGCGCAAAACTTTCCTCGGCTTCGCGCGCCACGTCTCCTGGCAAGCTGGAAAAAACCAAATCGCACTCAAGCGGTGGCGCCGGGGGCTGGAGCGTAAGTGATCGCACGAAGGCAGGCATCTCGCCCGCCAGCCGCCACTTACAGGCCTCTTCATAAGACTTACCCTGCGACCGATCTGAGGCAGCCAACGCTGTGATTTGGAATTGCGGATGACTCTCCAGCAATTCAATAAAGCGTTGGCCCACCATGCCGGTGGCGCCCAGGATTCCTGCGCGAAGCTTTCTCATAGGGACGTCTCCCGATTGGGGTGGGGTTTATTTTCCATTGCTCATTGGACATATTGGACATTTCTCATTTGTCATTAACCTGCCAATGATCAATGGCAAATCTCAAATGACAAATGGAAAATCGGCCGTCTCACATCTTCTCCATCGCATCTAATCCCGCCTTCATCCGCCGAACCCCTTCAGTCAACGCATCTTCATCAGCGCAAAACGAGACTCGTAGGAACCCTTCGCTCTCCATTCCAAAGGGCGACCCAGGTACCGTGACAACACCGTGCGCCAGGAGCTGCTCGGCCACGGCGAGCGATTTACCCCAGCGGCTGATGTCCACCATCGTATAGAAGGCCCCATCCGGTACCACGGCGCGGACTCCCAATTGACTCGAAATTAAGCTTAGCAAGTGGTCGCGTCGTCGTCGAAAAGTCTGCCGAATATTCTCGCGTACCGTTGCCGCTTCCACTGTCCAGGCGGCCAGCGCTGCTTTCTGCGAAATGGTCGAAGCACAAGTTGTGACATAACCATGCAGGATCAGGGCGCTCTCCATCACCGACTTGTGACCGCACATCCAGCCCAAACGCCAGCCGGTCATACACATTGCTTTTGAGAGACCACTGATAATGATGGTCCGGTCATAACAACTGGCAATCGAAGCCGGTCGCTCAGCTGTGTAGTAGAGCTCACGGTAAATTTCATCACTTAGAACGAAAACACCTGTGTCGCGAAGGGCCTCGGCCATCGCGGCCAGATCAGTCGCTGACATCACCCTGCCGGTCGGATTTGAAGGGCTGGTGCAGACGACTACTTTGGTGCGCGCCGAGATTCGCGCCCGAAAGTCATTTACATCAAACGCAAAGTCCTCTGTGGCGGGTAAGCGATAATAGACTGGTGTGCCACCGGCCATCTGCACAATCGTGGGATAGGCGACAAAGCCCGGATCCGGCAGCAGCACCTCATCACCTTCGTTGACAAGCGACATCAGCGCCAGATACAACGCTTCCTGGGATCCGGCAGTAATTAATACCTGGTCGGTCGAGAGTTGCAGTTCCGGATACTCGCTGGCCACGCAAGCGCGCAGCGCCGGTAAACCGGCCTGCAGCGTATAACCATTCCGTTCTTCACTAATCACCCGAATAGCGGCCCGGCAAATCACTTCCGGCGTCGCCAGATCAGGTTCTCCCAGTCCAAAGCTGATGTCACCGGGTTTGGCCCGATCCGTAATCAGTCGAATGGGACTCTTGCCGATTCCCTGCAGGAAAGGCGGAGGAAAATATTCCTTCACGACTGCAAGCTCCTCTCACTCAAGTTGCAGAAACCACCTGCAGAGATCTGAGCAAAGTTAATATTCCAGCTTTAGAGAATGAGCACATTCTAAAACACTCCAATTCACAATACTGACTGATAATTCGCACGCAAACGGTCCTAAAAATAAAAGCCGGCCGTGAAGGAAACACAACCGGCTTGCGGGTCGCCCTCGCAGGCGAAATCATAGCAGCCAGCATAGACTTGGGATCACATCCTGGCAAGTGGCGGCGGTAATACCCTGGCGTTAAGAATGCTGCCTGCAGTTCGATTTGTCTCCGATGAATTCAGGAGCGTGGTCGCCGCACTTCAAGCAGTGGTGTATTATCTCAACGATTCTCATCGTTGAACCAGGAGCATAGTTGATGAGCAGAGAGCCCGCGACTGTCAGGCTTAACCGGCAGACGGCCAGTTTGCCTGATAGTCTCCGCCAGGCAGTCGAGATGACTCTCGCCGATTGGCGCGCGAACGCTAATGCCAAGGTGCGAAAACTTTGGATGGGCGATCCCTCGCTATGGACCAGCGCAGACGAAGACAAGTGGGTCGGCTGGTTGAGCATAGCCGGCGAACAGTTAGCCGAAGTGCAGCACCTGACCGCACTCGCCGCGGACATAAAAGCTGCTGCGATTTCTGATGTCCTGCTGCTTGGCATGGGTGGTTCAAGCCTCTGTCCGGAGGTCATGAGTCTGACCTTTGGCAGACAGGCGGGCTTTCCCCAATTGCATGTCCTCGACTCAACCGATCCGGCCCAGGTCAAATCGCGGGAACAGCAAATTGACATGGCGCGAACGCTGTTCATTGTCTCGAGCAAATCCGGCGGGACCCTCGAACCGAACATCTTCAAACAGTATTTTTTCCAAAAGGTAAAGGATCTGCTGGGTGAGCAAGCTGGAGAACGCTTCGTTGCCATCACCGATCCGGGCTCTAAGATGCAGCAGGTGGCTGAACGTGACGGTTTTCGGCAAATCTTGTACGGCCGGGCCAATATCGGCGGACGCTACTCTGCGCTTTCGGACTTTGGTATGGGACCGGCGGCCATCATGGGGGTTGACGTGACAAGTTTTCTTGAACGCACACAGGAGATGATCAAACTGTGTGGTCCCGAACAACCGGTGGCGGATAATCCGGGTGTAATGCTCGGAGCGATCCTCGGCACGGCCGCGCGCCGGCCATTTGGCTGTGACAAGGTGACGATTATCGCTTCCCCCGCTGTTTTCGATCTGGGTGCCTGGCTGGAGCAATTGATCGCCGAATCGACGGGCAAAGACCAGGAGGGTCTGATCCCGGTTGACCGCGAGCGCCTTGCCCCGCCTGCCAGATATGGCGGGGATCGCATCTTTATTTATCTCCGACTCGAAACTGATCCTGACCTCGAACAGGAGGCTGCCGTCTCCGTTCTCGAATCCGCCGGATTGCCGGTAGTGACCATCTCGATAAAGGACATCTACGACCTGGGCCAGGAATTCTTCCGCTGGGAGATGGCGACCGCCGTGGCCAGTGCCATCCTCGGAGTTAACCCCTTTGACCAGCCTGACGTAGAAGCAAGCAAAATCGCCACGCGCGAACTGACTTCGGAATATGAAAAAACCGGGGCCCTGCGCGAAGAAACGCCATTCTTTGCGGAAGGCACCATCAAGCTCTTCACTGACCAAAGAAATCAGAACGAACTTGTTCTACCTGTCAACGAACCAGCCTCGCTGGCGGCGCAACTCAAAGCACATCTTGATCGCATTGGGCCACACGATTACTTCGCGTTACTGGCCTACCTGGAGATGAACCCCGAGCATGAGGCTGCGCTCCAGGAAATTCGGCACGCGGTGCGAGACCAACAACGCGTCGCCACCTGCCTCGGCTTTGGGCCACGCTTCCTGCACTCAACCGGCCAGGCTTATAAGGGTGGGCCGCCGAGCGGAGTCTTCCTGCAAATCACCTGCGATGATGCAAGCGATCTGCCGGTACCCGATCAGAAGTACACGTTTGGCGTAGTGAAAGCCGCCCAGGCGCGAGGTGATTTTAAAGTGCTGCTCGATCGCAAGCGCCGCGCGCTGAGAGTGCATCTGGGTGCGGACGTGAGGGGCGGACTCGAAACGCTGTCGGCAGCCGTGATGAACGCGCTGGGTTTTGAGCTGGGAAAAGCTGTCTGGGAAAACGTAAGCTAATAAAGGAACGCAAAAATGCAGCTGGGAATGATTGGTCTGGGTCGCATGGGCGCCAACATGGTGCGCCGCCTGATGCGCGGCGGACACGAATGCATCGTATACGATCGCAGTTTGGAAGCTGTGGCAAAGTTGACTGCAGAAGGAGCGCTGGGTGCTGGGTCGCTCGGCGAATTTGTCAGTCAACTGCAGCAACCGCGAGCAATTTGGATCATGGTTCCTGCGGCCGTGGTTGACGGCACGCTGACGGAGCTCGGCGCTCTGCTGGCCCCAGGCGACATCATCATTGATGGAGGAAACTCTTATTACGTTGACGACATTCGACGCGCCGGCGAACTAAAGGCAAAAGGTTTGCATTACGTCGATGTCGGGACCAGTGGCGGTGTGTGGGGAATGGAACGCGGCTATTGCCAAATGATTGGCGGCGAACCTGAAATCGTCCAGCAGCTCGACCCAATTTTCAAAACTCTGGCCCCCGGTCGCG
>Ga0209683_10000108_pt1 | contig 30375 bp, 30 predicted proteins | sample DOMMetBare2Fresh_FD_187474 | JGI IMG/M metagenome (GOLD analysis project Ga0209683, IMG submission 187474) | Wetland sediment microbial communities from St. Louis River estuary, USA, under dissolved organic matter induced mercury methylation -... | ecosystem: Environmental > Aquatic >... | reverse complement strand
CTGGTATCATTGGCATGTTTGCCTTTGGAGGCATCGATCACACGAATACGAAAAAGATGAGATTCTTCTTGAACTGGCTTTTGCGAGACGATCACAACATGCCCTGTATCTTTTTTTTGCAAACTGGGGTCATATTTCCATGCGATGATATCGCCACGCTCAAGTTCAAGAATGGTTTTAATAGCCATCCAATGGTTATTTGGAGTCTCTAAGCCTTTAAAATAATCATAATAATTTTGCGCTCTTGAACGGGTATGTTTAGCATCTATGGGTAATAATGCAAGTGCAGAAGGTGCTTTTTTGTGCAAAATATAACTGACAAAGGAAGAACAATCCACACGGTAATACCCCTTTGCTTCATCAATCAATGTTTTATGGTCGTAGTGGCTCTCTTGATGTGTCTGTAAAATGCGCTGAGCTTCTTGAAAAACCTCATCAGAAACAGCTCCATAACTGTACAAAAGAACACAACAAAGGGTTAGAAATGCTTTCATTACTTATACGCTTTCATTACTTTTACGACTCATACGCACTAAAATCATAACTGTTAGAGCTATCATTAGTGAACCCATAATCCAGTAAAGCTTTAGCATACTATGGTTAAACGCGTATGCTTTTTCAGTATCAACAGAGACAACACTAAACCAGCCATTATGTAATTCTCCAAAAGCAATTAGCTCTTTTACACCATCAAATTCATAGGAGTATGTACCCTCTTTTTGACTTATCATATACTCGTACATTTTTTTAAACGCTGAATTTTGGTCTTGTAAATTAACATTAATCATCGATTTATCAGGGTGAATAATAATTTTTCCACTGGCATTGACAATAAACGCATACCCCTCTTCCATAGCAATGGTTTTAATTTTACGGTAGAGTTTATTAACATAAAACGATGCGGCTACAACACCTTCCTTTTTGCCATTGACCAATACTGGAGTCATAATAGTTACGGTGAGTTGGTTGCTGGCAAACCCTACAAAAGGCTCTGAAATCACTGTTGCATTTGCTTCAAGTCCTTCTGCATACCATGGTCTATTACGAGGGTCATACCAGTCGCGGTTTAGCTCTTTCCCGGTGTCATACATCATTCTGCCATCTTCCAAACCAAAATAGACCTGAACAGCATTAATTGATTTTTTATAACGTGCTAGAATGGGAACAATCTCCTCTTTCGTAAAAGGCGCATGCATTTCTAATTCTTTTGCAACATCTTGAACTTGGCGCATGCTCGGTTGCATCCATCCATTAATGTCTGTTTGAAGCGATTTCATAATGCTCATTTGCTTTGCAGTAATCTCTTTTTCCAAATAAGACTTCATTTTAAAGTACGAAACACTTCCGAAAAGTAATAAAAAAAAAGTGAGTAAAACGCCTGCAACCATAGCAACGCGTTCGTTAAACGTCCATGACATACTTATCCTTATCTGTAAAGCTTTCTAGCACACCATAACATGATGACTATAGCGAAAAAAAGTTGCGTTAAAGTTGTTTTTTTATGTCTAACGAGGTCTTGGAACCGTTACACAAAACGCTACACCATCATCGACATTTCCAACCGTAATAATACCTTTCATATTATTTTCAATAATCATTCGAGACATAAATAGACCAATACCCGTACCATTGCTCTTCTCTTTCGTGAAAAAAGGTTCAAAAATATGAGAAAAATCTTCATCTTTAATACCTCCAGCATTATCAATAACAGAAACTTTCGAGTATTCTACATTTTGATCGATTTCAATGACAATACGCCCCTTCGCTATGGCCCTTGCAATTAAAATATCTTTCGCATTTGAAATAAGGTTGATGATCACTTGAGCATACTCATTTTTGAGCCCATATGCCATAGCATTAGGTAGATGTTCAACGACTTCTAATGTAATGCGGTGATGGTGCAAGGTTGCTTTCATAATGTTAATCGCTTCTGCGACCACTTCATTAATACAAAAAGCATTTAGCTCTTTTTGCGGTGAAAAGAAATTTCTAAAATCATCAATGGTTCGAGACATAAATTGAATGACTCGATTTGAAGAGACAATGGTCTCTACCACATCATGTTCTGTGACTTTGGCCTTAAAATGAATCGCCGCTTGCAAATCCATCAAAATTGCCGATAATTCCATCAATGGTTGTCGCCATTGATGTGCGATGTTTCCTATCATCTCACCCATACTGGCGAACCTACTTTGACGATACATCACCATATCTTTTTCACGGCTGATTTCAACTTCTTTTTTAATGCGTGATTCTAATTCGTGGTTTAGGGTATCTAAAGATTTTGTAGCCTCTTCTAGGCGGCTCTTTTTTAGCCTCATCTCAAAATAAAGCGCAAAAGCAATGGCAGAGAAAAGAATAAAAAAGAATACGAGCTGCAAAACAACACTGTAATCAAACCCTTTTGGAGAACGTTCAGGAATCCACTTCTGGATTAACCGTGGCATTTCTTCTTTTAAGACACTATGTGTTGTCTGCTCTAAAATAGAACGCAAAGGTTGATTGTCGACTAAAAGCGCAAAACCAATAGGCATAGAAAGTGGAATTTGTGCAGATACTTTGAGGTTATTGGCAATATGGTGTGAAAAGAGATGTGAAACTGTAAAATTGGAGGTAATAAATCCATAATATTTCCCCTCTTCTACGCCTTTTAAGCCTTCTAGTTCTGTATGCACTAAGCTTAGTGTTAAAGAGGGATATGTAGCATGTAAATTAGAAATCATTGGATGGTCTTTTTGTATCGCAAACGGACGCTGTGCAATCTCTTTAAAGTCTGAGACATATCCCCTATCATCAGTGGTTAACACTACAAGAGGCACATCTAAAAGAGACGATGTAACGGCTATTTTTGCATCCGTATCTAAAGATTCACTTGCCATAGCAATAAAATCGCATTTATGACTGAGTAACTTTTGAATGGACTCTTCTTTTGAACGTGTAGGCACAAGTTGGAGTGGAATATCCAAATTCTTTTCCAAAAGAGCGATTACATCTGCACCCATTCCATCATAGCGATTTTGCACGATATCGCCGTATGGAAGGCTGTTTGGAATAGCACAAAACTGTAAAACATGCTGTCCCATCAAAAAGAATTTTTCGTCTTGGCTGAGGGGGACTTTGATGTTGGTTTGACGAAAAGAGTTAGAAGGAAAAAAACGATTTCGTGCAAAGACCATCTCTTTGTAGTCAATCTCTGCCATAGCCTTGTTTAAGATGGAGATAAATACAATATTTTCCTTTGCTGTTGTGAGATACATCTTTACCATCGGAAAATCTGCGTTATTATGCAAAGGGATACTTTGCAAAGAAGAGATCATTTTAGACTCTAAATGCACCGTAAAAATTTCATGTAATCCAATGGCGAGGTCTGCCTCTTGTTCCGCCACTTTTACGACAGCCTCTTCTACACTGTTTACGATTTCAATGCTGGCATCAGGATTTTTCTCTTTGATCGTAGTAGCAAACGCATCTTCTTTGAGCATGACAATACGCAATTTTTCAATCGACTCTAATGTCGGGGAAAGCTGATAAATCTTTGGCATCAACAAAGCAGGTTGTAAAACGCCAATGGGAAATTTGCTAAACTGAAACGCAGTGTCGTCCAATGGCTCAAAACTTGGGAAAAGTGCGACATCTAACATCCCAGAAGCAAGTTGTTTCTTTGCCTCTTCTCGTGAGATGTTGGTTACAAAGTTAAGATCGACATCGAGTTTTCTCGCCAAAAGACGCAAATAATGAATGGCATAACCGTTTAAATAATTATCATACGTATAACTGTAAAAATAGACATCAGGTTCGACATAGACGTTCAAAACAGGTTTTGCATCGATGTAGGCTTTCTCTTTTTTGTTTAAAAAAGTCTCTGTACTTGAAAGTAGCGCAGTTGACAGTAAAACCAATGAGAGAACAAAAAGGGTGAATCGCTTCATGGCAATTATCATAACATACAAACAAAAAAAAGCTTATTAGCGACTTTTTTTGCTTATAATAACACTACCTTCTTTCATATGTGAGGATCAAAGATGCATGATCATGTCAAAATCATCCCTTTTTTTACCATCGCACTGATTGCATCGATTGCATGGTTTATTAGACCCGAAGTCATCGAGTTACACTCATGGCATACACTGATTATCTTTCTTAGTACCATTGCCGCGATTATGTTTAACGTGATGCCTATGGGTGCTATTGGCATCGTAAGTATCACTCTATTTGCTATCACGGGAGCAGCAGGAGCCATTTCATCCAAAAAAGCGGTTACCGATGCACTCAGTGGTTTTAACAGTGACCTTATTTGGTTAATTGTCATTGCATTTTTTATGGCAAAGGGTTTTATCAAAACGGGACTTGGTGAACGCATTGCCCTTTTAATGATTCGCTATTTTGGTAAACGTACCCTAGGGCTTGCGTATGCGCTCTCTTTGGCAGACCTCATTTTAGCACCTGCGACACCTAGTAGTACGGCTCGTTCGGGTGGTGTAATTTATCCTATTGCAACAGCACTTTCACATACATTCAAATCCTACCCCAATGATCCCACACGAAAAAAAATGGGTGCCTATCTTATGATGTGCATTAGCCATATCAACGATATTACAGGAACGCTTTTTATTACAGCGTATGCAGCAAATCCCCTGATTGTTAAATTTGCCAGTAGTTTTGGAGTTCAATTAAGTTGGGGAAATTGGTTTATTGCCGCAAGTATTCCCGCTCTCATCTCTTTCTTTTTTATTCCGATTGCGCTTTATTTCATTATGAAACCACAAATTGAAGAGACACGGGAAGCCCATCATTTTGCGACACAAGAGCTTGTCAAGAAAGGTTCATTTTCTAGAAATGAACTTATTATGGGCATTACTTTTATAGGCGTTTTATTCTTATGGGTTTTTGGAACAAGCTTTGGTATTCATGCCACAACAACGGCACTTATTGGACTTAGTACGCTCATTATCACAGGGGTATTAAGTTGGGATGATGTCAAAAGTGAAAAAACAGCATGGGACACCCTCATCTGGCTTTCAGCACTACTGATGATGGCAGAATTTTTGCATAAACTTGGCTTTACAAAATGGTTTGGTTCAATCATTGGAGAGCATTTACTGATTATGACCTCTATGCACTGGGTGATTATTTTAGTCGTACTCAATGCCATTTATACCTATACACATTACTTTTTTGCCAGTGGTACAGCCCAAGTAGCTGCTTTATATGTCGTCTTTTTGGGAGTAGGAATTAAACTTGGTATTCCTATTTATCCATTAGCCCTACTTTTGGGCTTTTCCAGTAGTCTATACGGTTCACTAACACCCTATACCCATGCCAGAGGGGTTATCATATTTGACTCAGGCTATGTCACAAAACAAGAGTGGTTAAGTGCTGGCTTTATGATTAACCTACTCAATCAGCTTATTTTCACTGTGGTGGGTCTTGCATGGTGGAAAATGGTTGGATTTTATTAAAACAAGGATGAATTATGTCGTACCACGTTGACAATGATTTTTCACTACAAACAACACTCAAATCACTTCATATTCTCTACATCGAAGATGATGCTTCCATTCGAGCGACCATCACAAAGGTACTACATTACTTTAGTGATGCTATCTTAGCCCTTGAATCTGCCGAAGAAGCCATAAAAGCGTATGAAGATTTTCATCCTGACATTATTATCTGCGATATCAATCTTCCAGGTATGAGTGGTATTGATTTTGTGAAATGGGTACGTCAATTTGACGAAAAATCTCAAATCTTTCTTCTCACCGCCTATACCGATAAAGAGTATCTTTTAGAAGCGGTTAAACTCTCTTTGGTGGATTATCTGACCAAGCCTATTGACTTTACCATGCTAGAGAAAACACTTAAAAGCGCTGCGCGTAAAGTGATTCAACATAAAACGCTCAATGTACAATTTATCTCTGGCGCAATCTATTGTTATCAACAACGCAGTGTCACATACCATAATACTATCCACTCTTTGACGGCAAAAGAGGTCAAACTCTTAGATCATCTCATCTCCAATCAAAGTCGTATGACCTCAAAAGAAGAACTTCAAAAAAGCCTTTGGGACGAAGACATGGGTAGTGAAAGTGCCTTTAAAAGCCTTGTCAATAAGCTCCGTTCTAAAATAGGCAAAGAATCTATTGAAAATATCTCAGGGGTTGGGTATCGTATTCTTCTTGCTTAAAACCTCTTTTTTGTTTCTTTGAGTGACTTCTTTACTACTGCATCCCTTTTTAAGCCGACCTATGCAATCATTTTTTTTAAAGGTTCAAAAAGCGACTTTCCAGAAACTTTTTTCTCCTAAACTTCTTCTGTCTTGAGAATTATTTCACACAAGGAGAAAGGTATGAAACTAGCTAAACTTAGTTTGGCGGCTATCGTCGTTGCTGGTCTTACAACCAGTTCATTTGCAGCAGATACACTCGCTGATGCATTTAAAGAGGGAAAAATTAGTGGAGAGCTTCGCGCTTGGTATTTTGATCGTGATAAAGATAAAGCAAATTCAAGTGCTGACATTTTTATTACGGGTATGCAACTTCACTATGAAACAGGCACATTTTATGGCCTTAGCTTAGGATTAACATCCCAAACAAGTGCAGCACCATTTGCAGATGCAACGGCTAAAGCTGTTTTTGGAACAGGCGGAACAAATGATGATATCTATGGCTCTGGAACACAACTCTCAGAAGCCTATGTTCTTTATACATTAGGCAAAACAACCGCTAAAATCGGTCGTCAATTTATTAAAACACCTCTTATTGGTAGCAGTACTTCTAGACCAATTACACAATCGTTTGAAGGTGCATTAGTAACCAATACGGATCTTCCAAGCACAAGTGTTATGGTTGGAGCTATTACAAAATACCAAGATAGAACCGATGGCGCAGGCAATGTATCAGACTTCAATGAACTTAACAATGACCATGATTATGCCTACACAGCAATGATTGTCAACAAATCTATTCCTAATGTAGAGTTAACAGTTCAGTACTTAACCTTTGATGATGATGCAAAAGGTTCAAGTGCAAGCAGCCGTATTCAAGGCTATAAAGACTACTACTTTGAAGCAGAATATACAAACAAATACAACAATTTTGATTATGGCATTGCCATGAACTACCTCTATTCTGACTGGAAGCATTATGATGAAGCAACCATGTTAGGTGTTAAATTAAGCCTTGGATATGGAGATTTCAAAACCTATGTAGCGTACTCTTCTATCAGTGATGATGATGGCAACAAAGGTGTTAAAGCAGGTCTTGGTGGTGGTGCACAACCTAACTATGTCAAAGGTAAACAAGTCAGAGTGGGAACCTATAGCTCAGACACTACAGGTTATACTGTAGATGCTAACTATAACTTTAAAGAAATTGGTCTAACCACAGGTGCTCGCTATACAGCGCTTGATGTCGCATCAAAACCTGCTAATAATAGCCAAACGATTACGGATCTTTACGGCAGCTATAAATTCGTCGGCGCACTTAAAGGCTTAGAAGCAGAAGTCATCTATACCATCCTTGGTGATGAATCTGAAGTAACAGCATCCGCAGGCACGGGTAAAGGCGAAGAACTTTGGTTTAAAGCCAACTATAAATTTTAATACATCCTTTTTGTAAGTTCCTATGAAGCAGTAAAATACTGCTTCATGGGTTAACCTGTATAACGATATGGAGCGATCTATTATGAAATCTAAACTAAAATTATCATCAATTTTAATCAAAAGTTGTCTTTTAGCAAGCACTGCACTCTCTTTTTCTTTTGCTGCACCTCAACAACAACCATGCCCTGCTGAAGTAAAAGATCTTCCTGCAGAAACAACATGTTGGTCAGGACAAGATGAAGCGGGTGCTTATTATTGGGTTGCAAAACCTAAAGAGTGGAATGGCAATTTAGTGCTTCATTCACACGGAGGTCCTGCTCTTGGGAAACACCCTAAAGCAGAACGCGCTATTGAAGATTTTGAACGCTGGTCTATCTGGGTGCGAAGTGGTAATGCTCTCGCTGTCACATCTTATAGACAAGGTGGCGTAGCCCTTATGTCAGCCGCAGAAGATACCGCACGTCTTTTACCTATTGCTTCCAAACTGGTAGGTAAGACAAAGAAAGTCATTTTACACGGACAGTCATGGGGCGGTGGCGTTGCGGCACGCGCAGCTGAAGTAGATGGTCCTCTTTCAAAAGTACAACCTAAAATCGATGCTGTACTCCTTACAAGTGGCGTTCTTGCTGGCGGTACAAAATCGTATGATTTTAGACTGGATTTAAGAGTTGTATGGCAAGCTCTTTGTGAAAATCATCCGCGCGCCAATGAGATTCAATACCCACTCTGGCAAGGTTTAGCGTCAAAAGACGCCAAAATGAGTAAAGAAGATCTCACTCAAAGAGTCAATGAATGTTTAGGACTCAATAAACCAGAAACAGAACGCTCAGAGAAACAGAAAGAAAACCTCAAAACCATTGTCAATGTCATTAAAATCCCTGAAAAAAGTATTCAGGGGCATCTTGCTTGGGCAACACAACACTTCCAAGACATCGTTTTCAATCGCTTAGATGGTCGTAACCCATTTGGGAATGAAAACGTGAAGTATGTTGGTTCATCTAATGATGAAGAGCTTAATAAAAAAGTGCTTCGCTATAAAGCAGATCCAACTGCTGTTGCTGATTTTGGTAAAGATACCAATCCAACAGGAAATATCGCACTTCCAATCATCACAATGCGTGGTGTCAATGATCCTATAGCGTTTGTTGAGCTCGCAAGTGCATGGGAAGAGACCGTTGCAAAAGCAGGACGCAGTAAAAACTTAGTTCAACTTTATACCAACGATAAAGAACATAGTTATCTTAGCGACGCACAATATGTAGCCGCCATGAATGCCCTTCTTACATGGGTAGAGAGTGGGAAAAAACCAACACCTCAAGACGTTGCACAAAAGTGTATTACACTAGATGCAAAATGGAAACCACAAGGTGATTGTCGTATTTTACCTGAGTACAAACCAGCACCACTTTCAACAAGAGTTCCCGCAAGATAAGTTACATAAAATTATCAAATCTTTTTCACATCATCATATTTTATTTTCTCGTAGATATGATGATGTGATGGGACTTTATCTACCATTTTTAGCGTATACATCCATCCAAACTTTCAAGAAAACTTCATAACATCATAAGGTGTTTTCCGCTCTTTTTTTAGCACTTTTGGGTTTATTAATACAGAGAATGGTAAAATACAAACATATAAGAGTTCTACATCAAAAGGTTTGAAGAAAATGAGCGAGAGCAAAGATTTTTTACGCACGAAAGTTGAAGAGGACCTAGCCTCTGGAAAATATAAAAACATCGTTACGAGATTTCCTCCTGAGCCTAATGGATTCCCTCACATTGGACATGCTAAGTCTATCTGTATCAATTTCGGTATTGCCCGTGATTACAAAGGGCATTGTAACCTCAGAATGGATGACACAAACCCGACAACAGAAGATATGAAATACGTTGAAGCGCTTAAAGATGCAGTAAAATGGCTTGGATTTGATTGGAAAGACACCGTCTATTTTGCATCAGATTATTTTCCTAAGATTTATGACTATGCTGTACAGCTCGTTAAGATGGGCAAAGCATATGTCGATAGCCTGAATGAAGAAGAGATACGCGAATACCGTGGAACCATTAAAGAACCAGGACGAAGAAGTAAATACGCAGAACGCAGCATTGAAGAAAATCTAGACCTACTGGAGCGTATGAAAAAGGGTGAATTTAAAGATGGTGAGCATGTCTTACGTGCTAAAATCGATATGACTGCTGCCAATATGAAAATGAGAGACCCACTTTTATACCGCATTCGCCATGCACATCACTTTAGAACAGGCGATACATGGTGCATCTACCCAATGTATGACTTTGCTCACTGCTTATCGGACTACATCGAAGGGGTAACACACTCTATCTGTACCTTAGAATTTGAAAACAACCGTGACATTTATGACTGGGTTTTAGACGCACTTGAACTCACTCCTCCTCGTCCTTACCAACATGAGTTCGCTAGACTTGGTATGAACTATACTGTCATGAGCAAACGAAAACTGTTAGAACTCGTCAATGGCAACTATGTAAATGGCTGGGATGACCCTCGCCTTCCAACGATTGCTGGCTATAAACGACGTGGTTATACACCAGAATCTATCTTAAATTTTTGTGACCAAATCGGTATCGCTAAAGCTAACTCTATGGTCGATGTCGCGCAACTTGAATTTTGCATTAGAGATGATTTGAACAAAAAAGTTCCACGTGTCATGTGTGTGCTGGATCCTCTCAAAATTACCATCGAAAATTACGAAGGTGAAGAAGAGATTGATGCTTCGTACTATCCGCATGATGTTCCTAAAGAGGGTTCACGCAAACTTCCTTTCTCTAAAGAGATTTACATTGAACGTGATGACTTTATGGAAAATCCTCCATCTGACTATTTCCGTCTTAGCCCAGAACAACCTGTACGCCTTAAACACGCCTATATTATCAGCGTTAAAGAGGTCATCAAAGATGCTCACGGAAAGATCGTAGAAATCAAAGCAACCTACGCACCTAATTCCAAAAGTGGTGAGGACACCAGTGGCATCAAAACAAAAAGCGCGATTCATTGGGTGAGTGCCAAACACGCGAAAAATGTTGAAGTACGTTTGTATGAAAGACTCTACAAAGTTGATGCGCCTGAAGGCTTAGAAGATCTTAACCCTGATTCTCTGCATATCCTTAAAAATGCGTATGTTGAGCCAGCTGTCATTAGTGAAAAACCCGATGTGAGATTCCAGTTTGAAAGACAAGGTTATTTTTATGCTGATCCAGTGGATTATACGGATGCAAAACCTGTCTTTAATAAAATCGTAGGTCTTAAAGACTCTTGGGCAAAAAAAGCGGAATCTACCGAAAAACCAACACCTAAACCTCAAGCTCAAAAAGTTGCTCACGTTGAAGGTGAAGTTGCACCTATGAATGAGGAAGAACAGGCACTCTTTAGTACATACACAACAGAGTTAAAACTCAACGCAGAAATCGCTAACACATTAGCTCGCGATGCTGAGCTTTCACGCTTTTACAACGAAGCGCTTAGTATATTTAAAAGCCCTATTACGCTTGCCAATATTATCGCTAATGAAGTCGCACGTGAATTGAAACAAACGAGTGAACTTACATTTAGCGCAAAAGAAGTTGCAGAACTCGCTAAAATGATCGATGAGGGTGTTATTTCAAATAAAATCGCAAAGCAAGTCTTTGAAGAGATGGCACAAACAGGAGAGCAACCAAACGCAATCGTTGAAGCCAAAGGCCTTGTTCAAATCAGCGATCCTGAGAAACTTAAACCTCTCATCGATGATGTCATCGCAAAAAACCCTGACAATGTCGCAAAATACAAAGCAGGCAATACCAACCTTTTTGGCTTCTTTGTAGGGCAAGTGCTTAAAAGCAGTGGTGGCAAAGCAAATCCAAGTGTTGTCAATGACCTTGTAGTGGAGAAACTCAAGCATGTATAGAGTTTCCCTCTTCCCTACGCGTGATCTGCACCTAAGCGACCTTAGAGTTGCTTTGATAAATTACATCTGTGCAAAGCAAACGGGCAAGCATCTCATCGTGCGTGTTGAAGATGGCGATAAAGCCCATAATATCGACGGAAAAGACCAAGAGCTTTTAGACATAATAGCTCTTTTTGGCATTTCGTATTCGCATCTTTACTACCAAAGCGACAACTTTAAATACCATCTTCAGTTCGCATCAACATTGTTAGATAGAAAAAAAGCCTTTATCTGTTTTTGCCCCGATGAAAAAGCAACTCCATATGATGGCAGATGCGAACATCTCAGCAGTGATGAAGTGTTGAACAATCCAAACCCCTTTGTGATTCGCATGAAAACAGAACCTATCAGTGATAGCTTTGTTATTATGGCGCGAAATAAATACCCAACCTATACTTTTGCATGCGCGTGTGATGACATGCTTCAAGGCGTTTCTACCATTATTCAAGATGAAGCATATCTTCAGAATAGCCCAAAAGAAGAGCTTATCCGTCATGCTATCGGCTACGATCAAGCTATTTCATATACGCATCTGCCGACGATACATGAAGGTGAAAAAAGCGTTCAATGGCTTTTAGATCAAGGTTATATGCCTGAAGCAATCGTGAATTATCTTCTGCTTTTAAGCACTCCAACACCAACGGAAATCTTCACGCTGGAAGAGGCACTTTCATGGTTTGACATTGCGACTATTTCTAAAGATTCTGTACATTTTGATATGAAAAAACTTGGTTTCATCAACCGTGAACACATCAAAAAGCTCTCTGATATGGAGCTTTCAAAACGCATTGGGTATGCGTGTGAAAACATTGGGAAGCTAGCAAAGCTGTACACGAAAGAAGTGAGCACAACCCTTGAAATCAAACAAAAAATAGATGCTATTTTTGCCAAAAAAGAGCCACTTGCGACCTTTGAAACAGAAAGTAAAATGCTTCAAGAGCTTATTTTAAATGCGCCCTATTTTGAAATGTTTGATGAATTTCAAGCCTATTTGCTAGAGAAAAGTAACCTACGTGATGAAGCGTTTTATAAACCGCTTCATTTTTGGCTAAGCGGGTCAGATCAAGGTCTTGAACTGGCTCTTATGTATCCACTGATTAAAAACTATCTGAAGGAGATTGTTAGATGATCGTTTTAGCGACACTCATTGAAGCATTTGCCACCATTTTACATACCTTAATCAACATCTATATTTGGGTGGTGATTATTGCAGCTCTTATTACCTTTGTGCGACCTGATCCGTACAACCCTATTGTGCAGATTCTCTTTCGCTTAACGAACCCAGTTTATGCCTTTATTCGAAGGCTTGTTCCAACCCTTATTGGTGGGATCGATCTTGCACCGTTGATTGTAATTTTAACATTACAATTTATTGATCTTTTTGCAGTTAAACTTCTTTTTGCGCTCGCCAATGCTTTATAAATTTTTTATAGGCCTTTTTCTCTGCCTTTGTATTTGCATTGACCTGTTTGCTGATGAGCCCGTAAATTTTGCATTTTTCAATGATAAACCACGCAGTCTTGCGAAAGATTTTTACATCTACGAATATGTACAAAGTGATGCGGTCACTCCCAAAGAAGCTAAAGCGCTCTTTGGGATGGTGCATACCATGAACATGCGCTTTTTCCACCTTTTTGCAAAGAAAATGGACAATCTTGAGTATAAAAAAATCTCTAAGTGTGTTGATTTAGACGTAAGTGCTTTACTAAAAGAAGATGACGAATGTCTCAATATGGGTATTAATATCGCGAAAGTGACTTCACTTCCTAAAGGTCAACTCAAGCTCATCAAACCTCGTCTTAAACACAATAAAGAGCTTGTCAACCTTATTACGTTGATGGAAAATGAAAATGTTTATGAAGCAGCTCTGAGTAGTGATATAAACACCTTTCTAACCCTCTTTAATGGCAGCATTACTGCCTATAAAGCTGCCATTTTCAATCAAAATATTATTCCAAAAGAGCAGATGGATAGACTTTCCCACTCTGCGAAATTCAATCAATTTGCCTACAATGTCGCGCAAAATGATAAACTCGATAATGTTCAAAAATCACTCTTATATGTAACTCCTGCAGCGGGTGTAAATGCCAAAGCCCTCTTTTATTTAGGACTCAATTCGCTTAAATACGAAGAAAAAGAACGCGCCCTTTACTTTTTTGAACTCTCGAATGAACGCTCAACCAAAGGAGAAGAGAAAGACAAAGCCCTCTTTTGGCAATACCTTGTCACAAAAGATAAACACTATTTAGAGCGCATCGTACAAGACAACGACATCAATATGTATTCTCTTTATGCGTATGAGATGCTTGATTTGCCATATAAAAATATCGTCTCACCTGTGCTGGAAGGTATACACCCAAGTTTCAATGTCAACGATCCTTTTGCATGGATCAAAGTGATGAATAAAGTGTATCACATGAGTAGTGAAGAGGTTGAAACACTCGCACAAAGTTTTAAATATGCCAATACATTGCCACATTACAGCTATCTGATGGAGCGTGCTACACGCTATAGCAAGAACTATTACCCTATCCCATATCCTGAAGAGATTAGCAGTTATACAATTCATCGTCAAGCGCTTATGCTAGCTATTGCACGCCAAGAGAGCCGTTTTATCCCCTCTGTTGTCTCAACATCGTATGCCTTAGGAATGATGCAATTTATGCCATTTGTCGCTCGCGATATTGCAAAAAAAGAGAAGCTGGAAGATTTTTCAGTCTCAGCTATGTTTGATCCACGTATCGCCTATCTCTTTGGCAATATTCATCTAAATTTCTTAGAAAAAAGCTTATACCATCCTCTTTTTGTGGCGTATGCGTATAACGGTGGAATGGGCTTTACAAAAAAACATCTTCAAGCAGGTGCGTTTAGTGCTGGGATGTATGAACCATTCTTAAGTATGGAGACTATGATCAATGAAGAGAGTCGAGAGTACGGTAAAAAAGTACTCGCGAACTATGTCGTATATCGGCATCTTCTAGGAGAAGATGTTTCGATTAAAAATCTTTTCGAAATTTTACTGGTACCCGCTGCGACTGATCGCTTTCGAAACTAATTTCCATCTCAATTTCATCTGTTTTTGGTGCTTGGACTAACACATAGTTGGTCCATGCATTCGTTGTTGGAAGTAATTTGAGCAATGGATAATCTCTGTTTAAAGGAGAGACGGTAAGGTTTTCATCGGAGCCATTGACTTGAAAACCAGAAAGTGTTACTTTTTCGAAGGCGCCATCGCCTGATGCTTTGTATGTTCCAACAATAAATTTCTCACTCTCTTGTGTCACTAATTCATGATTGATTGGATTAATGTAGGTAATAATGACAAAAGTTTTAGAGGTTTCAGAATTTTTTATTTCTATTTTTTTCGAGTTTGCCATACTGTAATCAAGTGTTTTTTCATCCATATTATCAGCCAATTTTGAAGCACACCCACTCATTAAAAACGCTACTAAAACCACTGCCATAAAACGCATCATCATTCCTCATTCTTAACTCTTGCAAATATCAACTCATCAAAAGCTAAATCTTTTTTTGCTATTATTACTATGATAATAACATAAAAAGCAGGAAAAAATGAAATCCTTGGCTGTTGCATTTACAGGACCATCGGACAGCGGAAAAACAACGCTCATCCTCAAAGTGGCAAATATTCTGAAAAAAGAGTATGCGTTAGCCATTATCAAAAATGACCCCAGTGATAAAGCCGTCTTCGATGTTGAGGGCAAAGACAGCTGGAAGTTTGCACAAACAGGTGCTGAAGTAGTTGTTACATCGCCTACGCGAACGACACTTTTTTCCAAACGTCATAAAAGTTTGGATGACATCATCGCAATGTTAGGTGATTTCGACTTTTTGTTGGTAGAGGGGCTCAAAACATTACCATTGCCTCGTATTGCGATTTTTCGCAATTCGCTCAATGAGGACTATTTTGACTGTTCTGACGCAATTGCGATTGATGACAGCATCAACGTAAGCGACTATAACATCCCTTCACATATTGCGATTTTAGATCTCAACAACCCTGAGCAAGTCGTTGCTTGGATACACACTCATGCTAAGAAAGTGAAATAACATGCAAGAAATTTATGACGCTATAAAACGTTCCGCTATTCGAATTCGTGAAGCGATTGAGTTTGATGATACAGGCTATTCTGAGAACATCAACTCTACGGGTGATACCCAACTCAAACTGGACATCAAAAGTGACCTCATCATCGAAGAAGAGTTTGCTAAAGTTCTTTCTATCAAAGAAATTGTCAGCGAAGAAAAAGAGGATAAAACGCCTCTGCATGACAATGGTATCTATGGTATTGGTTATGACCCGCTAGACGGTTCTAGCCTCATCGATGTGAACTTAAGCGTTGGCTCTATCTTTGGTATCTATGAAGGTGGTTACGATGGTAAACATCTTAAAGCAGCTGTTTATGTTGTTTATGGTCCTCGTGTTGAACTCGTCATCGCCGAAGAGGATGTCAAAATGTACCGTCTCAATAAAAACAACGAATTTGTTTTCATCAAAGAGATTAAACTAAAAGAAAAAGGTAAACTCAACGCTCCAGGCTCAACTCAAATGTGTTGGGAGCCTAAACATAAAGCCCTCATTGATGCCATTTTTGCAGATGGGTATCGTTTGCGTTACTCTGGTGGTATGGTACCAGACTTGCATCAAATCCTCCTCAAAGGTGGTGGACTGTTCTCTTATCCTGCAACCAGTGATGTACCTAAAGGCAAACTTCGTATGATTTTTGAAGTCTTCCCTTTTGCATTCGTTTATGAAAAAGCGGGTGGTGAAGCGATTGATGGTAAACGAAGAGTACTTGACCTCTCCCCTTCTCATCCACATGATACCACACCATGTTTCTTTGGATCAAAAACAGAGATAGAACGCGTTAAGAAGTGTTATGAGTAGTGAAGTAACTGATATTTACGAACAAGATTTGCAAGAGAAAAAAGTACTCCTGCAGGCATGCCAACAAAATAAAAATGTTGTGACATGCAGCGATTGTGAAAAAATGTTTGAGTGTGACACCCGTAAAACTTATGTCAAAGCTGTTTACGAAAGTATGGCTAAAGGACAAGGTGGCGGATTTGAGTTTTAACAATATTAATGAATCAATTTAACTAGGAAGAACGATGTCTCAAAAAGCCTATATTACAACCCCGATCTATTATGTTAACGATGTTCCTCACATCGGACATGCGTACACGACCATTATCGCAGATACCATGGCACGTTACTACCGTCTTAAAGGCTATGAGACCTATTTTCTAACAGGTACCGATGAGCACGGTCAGAAAATTGAGGAAGCGGCAAAAATGCGTGGTAAAACACCACAAGCCTATGCCGATGAAATCAGTGGAAAATTTAGAGCGCTTTGGGATGAATTTGAAATCAGCTACGATAAATTTATCCGTACCACGGATGCCGAGCATAAAACAGGCGTTCAAAAAGCCTTTCAAGTGATGTTTGACAAAGGTGACATCTACAAAGGTGAATACGAAGGTCACTACTGTGTCAGCTGTGAAACATTCTTTACAGACACCCAACTCGTTGATGAAGACAAATGCCCTGATTGTGGCAAGCTCACACGTTTGGTCAAAGAAGAAAGCTACTTCTTTAAACTTTCAAAATACCAAGAAGACCTCATCAAATGGTACAACAACGATGAGAAATGTGTCCTTCCAAAAGGTAAGAAAAATGAAGTCATCAGCTTTGTCAAACAAGGACTTCGTGATCTTTCCATCACACGTACCAGCTTTGACTGGGGTGTCAAACTTCCTGCTTCCATGAACGATGACAAACACGTAATGTACGTTTGGCTTGATGCCCTTCTTAACTACACAACTGCTTTAGGGTATGGTACCGATGAAAAAAACATGGACTTCTGGCCTGCAACCATTCATCTTGTGGGTAAAGACATTCTTCGTTTTCATGCGATTTACTGGCCAGCATTTTTGATGAGCCTTGGTTTGGCTCTGCCAAAACATGTAGCCGCACACGGCTGGTGGACACGTAATGGCGAGAAAATGAGTAAAAGCAAAGGCAATGTCGTCAACCCGAAAGAGGTTGCAGACGCGTATGGCCTAGAAAATTTTAGATACTTTATGCTTCGTGAAGTACCATTTGGTCAAGACGGCGACTTTAGCCAAAAAGCGTTAATGGACCGCATTAACTCAGACCTTGGAAATGAGCTTGGAAACCTCCTCAACCGCATCATTGGTATGAGTGGCAAATACAGCAATGGGGTGGTTAACTCTAAAGATGTAAGCAATTTCCATGCAAATGAACTTACAGCAGTCGATGAGATTTTAAAAAATGTAGAAAACAACCTTTTAGAGCTTCAAACTAACCGTTATTTAGAAGATTTATGGAAAGCCCTTAGTATTGCAAATCAAGCCATTACGGTGCATGAACCATGGGTGAAAATCAAAGAAGGTAAAACAGAGCAAGCACTTGCACTTGTGGCATTGGTATCCAATATTTTAGCACGCGTTGCGATTTTACTCCATCCTGTTATGCCTAAAACGACTGTAACGATTGCTAAAGCACTAGGCTTTGAGATCACAACAGCAAACTATGATAAGTATGTTGTTAGAAAAAGCTTCTTAGATGAATTTACAATTGAAAAAGTTCCACCTCTTTTCCCACGTATTGAAGAAGAACTGATGGCACAACCAACACCACCAGTTGTGGTTGAAGCTGCACCTGCAAAAAAAGATAAAAAAGAGGCAAAAATTGAGTCTATCATTACTATTGATCAATTTTTTGAAACCTCTCTCAAAATTGGAACCGTTTTAGAAGCGAGTATCTTAGAGGGAAGTGATCGTCTCTTAAAACTCAAAGTCGATCTTGGTGAGAGCGAGCCTAGACAAATTGTTGCAGGTATTCGTGAATATTACACCCCTGAAGAGCTTATCAACACTCAAGTGTGTGTTGTAGCAAACTTGAAGCCAGCAACCATCAAAGGATTACTCAGCCAAGGTATGTTATTAGCGGCTAAAGATAAAGAGGGACTTTGTCTTGTACGACCTGAACGTCCACGCCAAACTGGCGCATCTATTGGATGAAAATAGACAACTTTGTACGCATCATTGATGGGAGGCTTATTACAACGCCTCCTATTGATGCGTTTGCTACTATCTGCCTCGAGGCCTCTCGTGTCTCACATGGCGACCTCTTTATTGATATTAACGCATCACGCGAACAAATTCATCAAGCCCTTTTAAAAGGTGCTTATGCAATTGTTACTACCCTTTCATTTGAACACGAAGATGATGAGTGCGCTTGGATCGAAGTACGCTCTATAGAGCAAATTCTTATCAAACTTTTACGTTATACCATTACACAAAAGTCACTTGAAATGATAGTACTCTCCCCTGTACAAGCTGCTCTTTTAGAGATGATTCAAACACCTCGCAGTATCAAATACTTACGAGATGATCTTTTCACGATTTCTAAAACCATTCTCGCGGCAAAAGAAGAAGATCGCTTTTGCCTTAGTAATCGTGCATTAGCTGAACAAATCGCTCCTGTTGCACACAGAGTTGAAACTACCGTGCATACAAAGCCAACGATCGCTCCAAAAGGGTTGTTTTTGAGCTCTTTTGGCTACCAAGATCGCTATTATGTAGAGCAAAAAATTCCCTCTCTTTTTGTGGAAGAGCTCCTCGCATTACTAACGTTTTGTGATATGCATACTATTTCTTATACCTTAGAGCACCTTGGATTTAGTGAACATTCCTATCCGCAATTCATTACTCAAAATTTATGCAAAAAAGAGTTTGGAAGTAGTTCAAAAGCGCTTATTTTTGAACCACAAGAAACGCTTTTTTCAACGTTGATTTCTTATGTGCAATCACAGATTGATTTTTCAAAGCTTATTCTCTGTCTTCCAAAACAACACAAAAATACTTTTGCTTTTAAAGGAGAGATTTTTTATTTTGAAACTATCGAAGATCTCGTCATTTTAAGTCAAAAATCATTTCAATATGCTCTTGTTTTAGGTGATAGAGAAGATTTTGAGCCTTTGTTTACCAAAACATCTACAACCCAACTTAGCCTCTTTTAAAAGGAGTTTTTATGTTACTCATCGATAACGAATCCAATACACCTTTACAGCTTGATATCTTGGAAAAAATCTGCAAAGAGCATACATCAAAAGAGGTTGAACTGCTGATTATTGATGGGCAAAGTATGCACGAGCTCAATCTTGAACATAGGGGTATGGATAAAACGACAGATGTGTTAAGCTTCCCTGTGGATGATTTTCCACATGCCCCTCTTGGTTCTATTGTCATTAACTACGAGCTGGCTTCTCAAAAAGCACAAGAGTTAGGGCATAGTATAGAGGAAGAGACAACGCTTCTTTTTATCCACGGGATGCTGCACTTACTAGGCTTTGATCATGAAATTGATCATGGAGAAATGAGAGAAGAAGAAAAAGCATGGATCAAGCAGTATAATTTACCAGAAAGTTTAATTGTTCGCACAGAGGAGTAATGTATGGTAACGATTGGTATTGTGATTTTTCCACAAGTCGAAGAGCTTGATTTTATAGCCCCTTTTGAAGTGTTAAGCTATATCAATAAAATACAATCCAATAGTACAAAAGTCCTTCTTATCGCTCCAACAGAAGAGCCTGTTCACGCATTCAATGGTCTTCGAGTCCTCCCCGATGTCACTTTGAAGAATTGCCCTCCCTTAGATATTTTACTTTTCCCTGGTGGCAAAGGCAGAACGGAATGGATGCAAAAATCTATGATACAAACATTCATCAAAACACGTTACGAAGAGTTGACATACCTTGCATCCGTATGTACAGGAGCGTTTTTTCTTGCAGAAGCGGGTATGCTCTTAGGTAAAGAAGCAACAACGTACCATAGTGCTTTTGATGAACTGGCAAATTATGGTGTTAACGTTGTCTCTTCCAAAGTGGTACATGATGGAAAGATTATTACCGCAGGCGGAGTCAGTTCAGGATTGGAATTGGGATTTTATCTTTTACGTGAACTCTTTGGGGTGACCTTAGCACAAGAAGTTGCTGATAAAATTGAATATAAAATCGATATAACGCGTCTTTAGTTCATACTAAAAACGTTTTATTTTCCTTTAGTGGGAGTATCGATCGTGATATAACCCATTTGATAAAGCTTATCGAAGATTTTAGAGGCAATTGGTCCACCTTCACTACCACCATGCCCTCCATGCTCAACTAAAACAGTGACAACATACTGAGGATTTTCATAAGGACCATACGTTGTTAACCATGCGTGAGAGCGTTGATAATAGTCCATATCTTCTTCACGCATACGTTTTTTATCGGTTTGAGAAATACCAACAACTTGTGCCGTTCCTGTCTTTGCAGCGATTTTAAAAGGCGCTGTTACATTGATATGTCTTAATGCCGTACCACCAGGGACATTGGCAACTTCATACATACCTTCACGAGTAACTTTTAAGTAGCGTTTTTCGCTCTCACTGACAATATTAGGATCAACTGGAAAATCAAGTGGAACATCGTTTATTTTACTTACAAAATGAGGTGTAACTCCATTACCTGTCGCTAAGAAAGCGGTATATTTGGCTACTTGAACAGGTGTTACAAGGAAATATCCTTGACCAATGGAGCTAATGAGCGTTTCCCCTTGTGACCATCCCTTACCAAAGCGTGCTTTTTTCCATTCACGGCTTGGTACGGTTCCCATAAACTCACGAGGAAGATCAATACCTGTTTTTGCAGCAAATCCTATTTTAGAAAGAAATGGTGCAATAATATCAATACCCGTTTTGAGGCTTGCTTTGTAAAAGTAGTCATCACAACTCTCACGAATTGCTCTAACATACGAGATCATACCATGTCCCTCTTTTTTCCAATCACGGAACACCCGTCCACCAAGTTCCATCGTACCGGTAGATTCAAACGTTGTATTAGGAGTAATAATGCCAGAATTCATCATTGCCATTCCCACGCCCATTTTGACAACAGAGCCTGGAGGGTAGAGACCATTAACGAGTTTATTGGTAAAAGGATGGTTTAAATCATTTGCTAAAATTGCCCATTCTTCACGAGTAATACCACTTACGAATTTATTTAAATCATACTCTGGGAAACTGGCTGCTGCTAGTATTTCACCATTTTTAGCATTCATAACCACCACAGCACCGCTATCATCTCCAAACAGTTCCGCGATATAACGTTGCAATTCTAAATCAAGACTAAGCACAAGATCATTACTGACAGGCAGTGTTTTACTCACCTGCTCAATCTCTTGGTTAAACGCTGTTACTTTTGTCTTTTTTTCACCTTTAATACCCTGCAAAACAGTGTTATAGTACTTCTCAATACCTGTTTTACCTGAAAAACCTACTAGCTTGGCTGTAGCATCTTCTGCAACATCTTGGGTATTTGACTTCCCCACATAACCAATCACATGTGAGGCAAGTGAGCCATAAGGATAATGCCTTTTAGAAGTAATTTTGATCTGAAGGTTGTCATGTTGCGCGATTTTAGCGAAGTGTGGAATCAGTTTTTCATAGGGGATAAAACTGATAACATCGACAAAATCATGATTGTATGCAGAGTCTGCTTTGACATACTCTTTCATCATATCTTTCACACTCGCATCTGGCAATGTCTCTGCTAAAAAAGCAATCTCTTCTTCTAATACAGTTCGATTTGATTTGAGACTTAGTCTTGGTTTTAATCCAATTGAGAAACCTAAACGATTGACAGAAAGAGGTTTAAGTTTGCGATCTAAGATAACTCCACGCAAAGGAGCAAGTTCTTCTACTTTAACCGCATTTTGTTTTGCGATCTCTTCATAATATGCATTGGACTTAATGCTAATATAATAAACCCGCACTAAAAGAGCAATCCATACTGAAATGAAGATAGCAAGCGTAATCTTAATTCTCACCGGGACACCCTAAAAAACATGAAGGAGAGAATAGAATCAATCGCGATATAGTAAAAATAGTAATTTGAAAAATAAGGAAATGTCTCATTGTCCAAATACGCAAAAAAAGCATTCAATAAAAAATGTCCAAGATAAGCAATACTCACATATGCTGCTAAAATACAATTATCGCATGTAATAACATTTTGAATTTTATAAATTGCAAACTTGTAAACGATTACAAATAAAATCACGTATGAAAAAAGATAAAACCCTTTAGAGAGGTCATACACACATAGATAGAGAAATGCTAAAAATAAGGGCATAGCATTTTCTTCATGTCGATTAAAATTAAGAATGAGATAACAAAAAACCACGCCCACAAACGAAGGGATAAATGGATAAAGTGATGACATTACGAGGCCAGCAAGTAGCCATCCACTGATCCAAAAGAGGGTTAGATAGTTTTGATCAGCGCTATTTCGTCGCATATTGGAAAATGTTTGCATTTAATGCAATCCGCCCAAATTTTATGAGCAGGAAGCGCCTCTTTAGGAATTTCACTGAAACCAACTGACTCAAAAAAAGCTTTTTGATACGTTAGCGTAAAGACTTTTTTAACACCTAATGACTCACCCTCTTTGAGGAGGTTTTCGATTATTCCTTTACCAACACCTTTACCCCTACAACCATCTTTTACAACAAGACTGCGTATTTCTGCTAGATCATCGGCATGAAAATGTAGAGCGCCAAATCCAATGATTTGATCGTTTTCTTTCGCCAAGATGTAAGAACGGATATTGGTTGCCATTTCATCCGAACTTCGAAAGAGAATAATACCTTTCTCTACTTCTGGCTTGACAACATCTTGCATATGTACAATATCGCTGAGTTTTGCTTTGGTATAAGTAATCATAATTTCTCTCCAAAAAGCGTTTCAAAAATAGCGTTCAAAGCCTTATCAATTCCTTTTTTACTGCTGCTAGAAACCAAAATAGCATCGGGATAATTTTTTTTAATCACACTAATTTCACTCTGTTTTAATTTATCCAATTTCGTAAAAATACGTAAAATAGTCTGATCAGGTCTTACAATTTCTCGTAAATAGTCATGTACCGCTTGATCGATTTCTAAAAAAGGGTGTCTTGAATCAATCAGGTGTACAAATGTACGAATCGAAGCACGTCTTTTAATATAATCTGTCAAGTTTTTCTGCCACTCTTCTTTAAGGCTATGAGATACTTTTGCATATCCAAAGCCTGGAAGATCCACCAGCTGCGCATGGTATGTTTTTTCATCTTTGCTCAAAACAATTTGAAAAAAGTTGATAAGCCGTGTTTTACCTGGAGTTGAAGAGCTTTTTGCCAATCCTTTTTTATTGGTCAGTGCATTAATAATGGAGCTTTTACCCACATTACTTCGCCCAATAAACGCGACCTCGCTCATGCCTTCTGGTGTCGTCTCTTCCATTTTAGAAGCAGACTTCACAAAGAAAGCGTCTTTAACTTTGATCACTGTTTTTTATCCTCAACCTTGAAGATAAATTTTACAGGTGCAGTACCTTTGCCATCTACTTCATAGTGACCACTGATTTGGTCTACGCGAATAAAATCACCATACACTTTTTTATCGGTTTCAATTTCATGCAAAAATGCTTTTTTTTCTAATGTGTAAAGGCTTTTGCTTGGCTCATACGTCATTTTTTCTGCTTCACCATAATACTTCTTCTGGTTCATCGTCAAGTTGCCTTTTGCATCACCTGTAGCAATATAACGGATAGGCTGTTTTTTATCATCAAATTCTATGGTCACTTTTTTTGCAGTCAACTTATCACCCTCTTTGATGACCACAACATGTCCCTCAAAAATACTGATTTTTTTCTTCTCATCTGCAAAAAATTTCTCTGCTGTCACTTCAACTTCTGCAGCTACAAGCATACTTGAAATACCTAAACAAAGTGCTATAAGTCTTTTCATCTATTTTTTCTTCTTTCCTACTGGTTCTTGTATAAAGGAGTGTATATTTGTTGCACTTATTGTGCCTTCTTTCATCTGATAAACAAATGAAAGCCCATGACTACGGCTCTGTTGCTGTGCAAAAATAAAGGGTTTTTCACTGCTTAAAATCTCTTGTTTAAGGTCATAAAAGATGTCTTCACCATCCAAAGAAACGCCATCATCTCTATAATAATGCGAATTCGTTTTAAAATGCATAATATTATTTTGCAGCACACCTTCATCAGAAGTTAAAACACCTCGTAATCCATCTTTGGTTTTATGTCCTGCATTGATGACATACAGTTTATCAAAATCCTGAAAACGTGCTACACGTTCTGAATGCACAATACTCTCTACCAATCCTTCTTTAATCTGATAGTTTTGAGCATTAAAGAGCTCTACTTCAGGAATTAAATTGCCATCCGTATCTACAATATTAATGGTGTACGGCTCTTTAATCATTAAAAATATCATCATGCCGAAGAAAAGTAATGTTGTGTATGAAAGAAGTTTTAGAGCCAAAGTTTTACAAATGCCTCACTCAAGTTTTCTTTTTCGACTACAATGTCGATCATCTCTCGAACTGCCGCTTTTCCACCCTCTTTTGTAAGCACAATATTAACAGATTCTGTCACCATCGGCAAAGCATCTGCTGGAGCGAAAGAGAGTCCAACTGCACGTAAAAGAGATAAATCATTCAAATCATCTCCAATAGCGGCGACTTCGTCAAAACGAAGTCCTTCTTTTTCTAATATCTCTTGCAAGACTGCTTTTTTATTTTTTACATCTTGATAAAGATACGTAATGCCAAGTTCTTTTGCACGGCGTTCTACAACACGAGAACTTCTACCTGTAATGATGGCTGTTTTTTTACCTAATTTCATCCACGAAACGATACCGAAACCATCTTTAACGTGAAATGTTTTAAATTCCTCAACGTCACTGTTGCCATACATAATTCCACCATCGGTAAGACAACCATCCACATCAAAAACCAATAATTCAATCATTACAATACACCCTTAGTACTAGGAATTCCAGCACGTTCATTTTTAACAAGACTACGACGAAGTGCGACAGCAAATGCTTTAAATGCAGCCTCTAAAAGATGATGCTTATTTTTTCCACGGCGTGCTACAATATGCGCACTTATGCCAGCATTCACTATAAGCGCTCTAAAAAACTCTTCCGCGAGTTCAACATCAAACTCGCCTACTTTGCCTTCCATATCAACTTCATAGACTAAATAAGCACGATTACTGAGATCAAGAGCACATTCAACCGCGGCTTCATCCATCACGACAACAGCATTTCCATAACGTTCAACGCACTCAATTGGGTAAATAGAAGCACGCAAGGCTTGTCCTAAAACGATACCTACATCTTCAACGCTGTGGTGAAAATCAATATGCGTATCACCTTTACAACTGAGTGTTAAATCGATAAATGAATGTTTTGCAAATGCTTCAAGCATATGATCAAAAAAACCAATACCTGTTTTAATATTGGCAGTTCCTGTACCATTTATTTCTAATTCGACATTAATCTGTGTCTCTTTGGTGATACGTTGTACTGTTTGCATACTATTCCCTTACGATAAATGAGCCTTTATAAAGCCCTTTTGCAATGAAATCAGAGGCTTCCGCTTCACTGCCAAATCCTTTGAGCCATACACGATAAATCGGTTGATTTTCAAAGGTTCCCTCTTTAATGATCGCATTGTAGCGATTATTAACATTCATATTGCTTTGAGCATAACGTGTTGCACCATCTTTACTTCTAAACGCACCAATTTGGATGAGATAATCTGTTTCAACCACGCTCTCTTTTGGAGCTCCTGCAGGGGCTACAACACCAGCAAAACCTATAACTTCAATTCCAACAGGGCCTGTGCCATTGGCAACAAGATCTATACGTGTGGCAGCTGTATAGGAGAGATCGATAATGCGTGTACCAACAAAGGGTCCACGGTCATTGACACGTACCACAATACTTTTATTGTTTTTTAGATTGGTCACCTTAAGCATCGTATTCATCGGAAGTGTTTTATGTGCAGCTGTCATATCATACATATTGTAAACTTCACCATTGGAAGTTTTTTTACCATGAAAATCTTTACCGTACCAACTGGAGATTCCACTAAAATAATCTCCTACACTAACCATGGTAGGTGTATACGTTTTCCCATCGATGGTATAAGGACGCATCGTTGCTTTATGCATTGCTGCAGAATCATTAATAGGACCGCTCCCTTCAGGCGGTGCCATTGTAGGCGTAGGACGAGGACCTCGATAAGCATAACTATCGTTTCTAGAAGCACATCCATAAAAGGATAAAAGCATCACAACACAAAGGCTTAATCCACTAATTTTTCGGAATGACAATACTCTCTCCCACTTTCACAAGGGCATTCTTTTTCTTATTGGCTTTAATCAATTGTGCGACAGGAATATCGTATTTTTTAGATACGGTTTCTATTGTATCGCCTGCTTTAATAATGTAAATTTTTTCAGCACCATTTGTAGAGGCAGGAGTTGAAACTGGCATCGGTGTACCACCAGCGACAACCAATTCTGTTTTAGGTTTGAGTGCAGCACTTTTAAGATTATTAAGTTCCATTAAAGATTGAGTACTCATCCCATATCTTTTAGCAATACTTTGTAGAGAGTCACCTTTTTGGGTGGTGTAAACAGCATATTTTTGAGGCTCTTTGGTTTGATCAAAATTTTGAGTGAATGCAATTTGACGATCTTGAGGAATATAAAGATACCCTTTTGATCCGATAGGAGAAGTGAAAGCGTGTTTTAGATGTGGATTGTACGATTTTAGTTCACGTAACGAAATACCAATGCTTTCAGATACATCTTTAAGGTGTGTACCACTTGGTACGGAGACTGAAACAAACGTTGCATTATTGGCTCGATTTAAAAGGTATTCAGAGCCATTGTCAAGCATAATGTCTGTACTACCTGAGATAAAGCTCATCATCAAAATTTTGCGAATATAAAGTCTGCTTTCCTTGGGAAGATACTTTTGGCTCTCATCTAAGAGAACATTAATGTCATCTGTACCCGCTTTTGCAATCGCTTTTGTAACAGCACCTTCACCGCAATTATACGCTAATGCAGCAAGATACCATTTTCCAAACATATCATGTAAACGTTTTAAATATGCAATAGCAGCTTCTGTGGATTTGATAGGATCACGTCTTTCATCAACGAAAGCATTTTCAACAAGTCCATAACGACGCGCTGTTTCTGGGATAAACTGCCAAAGACCAGAAGCTTTAGCAGGAGAAGAAGAATAAGGATCAAAACTTGATTCAGTCATAGCAAGGTATAAGAATTCTGTTGGGACTCCTGCTTCTTGCATTTTTTTCTGCAAGATAGGGACAAAACGATCGCCACTTTCTAGCGTACGCAAAAAGTGTTTAGTCTTATAAACTTCAACATCTTCTTTCATAGAAATAAAGATAGAATCTTTTAAAAAGGTATTTGGAAGGTCGAAGTTTTTAAGAGCGGTGAGTTGTTTTTCGTAGTTATTATCGGTATTTAAAAAAGCATGGAGACTCTGAAACAGGAAAAAAAGGATTAAAATAACCTTATACATGCCTCTCCTTTAGTGTGTATTTATTGCTTAGTATTTATTAGATTGTATCTAACTTTATCTTTTCTAAAGCTTTAAAGAGTGTAAAAGCATTTTTTGAGGTCAAATTGTGAAGTTCGGTGACACTTATGTTTAAAAGCTCAGACATCTTTTGAGCTACTAAAAGTGTATAGGCAGGTTCATTGCGTTCACCTCTATACGGCATAGGCGTAAGGTAGGGGGCATCGGTTTCAAGGAGGAGTTTTTCTTTGGGAATGAGTGGTAAAACCTCAACTAAATTTTTCGCATTTTTAAAGGTTAAAACGCCACCAATACCAAAATAAAAACCTTTATCCGCTAAATCAAGTAAATGTTTTGAAGCATTATAGCAGTGCAATACTCCTCCAACTTCGTCTGCTTTGTTTTCAACTAAAAGACGTTTGCTATCTTCATTCGCATCGCGTATATGCACAATTAAAGGTTTTTTGAGTTCTTTGGCAAGCTTTATTTGCTTTACAAAAATAGCATGCTGTTTTTGTTTTTCAATCTCTTTTTCAGCGGCATCTTCGGGCAATCTAAAGTAGTCTAATCCACATTCGCCTACTGCTATACATTTTTCATCACTCAAAAAAAATCTTAATATTTTTTCGTCATATTGGTCGTGATGATACGGGTGAATACCTGCTGCAAAAAAGATATGACTATAGCGATGAGAAAGCTCTTGGGCATAGCTTAAATCTTCAATATCAGCACCAGGGATGAGAATCCCTTGCACCCCTTGTTCATACGCATTTTTAATAACATCATCGACATCATCACGAAATCGTGCATCATCAAGATGACAGTGTGTATCAATAATCATCAAGCAACCTCTACCCTATTTTTTCCATTCTTTTTAGCAGTATAGAGTGCTTTATCGGCTTGATTGATCATCTCTTCGACACTATCTAGATCATTAAACGTCACACCAATAGAGACGGTTACATTAAGATTTTTTGCCTCTTTTACTTTTATATGTAATGGAGAAATAGCATTTTTGAGTTTTAAGAAAAATTCTAACGCCTTTTTCTGATCACTATTTTTGAGTACGACGCAAAACTCATCTCCACCCAAACGCGCAATTAAATGTTCATGGGTTAACTGTTTTTCAAGTGCCCTAGCGAGCTCAACAATCACGGCATCTCCAACATTGTGTCCTAATGTGTCGTTTATCTGTTTAAAACTATCAACATCAATCAACGCCAACGCAAAAGACTCATTTTTCTTTTTTGCTTCTTTATAATATGTTTGCATCGCATCAAAAAAGTATCGTCTGTTCGCTAGTCCACTTAAAAAATCATTTTGCGCCATATCTTCAATTTTAGCGATATATTCTAAAGAGTCAAGGGAGTTATTGATACGACATGCAATCTCTTCCCTAGTAAAAGGCTTATTAATAAAATCATTGACACCAATTTTGAGAAACTTCGCTGAAATGAGCTCTTGGTTACTTGCCGTCATCGCGATAATAGAAAGCTCATTTTTACTATAAAGCTTGCGTACCTCTTTTGTGAGTTCAACACCATCAATAACAGGCATTAAATAGTCTGTCAAAATGAGTTTAATATCAGGATTGTCACGTAAAAAAGCAAGTGCTTCTTCACCATGTGCAGCCACAAGAACTTTAAACATCTGGTGCTGTAAAAGGGACTTTACTTGAGAGCGTGTTGCCATCGAATCATCAACAATCATCACTTTAATATCACGATTTTTATGAAGCCTTTCAATGAGTGTAAAGATATAATTGACATCATCAATATTGCCCTTATACACATAATCAATTACATCTTTTTTTAAAATTTTTTCACGTATTTCTTGATCCATAGTACCTGTAAGAATAATAGAAGGAATTTTATACGACAAGATCAGATCAACTACTTCGCCATCTGGTGCGTCAGGAAGGTTAAGATCGAGCAGCGCTACAAAATAGTCACTATTCTTTTCAACAAGGCTTTTTGCCTCTTCAAACGTATAGGCTGCATCAACATCAAAGTCTAAACTTGTTTCCATTTTTTTAATGATGAGTTTGGAAAGTGCCTTGTTATCTTCTACAATTAAAATTTTTTCGCGTGCCATCAATCATCCTAAACATTACATATAATCTTAGTTTGATTTTAACATAAACTTTTTGGGAGTTTTCTAAAGAGGAGGCGGTGGAGGATCAAACCACCGCCTAAAAAGTGTATAAACGAGCGTAAATTAAGGAATCATCCACGTAAAGATATACGCTTGTGCCATTGTCATTAAGCCCATGATAACAACAAGAATTAAACTGTGTTTTACAGTAAATCTAA
>Ga0209683_10000107_pt1 | contig 30434 bp, 11 predicted proteins | sample DOMMetBare2Fresh_FD_187474 | JGI IMG/M metagenome (GOLD analysis project Ga0209683, IMG submission 187474) | Wetland sediment microbial communities from St. Louis River estuary, USA, under dissolved organic matter induced mercury methylation -... | ecosystem: Environmental > Aquatic >... | reverse complement strand
ATGTTTTCGAGGTGACGATGCTTGATGGCCGCGGCCATGCAAATATCGCGATCGGTAATCAACCCGACCACCACGCCTCCCTGAGCCACAACCGGCAAAACCCCACAGTCGTTGTCCCACATCAGGCGTGCGACCTCCGCAAGATTGCTGGTCGGCAGACACACCTTGGCGTTTTCCGTCATTAGTTCACTGACTTTCATAGCGTTCCTCCCTTCACTCTTCCATCAATGCGTGCACAGCCCGAAGCTGGCCTTACCGTGCACAGTTACTGCCGGTTCCCAGGCCTTTGATTCGCTCGTCAAAGACACTCTCACTGCCACTGCGATGTGGTGCAATAAACATGCCGTCTTTACGGGCTCCAAGACCTCTGGAAAGCGGCTGGAGTAACCGTCTCTAAGTGGAAGTTTGCCCATTCGCATGAGCGAAAAGCCGCTAGTGGAAAGGGGTCGGTTTAGCTGTTAGGCCGTCACTTATCGCTTTGAGTGTTACGGAGCAAGCTTAGGCAGACACGCTGAATGCGGAAACCTCGTCCAACTCGTACAATCCTGGGAAAAGTTCCCCTCTTAAATGTGCGAAAGCACGCATCCCCTATCTGAAAATCAAGCTGGTATAGGGATCTTGCTGGTGTTGCCGGAGTTGGATTGCTTCCGCATCGGCACATGTCTTGCGACATATGAGTCTAGAAACAAGGAAAATAGAAGAAGCCGCGGCTCCTCCCTGCGGGCAGTCGCAGTCGCTTCAAAAAGATTGCTGTTTGAAAAGGAGAGGAACGAATTATGGAAGCCAGAGGGCGCGGCGAAAAGGCCGCTTAGCAATGCCGGTTGGAGCCGGCTATCGCTGTCGAAGCAGCGATGTCCTAACCCTGCCGAAGTCTGCTGCATAAGCCGCTGCGGACGGGCATGAGATCAAGCTAGCAGGGGAAACGGGCGAGGCTTGCGGGAGTGTTTCACTCCCAACACGAGCACGCCACGGAAGTCGAGACGGTCAGACGGTCATTGTCGAATCTGAGATCCTATCCATTAAACACACCTATGTAACTAAGTGGTGTGAGAGACGAGCAGCATGCGAGAGCACATCTCGCGTGATGCCCCATGACTTGTGGTTCTGGTTGCGAGTCTTTAGGGGCTGCGAAGACTTCGTAAAGCTTTGCAGATAAATCTCAAGCCTGGTTTTCCAGGTGTAAAGGATCGGAAAGAGACCTAAGTCGACGGGAAAATTGCCAGGCGAGCTACGCCGGAACCGCCCCCCTACTTCCCGTGGAAACATGGGATAGGTCGGCTGAGTGACTAGTCGGGGTGCGGGACAGAGTGGTCGTAGTAGTCGGTGGAGTTATGCCCATCCGCGGAAACGGTAAAGCCGCTTACAAGGCGAAGGACCACAGTCGCGATGTCTCTAATGAAGAATATTCTTCAACTGCGTTGAAGATTTTCGAAAACTGGAGGCTGAACTCGCGCGCGATGGAGAGCCGGATGCGTTGAAAGATGCCTGTCCGGTTCGGGAAGGGCTTCATTGAGACCGCTTGTTCGCGAGAACAAGTATGGCGCTTTGATTCTACTTCATAGAGCCAAAACGAATACCGCAGACACTGATCTGCGCGATAGAGTCGAGCGACAGCTCGATTGGGAGCCGGAGGTGACTTCGACAAAGATCGGAGTTGCCGCTGAAGACGGTGTGGTGACACTCACCGGCTTTGTCACTACCTATGCTGAAAAGATGGCGGCCGAGCGCGTGACGAAACGCACTTATGGCGTCAAGGCCGTTGCCAATGATATTCATGTAAAACCGGCGTTTCAAAAGACAGATACCGAGATTGCCACGAGTGCCGTGAAGGCGCTCGAGGCCAGAGTTGATGTGCCGGATGACAAGATTAAGCTCACCGTCAAGGATGGCTGGATCACGCTCGATGGCAACGTCGATTGGTATTACCAGAAAAATGCCGCCGAGTTCGCCGTGAAATATCTTCAGGGCGTCCGCGGCGTCACCGATGACATCAAGGTCAAGCCTCTGGTTTCGACGACTGAGGTGAAGCACAAGATCGAAGAGGCCTTGAGGCGCAGCGCCGAGGTCGATGCCAGACGGATCACCGTCAGCACGTCGGACGGCAAGGTGACACTGTGGGGCAATGTCCGCTCCTGGATGGAGAGGGACGAGGCGGAAACTGCAGCGTGGGCTGCACCCGGCGTAACACAAGTGTCTAACCAGATCACCATCGTACCGTAGGTCGGTACAGGGCGCGGCACACTTGGGCCGGTAATTCCGGCCCGAAGTGTGCCGCCTATCTCATTAGCGCTCTGATTGACTCGGTCTGGGCAAAGACTACCCCTTCACGCAGATGAGCGGCACCAGCTTCGCTGCTCTTTTTTTGAAGACCCTGATTAGATTTCGCTCATTCGCGTAAGGCCCTGCGCCGCATGCTCTTTGTGCCCTTCAATAACGATGTGTGTCGCTTTAATAAAAGGGTGAGCTTTAGGGTCATTGAAGACCTGGCGCCCGCCAACTAGAACAAACACACCGGGCCAACCGGCTTCCGCCAGGCAAGACCCAAGTCAGGCCCGCTACAACCTGTTCTCCCAGCGAACCGTGGAGCGGGCGACAGCATAAAGCCTGGGGTGGAGCGCAGCAGAACCCCAGGGACAGTTCATGAAAATTCAAAGCTGCGGAGCGTAGTTTTCCCGGAAGTGACGGCAGATGAAAGGTTCTGTGAGGTTATGGGTGGCCTAGACAGAGCAAGTGTCATGACGGCAAGCCCGCGCGGGCATGACGCAGAACAACGGGAAGCAGGGTATGGCAATCCTTCTCAGTGCACGACGACAGCATGGCTGGGAGCCACTGCGAAAACGCTATGGCTCCCATTCGTAACCCACCGCCAACATGAGGTCTTCCACTTCCATCTCTCCAGTCGTGGCGTCAATCTGGAGATTGCCTCCGCCCGGCGGGGTCATCTTCAATTTCCAGGTAAGTGGAGGCGCGCTCGGATCTACTTCGATTCCAAAGACCGATACGTCCTTCCGAGCAAAATGCAGCCCTCCATATTGATTCACACGCGCTAACTTCATCGTGTTCGATCCTGCTGGCGGTGGCGGTGGCAGCGGTGGATCAATCACCACCGTATAAGCATCCGGCCTCGTGCAACGCGCCAGTAACCAGACTGTGTTGATCTTCAGGGTCTTGTCGCCATCTTTCAACGGGAACAGGCCGTTGCCCATCTCAAATTCAAACACGTTGCCCGCAGCGACATTAATCGGATTCAGGAAGCGATGCCAGTGTCCCGGAAACTCCTGCCGCAAGTTGAACAAGCGCAGCGAAGGAGTCGTGCCATCTTCGGCAAAATAATCGCGCAGGTGCTTGATCGCGCCATTCTTGAATGGTCCGGCATCTTCACGCGAGGTGTATTTGATCGTGAGTACCGCATCCGAGATCGTGCTGTAGTCAAACTGTCGCAGCGGCTTGCCGAAATCGGGCGCCACCGGATCGGGATTGTTCGCCGGCAGGTCATTAAACAACTCCAGCATCCAATCACTAATTGCCCCGGCACCTTCAAACGGAAGATAACGCTCGTCACGGAACGCCAACTCGAAAACGCCACTGTCGTTCTGTCCGTTACTCGCCGCGATCGCTTTCACCTGAATGTTGTTTTCGATGAAACGCAGGTCGTCGGCCGGTAGCCCCTGATCGTCAACATTGTGCGGGTAACCATTGTCGCCGTTGGTGGTGTTGACGCGTATACTGTTCTTCAACAGTCTTACCGTGCACGAGACGGTCGTGTATGGCCCAACTATGCAAGGCAGCGTCAGGCTCACCGACCTGATGCGGCGGAAATAGTGTCCGGGAAAATCGAGGTCAAACAACTCTTCGGGAACGCGGAAGAAGCATTTGCCTGTCTCGCGCAATTTCACTAATGCGAGCGGGTCAAGCAGCGACAACGATACATGCTTCGTTATTTCAAACTCGCGCCGGTTCAATTCGAGCATCGCATTCTCCATGCGGTGCAGATCGTGTTGCAGCTGCTCACCCGAGAGCAGACCCTTCTTCAGACTGTCCCAGTAACCGAAATTAATGTAAGAACTGTCTTGCAGGCCCAGCTCGAAGCGGAAACAACGCTCCGCTCGTTTCGCGAGATCGTAGGCGAGTTTGTAACTGCGGAAGTAGGTGTTTGAGATTTGCCCGATTTGCCATTGATACAGATCCTTGTTCGTGTACTTAGAACGCATGAACTCGTCCGTCGCTTTGGCATTTTCGATCTGTAGTTTCTGGTTCTCGAGTTCCTGCTCGGCAATGGTGATACGGGTCTTCGCTGAGTCGATCTGCTTGTCCAGGTGGTCCAGTTCACGATCCGCCAGCTTCTCCTGCAGTTTCCAATCGCTGAAACGCCGGTCGTGGGACGCAGACGTTGCGGCGCGATTCGCTTCGTAACTGGCCATGCCGGAAAGCAAGTGTTCGGCGCCGGCAGCCGCCTGGATCGCGCTGATGATGTTGCCCGTCCCCCACTGCACGTTCACGTGAGGCGAACCGCCAAAACCGGAGCCGCCGATGGTCACGTTCGGAATGTAACCCATCACAGACGCTCCGATATTGATGTTCTGCGCCGTCTGTGAATGCTGCTGCGCGATTTCGAGTTTGTCGAGATTCAATTGCTCGCCGGCGCTGATCCTTTCGATGTCCCGGTAATAATCGCGCCGAACTTCGGTCGTGATTCTTGCGCGGTTCAGCACCTCGAGGTTCTCTTTCGCTTCGTCGAGCTGCTTCTCACGAACGGCCTTGACCGCGTTCAGCAAATCGATCTCCTGAGTCTGACGCAACAGCGCCAACGCCTCGCCGTCCTTTTTCTCCAAAGCCGCGAGCAGTAGACCACCGAGTGAACGAACGTCGTTACAAACCTCTTTTGCGCGTTGGAGAATCGAGGTGAACCTGTACAAGGGTAACGGCGCATTCAGATCAGCCAGCGCACTGCTGAGATCGATGCCGCCGGCTACCGCCTTAACCAGAGCGCCGGGATCGATTGGTGGTTCGAACAAGGCGAGTTGACGGACTACGCCTTCAATGTTCATGCAGTGACGGATTTTGTAGAGCCGATCGGCGACCGTGTCCCAATAGCTGAGCAGCTTTTCGTTTTGCGGAATGCAGAAATAAAGCATCGGCAAAGGAGCGGGATCCGGACCCGGATCGCCACCCGGCATCGGCGGCACGACATTCTCGACTTCCACGAGCGCGTTTGAAAACGCATCAAACGTTTTCTCCAATTCGTTGTAAGTTTCTACAGGCGGTTTTACCTGCGGCGGCACCTTCATCGGTCTTGGTCCAAGTATCTCCGCGGCGAGCACATAGAGCTGTGTCGCTTCGTTGATACTCTCCATCGAGTCCTGGCGAAACAGGTAGTCGCCCCACGCAATCAGGTTGTCGAGATATTTCATCACCACAGTTTTTTGATACGCTACCGTGCGGTAATTCGCGATCCGGTGAGGTTCGAAAGGATAGGTGCGCCAGTCTTTGACCTGCTGTTCCAACGCCTTTTTCAACGCAGACGCACCGGGCACGCTCGTATCGCCGGCGAGGATGAGCATGATGTTCTCAATGCGCTGTTGGATGTATTGCGTGTCGGTGGTTTTGAAAAACGGTTTGGTGATCCAATACTTACTCATCAGCGGCGAGCCGCCCGGCGTCGGCGAGTCAAGACCGATGGGATTGAAAATATGGTGATACCAATCGCGAGCTTCTTCAAACCGCTGGTTCTGACTCAGCAAATTCCCGATCAGCAGCGGTACGTGATAGAAGAGTTCCCAGTTGTAAGGTGAATAAGAACCGTCGGGACTAAAGTCGACGATCTCTTCCGGATAAAATTCCTCCGTACCCAACTGCACGACCGCTCCGGTCGGTTGATAGTCCTGCTTGAACCGAAAACCGGAATTGCGCAGTTGCGTTTGCCTGCTCATCATCTCCGGAATGCCGAGATTCGGATTGAACACCATCCTGATGAAATCGCAGACGAAGGGGTGATAGAAGTTCTTGAAGTCAAACTCCTTTCCGGGCAACGCAAAGAAGGCCAGCAGTCCGAGGTACCACTGAAAGAACTTCATGAAGTATCTGACCAGGAAGTCTACGAGTTGTTCGTCCGTGTACGGCGGAAACGACTGCAGCGACAACTGTATCTGAAGGAAACTCTCAGCCGCTGTTCTTTGCGCGGCAGCCAGCGCCGGCACAAACGTTTCGGCCCACTTTCGGATCTGCCCGGCAAAGAAGTTCTCCCACTTGCGAACGATATCCTTGACGTCGGGATAGTAAAGGCGCGGCTTCAGCCCCTCAGGCGCCTGCTTGCGGGGAAAAGCAAACGAAGGTAATACAAAGAACGTGCGTTTCTTGTCATTGTAGAAGTACGGCAGCCAGGTTCCATACGGCATTGGTAGACGACGCTGATCGCGAATTCCCGGGATTGAGGTGAAGAGCGAAAGCCCGTTGAGGACCAGCCGGTCGAAATACGAAAGGTGCCACGGCGGCGTCATGAAATAGGACCACGGCGTTTGCACCAGCACCTTGACCAGATTGGCATTCGAATTGAAGAATTCAAGCGTGAAATCGTTCTCCGGGGCATCGGTTCGTGCTTGCAGTTCGACCCACTTCAGGTAACTGGTAACCGGGCCGGCCGAAGCAGACTCGGGTCGCACTGTGGGAACGAACGTTTCCAACAGATCATCAGCCTGTTCGGGCGCACCGGTGCAGCCCGCAATTTCAAACGCGCCGCCCAGTCCGGCCGTGTTGTTACCGTCGCTTCCTAAACTCGCGCCGATGAAAGCCACGCCAAATCGTCCGTCCAAATCGCTCCGGTCGACGGGATGGAAGCGATAGAATTTCTTCTCGAGTTCAACACTGTACGAGAAACTCTGAGCAAACGACTTCGACACTTTCTTGGCGCTCCACTGCCCGTTTCGGTAATCGCTCACGGCCATGTACATGCGCAGAATCTTTTCCGTCTTCTTCACCGTAAAGTCACTGTCATTATTGAGACTCATCTTGGGTACTTTCACGGTTCCATCTGTGGGCGCGGCTACTTCCTTGAAGATGGGCCAGAACAGAAAGAGACGGTGATTGACAACAGCCGGAACCAAATAGTCGCCTTCGATGTCGAGTTCGATCTTTTCCCACGGCGTCCACTGCCGGTAATCGAAGCGCCGGTAGTAATAGGTGTGAGGTTCAGCGCCTTTGGTGCGGCCGAAGACATGTATGATCGTTTCGTCAGCATCGTCCTCCTGATAAAAACCGGCGACCTCTAGTTGGGCCACTCCGTCCAACTTCAGCAAATAGTTCTGCACCGCGATCTCGGCCGAGTCCTGCGTAACGTCGTTCTGTAACAACTCATTTTCCAGATCCTGAAAGAACTGCGACTTCGTCGTGAGCAACTGCGGCTCGATCCAGTTCTCCGGCCACAAGAACACTTTTCGATTGGCTTCCCAGACGCGGTACTTGCTCATCCACTTCCACCAGTCCCAGGCACTATCGCCGTCATCGCCATGCGCCACGACGGTGACCTGGGGTTCGAGGCCCATGAAACAACGCTGCACAAAAAGCTGCACCGAGCCCGATGCCTGAACCATTCGGCTCGTCAACATGCACGAACACATTTCTACGTCGAGCAGGTAATAAGCGTAGATATCATTACTGTTTTCCCACTTCTTCGTCGGTGCGTCAGTAGGCATGGGTTGCGTCAGGAGATAGGCGGCCAGCGCATCGCGTTTGCGCTCCCGCAAAACGTCCTGGATCTCCGGCGACAGGACGAACCATGTATCGCTGCCGAACTTGGATCGCAGCAGATCGTTAAGCCGCCGCGCGTCGGCCTGGCCCATCGCGGGGGCGGCAAACGTCTTGACAGTGGCCGGTCCGGCGTTCAGGTTATCGACAAAATAGAAAGCCCGACGCATGCGCTCCCAGTTTTCCGCCAGCAAGTAATCGCCGGGAAATGTGAGATTGAGCCCGGCAACCAGATCATTCACGTCCGTGGCCAGCCAGTTTTCGTTGGTCAGTTCCACGTCTGCGGCGAAATCAGTCGCTAAGCCATAAGCGCCGCCGTCGAGTTTTTCGAGAATTTCCAAAAGTGTGATGGAAGCTTCGGGCAACGTGTCACGCAGCTTCATCAAGCGCGTCAGCCGGATGAATTGATCGACCGCAAGTGCGGGCGCGGCGCTGTCCAAAGGCAACAACGTGAAATCCAACACTTTCGCGCCGCTCGTGATTTTGATGAGGCGTTCCCATTCTTCCAGCGATAATTTCCATTTCTTCCAGATCGTCGCGACCCGGTTGGCCCAGAACCAAGCATCGAAAGCTATTTTTGCTGATGCGTAGTCGAGCGCTCCGCTGGTTGTCGTGAAATCACCGGCAAAATAAGCCAGCAGCGAAGAGTTTGGCGGCGCCGGAGGAACCGGCAGAATTTCGTAGTGCCTGAAGAGTTGGTCCGTGACCGCCTCCGTCAGTCCCAAGATGGCGCTACTCTCCTGAACGATTTCTTTCGCGACCAGCGTACGCGAGAGATAATCGAGGGCTTTGAATATTGCAGAGGCGAGACGTTTCGCGAGCGTGTCATTCGCCGGAATAGAGCTGTCAAGCTCGGTATCAGTCAGCCAGATCCGTTCGTCGGGTGGGACGACTGCCTGCGGCTGCGCAAACAGATCGTTGATCGCATTGTGATAGGCGATCTCTTCCGGCAGCACATTTGGCGCCAGCGCGGTCAATTCCGTTTGTTCGCTCTGGCGCATGATTCCCTTGAAACGCAGCAATCGTTTTTCGGCGTCGTATTCGATCTTCGCGGCGAGTTCCGGCGTGAGCTGGGTTTTGAGATCGATCGCCGCCGGCAGGTGTGGCAGGGCGCTCGTAAAGATTGGTTCGAAGAACTTGACCGCCATCCGCGGCGTGTCGAAGAGTTCCTGAATCGGCCCAGCCGGATTGCCGGGCACCGCAATCAATGCGAGTCGTTCCGCATTGCTCATCAAACCCGTGAAGCTGAGCTTTTGCCTGGTCGCATCGTAGCGAATTGGCAACGAGGGTAATGTTGCGGGCAGCGTGATGCCGCCGGGGATCACAACGTCAATCTCCACCGAGGCAAATTGCGCCGGAGCGGCCTGCGATAGTTGAAACAGTTCGTCGATGGCATTGCTATACGGAGCGTCACCCGATACGCCGGCCAGCGACGGATCGTTAAGCAGCACGCTTCGCTGTGCATCAGTCATCATGCCGTGAAAGACAAGCTTCAGGTTTGGCTCCTGGTACGCGATCGGAATGTTGTTAGGCACACCGGTAATTACTGCCGGAAACGCAAAACCCAATGGCAATCCCTGAACGCCCGTTTCCAATTCCACGGCACCCAGGAGAGTTCGCTGCGCCAGGTTGAGTTCGTCTTCAGTGCGATTGAGTTGCTGAAGCAACGTTCCCAACAAGGCATTCAACTGGTCGGCGTCGGTCGGCACGGCAACCGTAAGGAAATCAAACTGCGCCGGATCGTGAGCAGCCTGAATCTGCTGCAACTGGGTTCGCAATCCGAGCAGGAAACGCGCGGCGTCTGTCTCCTTCATTGCTGCCTTCGCATCGCGATCGGCCGCCAGCATCCAACTGAGTTCGTCAGCCTTAAAGCCAGTGTCTTTCAGGCGATCGATCTTTTCAACGAACTCGCGCGCCGATTTCGCGCTCGCAAACTGCAAGACGTCACGATGAAAGACTTGCTGCAGCAGTTGGTCCACCTGTACTTGAGACAAACCCACCGCTTTGATGAAGTACTTCTGCTCAAGAAACGCCTGTTGAGCTGCAAGGCTCGCAAACGTCGGGACTTCCTGGGCTACCAGCTTCAGCAACACGCGCCACTCGTCACTCTTGAATTTCAGCAGCTTGCTCATCCATGAGTGTCGATAAAGGAACGACAAATTAGCGAGGTTCAGGTCGTCGTTAACATACGGTGTGCCGTCTGAAACTTTGGTCAAACCCTGGAACAACTCACGGTCGGTCTGACGAATGCCGAGCGCCGCCAGCACGACTGAGTCGTGGCCGCTGATCGTTTGACCGGGCGCAAGATCGCCGGTGCCCGAGTCGATCTTCAGAGCATCATCGATGGGATTGCTTAAACGCCGGTTGAGAAACGTCGTTTGATAAAGGGCGTCCGCTCTTGGCTTATGCAGCTCCGTAAAGCGCGTTCCGGCGTTGACGTTTCCGAACAACGCGAGGACACGTTCGACCGAACTCTTTGAGCCCAGTCGTTTGTTTAACTCGGCCAGGTGCATCAGGTTGATGAGAAAGTTTTCGTCGAGCGCCTTCCCGCCGATCGCTGGGTGGCGAATGACAAGATCGAGTTCCCACATCTTCCAGCCGCCGAGCTTCCGCCACAGGCGCAGAAAACGATGAATGCTATCCAGCCTGGCGAGGTCGAGATTCTGGAGATCTTTCTTGTCGGTATCACACGAACTGTCCTGGTGGTGAACGACGATGTCGCCGCCTGGATTGATGAACTTCAGATCGAGCAACGCGAGTAAGTCGTTGTATTCGAGTCCTGTCTTCAGCAGGAACTGTTTTACGTTGCTCACCTTGGTGAGCAACGCGGGGTTTCCAAGCTCACCCCAAACAGCTTGCTGACCGCCGAGCGTTGCATCGGCCACGAGAATCAAACGTTTCTCGTCGAACGGCGCCGTGCCATCAACACCGATCTTGAAGTATACGGCGGCAATATCACCGTCGGTCGGGTTATTCGGCGCTGCCGGACCACGAAACGTGTCCATCAGATCCCATCGCTGCAAATTGGTTTTCAGCAACGCCGATCTGACTTCTTCGGCAAACAGATCAAACGGCAGTGCAAAGGGAAAGCGGGCCTGACGTAGTTTCTCGTACGCCTTGGCATTCACATATTGTGGATAAGCGCGCAGCTCTTCCGCCGTTGTTTTTGTGTTGCGCAGAATCTCAGCGAAAAAGTTCGGCGTCGCTTTCTTCTTCAGGAGATAAGTAATGTTGTCGCCGTGGACAATCCAGCGATTCGGGTCACTGGTATCCACCTGTGAGAGCGTGAAGCCGTCAGCGATGATGATTCCCTGATTCTCGAGCGCGGTAGCGACCGCCGCCCTCGTGGCGGCAGTGGCATCGGGAATGGTTGTCAGGCCGATGATTTCCACGTCAGCTTCGCCGTTCGCGATCACGCTTTCCAGCACTTCGCAAACGACGTCAACATACGGCAACGGAGTCAGCGCGTTATCGCAATTGAGTTCGAGATAACCGAGATCCGGCCGCCGCGGGAACAGCACCTCCTTCACTCTCTTGCCAGGCTTCGCGTTGCGGTCGCGCAGGAACACAAGCAGATCGGCAAAGTAAGCAGCAGGACCTAACACCGAACGGCAGTGTTCGCATTCGCACAAATCTCCCGCCTGAAAAAGATTGTCCCAGTTGGGAAACTTTTTGAGCGCGGCCTCGGTGTCATTGAGCAGTACCTGTGGCAGACCTTCCGCTTGCCAGGCTTTCAAATCACCCACGATCGTGAGTGCGGTCGCATGCGTCTCGGCCGCACGATTCCACACTACCCGGGCCAGGTCAGCCGTGAAACCGGGAGCATCTTTGTAACGACGAACAAATTCGCTGCGTCCCATGCGATAGATCTGCTGCGCGGAATGAATATTATCCGCCAGCACTGAATCAGTCGCCTCAAAGTTTGGCGCGAGCTTGAAAACGCGCTGCGCGCTCTTCAATTCAGTTCTAAACTCATCATCGGCGGTGATTTCGCGCGACTGCGGGTGTTCTTTCAGAAATTTGTCGGCATGCGTTCTGAGGAGATCGAAATCATCGTGCGCCTCAAGAAAACGTCCCAGATCGGCACCGCGCTTCAAGCCACGCAAACCGCCATTGTTAAGCGCGCGATCCAACCCACCGGCAAAAGCTGCGGTGGGAAATGCTTCATGAAACTGCCGCGCGAGTGTTTTCCCGAAAAGCTCTGCGTCCGGCGGTTTGACGCGATCGAGGCCTTCGATTTTGACTGGTAATGTGATGTCACCGGCCGCCTGGCGAGTCTTGATCAGTTTGATCCACTCGTCCTCGCTTCTGCGCGCGAGCGAGCGAATGTCTTCCGGTTTCCGCACGCCAAATTCATGCTTGATCGCTTTGACGACAGAAATGTCGCTTTGCGTAAGGTCTGTGATGTCAATCGACGTTTGCAGATCGGCGATCTCTTGCGCTTTGAATTTTGCATTCTTTAGCGCCTGGACCAGTTCAGCTGTGTTGCCTCTGTGCTCGGCGAAGAGTCGCGCGAACGTTTCTTGTTTCGCCGCTGCGGTAACACCGGCATCCGCGAGCGCTTCCTTGATGAAAGGAGCGGCCTGCGCGCTGAGCAGGTGCCGGCCAACAACCTGCCTGAATTCTTCAACCCACTCGTCGATCTTCTCTCGCGCCGCACTCGGAATCTCTGCTTCGCTAATACTGCTCAGAAGTTTCTTGCGTACGGTAGTCGCGTCGAACGTTGGTAGCGAATCGAGCACGAATTGCAACTGCCCATCAAGAGTTCGATCCTGCGTGCGCTGCAACAGCGTCCCGCCGGTCAGCGCAAACCAAAAGATGGGCGACATTCCCTGTGCTGCTAGTCTGTGGGCCAGCACGAACCGGGCTAAAACAGAAAACTCAAGACTTGTTTCACCCGACAGAAAACTCAAGTCCTGATGCTCATCATTCTCTTCAAGATCCGCGACCGTCAGCCGGCGGAGATTGGGCCCAACCGCAGTCTGGATTCGGTCGAACAAAGACGGCGGCTCGATTGCAGTTCTGGGAATCGTTACGTCTATTTGCGCCGACGCGGGCGCATTGAACACGACTTGCGAAGATGCCAGAACAGTACGGGCGTCGCTGAACACTTTCACAACCAGGTCTGCACTTCCGGATTCCGGTTTTTCAAACTGCGATGGAGAGTAATGGATGCTATAACTGCCGTCCGTGCCCGATCGGGTGCTGCCCAGTCGTTGGTCATTGCGCAAATCACAGTCAAACGCTCCAATCAAAACCCCTCGCGCCGGACCACCGTCGGCAAGCTTCACGTTGCCACTGACTTCGAGACGCTGGCTCGTACTCAAACCCGAATTCACTTCGATCAAGATCTCCGGCGGCGCTTCCGTGACGTTCCAGAGAATCGAATCTTCCGTGGTTCGCAGAATGTCGCCGTCCCTTAACACGCGAAAGAAGAGATCCGGTCTGCGTTCCGGAAAGATCCCGCGGAATGAAGACTCCTCGACTTCGATCTGGAACGCGCCCTCTGCGTCGGTAAGTGAACTGCCGACCACTTCGTCGTGAATCAAATCTTTGTCCCAGGCTTCAACTCGGAGTCCTTCGACCGGCTTTTGCGTTTGACGGTCGACAATGCGGCCCAGGATTTTGAGGTTCTTATTTTTGTTAGACATGATGACTTTTCCGTTTTCTGTCGTTAAGGTCGCGGGTCGGTGCGAATTGACGTGTTCCAGCGACGGCCATTGGGATCAGTGAACTTGCGGAAACGATCAAAAAATGAGTGCTCGAGCGGCGTCACCTCAAGTAGGTCCCGGTGCATGGTTGGCGATCCGGTTCGCTGCGGCGTCATGTGTTCCAATTCCATGGGTAGACCCGAATGCGGATCGATTGGTGCTTTGCCTGCCCTCATTCGGGAGAGATTGGAGGGACTGAATTCTCCGGGCGCTGCAGTTTGAGCTCTGTTCTTCCAGTATCTGTTTCTGACGGTACTCCAGGTAGGAGTCCTCCCCGCGGCCGTCGGTGCATCGTGCGGGTCGCCAACTTTCCATTTCTTACCTGCGGACGCCTTCGGCGTGTTAGCTTTGGGCGCCGCTTTGGGGGCTTTCGGTGCCTTTGGCGCCGGGGCTTTCGGCGGCGCTGCCGCCTTCGCCACCGGTGGCTTCGGCGGCGTGACCGTTGGTTTTGGCGGCACCGGAGGTTCGGGTGGAAGCGGCGGCTTCACTGGCGGTTTCGGCGGCTTCACTGGCGGTTTCGGAATCGCCTTTGGACCAGCCATACTCTTGGCGAGGTTCGCTCCGCCTTCAACCGTCAAAACGATCTGCGGCACATCCATCACCAGATCCGTGACCGCACTCGCGATCTTCGCGTTCGCGTCGGGATCGTTTCGTCCCTCGGTCGTATAGAACGCGACATCACCCGCCGCTTCGCCTGCGCGCTTTACAGTTTGACCAAATCCGACTACGGCGCCTTTGACGAAGTTCACCGGCGCTTCGGCGCGTCGCTGCAATGCAGCATTTATCTTTTGCGAAGCGTCTGGCTGATCCGAGTGAATCGTGTAGAACGCGAGGTCGGCATAATCTTCGCCCGCTTCCTTGATAGGCTGAGCTACGCCTTCGACGATGTCTTTCCCGCGCTTCTCCATGTTCAGGACCACGGCCCGCGCAGAAGGACTTTCCATCACCTTGTCATCAACCCACAGCGCGAAACGCTGCATGGTTGAGAGACTTGAACGCCAGTCCTTGTCCTCCGCTCCGTTGGGATCGATGAGGCCCGTTGGATTGTTGCTGCAATAGACGTAAAGATTCGGCGATTCGTCTAAGCCTTTCGGATCGACTGCGGTCCAACGGCCGATCCACGAGGCATAGTAACGAGCGCCGTGATAATACAAACCGGTCTCGCTGTCGCGTTCCTTGCCGATAAACCTGTACCGTTTGGTTTCAGTCTGGCCGCTGACAGCCTGAAACGAGGTGTTTCCGTACGGGTAGTACTCTTCGTAGGAAATGATCTGCGCGTTGCGATCCAACTCGAGACTTGCCGAGCCCAGATGATTGCTGAACTGGTAACGGATCACCTGCGCGGGAACTCCCGGCTCGGTGCCTTGCGTTCGCGTCTCAACGATCGCCACGCGATGCTTGTCGTCCATCACGTGCAGCGTTTCGCGCACAAGTGGATTGGCTCCAAGCCGTCGATACAGTTCAAACACCCCGAGATAGATTCTTTCTTCCTTAATTTGACCGCCCGGTGATTCGGTAACTTTCCTTATGCGTTGACCGCTGGCTTCATAGACGTACCAGGTCCGCTCGCCTTGCTTCGCGATGCCTTCGTCATCGGACGGATTCACTGCTTGACGTTGCGTCATCTGCAACTGGTCTTTGTAGTCCCATTGCAGGATTTGCAGCTGCGGCATGCGCAACATGTTTCCGTGTGCGTCGTAGCCATTGCCACCGGTGCTGTAGGTCTCGCCTACGGTTCCGGACAAGGAGGTCAGCCGGTTATTGCGATCGGCCGGATTGATCTGGCTCAAGTCGTCGTAGTGATACGTTCGGTTCCAACCAGGATTCACAGGATCGGAACCCTCATGATTCATCTGGAGAAAATTCCCGACCTGGTCGTAGACATAACGTTGGATGTAACGGCCCATCGCGTTTCCGTCACTGGAGGAAAGCAGGATGCCGACGCGAGGCTTGTCGTTATAGCTTCCGGGAATTGGAGGGTTGCCAATCTGACCCAGGTGTTCGCGTCCGGTCGCTTCAATCAAACGGTATGATGCGTCGTAAGTATATTCGCAGTTTGGCTCGACTCGCTTGTTGCGAAAATAGACGGTCTGCTGTGCATCGTCGCGAATCTCAGTGACGTTGCCGGCCGCATCGTACGTGTAATGAAGATTCTGCACCTGGCAACCGGGCCAACCAGCGGGTGGCAACCCCGGACAATCATCCGGGAAGCCGATCGGATTGCGCGTGCTGCGCACGGTCTTCAGATGAGTCGTCAATCGATCGTATTCGAAAATAATTTTAACGCCGTTTCCGTAATCCAACGAGGTTCTCAAACCGTTCGCATCGTAGTCGATGTCACTGACGAACGTCGTTAGAGTGGCCGCGCCGCGCAGGTTTGCTTCGAGTCTTTCGAGCAGATTTCCTTCGTTGAAGATGGCGTGAATGACGGTCGCATCTGGCGAGGTCAACTCCACCGGACGGTTCAGTGCGTCGTATTTCGTGCTGCTGGTGAAGACCGCTGGATCAAGCGGAACAGCCCCGGACCAGTCGAGCGTCGCCTTGTAGGTTTGCGCAAGTTGGCGACGACTAATAAGTAAGTTTCCTTTGAAATCATAGTTGTCACTGTTGACGGTGCCCGCCTGATCGAAGATCTGAACCGCCTTGCCACGCAGATTGTTTGCCTCCGGATTGGGCCGGCTCTCACCATAAATACTGCGCGCGATCAACTGCTCCGCGCCGGCCCCGGTCGTCAGGAAAGAATCCGTTGGCCGCCGCAATTGATCGTAATCGGTGCGGAACTGATGACTGCGGCTGTCCCAGGCGTAAAGCAGTTTTCCCGAGACATCGCTGAAGCTGTGTCGGGTGCCGGCTTCCATGCTCGTTTGGCGGATCCGATCGCCGAGCATGTCGTAGTCATACCGGATGATGACGCGGTTCCGCGCATCGGTTACTTCCCGCTGGTTGCCTTCAATATCAAACGAAACAAACGTGCCATAGAACTCCTCGGTCGGAGGCGTGGCGGCAGGTGTGTTGCTGTATTTGAACTTGTTGTGGACCACAGTCCAAAACGTATGTCCGAGCACGTCTGAGTGGGCAACCAGAGGCGTGTTGGCGTGAATCTCCGTCTTGCGCGCGGCACGTTGTTCGGCTGGTCCAAGCGCCCCGCCTTGTCGTTTTGTATGCCAGGTGGGCAGAACCTCGGCGACCGGCAAGCGCCGGAAAAAATCGCCGACGTCGGGGTCGGTTCTGGGATCGGCGATCAGAGCGGTGTCGTTGACATCCCATTTCGCCTGGAGCCACGGATCGAAGGTGACCTTGTCGAAGCTGTGATTCGGATCCAGGGTGGCGACGGCGCGCTCGATCGGATCGAAGAAGTGGATCGGACTGACGCCGATGCGCACGTCGAATTCAAACTTGTGCGTGTCCGTGAAGAACGGATCGTACTCGCGGGTCGCCTTGCCCTTGTTGTTGTAAACAGTCCAGCCGCTTCCGACCCAACGCGGGCTGACCGCGCCCGGCGTCAACATTAATTCGTTGTGGGCATCAACGAGAACTCTGCCATCGGCGCCTCTTTGCGGTACTGGCCCAGCTTCCGCCTGCGCTTTCTTTTGAATGTCGCGGCCGAAACCATCCGAGTAGCAAAAACTCACCTGCACTCTCAGTCCGCCGGCCGGCGCTGGATCGCTGCTGTGGGTTTCTCGCGCCAACGTCGCCGCAAACGGCGGCGCTTTCTTTTGCGGCAGCGGCTCCAACCAGAAGGACTCAGTGTCGTAGATCATTCTGGTCGTCGCCTGGTCCAACAGTGTGGTCGTAAACGGGGCTAGAGGATTTTGGAAAAACTGCGCGATCTCCGCCCGGGTCAGGTCAGCGCGAAAGCTGGCTGTGATCTGATCGCCTACTTGTGGGACGTCTTCCGGTTTACCTCGGACGGCTGTTCCGACAACCATTGCCAGCGCATCAAAAACAACTTCGCTGCGGTTTCGATTCTGGTCCATTAATGAACGAGGCTGGAGCACGCGGTAGTCGTTTCCATTGGCGGTGATATTGCCCGCGAGATTTCGCTCGCCGATGGTTACGTGACTGCCAAGCGCGTCCATGATGTCCACGATGAGCAAGTTGTGAACGTCGTAAGAAACGACGGTTTCGGTCGGTCGCGCGGACGCATAAAACGGATCTCGATAGCGATGCGGCAGAAAGAAATGCGAGCGGGCAAATGTCAGTTCCTGCGCTGCGTTGTGGGCAGGATCAGGTGAGAAGAAGACAAGACCTGATGGAATCCACCAGTTGGCATCGCCCTGGCTGTGAACGTAACGCGCCTCGTTCTGCAACATAGCGTTAGAAACACGGCCGCCGTATATGTTCGTAACTAATCCCGGAGTCAACGCCAGTTTATGATTTTCAAACGACAGGGCCATCGACTCGAGTTGGCCCAGCAACAACGGACCGGTTAGATCATTGCGGCGGTATAACACCCGCTGGTGTTCGATCAGCCGTTTCTGCTGACCGGCCGTCGGCGTCTGCTCGTAATCAAGCGGAGCCGCGGTTGCGCCTGCAGTCCGTACCTCTTCAAATTCGAAGCGTTTGCGACCCGCAGGAAGCACGAGACCAGTTAACTCATAAGTTTTCGTTTCAGCGGAAAATGGAATCCGGTAATCGTCGTCTGCTTCGATCGGATTAGTGTAAGAGTGGAGCGTGTAGGTAATCTTCGGCGTCGTCTGTTTGGCACGGTGGCTCGCCGGTACTAACGCCAAACCGGGATTAGGAACTTCGTCGGTACCGCCAAGCGCGTTGGGTATGCGCACGGTAAGGCGGCGTCCGTAATTGATAATCGCGTCGCTCAGAATGTTGCCAAACGGGTCGACGTCCAGCGTTAAAGCGTGAACGATGCGCGGGTCGGTGGGTTTGCGTTCATAGTGAATCGTCAACACCTCGCGCGTATGTGTAAAGAAGACGGCAAACCTGTTCCTGCCCTGTGGCTGCACGGATTCAACCGTGAAGTTCTGTTCCGTGACGACGTATGGATGAGACTCCTCCAGGGATCCATCGAGTGCGTAAATCTCCTGGCGCAACATCGAACCCTTCAACGCGCGGCATGCTTCGCGTTCTTCTTCGAGGGTCAGACCAGCGGGCAGCACCGTGTCGTCGAGCAGTGACTCCCTTGCCTGTTCATCGGTGAGGCCGGGTTCGCGATAATACTCCCCAACGTCGCGATCGTTCAGTTGACCAGCGAAGTAGTCGGAGATGCGTTCGCGATCGAGATAGGGACCGGTATGAAACCAGGTGCGCGTCAATACCGGCGGAACATGCGAAGCTTCATCGATGTTGGTCCCTGACGGAAACTGTTGATTGGCATTTAGCGCTGCAAATTCTTCCGTATCGCGTTGCTCAACGAGACCGAAACCGCGAAACTCGCGTTCTACGCCGTCATAGTAGCCGTGATGATATTCGTAACGAGTAACAAACCGGTTGCCGCTGATTTGATCGAAAGTTTCGACCCGCTCCACCACGTGTACGGGAAACGGAATCTTTGTGATCCACGGCTTGCCGGCTTTCTTGTCCGCCAGATAAAACTTCGTCGACGGCGTATAGTGAATCGCTGTCTCGGAACCGAGATTATTAGTTGAATGAACCAGCAGATGTGGCTTCGCGCCCATCAGGTCGATGTAGTGCAGCGGCGCCCGCACGTTGTCCGGCAACGCCGACGACCAAACGAGACAAGCGGTACCGTTTCCGAGCAGGTCGGCGACCGTAACGGTCGCGACATTATCAACGGTTGGAAACTGTGGCAGCGTTCGCGGCCTGGTCCAGCGATTACCTGACTGATTGAAATAGACGCTGGCCTTCTTGCGGCCCAGGTAGACGATGTCAGTCGTGCCTGAGCCATCGATGTCCGCCAATCTCACACGGTGCTGGCTGAACTGATCTTCACTATCGAACCAGGGCGCATTGTCCATCGTGACCTTTGCGCCGAAACGTCCGTAACCGAGGTTGGGCCAATAACAGATCTCTCCATTCCGAATGCGCACGAGATCCGTCAAACCATCACCCGACATGTCTGACAAGTAAATCGATTGCGTTCCGTCAGCGGTCAGTAGCCGTGGCCCGCGTTCTTCCGTCACGGTGTTATAGATCTTGATTGCCGCAGCGAAACCCTCTTCGGCAAGAGACGGATACCAGGTAATGACCTCATCTTCGGTCAACAGGATGTCGGCATGCCCGTCGCCATTGAGGTCGATGAAACGGAGATTCGGGTCGTTCCACGCGAGATTTGGCAGCGAGGAAAACGGTTGGAAAGGTTCCCAGCGCTCGTCACGTGTCCGTTCATAAAAACCAGAAGCGGCGCCCGAAAACGCCACCAGATCAAGTTGGCCATCACCGGCAAGATCAAGTAGTTGTTGGTTGCCCCCATGCAGATTGACCAGCGAAGGCTGTGAGGGAATGGCCGCCATTGGACCAAACGTCGCGTTACCAAGATTGCGCTTGTAAAACAGCGCTCCTCCTTGATCGGTAAGAATACCGGACACGCCTTCGCCGTCGAGATCCACCCACTGATAGCCGTTCCCGTCGAGTCCGACGGGAAGGTTCTCGATACTGTCGGCACTGACCGTCTGTATGTCGTCGCGAATTACTGCTTTGCTATAGGAAAACTCAACTGGTGGCAGCGATTTCCTAAGGTACGTTACGAAATTCACGCCGCCGATGGCGACGACTGGCACAGTTGCGTCGCGCACGAATCCTGAATGAGTGGCATTACGAATGAAAGAGGCGAAACGGGAACTGCCCTGATGCTTTAATTCGTCGTCTATTGTCGCGGTTGGACTTGCGTAGTTGAAGTCGGCGTAGTCAAACTCCGTAGCTCCAACCAGACACGGCTCGCTACCGAGTTCCGGAAATTTGTGAAACATTAGCACGCGCCGGCAGCGGCGATGGGTGCGGACCTCAAAACCCGCGCGATTAACAGAAAAGGGATCAGGACGATTGGGCCAGTCCTTGACCGGCGCCAAGGCGGCGCGCACGAATCTATGTTGCCCGGCTTCCGGAAGCGCGCCGTTTAAGGGCAGTTCCTGATAACGTCCCTCATCGTAGTCAAACACGACTTCAAACATCCAGTCCGCTAACGCAAGATCCGGTTGCAAGAGCCGAGACACCCGATTGCCATACTTAATGGAGCGAAGATAACGATTAGCGCCGCGTTCGCGGTTGCGCTCGTTGACCAAGCTCGTATCGACATTCTTGCTGTCTTCGGCAACGTATTCGTAGACAACCGCATTTCCCTTGTCGTCGAATGTCTCCGAAATCAACCAGCTAAATATTCGCTTGGGAACGCCGCCTGCGGCGGGACTGAAGCAGCGCGAATTATCGTTCTTGCCGTAGACCGTCGTGACGTTGGCGCGCGTGATGGATCGCCAGTGCGTATCGCCTGTTTGCCGGTTGGTCCAGCGCTCGATTCGGGAAAAGGTGCCTTCGATGCGTGGTCTGTAACGACGAATCTGAAAACTGTCGGCGCCGATATTGCGCGGCGGCAGGTTTTCCGGCTTCCAACCCCCCGGCTTTTTCACGAGGACCGGGACCAGATCGTCGACACCGGTTAAGAGGAACACGTCTGAGTCGTCAGCATCGAGATACTGTGGTAGGCCTTTGTCCGTCTTTCGCGTGATCGACGGCAACGAGAGGTGCCAACCAAGACCAAACGCGCTATTACCATTACCAGAATCGTAGGTCAGCGAAAGGTGTGGTCCAAACTCAGAACGCCCCGGACTCGTCGGCAGCGGAATGCTCATGGTGCCGGTTCCGGTGACCGGATTCGTGCCAAATTTTTCTCCGATTCCTTTGATTGCGCCACCGCCTTTGGGAAGCGAGACTGAGGGCGGTTTTGACTTAGCGCCGGCGGTATCATCCGTCCGGCCATTGGTATCCTTAGGCTGGTCGTTTCTTTGCGACACTTGGCGACCCGAATGCTGCGACTTTTCGCGATCGTCGAACATGAGTGCTTGGGGAAGTCGGTGTTAGCGAGCGTTGAGAATTCCACTGACCCGTGTAACAGGGACCTCGCTTGAACCGGCTTGATTGAATCCTGTGACTAAGAGAGACGGATTACCGGCGCTTCACATATCTCCTATCAATGCGGCTACTCTAATGCTGCTCCTCAGGCCTGTCAATACACGAATTGCCTCATAAAAAATCATAGGAATGGCCTCATAAAGACTTTACTCAAAGGTGATTCGGGTTGCATCGACTTGGAAATCTACTCGAAATGAGGTTTCCAATCGCCTCCTTGGAGGGACGGGTGAAGGAGGGCGCTAGGGAATTATCAGATCCTAAGACCGTTGAGAATTTCGGCGCCTATCTTCAGCTGCTGCGCAGCAGCATATATATGCAGCTGAAATTCTCGATCAAGTTAACCGCTTCTTGACGGGTTTGCGGAGAAGTGAGCGATAAGAATCTGGGGTCTTCCCTCACCCGTCTCAAGCAAGAAACCAGGGCACCATGCCACTATTGCAGGTATTGCAAGCAGCACGCCAGTCTCCCATTTCTAACGCTTCCAGCGACGCTCACTCTGCCAAAGACTGCACAGCACCAAACTAATCCGCTGTCACGGCAGTTCTCGTCGCCAACCAGCGAATGGACCTTAAAAAGCGTCACAATAGGCGGCAGCACCAGAGTGCGAAGCCTGACGATATCGCAAGCGGGAACCGTTGGATTCGTCCCCAGTCCCAGAGTGGGTTTTTGCAGATGAGAAAACCTACCCAATTGCTGGGTGAAACCTCTCGACTTGCCGGCAGCGATTCGTCTAGAGCTGAACACAATTGGCGGGCACATCTGTTGCTTATTGTTGATTGAAGAAAGTGAAATGCGAGGGGCTGCAACAGTGCCAAACGCTCTTACAGATTGCGCAGAGGATCAGTCACTCGAACGAACGAGCGAAATATCCGAAAATGGCAAGACCGCAAACCCAGACCGGCAACGGTCATCCGCTGAAGGTGATGCTCCATTTCAAGACAGCCTCGAAGATATTTGCGCGGGCTTGATTCACCTGGACTTGTGCTGGCTCGCGCCTTACGAATGGGACGTAGGCACATACGGATATTGTCTGGAATGCGGAGCGAGAATTGCTACTGCAAGATTGTCCAGGCACACCGTGGTCTTCTGTCTGGGCTGTCGTCAAGCGACCGAAAGAAGAATTCTATTTTCTGCGGTTCATGGTTCATGAACGGCACTGGTGGGAAAAGGCATGCGCAGCAGAAAGCCATATACCAACGCTACGTTTACCAAACGTGTCGATCACATAGCTGGGCGTCACCGCACCTTGCGAGCCAACACCGAACCGGCCGCCTGCAAGGAGTGCGGCAGCGTCTATGCAAACCGGCGCTGGGCTGCTCCAAATGCCGAGGCAGAAAGCAAGAAGCAGAGACATTGGCGCCCACCACGCTTGACGATTTGCCCCGCCTGCACCCAGGTGCGTACCGGCGAACCGTGTGGATTTCTTCATCTGGATGGCACGTTCCTGGTGGCACACCGTCAGGAGATTGAACAACTAATCCGCAACGAAGCGGTCCGGGCTGCCGAGGACAATCCTTTGGCTCGCATAATGGAATGGAAACGCGCCACCCGGAAACTTACGGTTACAACAACCACGGAACATTTGGCGCAGCGCCTGGGCCATGCACTGGAAAAAGCTTTCAAGGGCACCGCGCATTATGACTTCTCTCATGAGAACAAACTGGCTCGCGTTAACTGGCACCGTGAATGAGTGACCTGATTTGAGCAAGAAATGCTGTCTTGGAGTCGTGGCGGCTGCAATCAACCCCGTCACACCGGGTTGCACAATCTGCACCGAACAGATGGACCATAGGTGCCCACAGTTTGCACCCCCCTTTGCAGGCGGCGAACCGTTTAAGATGCCTCATCCGGCGGCGAGATCTTAATGAATGGCCGGCGTAGTGAAGGAAAAGCACCTTCCTTCCCGTCCTTCGGTGTAGACCGGAGTCATCTCATCATTGCGAGGACTCGTTGCAGCACGGGTCTGTTGCCTCGAGCATGCAAGACCTCACCGAGCGACCGTAGGCCTCCGGTAAATTCATCCTTCAGCGGACGGATGACACGTTCGGAAGATTCTCGCAAAGAACAAGAATGCCTGGCATAGCGCGCCTGGCGTGATCCTGCTAAGCCGCGGAGAGAGTGTGGGGACAAAGATCAAGCGTTTCGCGTGTTGCCAGCGTTTGGCGTGTTGGCGAGCGATTCGTGGGTTTGCGTCAAAAGTTATCCGCAGTATAGACTGGCTTCCGCGCAATCTCACGCCCGCTTGGCTCAGCAACAGAGCACTCGTCTATAGGTTGCATCGATAAAGAACTTACAAAACGGGCTTTCGTCAGTTGCGGACTTATTGCGGACTTTTCCCTAGGGAGTGGGTAAAGACTCTGATGCAGAGACTTACGATAGTTAAGGATCGCTGTCATAAATGGCTGATGACTCAGCGCTAATGCAGATTCGGGTCGTCAGTAACCAGCAGTTCCGTTTGGGCTGGCGGCGTTCAACTCCGCATCTGATGAGATCAGGATTAGGCTCGGTAGTTGTTGCGCTGTTCTGGCGACGTTGATTTCAAGCGCGACGGCCAATTGCCCGGAATCATATCCCCGCAGAGCATGTTTGTCCGCCAACTGCGCCGCTGTGGTCATTACTTTGGGCGTGAGATCGAAAACGCGCAGGTCATGTTCGAGGTCATGCTCGAAACGCACGATAGCGGCTGTGGCATCGGTCGTCGAGATCAACAGGCCCTTGCCTTTGCGAGCGATTGCGGCAACGACTTCGACGTGCGTGATAGCCGCGACGTAGATGCGATTGTCAACTCGGGGATCAGTGAGACTCTCTACCCAGGCGCTTCCCGTTTCCGTGGCGTAACGTTTTACGAGAGCGCTGCTGTCAAAGAAGTATGAGACCACACTAACGACGCTTCTCGACAATCATCTCCGAGAGCGGCCGACCCTGGACTTTGACCGGCTGATAGTTCTCATAAGGCGTGAGATTCGTTACCAGGGGCAAAGCGCGGCGCAGGAAACCGTTGGCTTCCATCTGCTGCTCGAATTCATCTTCGTTCATCAGGGCCGCGGTGCTTGGAGCGGCTGCTTCCTCGATTACCGTCTCCAGTATCTCGCGCAATCCCTTTAGTTCGCCTGGCGGCAGGCGTTTCACTTGCTGGATGATTTCGGTAACACGGCTACACATGGCGCTCCTTTCTAATTTCCTTCCACGAATATTTGGTTAATTGAAGGGACCGAGTTGGGTTATTCGTCGGTGTCAAGCAGCACCCTTTCCTTCATTTCACCTGCGCCAGTATACGACCAGCGGCGATGGCTTGTCACTGGCCGGTATTGTCAGGTTAACCGACGGAGCGTGTGATTGGACTTAATGCTGCATACTTCACTGATGAGCAGCTCCTCTCGTTATCACCGACATCGCTTCCCCGCCGAGATCATCAGTCATTCCGTTTGGTTATACTTTCGCTTTGCCCTGAGCTTCCGCGATGTCGAAGAAATGTTGGCAACGCGGGGTCTCCCTCAGCTATGAGACTGTCCGAGAATGGTGCCTTAAATTCGGCCAGACTTACGCCAACGGCTTGCGCCACAAGTCTCCTCGACCCGGCGACAGGTGGCACCTCGACGAAGTGTTCCTCAAGATCAACGGACACCAGCATTACCTCTGGCGCGCAGTGGATTAGGATGGCGACCTTCCTGTATCGCATGCAACTGATGCATTGAGGATAGGAGTCTTTGCGCCGAGCCGTCACGCTTGAGTCTGGGAGAGTCAGCCTTCGTTCTCGGACGGCTCACTAGCATAATTGTAAGTCTGGCTAGTTTGCGACTGACCCGCAGCATCGGTAAGTGAGAGTCAACTACCTAAACCATCCGCCAGTGGACTGAATGCCCCAGTTGAATCAGTGCGCGTAAAGAATTCATCAGTTCCGTCGTTGAGCAGATTGGCATTTCCGCCCAGTGAAGATTGTTCCTGAACAACACTCGCCCCGTGGTAGAGAAAACTGGTCGTCGTGCCATTTACTGTCTTGTCCGGGACAGTTCAGAGGTTCATTCTACACTCGGTTTGCGGTGCTTTGAATCAGTTGTTCGACCCCAGCGCCGCCCGAGAAAGGCAGCAGTTGCGAATAAGACCAGAAACGTTAATGGCAATAGCTCAAGGGAAAGATTCTCAATTCTCGTTAAGTAGACGACGCCGCCGTGACAAACGAAGGTACGGTAGACTCGACTTTGTTGGGGCTCTGGTTCAGTCGGCCGGTTATGACAGAAGTATCCGTCCAGCCACACGACTGACCCAATAGCCCCAAAAGATAGGCATAACAAGGACGGCTACCATCTCTCTGACCTCTATCCACTTTGGTACTACGAGAAGCAAAAGAAGAATCAGACCGCAAGTATGCTGAACCCGGGATCGCCTTCATCGACGACGTAAATCGCAGTCAGCAGAAAGTAGTTTTCCGTTCGCGCATCGTTCTGGCGGCGGCGAACGGCACCTCGAATCGGCAGATTGCGATCGAGTTGAAGACCAGCCGGCCGACGGTGATCCTTTGGCGCAACCGTTTCCTGGAAGCGGGCACGGCGGCGCTGGTTGATGATGCTCCGGGACGAGGTCGTCCCAAACAGATAGCGGCTGCCAAGGTCAAGAAAATCGTGGAAGCTACTCTGCATACGACTCCCAAAGCAGCCACTCATTGGAGTGTGCGGACGATGGCGCCGTAGCCACGATAAATTGCTTCGGCGAAGATGAAGAGCACACGTCTGCATACTACGATTGAAGAGTATGTCGCATGCCCATTTCGCGCGAAAGTAATTGGCGAGCCTGTAGAAGTCACCGGCTTTCGCTGGCCCGACTCCGGTCACGGCCTACTTGCCATTTGCCAGCGCCAAGGCAAGACGCATCCGGTAGACAGACTCGCTTGAGTGGATCGAGCCGTTACCGGAAGGTTATCAACGGATCGCTGCTTACCAGGCGTGGCGAAACCGCATGAGCTGACCACGTCGTGAGCGCACGCTGCACGGATACCAGCATGCCAATCGAGTACATAAACAGAAGCGGCCAGAAGTATTATCTGCACGTCGGTGCGACGATGACTGGCAAGCCGAAGTATTAAGTCGCGCAGCACGCCCGTGGCCCGCGTGCGGCGCAAACTCTTCGCGCAGGTTGCAAGACTCGCCTACTGCTAAGGAGACGAAGACTCCAAAACTATTCACAATTACTACCCGCAGGACCCACTGCTACAGCTGTAGCCAGCGCCGCAATCCCAGCTAGTCTCACACACATCGCCCAAACCACCCAAGTGCCCTCCTCCGCCGCCTCCACCTCCGCCACCTCCGCCCCCACTCAGACAACTATTGGCGACTACAACTTGCTGATACAGAGCGCAGTCTTCACCGCCGGTCTTGCACTGGGCCATCGCCCTGGCCGGATAAAAATCTCCCGGCAGGTACGTGCTGACCCAATCGTACAGCACAGCACAATTTCCGTTCTCCAGGCATGGTCTATTCGTCGTGTTTGTAAGTGCATTGCCGCAGGACACTGCGACATTGGAGGAAAACGGGTCGAAGGTTTTAGTGGGAGAAAATTCAGCCGTGAGAAATGCGAAACTAGGTCCATTTGCTTGCCGCGGCACCGGAGTTCTACTTCGAGTTGTCAACTGGTCTTCCTCTGCCACCCACTCGCCTGGTGCTGATCCCCTTCTAAAGCGAGTGCCAGAGCGCCACATTGTGCCATCGGAGAAGACGACCGTACCGATTCGTATTCCGACATCGTCCGGCGCTCCCAACGGGTAGCCGGTAGCAGTCAGCAAACTCTTGATGTCAAAAACCTGACCCGCAGAAAGTCGAAGATCACACGTTTGATTGGGGTTGATTCGATCCGTACTGTCTTCAAACGTTGGAAGCCTAGAAAGCAATTCGCGATTGCCAAACGCGATTTCATCGATAGCGAACGGATCTACGGAGGCTGCCGGCCTAGGAAATTGAAGATCGATCGAGGCGAAGAGAATTTCTTTAGCGGACCTGTTTCGTATCCTGATGACCAAACCCTCAAGCCAATCGTCATCCTCGATGAAGCCACGACTCGGGAGAACGTCGTTTCCACGAATTTTTACTCCGACGATTCCAACAGGACGGTTTCGCTCAATGGGAAGTCGGTTTATTCTGCGGTTTTTGAGCCGCCGGGCGCTCACAGTCGTTCTCGGGAAGCTCGCCCACACCCCCATCACGACAATTAGCGAGAGCAGTAAATAAACGTAAAATTTCAAGCTTCGATTTCTCATAATAGTAGCTCCGATTGTTAAGGTTAGAATACTGTGGGCACTGCTAAGGGAATCCTTCCAGCGCCGATAGATTACCTACGTCCGCTTGAACGTAAGGGCGAATCTACGTGGAATTAATACTTGACCCAGCCGCTGGGGGTCGAGGCGTCGCGTCGCAGGTGGGTGCCTGCGTACCACATCGTATCGTCCGCGAAAATGGTGCGGCCGATGCGGATCGCAACCAAGTCGATGTTATCTTTGTAACCGGCAGCCGAAAGTAGGCTTTTTATGCGCGCTAGGTCGCCACTCGAGACGCTAACGTCAACACTTTGTCCGGGAGCCAGTATCGAAGATGAGGCATTTGCTTCCGCCGGCTTTGCCAACAACGCTGGGTTTCCGTACGAGATGTCGTCCACCGCAACTGCATTCTTATCCCCTTCGTGCCATGGAAACTGCACTTGTACTGAGGTCAACAGAATCCGTTGATTTGAGGAATTCTTGAGCGTTATCGTCAACCCACTCAGCCAATCTTCGCTAGCAAGGAAGTTCTCATTGAGGGTAATCTTCTGACCCTTCACGGCGATGGCCGTGATGGTTACCGGCTCATTCTGCTCGGCCGGAAGCCGACGTACGACCTTGTACGCCTTCTCCATCTGCTGATTTCCAGCTACAGGAGCGGTCATTGTTAATGCAACGGCTGCACCAGTTAGGAATGTATACAAGGTTTTACGCATTTGGTGGGTCATCCTATTTCCTCCAGAGGGTCAGTGTTAAGGGCAAGTAATTGTGGCGATTTTAGTTTTGTCGGCCAATGCTGTCAAGCAAGATCTCTTGCTAAGATCTCTTGCTATTTCTGGCAGTCATGTGCCTGATTCCCCGCATGAGCTAATGTATTTGAGTCCTCTGCTAAGACAGATCGCTAAGGTTCTTTGAGAGTTTATTCGCGTCCAACGAAAAGTTCTAGGACGATATAATTCAGCCGGCGGTCGTACATGCGATTCAGCACTGGAACGCAAGAATCGACGTAGTCATACACCCGAACCACGGATTTGTCCTTGTGCAACCGGTGGAGACGTCCCACGAAAGGATATAAAGCTGTCGGGTACACGGTGGCTCGGCCCTCTGACGCGGAGGACTCTCAAGCTGATCTGAAGTTTGCGGCCATCGAACGAATCGCGATTCAGGCGGCTACCTCGTTTGAAGAAGCGCGAGGGTGCACGGTCGAGAGTGTCGAGAGCGACACTCGCGGTTTTGATCTAATCTCGCGACAGGTAGCTTCCGAAGTCTCGCGAGGATCGACTGAGACCAGATTCATTGAGGTAAAGGGGCGTGCCTCAGTCGGCGAGATCGCGCTCACGGCAAACGAGTACAAGACAGCTCAGCGGTTGGGCGACGACTACTGGTTATATGTCGTCTTCAACTGCGCATCGGCACCGAAATTAACCACAATTCAGAATCCGGCCCGGTTTGATTGGGAGCCGCTGTCAAAGATTGATTGCTACCGCATTGGGGCGGAGACGATACTGCAAGCTCACTAAGTAATCGCGAACAATCGCGCAAACTCGGCGGGTCTCACAATTTGAGTTGAAGCCAAAGGCTGCTCTTCAAGCAAGTCTTTGTCACCCCTGATGAGATAGTCAGCATCGCTGGCTAAAGCTGCTGCAATGAAAAGCTCATCCTTGGGATCTCTGGGAAATGGCGGAGGCGTTACGGGCGAAACGCGAATGATGACTGCTTCGATGAAAGTGCTAAAGTCTTGTTGGATTGAAGAAGGGATTTTGAACCTTGGCCGCGCAAGGACCGCGTGGTATTCCGTTTCGATTTCCTCGGTGACTATCCAAAACCAATTGTCGCGAGCTACAACCTCATTGACTACTCGCCGAGGTATTCCGTCGCGAATGAGAGCCGAAATCACGACATTGGTGTCGACCAGAAGGTTCATCGTCCAGCTCGATAGCGATCAATTTCCCTCTGGATTTCTTCATCGGTGATCGCTTTCGAATCAGCTAGGTTCTGATCCTTTTCACCCAGGTCCTGCCACGCCGCCACCCGCTCGGCAGCAGGTGGACGCTGCGGAACAATGATTACGTCGACCTCTTGGTTTTCCAATTCCGCCGGCACTTGGACCTTCAGCCAGCCATCAGCCTCGACCCTGGTTTTCTTCGTTACAGTATTCATCGATTCCCTCGTTGTTGGCCTAGCATAGCACGTTTGCAGCGGTAGATATGATGCGCCGAAAAAAATCATAATCGGAGCGTGGGGTAGTAGACACTCACATGAAAAACTGGTCAACGAAGATCGCTTTTTAGCCGTTCGCAATGCGGAGGTCAGGGCTAAACTTTTCACCAGTGCGTCAGGACCCTCTTTTCGAGCGACAAAGTGGGCGGTTTTTATGAAATTGATATCCCGATAAAGGTGTAGCCACCTACCTACTTCGATAAAGTTCTGGCGATGAAAGAGTGCACACCTACCACTGGCGCAAGCGGGCAGTGATCAGATAAGATGACACGTCTGCGCGAGATTCTAGGCCTCGCTGCGTGGCCCAATAAGTCTCATAAGTTATTGATTCTAAAGGATTTATCGCCCGCTTGGCTCAGTGGTAGAGCACTCGCTTCACACGCGAGGGGTCAGTAGTTCGAATCTACTAGCGGGCACCAATTCTTAATGAGTTACGGGCGAGCCAGTTAAAAGGGGCGTCGCCCGTTTGTGTTCCA
>Ga0209683_10000105_pt1 | contig 30537 bp, 24 predicted proteins | sample DOMMetBare2Fresh_FD_187474 | JGI IMG/M metagenome (GOLD analysis project Ga0209683, IMG submission 187474) | Wetland sediment microbial communities from St. Louis River estuary, USA, under dissolved organic matter induced mercury methylation -... | ecosystem: Environmental > Aquatic >... | reverse complement strand
AAGACCGGCAAGGTCATCGAAAAGAACCAAGCGCGCAATGAACGTGAAATCCAGCAGGCGATCGCGCTCGCCAAGCGCTACAGCAACGTCAATGCGATCGTGGTTGGTAACGAATCCATCCTGCGCGATGACCTGAAGGTCGACGAGCTGATCGAGATCATCAAGCGCGTCAAACGCCAGGTTCCCGTGCCGGTCACCACCGGCGAGACCTTCGACGTCTGGCTCGGCCTCTACATCCCCAAGACGCCTGAACCCGAAGAGGTTACCAGGGACAAGCGCAACAAGCGGACAGAGGACGCCGCCCGGCTGGCCGCTACCGTCGACTTCATCGCCGCCCACATCCTGCCCTACTGGGGCGGGGTCCCGGTCAGGCAGGCCGTCGACAGCACCATCACGACCTATGACGAGTTGCGCCGGACCTATCCGGGCAAGCGCATCGTGATCGCCGAATTCGGCTGGCCGAGCGCCGGCTACAACATGCACAACGCCGATCCGGGCCGGATCGAGCAGGCGACGGTCATTCGCGACTTCATTGCGCGCGCCGACGCCTATGGCATCGACTACAACATCATCGAAGCCTTCGATCAGCCCTGGAAGACCAACGAAGGCGGTGTCGGCGCCTACTGGGGCCTGTTCGACGCCTCGCGCGACGCCAAATTCGCGTGGACCGGCGTCGTCAGCGATCCCGACGACTGGAAGATCGCCGGCATTGCCGTCCTGCTTGGGTTGCTGATGTCGCTGACGATCCTGGCCAAGCCGCGCGCCACGACCGGCGAGGCCGTGCTCCTGGTGCTGGCCACCAACGCGGTCGGCGCCTGGATCGCGATCATGGTCGCGTTCTGGAACGGCCATTACTTCGTGCCCGGCGCCGCGTTCGCATTCGGTCTCGGGCTGCTGCTGCTCCTGCCACTGGCGCTGATCGCGCTTGCCCGCGTGGAGGAGATCGCCGCGATCGCGTTCGGTCGGGCGCCCCGCCGGCTGTTTGCTCCGGCAAGCGTTCCGACAACGGATGGCTTTGCACCGAAAGTGTCGATCCACATTCCGGCCTATTGCGAGCCGCCGGACATGCTCAAGCAGACGCTGGATGCGGTCGCGCGCCTCGATTATCCCAATTTCGAATGCGTGGTGGTGATCAACAACACGCCCGATCCGGCCTTCTGGCAGCCGATCGAGGAGCACTGCCGCACGCTCGGCGAGCGCTTCATGTTCCTCAACGTCAACAACGTGCGCGGCTACAAGGCCGGCGCGCTGCGGCTGGCGCTCGCCAATACGGCAAGCGACGCCGAGATCATCGGCGTGATCGACGCCGACTACGTGGTGCGCCCGGACTGGCTCAAGGACCTCGCGCCGGCTTTCGCCGATCCGAAGGTCGGCATGATCCAGGCGCCGCAGGATCATCGCGACGCCGAGCGAAGCGTCATGCACAATGTCATGAACGGCGAGTATGCTGGCTTCTTCGACATCGGCATGGTCCAGCGCAACGAGTCGAACGCCATCATCGTGCACGGCACCATGTGCCTCATTCGCCGCTCGGCGCTCGAGGGGGTCGGCGGCTGGTCGAGCGACACCATCGTCGAAGACACCGACCTCGGGCTCACCGTGCTGGAGCACGGCTGGCAGGTGCACTACACCAACCGCCGCTATGGTCACGGCCTGCTGCCGGACACCTATGAAGCGTTCAAGAAGCAGCGCGATCGCTGGGCCTATGGCGGGCTGCAGATCATCAAGAAGCACTGGCGCCGACTGTTGCCGGGTGCGCGCGGTCTCACCCGCGACCAGAAGCGGGAATTCGCGTTCGGCTGGCTCAACTGGCTCGGCGCCGAATCGATCGGCGTCGCGGTCGCGATCCTCAACCTGCTCTGGCTGCCGGCGATCCTCGTCTTCGACATCTCGATCCCCGACAAGATCCTGACAGTCCCGATCATAGCGGCCTTCGTGGTCTCGCTGGCGCATTTCATCACGCTCTACCGTCTGCGCGTTGCAATCTCGACGTCGCAGATGATCGGCTCGGCTCTCGCCGCGATGTCGGTGCAATGGACGGTTGCTCGCGCCGTCGGTCTCGGCCTGTGGAAAGACAGCCTGCCGTTCAAACGCACCGCCAAAGGCGGCACGACCCGCAAGGGCCCCGACTTCGCCGCCTTCTGGGAAGGCGTGATGGCGGCGCTGCTGCTGATCGGCGCGGCGCTGGTCGTGCTCACCAACTACAAGGAGATCCGCGAGCTCAATATCTTCGCGGGCGTGCTTGTCATCCAGAGCCTGCCGTTCCTGGCCGCCGTGTTGGTCGCGCTGCTCGAAGGCACCCGCTTCAACGAGTTCGCCTACTGGCGGGGCGTCGAGGCAAAGGTCACCGGCACCCTGCCGCGGCCGGCCATGGGGGAGGCGCCTGCCCCGCTGCCGACCGAGAAGCGGATCGAGCCGGCGCAGTAATCGACCTTGGCCGAGACGCGCGCCGGAACTGCCCTGTTCTGGACCACTGCTCTGTTCTGGACGCTCGCGGCGGCCGTTCCGCTGGCCGGCATGGAGCTCCTCGGCTTCGCGCTGACCAAGACCCTGCCCGACCTGTTCGACCAGCGCCAACAGATCCTCGAGACGCTGCGGCCGGAGCAGTTCGAGCAATTCAAGCAATCGGTCGCAAGCGATAAGCTCGGCTGGGACAATCCGGCGGGCGAGACGCGGCGCGTGCGCAATTGCGTCGGCGAGGAAGTCACCCACACTTACAGCGCCAGTCGCATCCGGCTGCATGGCGCACAGGCGTCCGACGCCGTCGTCGTCGTGGCGGGCGATTCCTACACCCACGGCGACGAGGTCGCGGACGATGCGACCTATCCGGCATCGCTTGAGCGCATCCTCGAGGCTCCCGTCGCCAACCTGGGCGTCGGCGGATATGGCCCCGAGCAGGCGCTGCTGAAGCTCGAAGGCCTGATCGATCGCTTCCCCAAGGCGCGTGTCGCGGTGCTCTCGATCATGTACGAGAACAGCCGCCGGATGGTGAACAGCTATCGGCCCGTCTACTATCGCGACACCGGCATCCGCTTCGGATTAAAACCATTCCTGCGTGACGGCGAGTTTCAAGGCCTCATTGGCGGCGATCCGTTCCATGATTTTGCCGCGCTGCTCAAGGCCGCCGACATTGCCTTCGACAGCGACTTCTGGCGCCGCCCACGCCCGCAATTTCCCTATGCGCTGAGCACACTCCGGGCCTTGTCATCTCCGGCCTTCTGGGTGCCGCTGCTCGATCGGACCCTGATCGGTCTGGGCATCCCGCAACACCGCGTGTTCTATTCCCTGCCCGCGATCCGCGCCGACCTGCGGGCGCTCTACGAGCGTTTCGCCGCCTTCGCACGATCGCGCGACATCCGCCCGGTCGTCGTCTTCATTCCGCCCTACGAGCAGGATCGCAGCAGCGGGCTGCTTGGCATCGCGGCGGCCACCGATCGTCAGCGCGAAGCGATCACGTTCGTCAATGTCGGCGCTGACTTCGACTGGAGCCGTTTCTTTCGCGGCTGTCATCCCTCGGCCGAGGGCTATGCGATGATTGCCGCCGATGTCGCCCGAGCGGTCCGGCCGCTGCTGGCCGGCGGCCGTCTCTGATCGACACCTCAGCCGCGCAGCGCCGTCTCAACGAGCCTGACCCAATAGGAGGTCCCGATCGGGATCACCTCGTCGTTGAAGTTGTAAGCCGGATGATGCAGGCCGGCGCTGGCGCCGTTGCCGACGAAGATAAAAGCGCCCGGACGCGCTTCCAACATGAAGGAGAAATCCTCCGCTCCCATGACCGGCACCATGGCGGTGTCGACATGCGGGCCGCCGACGACGTCGGCGGCGACCGAGGCCGCGAACGTCGTCTCACGCTCATGGTTGCGCAGCACCGGATAGTCGCGCTTGTAGGTGAGTTTTGCGGTGGCGCCATAAAGCTGCGCGGTGCCTTCGACGACCGCGTGCAGGCGCGCCTCCAGGAGATCGCGCACCTTGGGATCGAGGCTGCGCGCGGTGCCCTTCAGGTGGGCGGTCTGCGGAATGACGTTGTCGGTGTTGCCGGCCTGGAACATGCAGATCGAAACCACCGCCGCCTGCAGCGGATCGACGTTGCGCGACACGATCGACTGGATCTGGTTGATGATCTGCGCGCCGACCAGGACGGTGTCGATCGCCAGATGCGGCCGCGCGGCGTGCCCGCCCTTGCCTTCGATCTCGATCGTCAGCCGGTCGGCGGCCGCCATGATCGCTCCCGGCCGGATCGCGAACTCGCCGACCGCAAGCCCGGGATAGTTGTGCATGCCGTAGACTTCCGCGATGCGGAAGCGATCCATCAGCCCGTCCTGGACCATGGCCTTGCCGCCGGCGCCGCCCTCCTCGGCCGGCTGGAAGATCACGACTGCCGTGCCGGCAAAGTTGCGCGTCTCGGCGAGGTAGCGCGCCGCGCCCAACAGCATGGCGGTGTGACCGTCATGGCCGCAGGCGTGCATCTTGCCCGGGACGGTCGACTTGTAGGGCACGTCGTTGGCTTCCTCGATCGGCAGCGCATCCATGTCGGCGCGCAGCCCGATCACCTTGCCGGCGCCATCCGGCCGGTTGCCGCGGATCACCCCGACCACTCCGGTGCGGCCAATGCCGGTGACCACCTCGTCGCAGCCGAATGCCTTCAGCTTCTCCGCCACGGTCGCCGCGGTGCGGTGCACGTCGTAAAGGAGCTCCGGATGAGCGTGGAGGTCATGCCGCCAAGCCGTGATCTCGCCGTGCAGATCGGCAATGCGATTGACGATAGGCATTTCATCCTCGTTTCGCGCGGCCCGGTAGCTGCGCTCGATCTGGCACCGATGGATAACCTCGCAAACATAGGTCCCTTGCACCGGCTTTGACAGGCCAAATGGGCAGCGCGCCCGCCCGGCCGAGCGGCCGTCTATTGACCCGCCCTGGAGCGCCCCCTACACAGACCCCGCCAAGCGCCTGGGGGTTCCGGCACGGCTTTGCCGCGCAATTCCCGTCAAATCGCGCTAGTCTTCCCGCAAGGGCCCGTAGCTCAGTGGTAGAGCAACTGACTTTTAATCAGTAGGTCGTTGGTTCGATCCCAACCGGGCTCACCAAGGGGAAATCAGAGACTTAGGTCAAAGGTTTCGCGACCCGTGACGGCTCGGTCAGCATCGGGTCAGCGGCGGCCGGCCTCCCTTGTGACCCCATGGCCGCTCGCGCTAACCTGCACCCATCGCTGTTACCATCATGTGCGGGAAATCCATCTGCAGGACAATCAGCCGCGAATGACCACTATCATCTCATCATCGTCCACAGAGATCATGGCCGATCCGCAGCGGTTTCTCGATGACATGAGGGCTCGCCGCATCATCGACCTGACTGATCTCGGCTACATGATCGCGCCCAAGGCGCAGATTGTCGGCCTTGCCGACGAGCTGGCGGAGCAGGAGCTGCTCGAGGAAATGGTTTCGTATCGCAAGGATGTGACGGGCGTGGACAACACCATCTTCATCTCGCCGAAGGGCAACACCCGCCACGCCCCGCGGATCAAGCTGGCGATCGATCCACCGCATACCGTCGATCCTCGCGGCAAGACCGCATCCGTCGCAATTGGCGATGGCACGGTGGTGGCGGGTGACATCCCACCCCGGCTACTCGAACAAGCGCGACGGTTCATCGACGTCAATCGCGAGGCGCTGCTCGATTATTGGGAGTATCGGATCGATACCGAAGCGCTGCGCCAACGGCTGAAGCCAGTATAGGAGCCTTTTCCTCCGCATTATCCGCCAAGGATCCGCCAAGTCGATGAGTTCGGCAGCGCTCCATCGGGGCGGGGTGGCAGGGCGGGGCGGCAGGCCGCTGCGGCCACGCGGGTTTTCCCGGTCATGCAACTCCTGCGAACCCCGCCAAGTCAGCGCAGCCAGCAAGCGACAAAAACCTGTGGATAACTTATCTAGTTACCTTGTAACTTAATAAAGATAAGCCGAATCATCGATTCGTCCCCACTACAAGGACCCCAGGGCCCCGCACCCCCGACGATACCCCCTTCAAGTGCGGGGCCCACCCCTCCCCCCAAGACCGCCCAAGAATAGCGATCGGCAATCCCCACCGGGGGCCGAGGAGGCATTGCGCGGCTTGCTCGCAACCGCTGCATTGCCTCCGATTGCTGCTCCAAGCTATTGAATTTTCGACGTGATGCAGGCGGGATCAGCGATCTGTCCCGTCGGCCGCTGTCGGCACAGCTCTATCCGGAGAACCATTATGAGCCAGAACGGGCAACCCTTTCTCGTCGCGGGTGGCGGCATCGGCGGGCTCGCCGCCGCCTATGCGCTCGCCAGCAAAGGCTTCCCGGCCCGCATCCTCGAGCAGGCCCCGGAGTTCCGCGAGATCGGCGCAGGCATCCAGCTCGGCCCCAACATTTTCCGGGCGCTCGACAAGATCGGGCTCAAGGAGGCCGTGCTGGCCGACGCCCATCGGCCGCCCGCCATGGAGATGCGTTGCGCGCTCTCGGGCGAGAAGATCATCCGGATCCCGCTCGAAGGCGAAGCCTTCGCGCGCCGCTTCCAGCATCCCTACGCGGTGATCCATCGCGCCGACATTCATGCCGCGCTGCTGCGGGCTTGCCAGGGCAACAACCTCATCACGCTCGAGACGCAGCGCACCGTCGACAGCTACGAGGAGCACGCCGACGGCGTCACCGTCGTGCTCGCGAACGGCGAGCGCATCGAAGGCCGCGCCCTCATTGGCTGCGACGGCATGTGGTCGAAGATCCGCGAGCGCATCGTCGGCGACGGCAAGCCGCGCGTGTCAGGCCACATCGCCTACCGCGCCGTGCTCAAGAAGGAAGACGTGCCGCAGGATCTGTGGCGGCCCGATGTGGTTCTGTGGGCAGGACCGCGCACCCACCTCGTTCACTACCCGCTCCGGCGCGGCGAGCTCTTCAATCTGGTCGCGGTGTTTCATTCAGACCGCTATGTCGAGGGTTGGAATACCGAGGGCGCCACGAGCGAGCTCTGGGAGCATTTCAAGGGCCAGCGGCCGGAAGTGCTGCGCATGCTGGAGCGCATCGAGACCTGGCGCATGTGGGTGCTGTGCGATCGCGAGCCGGTCAAGGATTGGTGCAAGTCGCACGCCGTGCTCCTCGGCGACGCGGCCCATCCGATGCTGCAATATCTCGCGCAGGGCGCCTGCATGGCGACCGAGGATGCTGTCTGTCTTGCCGACAAGGTCGCGGCGACGCCCGATGACCTGCCGGGCGCCTTCAAGGCCTATGTTCAAGAGAGGTATTTAAGAACCGCACGCGTGCAGATCATGGCCCGCGTCTACGGTGACTTCTATCACGCTCGCGGACCGGCGGCGGAACTGCGCAACCAGATGCTCGCCCCGCGCACGCCGGAGGAGTCCTATGACGGTATCGCCTGGCTCTATGGTGGGCCGTAGTACCGATGATCGCCGCAATACTGCCGCGGCCAAGGCCATGATGTTCATCTGAGGTTCACAACCGCGACCGCAGGATGAAAAGCAAGGGTGACTTTGGGAGACTTCAGGCCATGCTACGCATCATATCGTTTGTCGTCGCAGTGGCGGCGATGCTCGTAATCCCCTTCACTCAAGCTGACGCCCGCCATGGCGGCGGTGGCGGAGCGCGCATGGGCGGCGCTCACTTCAGCGGCGCGCGCAGCTTCAGTGGCGCTCGCTTCACGAGTGTTCGCAGCTTCAGCACTGTTCGCAGCGTCAATCGGGTGCATATCGGCCCGCGACGTGTCTTCGTTGCAAACCATCGCATCCACCATCGGCGCTTCCCATTCGTGGTCGGGGTGGGGGCGTATGGACTGTATGACACCTGCTGGCGCTGGGTACCGACCGCGTACGGCTTGCGCCGCATGTGGGTCTGCGATCCGTACTCATACTACTGAGATCGCGCGACAACGCGGGCGGAGCTTGTACCGCCCTCACGCCTCTCAAGCCCCGCCCCGTGCGGGGTTCTTTTTTTGGCCGAGTGGTCACGTCGCCCCGCAAGCTCAACTGCGCTCTCATGGCGACGGATGCTCTGTTGCCGCAGACCTACCGCAGCGGCGGCAGCCCTGCGATCGCGCGCGCAGCGCCGGTCAGCTCGAGGATGTGCATTCCCGTATTGGCGCGGTCGACGATATAGATATAGCCGCGGTCGTCGGTCTCGACGTTGTTGGTCTGGATCGCGACCTTGCACTTCTGCTCCTCGCCGACGCGGATGCAGCGCTTGTCGGTCACTTCGGTGATCGACGGGATATAGTGCGCGATCTCCTTGGGCTCATAGGGATCGCGCACGTCGAGCACGCGCAGCCCGGCGTTGAAGAAGGCGATCATGGCGAGCTTCTTGTAGAACACCGGCGCCATGCTCTCCTGCGAGGAATGCGCGCCGAAGCGGCCGCCGCGCTCGCAGAAATTGCCGGTCTTCTCCTTGACCGTATAGTTCGACACCACCATCGGATGGGTCTCGACCGTGATGTCGGCGAAGAACACCATCTCGCGCGCCTGCGGCTTGCATTCGTTGCGCGTCGCCTCATTGACGATCATGATGAAGTCGCGGCTCGGGAAGCCGTCCTTGGCGAATTCCTCGATCGGCATTCCCAGCATCGGGTAGACCGTGTGGGCGCCGACCAGGGGATAGATGTCGAGCCGCGAGATTTGCGGATAGAGCAGGTTCGCCGGCGTCGGCTCCTTCGGACCATTCAACAGCTTGTCTCGGTCGATGATCTGCAGCATGCCGCCTGCGCTGCTGCCATAGCCGAAATAGATGCGGTTCTTGTCGATCATGGAAATGGCGCCGTGCAGATCGGTCGGCACCGGCCCGGTCGAGCCCGGCTCCTGGCCGGGCAGGCCGAAGTCGCGGATCTTCACCGGCTTTGCGGGATCCTTGAGATCGTAGATCTCGGTCATGCGCTTGGCGCGCCAGCCCTCTACGGCTGAGACGAGGTAGGCGATGCCGGTCTCGCACTCCCACCAGTTCTTGTGCGTGTCCCGATAATTGCCGCCGATCGCGGAGAGCTTCACCGGATTGGCGGGGTCGGTAACCTCCCAAACCTCGTGACCCTTCGCGCCGAACGTGCGCAAGAGATAGAACTTGTTGGGATCGCGCGCGGCGAGATTGGTGCCGTCGCACACGCGTGTCATCTGCGCGCCGCCGACCTCGGTGCCGCCGGCGAGACCCGGAAGATGCTTGAGATATTTCGGGTTGGCCGGGTCGGTCACGTCGATGATCGACGTACCGTTGAATTCCCCTTCGCGCGTCAACGGGTTGAAAGGCTTCGGCAGATCGGCCGTGTGACCGTGGTGGCCGACATAGGCGATGTAGCGAGTGCCTTGCTTGTGAATGGTCGGCTGATAGGCGCTGCGGGCCTGCAGGTCGCTATAGCCGACAAGGCGCATATTCGACACTTCGGGCGGGTCGCCGATCTTGGGGGCATGCGGCGATTGCTGAACCTGCTGCGCCATCGTCAGCGTAGCAATTCCTCCCAGCGCAAGCACGCTCGCACCACAGGCCACCAGTGTCTTCATCGTCGTCGCCTCCCTCACCACCCGCATGCCTGTACGGGCGTTTGCACTATCAACTGCATGCAAGCCTAACACGGCGGGCGCGAGCGCTGTACCCCCCTATTTACCGCCGAGCTGTGCGCGATGCTGAGCGCTCCTTTCCTGCGGTCCTTTCCTGCGTTGGAGTGGAAAAGACTTTGGCCTACAATCTGCCGTCCGCCCGCAGATGGCGGCAAGTCGCACACAAAAGTCGCACACATAACAGGGAGGCAACGCATGCCGCGAAAGCTTTTGCTATGCGCATCGGCAATGACGGTCGGGCTCCTGTGGAGCGCACCGCAGGTAACGGGGCAGATCTTTGTCGACACGCCACCGCCGCCGCAGTTCCAAGGCCAGGGCCAGCCCTCGACCAGGAACGGCGAATGGCCGAGCAACGGCGCCGACTTGACCTTCAGCCGCTATTCGCCGCTCGATCAGATCAACGCATCCAACTTCGACAAGCTGCAGGTCGCCTGGCGGTTCAAGACCGACAATCTGGGTCCTTATCCGGAATACAAGCTGGAAGGCACGCCGATCATGATCAAGGGCGTGCTTTACGCAACCGCCGGCACCCGGCGCTCCGTGATCGCGCTCGACGCCAAGACCGGCGAGCTGATCTGGTCGCACAGCCTGCGTGAAGGCACGCGCGCCACCCATTCGCCGCGGCAGCTGTCGGGCCGCGGGGTTTCCTACTGGACCGATGGCGCGGGCGACGAGCGCATCATCTATGTGACCACCGGCTATCGGCTGGTGCAGCTCAACGCCAAGACCGGCGCGCTCATCAGCTCGTTCGGCACCAACGGCATCGTCGACCTGAAGGTCGGCGTCGTGCGCGGCGTCGAGCAGCCGATCGATCTGGAAACCGGCGAGATCGGCGTCCACACGGCGCCGACCGTGGTCGGCGACATGGTAATCGTGGGGGCCGCCATGAAGGAGGGCGCCACCGTCGTGAGCCACAACAACACCAAGGGTTTGGTGCGCGCCTTCGACGTGCGGACCGGCAAGCAGGTTTGGCGGTTTGACACCATACCGAGGCCAGGGCAGCCCGGCCACGAGACCTGGGAAAACAATTCCTGGGCGGTCAACGGCAACGTCGGGGTCTGGACGCATATCAGCGCCGATCCGGAGCTCGGCCTGGTTTATCTGCCGGTCGAGACGCCGACCTCGGACTACTACGGCGGCCATCGGCCCGGCGACAATCTCTATGCCGAAAGCCTCGTCGCGGTCGATCTGAAGACCGGTGTGCGCAAGTGGCACTTCCAGTTCGTGCACCATCCGCTCTGGAACTGGGACATGACGTCGGCTCCCATCCTGGCCGACATCACCGTCAATGGCCGCGCGATCAAGGCGGTCGCGGTTGGCAGCAAGCAGGGCTGGCTCTATGTCTTCGATCGCGTGACCGGGCAGCCGGTGTGGCCGATCGAGGAACGGCCGGTGCCGCAGTCGGACGTGCCCGGCGAGAAGTCGGCGGCGACCCAGCCGCATCCGCCGGACAAGCTGCAATATGCCCGCAACTATCTCAAAGTGCCCGACGACCTGATCGACTTCACGCCCGAGCTACGCGCCAAGGCGCTGGAGACGCTCAAGCGCTACAAGGTGGTGCAATCGCCATTCGCTCCGCCTGCGCTTGGCGACGTCAACGGCATCCTCGGCGTGATCGTCAGCGGTACCGCAACCAACTGGCCGGGAGGGGCCTATGATCCCGAGACCCGCACCGCCTTCATGCCGGCCGGCAACATCCCGAGCGTGCGCTCGCTGGTGGCCCCGCCCGGAGAGTTCTCGGACATCCGCTACGTGACGGGCACCGCCGGACGTCAGTTCCGCGAGGTGCTCGGGCCCGGCGACTGCTGCGCGGCCGACGCGCCGCAGACCGCGGAGCGGGCGCGCCAGGCGAGAAACCCGGGCACGGGCCCCGCGCCCGCGCCGTTCCCGGGCGGGGTGCCGCTGGTCGACGGCCTGCCGATCTCCAAGCCGCCCTACGGCATGCTCGCGGCCATCGATCTCAACAAGGGCGAGGTGAAGTGGCAGACGCCGCACGGCGACACGCCGGACGCCGTCCGCAACAACGCGGCGCTCAAGGGCCTCAATATCCCCAAGACCGGCCAGGCCCAGTCGTCCGGCGTCGGCCCGATGGTGACCAAGACGCTGGTGGTGATGGGCGATCCGATCGCAACCACCACGCCAGAGCGACCGCGCGGCGCCATGCTGCGCGCCTATGACAAGGCGACCGGCCAGCAGGTCGGCGCCCTGCTGATGCCGGCGCAGCAGAGCGGCAATCCGATGACTTACATGGTCGATGGCAAGCAATACATCGTCGTGGCGGTCAGCGGCGGCAGCTACTCGGGCGAGTACCTCACATTCCGCCTGCCGGACTAGTCTTACTCGTCAGAATGCAGGCGCTCGCATTTGCGCCCTCTCCCCTTGCGGGAGAGGGCCGTGATGGATTTTCAACAAGCACGGTTGGGTGAGGGGTGCGGTCTGCCCCCTCACCCAGTTCTTTCTGTTGATCCGCCGTGCATGCCCTTTCCCGCGAGGGGAGAGGGCGCAGCAACAAGCGCCGCGGCTCATGTCTTTGCTTATGCTGGCCCTATTGCAGCGGCGGCAGGCCCGCGATCGCGCGCGCCTCGCCGGTCAGCTCGACGATATGCAGGCCGGTATTGGCGCGGTCGGCGATGTAAATGTAGCCGCGGTCATCGACCTCGGCATTGTTGCTCTGAATCACCGCGTTGCTGCAGCGCTGCTGGCCGCCGATGACGCCGCAGCGCGGCTGCGTCGCCCGCGTGATCGGCGGTATGAAGTAGCCGACCTCTTTGGGATTGTAGGGATCGCGGATGTCGAGCACGCGCATCCCGGCATTGAAGAACGTGACGAAGGTGAGCTTGCCGTAGTAGAGCGGCCGCATGTCCTCGTTGGAGGAATGCGCGCCGAAGCGGCCGCCGCGGCTGCAGAAGTTGCCCATCGCCTCCGGCACCGTCCAGTGCGACACCACCATCGGCCGTGACTCGATCGTGGCATCCACGAAGTGCACCATCTGGCGCGGCTCGCCGCACTCTTCCCGGAAGGTCTCGCTCACGATCATCACCATGTCGCGCTCGGCGCCTTCTTTCTCCTTGGCAAACTCGGGAATCTTGAACTTGCCGAGCGGCATGGCGGTGTGCGCGCCCGCGAGCGGCAACATGTCGAGCCGGCCGACCTGCGGATAGAGCAGGTTGTCGGGCGTCGGCTCCTTCGGGCCGTTGAGCAGCTTCTCGCGGTCGACGATCTGCAGGATGCCGCCCTTGTTGGTGCCGAACGCGAAATAAATGCGGTTGCCCTTCGCGCCGTTGGAAACGAGACCATGGATCGCGACCGGCACCGCGCCGGTGGCGCCGGGCTGCTGGCCAACTAAGCCGAAGTCGCGGATCTTGACCGGGTTGGCCGGATCGCTGAGGTCGTACACTTGAGTCATGCGCGTGCGCCAGCCGGGCGGCGTCGACACCAGATAGGCAATGCCGCCCTCGCACTCCCAGTAGTTCTTGTGGGTGTCGGTCATGCCCAAGATGCGCGCCAGCACCTTTGGCTTCGTCGGGTCGGTCACGTCCCAGGTCTCGTGGCCCTCGCGCCCGAACGCGCGCAGGAGATAAACCTTGTTGGGATCGCCCTTGCCCAGCGACTTGCCGTCGCACACGCGCGTCATCTGCGCGGCGCCCGCCTCGCCGTCGCCGACTGCGCCGGGAATGTGGGCAATGTATTTCGGCTGCTTGGGATCGGTCACATCGACGATCGAGGTGCCGTTGAGCTCCTCCTGCCCATTGAGCGGGTTGAGCGGCTTGGAGAAGTCGCCGCTGCCGCCATGGTGGCCGATATAAGCGATGTAGCGCGTGTCCTGCTTGACGATCGTGGGCTGATAGGCGGTGCGGCCCTGCAGATCGTTCGAGCCGACGAGCCGCACGTTGAGCGCCTCGGGCGGATCGCCGATCTTGGGCGCCTGCGGCCGTGTCTGTGCCACGGCTGGCAGCGTCAGCAGCATCGTGGCCACGCTCAACGCCACGCCAGCGGTCAACCGGCTGGCAACGTGTTCAAGGATCATCATTGTCTCTCCAGACTTCTCACAATTTCCCCAGACGCTTCCCGGGTGCCCTTAACCAAGCGCGGCCTTCACCCGCTCGGGCGTGAACGGCAGCTCGCGCAGGCGCTTGCCGGTGGCGTTGGCGATCGCATTGGCGATCGCCGCAACCGTGGGCCCCTGCGAGGCTTCGCCGGCCCCGAGCGAGCGCTGGTTCGGCTGGTTGATGAGCACGGTCTCGACCTTGGGCGCCTCCGCGATCGAGAGGATCGGATAGCTCTTCCAGTCGCGCGACAGGATGCCGTTCCGGTCGAACTGCACCTGCTCATGGAGCGTCCAGCTCGTCGACTGCACGATGCCGCCTTCGATCTGGTTGGTGAGCCCGTCCGGATTGATGATCAGACCGGCATCGACCGAGGTCCAGGCGCGCGGCACCCTGACCTTGCCGCTCGCGCGATCGATCTCGACCTCGACGATCACGGCGTTGTAGGTCGCGGTGGTCTTGTACTTGGCGTAGCCGATGCCGCGGCCGCGCACACCATCGCCCTTCTCGCCGGGCTTCCAGCTCGCCGCCTTGGCGACCGCCTCGATCACCGCGCGCTCGCGCGCATCCTTGATATGCGCCAGGCGAAACTCGATCGGATCGATGCCGGCCGCAGCCGCAAGCTCGTCCATGAAGGACTCGATCGCAAACACGTTGGCATAGGCGCCGAGCGTGCGCAGCGCCGAGGTGCGCACCGGCATCTCGGTGATCAAGTGGTGGGTGATCTTGTGGCGCGGCAGATCGTAGAGCGGGATGGCGTTGCGGTCGCCCGCTCCATTCGGCTGTGGCGCCTGGCGCGCCGGACCCGGCGGATGCGGCTCGGCCAGGTACCAGCTCGAGAGCAGGTTGATGCCATCAGGATCGCCCGGCCGCATGTTGTGGCTCTGGCTCCAGACGTCGTAGCTCCAGTCGACGATGCGGCCGTTGCCGAGCGCCGCCTTGGCCTGCATGGTCATGGCCGGGCCGAACGGCTCCCACATGAACTCCTCGGCGCGCATCCATTGCACCCGCACCGGCCGCCCATTGCTCGCACGCGCCAACAGCGCCGCGTCGAGCGCCACGTCGTCGGCGCCGTTGTGGCCATAGCAGCCGGCGCCCTCCATGTGGATGCAGCGGATGCTGGCGGGCTGCATCCTGAGCGCGCGGGCGAGCGTCGCCCGCAACGGATAGACGCCCTGGCTGTGGGTCCAGGCCGTGAGCTTCCCGTCCTGCACCTGAGCGACCGCACACGACGGGGCGATCGCGGCATGCGCCTGGTAGGGTCGGTGGTAGGTCGCCTCCACGACCTTGGCGCCGGCCGGCAGAGATGCGTCCTTCTCGCTGATGACCTTGTCCTGGGTCTTGAGCGTCATCAGCTGCTGATAGAGGCGGGCCGGATCAGGCAGCTCGGGTCCCGCCGTCCATTTGGCCGACGCGGAAAGCGCGGTTACCGCCTTGATCGCCTGCTCCTCGCGCTCCGCGACCACGCCCAGGAAGCTGCCATCGCGGACGACCGCGACCACGCCGGGTATGGCTTTGATCTTGGCCTCGTCGACGCTTTCAAGCTTCGAGCCGTAGCGCGGCGGGCGCGCCACGCGGCCGTGCAGCATGCCGGGCAGGCGCAGGTCCTGCACAAAGGCGGCGCCTCCGGTCATTTTCGCGGGGATGTCGAGCCGATCGACCGGCTTGCCGACGATGGTGTGCTGCACCGGCGGCTTCGCCTTCACCTGGGCGGTCGCCTCGCGCTTGAGATTGGCCTCGCCCGCAAGCTCACCGTAATTGACCTTGCGGCCATCGGGCGCCGTGATGACGCCATCCGCCACCTTGAGCGCCTCGACGGCGACGCCGAAGCGCTTGGCGGCGAGCTCGAGCAGGATGGCGCGAACCTCGGCGCCCGCCAGGCGCAATGCCGTGCCGCTGTTCTCGACCGACTGGCTGCCGGCCGTCTGGCCTTCGTTGGGCGTGCGGCCGGTGTCGGCCGGAACCATGATGACCTGCGCGAGCGGCACGTCGAGCTCCTCGGCCGCGATCTGGGCGAGCGCCGTGACGATGCCCTGGCCGAGCTCCACCTTACCGGTGAAGACGGTCACCTTGCCGTCGGCGCCGACGCGGATCCAGGCGTCGAGCATCCGGTTGGTGTCGAGGCTGCCCGGCAGCCGGGGCCGCTCCTGAGCAGGCGCAAGGCGCGGAGCCAGGCTGAACGACAGGACGATGCCGCCGAGGCCAGCGGCAAAATTACGGCGCGTGAGAGCATTCATGATCAGGTCCTCCCATTCGCCTGGGCGGCGCGCAGCACCGCGCGCACGATGCGGTTATGGGTGCCGCAGCGACAGAGATTGCCCGCAAGAGCAGCGCGCACATCCTGATCGCTGGGCCGCGGCGTGCGCTTGAGCAGCTCCGCCGCCGTCATGATCATGCCGTTCGCACAATAGCCGCATTGCGCCGCCTGCTCGTCGATGAACGCCTTCTGCAGCGGGTGCGGCTTGGCCAGGGTTCCGAGGCCCTCGAGCGTGGTCACTTCGGCGCTCCCAACCTGGGAGATCGGCATGGAGCAGGACCGGGTGGCGACCCCATTCACCAGCACCGTGCAGGCGCCGCACTGGGAAAGCCCGCAGCCGAACTTGGCGCCGTTGAGCTCGAAATCGTTGCGCAGCACGTAGAGCAGCGGCGTGTCCGGCTCGGCCTCGACCGAGCGGGTCGCCCCGTTCACCTTCAGGCTGATGGCCATGCGCGTCTCCTCGAAAGCGGGCCGCCTAGTGCCGCCGATTTGAAGTTCCTACACCACCTGCAGCAAACTCTGTTAGGAACTTCAAATCGAAAAGCGGCACCAGAATCATAGAGTTGCTAGTGCCCCTTTGTTTCCGAAGTTCGTGTCAGAGCATGCTGAGACGTATCACGAACTTCGGAAACGGGGCACTAGCCCCCGGATTGAATGGTTCCATTGTGGTCGGACAACGCCGTGGCGTCGAGGGTGTTCGGAGGGGTTCCTTACCGCGGCAGTATGTCGCCCTGCGCCCAACCGGCCCTGGTTTCGGCCTCATAGTCGGTCAGGAGCCGCGCCGCAATGGCGGCGCGCAGCCCGGCCATGAGCTCCTGGTAATAGGCCACGTTGATCTCCGAGAGCAGCATGGCACCCAGCATCTCGTTCGCCTTGACGAGGTGATGCAGATAGGCGCGCGAGTAGGTACGCGCCGCCGGGCAGATGCTCGCCTCGTCGAGCGGGCGCGGATCATCGGCATGGCGCGCGTTCTTCAGGCTGACCGGGCCGCGGCGCGTGAAGGCTACGCCATGGCGGCCGTTGCGGGTCGGCATCACGCAGTCGAACATGTCGATGCCGCGCATCACCGCGTCGAGGATGTTTTCGGGCGTCCCGACGCCCATCAGATAGCGCGGCGAGCCCACGGGCAGCGCGGGCGCGACCTCGCCGACCACCCGCAGAGTCACCTCTTGCGATTCACCGACCGCAAGCCCTCCGATGGCATAGCCATGGAACCCGATGTCGACCAGCGCGCGCAGGCTCTCGTGACGTAAGGCCAGCTCGTCGCCACCCTGAACGATGCCGAACAGGCCGCCCTTCCCCGCGAACGCGCGCTTGCTGCGCTCGGCCCAGCGCAGCGACAGCCGCATGGCTCGCTCGATGTCGGCCCGGGACGCCGGCAGCTTGACGCACTCGTCGAGCTGCATCGCGATGTCGGAGCCGAGCAGCGCCTGGATCTCGACCGCGCGCTCGGGCGAGAGCTCGACCATCGCGCCATCGAGATGGGAGCGGAAGGTGACGCCTTTCTCGTCGATCTTGCGCAATTGCGAGAGCGACATCACTTGAAAACCGCCAGAATCCGTGAGGATCGCGTGCGGCCAGTGCATGAAGGCATGCAGGCCGCCGAGCGCCGCCACCCGTTCGGCCCCCGGCCGCAGCATGAGGTGGTAGGTATTGCCGAGCACGATGTCGGCCCCGGTGGCGCGCACGGTCGCGGGCGCGAGCGCCTTGACGGTGGCCTGGGTGCCGACCGGCATGAAGGACGGCGTCGCCACCGGCCCGTGCGGCGTCGTGATTTCGCCGCGCCGGGCGGCGCCGTCGGTCGCAATCAGGTGAAAGGAAAGTGCCGTCATCGGATCATGCAGCAAGGAGCAGCCGATATGTCTATACTGTGCGGCGCACGCGCCCGCGAGAGAGCAAAACACCGGCGTGCCCGCACGCGACCAGGGAGGCTGCTGCCATGAGCTCCATCGACGATCTGCGCCACGGACACTACTTCCTGGGCGAATCGCATGAGCACAATGAGCGCAAGACCTGGATCGTCATCGCCATCACCACCGCCATGATGATTGCCGAGATCGTGGGGGGCATCTGGTTCGGCTCGGTCGCCCTGATCGCCGACGGCCTGCACATGTCCACCCACACCGGCGCCCTGCTGATCGCCGCACTGGCCTATACCTATTCCCGCCGCTACGCGCACGACCATCGCTTCGCTTTCGGCACCGGCAAGCTCGGCGACCTCGCCGCATTTTCAAGCGCCATCGTGCTTGCCATGGTGGCGCTCCTGATTGCGTACGAATCGATCGAGCGGTTCTTCAAGCCGGTCCCGATCTCCTTCGATGAAGCTATTCCGATTGCATTCCTGGGTCTGGCCGTCAACCTGGTGAGCGCGTTTCTGCTGCGCGACGATCACCATCATCACGGCCACGGGCACGACCACGAGCCGGAGCCCGATCACGGGCACGACCACGATCATCATGACCACGATCATGACCACGATCATGATCACAAGCATGACCATGACGACCACGGCAACGACCGGCACGCTGCCTATCGGCGCGACAATAACCTGCGCGCCGCGTTCGTCCATGTTGCGGCCGACGTGGTGGTCTCGGTCTTGGTGATCGTCGGGCTGTTTGCGGCGCGCGCGCTCGACTGGCTCTGGCTCGATCCAGCCATCGGGCTCATGGCCGCGGCGGTGGTCGGTGCATGGTCCTGGAGCCTGGTGCGCTCGGCGGGCGCCGTGCTGCTCGACATGAGCCCCGACCCTTCCCTGCCGCAGAAGATCGCCGACCGCCTCGAGCACAACGGCGACCGCATCTTCGACCTTCACCTCTGGCGCGTCGGCCCCGGCCATGTCGCCGGCATCGTCTCGCTCGTGTCCTCGCAGCCGCAGGTTCCGAGCGTCTACAAGAGCCGGCTGGCCGACTTGCGCTCCCTGTCTCACATCACGATCGAAGTCGAGCTGTGGCAGTAGCGCGCGATTGCAGTCGCGCGCGCCAGTAAGGCTTGAGCAATTCAAGGCCGACCAGCAGAGCGATCCCGACGGCAAGCGTCAACGCGAGGTCGTCGACGTGCAACGGCCCGAACCGGAACAGGTCGGTTGCGAAGGGCCACAGCAGGCTCAGGCTCAGGATGGTGATGACGACCAGCAGGACCACGGCGAGCGCCGAGTTGGGTCTACGAAAGGCCGTGATCAGTGATGCGCTGAACGAGCGATTGACGAAAATCAGGCTGACAATCGCCAGGACCAGCGAGAAGAACGCGAGCGCTCGCAACTCGTCCTCCGGCATGCCGCGCCGGAACGCGACGACGAAGACGGCCGCAACCACCCCGAACGCGAATGCTCCCTGCAGGAAGCTCCAGCCGATCAACGGTCCCGAGACCAGCGGCTCGTCGGGGGCGCGCGGCGGCCGGGCCATCACGTCGTCCTCCTCGGTCTCCGCCTCGAATACGAGCGAGCAGACCGGATCGATCACCATTTCCAGGAACGCGATGTGCATGGGCCCGAACAGGATCGGAAGGCCGAAGATGAGCGGCAGCAGCGCCAGCCCGGCAATCGGCACGTGCACGGCGAAGATGAAGCTCGTCGCCTTGCGCAGATTGTCATGGATCCGCCGGCCAAGCCGCACGGCTTTGACGATGGAGCCGAAGTCGTCGTCAAGCAGCACGATCGAGGATGCCTCACGCGCGACATCCGTTCCGCGCCCGCCCATCGCGATGCCGATGTGGGCAGCCTTCAGCGAGGGGGCATCATTGACCCCGTCGCCGGTCATCGCCACAACCTCGCCATTGGCTTTCAGCGCGTTGACGATGCGCAGCTTCTGCTCCGGCATGATCCGCGCGAACACGCGGGTCGTTCGCACCCGCTCGGCCAATGCTGCGTCGCTGAGCTCTGCCAGTTCCTCACCGGTCGCAACGTTCGTGGCATCGAGCCCGGCCTGCCGAGCGACCGCTCGGGCGGTCGCCGGATAGTCGCCGGTGATCATGATGACCGTGATGCCGGCCGAGCGGCACTCCGTCACGGCGTCAGGCACGCTCGGCCGCAGCGGATCGGCAAGGCCGACCAGGCCAACGAACTCGAACGCAAAATCGCGCTGCGAATCGGGCCAGATCGAGCCCGGGAAAGAGGCGCGCGCGACGCCCAGCACGCGCAACCCATCGGCCGCCATCGCGTCGGCGCGCCCCGCCACCGCGGCGAATTCGGTGGCACCGAGGTGGCAGAGATCGGCGATCGCCTCCGGCGCCCCCTTGGCCGCGACAATGAACTCCTGCTTGCCGCCGTCGGGCTGCCAGACCTGCGTCATCGCGAGGAGATCCGGGCGAACCCCATAGGCGCGCACGAGCGTCCATTCGAAATGCGCGGCCTGCGTCACGTCGCGGGCGAGCTCGTGGAATGCCTTCTCCATCGGGTCGGCCGGATCGCGTGCGCTGGCAAGGACGCCATACTCGACGAGACCTTGGAACTCGGCCGACATCCCGGCCGCCGGGCGCAGCCGGAACGTCGCCCCGCTGGGGATCCACAGTTGCGCAACCGACATCCGGTTCTCGGTCAGCGTGCCGGTCTTGTCGGTGCACAGCACGGTCGCCGCGCCCAAGGTTTCGATCGCCGCCGCACGCCGGGTCAGCACCCGCGCGCGCGAAATCCGCCAAGCCCCCATCGCCATGAAAACGCTGAGCACAACCGGAAACTCTTCGGGCAGCATCGACATGCCGAGCGCGATGCCCGCGAGCAGGGCGTCGAGCCAGCCGCCGCGCAAGCTGCCTTGCAGCAGCACCGCGAGCACGCTCACCGCCGCTCCAACCAAGGCGAACAGCCACACCAGCCGCCGGGTCTCCGCCCATAGCCGTGGCGGCTCCGCTTCGATGGTGGCGAGCGATTGACCGATCTTGCCGATCTCGCTGCGCGCGCCGGTGGCAATCACCTCGCCGATACCCGATCCGCGCACCACCAGGGAGCCGGCGAACACGTCAGGGAGGTCGTCGCCGCCCGGTCGGCGGCTGCCGCTCGGCCCATCATTGCCGCTGGCGACATCGCCGCGGGCAACCTTGCGCACGGGCACGGATTCGCCGGTCAGCAGTGATTCATCGGCGTGCAGGTCGAAGGCGTCCACCAGCACCGCATCGGCGGGCACCCGGTCGCCTTCGGACAGCACGATCACGTCGCCCCGCACCACGTCCCGACCGGCGATGCGCTTGCGCTCGCCCGCGCGGATCACCAAGGCACGGGGGCTGGTGAGGTCGCGCAGCGCCTCCAGGACCCGCTCGGTGCGGGTCTCCTGGATCACCGTGATCACAACCGAAAGTGTTGCGAACGCAAGCAGAACCAAGGCTTCCTTCAGGTCCCCCAGCACCAGATAGATCACGCCGCCGCTGAGCAGCAGGGCCAGCATCGGCTCGCGCAGCACGTCAAGGACGATGCGGAGCGGCGTGCGACGTTCCGGCCGCGGCAGCTCGTTGTAGCCCTCGGCGTTCAGCATGGCCCGCGCTTGCGCCTCGCTGAGACCGTGCATCGCAGTGAGCGATACTGGACCGTCGGGCATTTCGTTCCCCTCTGGAGCTCGTAACGCTTGGGTCCAACACCCTGGACCATACCGGACCATGCGGTGGATCAATTCCCCCACGCGGCATCCGCGCCCGTCGCGGCGGCAGGGCCCTACCGCCGAAACAACAGACAGGCATCACCGTAAGAGTAGAACCGGTAGCCCGTCGTGATCGCGTGTGCATACGCGCCCTGCATCACGTCGAGCCCGCAGAACGCCGCCACCAGCATGAACAGCGTCGACCGGGGCAAATGAAAGTTCGTCATCATCACGTCGACGGCACGGAAGCGGTAGCCCGGCGTGATGAACAGCGCGGTCTCGCCCGCGAATGAACTGACCACGCCGTCCTCGCCGGTCGCGCTCTCCAACAGCCGCAACGCCGTCGAGCCGACCGCCACGATACGCCCGCCAGCGCGATGCACTGCGTTGAGCACCGCCGCGGTCTGCGCCGAGACGCTTCCGGCTTCGGCATGCATGCGGTGGCCGCAGGTATCATCAACCTTGACCGGCAGGAACGTCCCCGCACCCACGTGCAGCGTCACGGTATGGAGCGCGATGCCCCGCGCTTTGAGGCGATCGACCAGCGCGTCGGTGAAGTGCAGCCCGGCGGTCGGCGCCGCGACCGATCCCTCGGCCTGGGCAAACATGGTCTGATAGTCGGCGCGGTCCTGCTCGTCGGGCGCTCGCCGCGACGCAATATAAGGCGGCAGCGGCATGGCGCCGCGCTCGTCGATCGCCTGGTCGAGCACCGCCCCATGAAAGGCGAAGGCGAACGTCACCTCGCCGCCCTCCCCCTTCTCCTCGACCGTCGCGTCAAGCTGGCCAAGGAAGCAGACCTTTCCCTCCTCCCCGAAGCGAACCACGTCGCCCGGCGCAAGCCGCCTCGCTGGCTTGACGAAGGCGCGCCAGCGCGCGCCGTCGAGCCGGCGGTGCAGCGTCGCCTCGATCCGGGGCTCGGCACCACGGCCGATCCGCCGCCCGACGAGCCGCGCCGGGATCACGCGGGTGTCATTGACCACGACTGCGTCCCCCGGCCGCAGCAGGTCGGGCAGGTCGCGCACCGCGCGGTCTTCGAGCGCACCACCCGGGCGCACGACCAGGAGCCGCGCTGCATCCCGCGGCGACACGGGACGCAGCGCAATACGCTCCGGCGGCAGATCGAAGTCGAACAGATCGGTGCGCATCGCTATGACCCAGGCCCATGACAGGCCGCGGCGAAAAGGGCAAGATACTAGTGCCGCCGATTTGAAGTTCCTACAACACAAGCGGCAAACTCGGTTAGGAACTTCAAATCGAGAAGCGGCACTAGAACCATCAACTTGCTAGTGCCCCTTTTGCTTCCGAAGTTCGTGTCAGAGGGTGCCGCCAGGTATCACGAACTTCGGAAGCGGGGCACTAGAATGCTGACGATGGACACCGGCGACGGCCACCAATTCACCCTGCGGTCGCGCTGGGGCCATGGCGCCGCGGCGCATCCGCAACTTGCAGCCGCCCTTGAGCGAGGTCGAGCCGACTACGAGCGGCAGCTTGCCGATATCGAGCGCCATGGTGACGTGCTGCGCACCATCAGGCAGGAGCACGATCCGGCCAACCCGCTCGCGCCTTGCTGGAACAACATCTGGTTCACGGCGCTCGACGCCACGGCGCTAGTGAGCTTTTTGCTGTCGTGCCGGCCGAAGAACTATCTTGAGATCGGCTCCGGCAACTCCACCATGTTCGCAAGCCACACACTGCGCGGGGCGGCGCTGCCGACCATCATCAGCTCGATCGATCCGCGCCCGCGCGCCGAGATCGACGCGCTCTGCCATCGCAAGATCCGCGCGCCGCTCGAAGACTGCGACCTCGCCTTGTTCGATGAGCTCGGCACGGGTGACATCTTGTTCTTCGATGGCTCGCACCGGGTGTTCATGAACTCGGACGTCACCGTGTTCTTCCTGGAGGTGATGCAGCGCCTGCGGCCCGGCGTGCTGGTTCACATCCACGACATCTTCCTGCCGGCCGACTACCCACCGGACTGGAACCAGAGTCTGTTCGCGGAACAATATCTGCTCGCCGCCATGCTGTTGTGCGGCGCGCCACCGTTCAAGGTGATCTTTCCAAGCTACTTCGTTTGCACCGATACGGCTCTCGGCGCGCGGGTCCGCAGCATTCTGGGCGGGATGGAAATCCCCATCAGCTATCCCAATGCAGCCAAGACACTGCCGAGCTCGATCTGGCTCGAAATGACCCGCCTATAAGCGCGGCGGATAAGGATCAAGCCCGTAGCACCAGGCCGGCTGCGGATCGCCGTGTTCGTCCACGCGGCAAACTTCCGTCTCCTCGCCGTTGGCGCCAAGCTTATGCGCGGCGTCGACCGCAAAGAGCATCGCCTCCCGCTCGCTGATGTAGGGACCGAAGTCCTCGCCGGCGAACTTGATGAACCAGACATCTTCCTGGCGCACGACCAGATAGCGGGTGCGTGGCCGATTGGAAACGAAAGCGGGCGCCTGCGTGGACTCACTGAGCCAAAGTCGCAGCATGATGTTTCCCGTCCCTGTCGATTTCGTCACAGATTGCAGAACGCCTGACAACGCGACTGACCGTGACTCGTTCCGCCAATTGCACTCGTTCCGTCAATTGCGGCTTAATTTGTTTCTTACAGTGCAATTAAGTCACGGCGATGGCTACGAGAGAATTGGCAACATGCAACCGCCGATGATGGATTATCACGACCATTGCGGGTCACTTTGCACGCCGAGCTCGGCGCTCCCGCTAGCTCTCAACATTTTGATTCTCATGTGATCTTGGAACTGTATCGATCACATGGCCTCGTCAGGGCGCCACGAATTTCAAATCCACCACACCAGCGCCAAACGATCGTCGCACATCTTCACTAATACGCACACACCACCAACCGGAATGAATGCAGGCAGAAATCAGGCATGGATGCAAACACGGGTGCAGGCATGGATGCAGACGCGGGCGCAGGCGCAGTGATGATCAAATGTCCGGAAACCGGCCGCGACATCCCCACTGGAATCGTCGCTGATCGCGCAAGTTTTCGCGCGACGCCGGTGTTCTTTGCGCTGGCGTATTGTCCCTATTGCCGCACTGAGCATGAATGGTTCGCGCAACAGGCTTGGGTGTGCGAGGCTGAAGCGGACCACGTGGAGATGTCCTGACAGGCGCGGTCGCGCAAACTGAATGACCCAATGGCATGGCCACCGCCGCAGACCTGCGCCGAATCACCTTGTCGCTCGCGGGAACCACCGAGGCGCCGCATTTCGACCGCATCGCCTTCAAGGTGGCGCGCATCTACGCCACGCTCGCGCCCGACCGGCTCACCGCCAATCTGAAATTCTCGCCCGAGGAGCAGGAGTTCAAGTGCCTGCTGGCCCCGAACGCGTTCGCACCCGTTCCGAACGCCTGGGGCAAGCAGGGCTGGACCACGGTCACGCTGGCCATCGTCAAGGTGGCCGAACTCAAGGACGCCCTGGAAACAGCATGGCGCCACGCCGTTCCAACCCCGCGATCAAAAACGAAACCAGTACGTGCCCGGCGGAGATGACGCCCTCAGGCCGCGTCCGCCGCCATCTTGGCGCTGACGATCTTGTCCGGGTTCTGCACCGGCTCGCCGCGCTTGATCTTGTCGACGTTCTCCATGCCCTCGGTCACCCGGCCCCACACCGTGTACTGATTGTCGAGGAAGCGTGCGTCGTCGAAGCAGATGAAGAACTGGCTGTCGCCGGAATCAGGGTTCTGCGCGCGCGCCATCGAGCACGTGCCACGCACATGCGGCTCGCGGTTGAACTCGGCCTTGAGCTTCTGGCCCGAGCCGCCGGTGCCGGTGCCGTGCGGACAGCCGGTCTGCGCCATGAAGCCGTCGATGACGCGATGGAACACGATGCCGTCGTAGAAGCCGTCGCGCACAAGTTCCTTGATACGCGCGACATGGCCGGGCGCCAGCTCTGGCCGCATCTCAATGACCACCCGGCCCTTGGTGGTTTCGAGGATCATGGTGTTCTCAGGGTCGGTCATGGCTGCTCCCGGTTGTCGACGTAGCGAATCGCGATCGGGCGACCGGCGACTGCGCCGCCCAATCCGGTGGTGAATGGCAGCGGCGTGCAACGCTCAAGCGCCGCGGTGATGGCTTGGTGATAGGCGTCGCGGACTTCGCGCGGCGTGTCAGGCGTCGCGTAGGTCACGCGCGGCGTGCCAATGATCTCGCCGCTGCGCTTGAAGCTCAGGCGAACCGACATCTGCATGCCGTGGCGGGCCTCGGCCGCAGGCGGCGGCACCCAGCAGGCGCGCAAAGCCGCGAACAGCTCGCGCAGCGTGTCGAGCTTGTGCTCGCTGCCATCGTCATTGCGCTCGTGCGCAAGCGCCGAGACACCGGCCACGGGCGCGCTCTCGATCGTCAGCCGTAGGTCCTGCCCGATCGGGTACTCGATCTCAGGAATGCAGGGTCGGCGCTGGTACACGCTGCAGACCGTTGGCGCGCACGGCTTCTTGTCAAACACGCTGCAGACCGCAACGGCCGGCGTGGCCGAGCCGGCGGCCATTGCGGCCACCACGAACGCCATTCCTAGATGCAGCCCGCGCATGAGCCGTTGCCGTCAGCGTGTTGGGCAGGACAGCCTGTCCCGCTATTGCCCGATCGTAGCCTTCCGCACGAAGTCGAGATTCGGGAAGTCCTTCGTCAGATAGGCATTGCCCTCTGACTGGATGCGACCCTGATTGGGGCCACGCCCTTGCGGCGCGCCTTCGCCGTAGCCGCTGAACAGCTCGTCCACCACATTCATGCCGGTGGACACTTGTCCAAAGGGCGCGAAGCCCATGCCGTCAAGCCGGCTGTTGTCACCGTAATTGATGAACACCTGTGTGGTGCGCGAGTTGGGACCGGAGGTCGCAAAGGTGATGAAGCCACGCTTGTTGCTCTGCTTGACCGGGTCATCCTTGATCTGCGCATTGCGCCACGGCGTCGAGACCTGCGGATTGCCGTTGATGCCGAACTGCACCATGAAGCCAGAGATCACGCGGAAGAACCGGGTATCGTCAAAGAAGCCGTTCTTGACCAGATTGTAGAAGCGATCGGCCCCGGCCGGCGCCCACTCGCGGCGCACATCGATCACAAACGCGCCTTTGCTGGTTTCGAAGCGGGCCTTGTAGGTCGCCGGCGCCTGCTCGGTCAGGGCGGCCGGATTGCCAAGATTGCCTTGGCCGAACAGCGGCGTGGCCAACAGGCCGAGTGTCAGCACCGCGCTGAGCGTCACAGCGGAAAGACGGATTGTCATGGCACTCCCTGTCGAGGCTTGAACTGAAATCAGGCTTTGGTCTTGCCCGCGAACTTTGCTTTCAACCGGGCCGCAACCAGCGGCGGCACGAACGCCGATACGTCGCCGCCCATGGACGCGATCTGCCGCACCAGTGTGGCGGTGATCGGGCGGACCGCCGGGGCGGCGGGCACGAAGACGGTCTGCAGGTCGGGCGCCATCGTGGCGTTCATGCCGGCCATCTCCATCTCATACTCGAAATCGGCGCCGCTGCGCAGGCCGCGGATCAATAGGCTTGCGCCTTCGCGCTTGGCAGCCGCGACGACCAGATCGGCAAAGGTGACGCACTTGAGTTCGCAGCCTGCCGCGCGAGCAACCGGCGCGCAGGTCTCCTCCAGCATCGCCAGCCGTTCCTCGACCGGGAACAGGGGTGTCTTGCCGGGATGGGTACCGATCGCGAGCAGCAGCCGATCGGCCAGCCGCACCGCCTGGCGCACGACATCAAGGTGGCCGTTGGTGACGGGGTCGAACGAGCCCGGAAAGAGCGCTGTGCGCGGCATGATCGGGGTCTAACCCGGCCGCCCCCCATACCGCAAGTTCCAGTCGTATTGTTTGGGCTCGCGCCCCTCTGCCGACGCCCCACGTCCACGGTCTGCGCCCCAAAGCCCGCGCCCAAGGAGCGCCCAAGGAACGCGCCTTAAGGCAAGATTCTGGCGATATTTGAACCTTTTCTGGAGCCGGTGCGACAAAACCACAAAAGGAGCGGGAAGCTCCATGGGCAAGGCGCAGGCAGGGGCTTCTATCATGCTGATCGACAAGGTCATTCCGGCGGTTGCCGCGGCCGCGATAGGCGCCGCGGTCACGCTCGCATTCCCGGGCTTCAGCCCCGAGGCGGACGCCAGCACGCCCCCTAAGGTGGTCAAGTCCGATCGCCTTGACCTGCGCCCGACCGGGAGGGACTGCACCCCGCAGGCTTGGCCCTACTACGAGACGAATTGCCTGAGCGACCGCACTCAGGCCGCCCGCCAAGCCAAGCCGGTCCGCGTGATCACCACCGACCGGATCGCAGCGCAATAAGCCCCTGCCCGGCCCTCCCCGTTGTGGGGACTGCGGCAATTCCCGACCTTCAACCTCGCGACACCCGTGCTACCATTCCGGCCCAGGAGCGATAACCTATCCGCCCGGGGTCGTCATGATTCGACACGCCAAGCTCTTCCGTATCGCAAAGCTCTGCCTAGCCATTGCCGCAGCGCTCGCCTGTTCGCTGAGCGCCCCGCAAGCCCAGCAGGCACCGACCGACCGCGATATCGCGATCTATGCCGGCCTGCACGCCGCCGCCGCCAACGGCGAGGTGGCCGAGATCGAGAAGCTGATCGCCGAAGGCGAAAATCCCAACATCCAGGATGCCAACAGCCGCACGCCGCTGCACGTCGCGGCGTTCCGCAAGCACTACGCGGCGGTCGAGGCGCTGCTCAAGCGCGGCGCCAATGCAAACGCCCGCGACATGCAGGGCTTCGACATTCTCACGCTGGCGGCCGTCAACAACGACATGCAACTGTTGAAGCTCGCGCTCGCCGGCGGCGCCGACCCGCGCAAGGTCACGGGCCCGCTCGACGGGACGGCGCTCATTTCGGCGGCTCATCTCGGCCATGTCGAGATCGTGCGCGCGCTGATCGAAGCCAAGGCCGCGCTCGATCACATCAATCGGATGGGCTGGACCGCGCTGATCATCGCCGTGATGCTCGGCAACAATAGCAAGGGCCACATCGAGACTGTCGATCTCCTGGTCAAGGCCGGCGCCGACGTCGACATCAAGGATCGCCAGGGCACGACCGCGCTCGGCCATGCCCGCGCCCGCGGCTACCAGGATATGATCACCATTCTGCAGCCAGCCACTGGCCGCAAAACATAACTTTGGGGAGATAACGCCCATGCGACGAGCAGTTGCGCTCGCGGTGGCTGCCATTTGCCTCGCGACCGGGATGCCGGCTCACTCCCAGGACCGGACCCAAGACCGGTATCCCTCGCGTCCCGTCAAGCTCCTGGTGCCGTTCCCGGCCGGTGGTCCGGTTGATGTCATGGGGCGGCTGGTCGCGCAGCATCTGTCGACCGCGCTCGGCCAGCAGTTCATCGTCGAAAATCGACCGGGCGCCGGCGCGACCATCGCCGGCAAGGCGGCGGCGACGGCAGAGCCGGACGGCTATACGCTTCTGGTCGGCAGCGCGGCGACCTATGCGATCGGCCCGACGCTCTACCCCAACGCCGGCTATGACCCCACGACCGCGTTTGCGCCGATCGCATTCGTGTCGAGCGTGCCCTATGTGATGATCACGAGGCCGCAGGCCGTGCAACGGACCATTCCGGAGCTCGTCGCCTACGCCAAAGCCAATCCCGGCAAGCTCAACTTTGGCATTCCCAACGGCGCGCCGCCCCACATGCTCGCCGCCTGGTTCCGCAACGCGACCGCAACCGACATCGTAATCGTGCCCTATCGCGGCGCCTCGATCGTGCTCACCGACATGATCGGCGGCCAGGTCGATCTCGGTTTCGAGACCACCTCGGTCACATTCTCGCATGTGCACGAGGGCAAGGTGCGCGCGCTCGGCGTCGCCACGTCGGCGCGGCTGCCGGAGCTTCCCGGCGTTCCCACGATGATTGAGGGCGGCGTGCCCGACTTCATCGCAAGCTCCTGGACCGGCATCGTCGCGCCCACGGGAACGCCACGCGAGATCGTCAACAAGCTCAATGCCGAGATCAATGCCGGCCTCAACTCCCCGATGCTGCGGGAACGCTTCAAGCAGCTTGGCGCCATCGCAAATCCCGGCACGCCGGAAGATCTTGCGGCCTTCGTCGCGAAGGAGCGGCCCAAGTGGGTGAACATGGTGAAGCTCTCGGGCGTCCAGCCCGAATAGCAGGTCGCGCGAGGTGAGTTGACACTCACGCCAAGCGCGCGGCGATCGGGAGGCGACATGACTCGGATGCTTTTGGCGCTGCTTGCGCTCGCCGCCGCGACCTTGCTGGGCGGCTCCGCTTCGGCGCAGCCCTATCCCAATCGCACCATCAAGCTGATCGTGCCGTTTCCGGCCGGCGGGCCGATCGACGTGATGGCGCGACTTCTGAGCCAGAAGCTCTCCACGACGCTCGGACCGGTGATCGTCGAGAACCGGCCCGGCGGTGGCGGCACCGTCGGCCTCAAGGCGGTCGCAACCGCCGAGCCCGACGGCTACACGTTCCTGTTCGGCGGCACCATCACGCTCAGCGTCGTGCCGGCGGTGATGACAGGGCCGGAGAGCGATCAGATCAGGCGCATGACGCCGGTCGCGCTCATTTCGAGCACGCCCTTCGTGCTCATCGTGGCGCCAAGGCTGCCGATCACGACCATACCGGAGCTGATCGGCTATGCCCGCGCCAATCCCGGCAAGCTCAACTTCGGCGCCCCGGCGGGAGCGACACCTCTCCTCGTGGGCGAGTTGTTCAAGCTGCGGGCCGGCATCGCCTTCACCACGGTGCCCTATCGCGGCGCCGCCAACACCATGACCGATATGCTGACCGGGCAGATCGACATGGCGATCGAGCCGACCTCGGTGTCGCTTGCTCATATTCACGAGGGCAAGATCAGACCGCTCGCGGTGACCAGCCGGACACGCAGCGCTGAGCTGCCGGCATTGCCAACCATGGTGGAGAGCGGCGTGCCCGGAGTCGTCGCGGTGTCGTGGACCGGCGTCTCAGGACCTGCGGGCTTGCCGGCGGAGATCACGGCGCGGCTCAACCGCGCCATCAACGAGGCGCTCGCGGCCGAGGACATGAAGCTCGCGCTCCGGAAGCTCGGCAGCGATCCGCTCGGGGGCTCGACCCAGGATTTCGCCGCGCTGCTGGCGGAGGAAAGCCCCCGCTGG
>Ga0209683_10000103_pt1 | contig 30584 bp, 19 predicted proteins | sample DOMMetBare2Fresh_FD_187474 | JGI IMG/M metagenome (GOLD analysis project Ga0209683, IMG submission 187474) | Wetland sediment microbial communities from St. Louis River estuary, USA, under dissolved organic matter induced mercury methylation -... | ecosystem: Environmental > Aquatic >... | reverse complement strand
GAACTTTCCCAAGCACCTCGCCGTGCTCAACGCGGCGGCCGAGAAGGGCGACTGGGGCAAGCCGTTGCCGCAGGGCGTCCATCGCGGCATCGCCCAGTTCATGGGCTACGGCAGCTACTCGGCCGCGACCGCCGAGGTCTCGGTGAGCCCGGATGGCAAGGTCAAGGTGCACCGCATGGTGCTCGCCTTGAACTGCGGCCATGTGGTCAGCCCGGACCAGATCGCGGCGCAGGTCGAAGGCTCGGTGGTGTATGGCCTGTCGGCGGCGTTCTACGGCGAATGCCCGGTCGAGAAGGGCCGCATGACCAGCCTCAACTTCGACACCTATCAGGTGATGCGGATCGCCGAGATGCCGAAGGTCGAAACCGTGCTGGTGCCGACGTTCGACTTCTGGGGCGGCGTCGGCGAGCCCACCATCTGCGTGGTGACGCCGGCGGTGATGAACGCGATCCACGCCGCCACCGGCAAGCCGGTGCGCAGCCTGCCGCTCAAGCACGTCAAGCTGGTGTAGCGGCAGACGGTTGAGGCTTTCAGGTCAGCGGGCGCTCCGGGACAACCGGGGCGCCCGTTGGCGTTTGCGAAGGGCGACCTGACGCGCGATGCGACCTTCGCGAAGGCTCCGGGGCTGAAGCCGAATTGGCGCGACCGCCTTTTCCTCCAACGCCGGACCGGCGCCAATAGCTCGCCACCAGCACCACGCCGATTCCGCCCATCTCCAGGATCCAGTTCCAGCGAAAGCCGAGAAATCTCTCGTGGATGAAACGATCGACATGATGGAAGGACGCTGCCCGGATCAAGACGTAGCCAATGACCATGACCGAGCCTGTCAGCGCCAACCACGTGGCGGCTGGGGCCTTGTAGGCCCACCTCACCAGAATGATGGCGGCGATCAGACAAGTGATCGCCACCGCGACGATGAACGCCACCTGGACGGCCCGACGTTGATCATACCATCCTTGAAATTGAGCGAGGACGCGGCCCGCCTCCGTCAGCGCCGTTTGGAGATCCAGTTGCTTGTTGACGCCTAAGGCCAGGAATGCAGCCGCTATCGATCGCCACGCGCGCAGCTCTCTGGCGTCTTCGGCGTATTCTGCTGTCAACCGAAGCTTGCGCGCCGTGATCCAGCAACTGATTGCGGCCAGGACATACAGGACAACGGTCAGCCATCCCATAATCGTTGGGTCGCCGATGCCAGGGGACCAGTTGAAAGAGGTCATTTTTATCCCGCCAGCGCGACAGTTATTCCAATTCCCATGTGGTCGATAGCCGTGAGGTTATATCCGAGCATCTCGTCAACCAACAGCGACGGCCACAGCCGGTATTGGAGGGTGCCTGCCCGATCTTGGACTCACCCAGTGATACAATGGGTTGGAGATCCGGGAGGGACAGCATGTGGCTGCGCCGAAAGATCGCTGGTCTTTTGGCTTGGGTCGGGAAGGTGACGCTGCTCTTCACGTGTGTCGTCGCGGGGATGACCGTGGCGGCTCAGGTGGTGCTGTGGCTGAAGACCGGTGCCTGGCCTGGCACGTTGGTTCTGGGCGAGCCGCTGCGCGAAACCCTGGGCAATATCGGCGTGGGGCTGCCGTCGTCCTCGTGGACGGTCCTGCAAACGTTCCTGAATTGGATGCTTGATCAGCCGACCTGGATGACTGCGTTCCTGGGCGGAGTGAGTTTCGGCCTCGTGTTGGTGACCTGGGGCGACACCATGGAGCGCAGCATTCGCCTCAAGCTCCGTCATCAGCAGCTCATGCGCGAGCGTTTGGCGCGACGAGAGAAGGGCCCGGTGCAATCGCATCGCCACTTCTGAGGCTGGAATAGCCTGCCGCCCAGACGTTCGGGCGATAGCCCTCTAATTGCCGGGCACGTATTCGTTCTGTCAGCCGGAAGCGGTATTCGATTGGACATGCCGCGCCTCGATTCGGCCCGCTGCTTCGCGGCCCAGGCCGTCAACGCGCGCGGAGAGAGGTTTGGACAGCCGCGAATGGCTTACTTCCGCAACAACACGGTCAACCTCCTCAACCTGCATTATGGCCTGCATTCGTTCGCGCTCAGCGGCAGCAGCGCGTTTTTTGGCGTGTTCCTGCTCAAGTCCGGGGTGCCTGCCCCGGTTGTGCTGGCGTCGATTGCATCCATCCTGCTCGGCCGCTTCCTGATCCGCCCGGGCGTGCTGGTGTTTGCCAAGCGTTTCGGCCTCAAGCCGTTGCTGATCGCCGGCACGATCGCGACCGGCCTGCAATATCCGCTCTTGGCGGAGGTGCAGGGGATCGGCGCTGCCCTGCTCGTGCTGTGCGCGGTGTCCGCGGTCGGCGACACGCTCTATTGGACAACCTACCACGCCTACTTCGCCGCGTTGGGCGATTCCGAGCATCGCGGACATCAGGTCGGGGTGCGTGAAGCGGCTGCGGCGGTGGTCGGCATCGTGGGTCCGCTAGCGACCGGCTGGGCGTTGACGACGCTCGGGCCGCGGGTCGCATTCGGTGCCGCTGCTGCCGTGATGATGCTCGCTGCGCTGCCGATTGTGTGGACGCCGAACGTCGCGGTTCCGCTGCGGATATCGGGAACGCTCAAGTCAGCCATGCCCGGCGTTCTCCTGTTTGCAGCGGACGCATTCTTTGCGGCTGGATACGTCTTTGTCTGGCAGATCGCGCTCTTTCTGTCGCTCGGCGAAAGCTTTTCCGCCTTCGGCGGAGCGATGGCGCTGGCGGCCTTCGCCGGCGCTGTTGGCGGGTTGCTCCTCGGTCGCCTCATCGACGCCGGACACGGCAAGCGCGCGGCCTGGATTGCGCTCCTCGTGCTCGCGGCGACAACGACCTTCCGCGCCGTCAGCGTCGGTAACGCGCCGCTTGCGTTTCTTGCGAATGCCAGCGGCGCGCTGGTCGCGTGTCTGTATGTGCCGGTGCTCGGCACCGCGATCTACAATCAGGCGAAGCGCTCGCCCTGCACCTTGCGCTTCCACATCGCGGCGGAAGCCGGCTGGGACCTCGGCGGTGCCAGCGCCTTGCTGATCGCGGCAGGGCTGTTGCTGGCGGGTGTGCCGATCGGGATGTGCATTCTGCTGTCGCTCCTCGGCGCGGCGGTCTCGTTCATGGTCTTGCACCGTTATTTCGCAACGCTTGAGCCGGTTGTCTGACCGGCAGTGGCGTCGACGCTAGTGCCGCCGATTTGAAGTTCCTATTACAGCTTCGGCAAACTCGAATAGGAACTTCAAATCGAAAAGCGGCCCTGGTATCATAGAGTTGCTACATAGCTCGCATGCGGGAGGAGCGGCGAAAGATCGCATGCCTCTCGTGCCGAGCACGCGGCCCCATTTCCCCTGGAACCGATGTGATTGATCTGGACAGCGACCAAGGTGTAAGAAAGGCACTGCCGTTCCGAGGTTTGGCCTGTGAGCTGATATGGTCAATTATATACCTATTCTCACGACGCTCTTTTCGGTTTTTTTCCTTAGCCGGATCATTCCGCACTATCTCGCCAAGAGGTCGCCGTACCTGTTGTGGTGGACCCTGGGTGTCCTGACGTTCGGCGCGGGTACACTCACAGAAAGCATCAATGCGGTTTTCGGCTGGAGCGAGTGGAACACCAAGATCTGGTATATCGTCGGTGCTCTGCTAGGTGGATATCCCTTGGCCCAGGGAACCATCTACCTGCTGATGAAAAAGCGCTTTGCCGATATCTCGGCGGTGCTGTGCTCGGCAGTCATCGTGGTCGCGGCCGTGTGCGTATTGCTCTCGCCGATTGAGGTTCCGGAGGGCTTCGATTACCGCCTCACCGGCAGGGTGTTTGCGTGGCAATGGGTCAGGGCGTTTTCGCCCCTGCTCAACCTCTACGCCTTCGTCTTCCTCTTTGGCGGTGCCGTTTACTCCGCCATCCAATATTTCGCTGTAGAGCAGGGAAAAACGCGGTTTCTCGGTAATATCTACATTGCCATTGGTGCACTTCTTCCAGGCATCGGCGGGACCTTCACCCGGTTCGGCTACGTCGAGATATTGTACATCACGGAATTCATCGGATTGGCGTTCATCTACTTCGGCTACCAGATGATGCGGAAGGATCGTACCGCATCCCTGCATGCCAATCAGCAGACCCTGGAAGGGTCGCTTTCGTCCAATTGATCCGGTGGTGATTGAGGCCACCCGTGCTGTTCGTCCTGTCACTTGATTTCACTTTCAGCGATATTAAGCTTGTGATTTTGGCCGTCATTCGGGAGGTCCCCGCCGTCTGCGCGCCGTGTTAGGTTTGGTCGGGCTAAGGCCTCGACGAAGATTGGAATGATTCTCGGGAATGCGCCGACGGACACGACCACATGGCCAGATCACCACTGTCGATTTCTTTCATATCTGCCTCATGGGCGGTCGCGACGTGCGCTCTCGCGACGTCGGCGTTGGCGCAGGCCGGCTCGCCGGAGTCGGGTCTGCCGACGCAGCCGCCTGACGCCAGCCCGCGTGAGCAGCGGGTCCTGGGCGGGCGCACGGACTATTCCGTTGTCAATCCCAAGAAGGCATCGCCGCAGGAATTGCCGACCTGGCGGATTCCGAACGTGCCGTCATCGGCCGAGGCCTATTACGCGCCCGACAACTATCACGTCATTGCGCAGACGCAGGACCCGGACGCTGTGCGCACGCCCGGGCGCAACTCGGGTGCGCTGACCTGGATATTTTCCGACGACGGCAAGACCAAATGGCGCGTCAATGACCGCGGCCAGGACGCCTGCTCGTATGTCTTTCCTGACGGCAAGCGGGTGATCTTCACGTCGACGCGCGACCACATGGATATGCCGATCGGCAATTGGTCTGATCAGAACAACTACCCCCAAGGCGCCGAACTCTACATTGCCGACATCGACGGCGGCAATAGGAAGCGCCTGACCAACAACGCCCACTACGACGCCGAGGTGTCGGTCTCGCCCGATGGCCAGAAGATCGTGTTCAGCCGCCAGGTCGATGGCGCGCTCGACCTCTATCTGATGAATGTCGACGGCACCGGCGAGCGGAAGCTCACCGATACGCCGGATTGGCAGGAGGGCGCGCCGTTCTTCCTGCCGGATTCAAAGACCATCACGACGCGCGCCTGGAGCCGCGCCACCTATGGCACGCGGCGCCCGACCCCAATGACGATCTTCACCATCAATACCGAGACTGGCGAACGCATCCAGCGCACCCACGACGACTGGATGAACTGGGCGCCGTATCCGGCGCCGGATGGGCGGCACTATGTGTTCGTGCGCCCGCTGCTCGACAATCCGGCGAACTGGGAGATATTCCTTGGCGACCTGGAGGGTGGCGAGCCGGTGCGGCTGACGTTCAACGACAGTTTCGACGGCTTCCCGGCGATCTCACCGGACGGCAAGAAGATGCTGTTTGCCCGCTCCGAGGGGCCGGGCTTCATGGCGGGGCTCTACACCTACGTGATGGACATCTCCTCGCTCAACATCGGCCCGAAGCCGAAACCGTGATGTGATCATGATCAGACGTGACGCCATGCGACGGGCTTTTGCGAAAGTCGTTCTTGTCTTTCTGGTGGTCGCCATCTGCGCGGGCGCTGGTCCCGCCGTGTTGGCGCAGTCGTCGACTGTGGTCCACCATGATCTTGTCGTGACGCTCGACCCGGCCAATCATCGCCTCAAGGTGCGCAATCGCATCCGTATTCCCGGCGCATTGGTAACGGAGCCTCTCACTATTTCGTTGAACGCCGATCTCAACGTGCAGGCGGCCCCCGACGCGTTGAAGCTCGTCCCGGTGAGGTCGCGGACGCAGGGCTCAGATCCCGGCATGGACCGCGAGGCGTCGCGTGTCCCCGTCAACGTCTATCGGGTCGAGGGCGCAATCCCCGGGCAGGACTTGACCGGAGAGCTCAGTTACGAGGGCGTGATCAACCATGCGGTCCAGCAGTCGGGTGGCGAATATGCGCGCGCGTTCAGCCAGTCGCCGGGCCTGATCGAAGCAAGAGGCGCCTATCTTGCAGGCTCGACCCATTGGGTGCCGGCGGTCGGCGATGCGCTGATGACCTATACGCTCGCGGTCGAGCTGCCTGCAGGCTGGAAATCAGTGAGCCAGGGTGAGCGCACAGCGAGCGAGACATTGCGGGCCGGCGCCTTGGAACGCTGGTCGGTCGCCACGCCGACCGAGGAGGTGCATCTAATTGCCGCGCCCTTCACCGAGTATTCGCGGGATGCGGGCGCGGTGAAGGCGATGGCCTTCCTGCGCAAGCCCGACAAGGCCTTGGCCGATCGCTATCTCGATGCGACGGCGCAATACCTGGAGATGTATCGCGGTCTTCTCGGCCCCTATCCCTATTCCAAGTTCGCGCTGGTGGAGAACTTCTGGGAGACCGGCTATGGCATGCCGTCCTTCACGCTCCTGGGCGAGCAGGTCATCCGGTTTCCGTTCATCCTGCATTCGTCCTATCCGCACGAGCTCCTCCACAACTGGTGGGGCAACGGGGTCTACGTCGACTTTGCGGGCGGGAACTGGTGCGAGGGGCTGACCGCCTATCTCGCCGACCATCTGATCGCCGAGCAGCGCGGGCAGGGGGCCGACCACCGTCGCGCGATCCTGCAACGAGTGACGGACTACGTCACGACCGAGAACGACTTCCCGCTGACGCGCTTTCAGAGCCGCCACAATGCGGTCACAGAAGCCGTCGGCTACGGCAAGACCGCTATGGTCTTTAACATGTTGCGCGAGAAGGTCGGCGACGCGCAGTTCACCAAGGCGCTGCAGGAATTCTACCGCGACAACCGCTTTCGGCTGGCATCCTTCGACGACATCCGCAAAAGCTTCGAAACGGTTTCGGGGCTGGATCTGCGGCCGTTCTTCGATCAGTGGATCAAGGACGTCGGAACGCCGGAACTGAGGCTCGACCATGCAGCGGGCCAAGGTGAGCGCCTCGACGTCACGCTGTCTCAGGTGCAGACCGGGCGTCTCTTTGCGCTGGATGTTCCTGTCATCATCGAGACCGACAAGGGGGTCGAGACCAGAACGGTTTCGATGCCATCGGACAAGGCGCGCGTCGACGTGAGCCTCGAGCTGAAGGGGCCCGCGCTTCGGGTCGAGATTGATCCGCAGTTTCAGCTCTATCGCCGGCTGAGCCCGCTCGAAATCCCGCCCTCATTGTCAAAGGCGTTCGGTGCCAGGAAGGTGATGATCGTGATGAGCGCGGACAGCGCGGCCGTCTATGCCGGTCTTGCCAAGGCCTGGAGCCGCGATGGCGTCGAGACCGTCATGGACAATGAGCTCGGGGCCTTGCCGGCCGACCGGGCGGTGTGGCTGTTCGGAGCGGGCAACAAGTTCGCGCCGGTGGTGACCGAAGCGCTCAAGGGCTACGGCGCGTCGCTCGACACGACCGGGCTGCGCACGACCAGCACCAAGTATGAGTCGGCAGGACGAAGCCTGGTGGTCGGCGTTCGCCATCCCAGCAATCCGGATTCCGTCGTCATCCAGGTCTCTGCCTCAAGCGCGGCCGCGGCCGATGCGCTGGCCCGCAAGCTGCCCCATTACGGCAAATACTCCTGGCTGGTCTTTGCCGGCGACGAGGCCAACAACGAGGCGAGCGGCGAGTGGCCGGTTGGCGACACGCCGCTTGCCCGCAACCTGACGCCGCAAGCGCGGCCGATCAAGCTCACGCCCAGGAAGGCGCTGGCCGAGGTCAGGCCGCAATTCGACATCGAGCGCATGAAAGCGGATGTCGAATGGCTGGCGAGCCCCGAGCGTGAGGGGCGGGGTGCCGGCAGCCGCGGCCTTGAGGCGGCGGCAAACTACATCGCGGTGCGGTTCGAGCGTCTCGGTCTTGCGCCGCTCATGCCCGGCGCGCGTGGCGACGATCGCTATCTCCAACCCTTCACCATGACGGGCGAGAATGGAGCGTCGGTGCCAACGAAGAATGTGATCGGAGTCTTGCCCGGCACGAACCCGGCCTTGAACGGCCAGGCCTTGATCGTCTCCGCGCACTACGATCATCTGGGCTTTGGCTGGCCGGATGCGCGCGCAGGCGCTAAGGGGCAATTGCACCCGGGGGCCGACGACAACGCTTCGGGCGTCGCCGTGATGCTGGAACTGGCGCGGCTGCTGGCGAATGCGAGGCCCGAACGCAGCGTCATCTTTGCGGCATTTGCTGGCGAGGAGGCGGGACTGCTGGGCGCGCGGCATTATGTCAGGGCGGCGCAAGCGGCCGGCGCTCCATTCCCGCTGTCCGGCCATATCGCAAACCTGAATATCGACACCGTGGGGCGCCTCGCGGACGGCAAGGTGACGGTCTTTGGGGCCGCTTCGGCGCGCGAGCTGCCGTTTATCTTTATGGGCGCGGGTGCGGTGACTGGCGTGCCGGTGCAATCGGTCATGCAGGAGATCAATGCGTCGGACCACACCGCCTTTGTCGAAGCCGGTGTTCCGGCCGTGCAGCTGTTTGCGTCGCAGGCGAGCGACTATCACCGCCCGTCCGACACCGCTGAAAAGATCGACTATGCGGGACTGGGCAAGGTCGCCGCCGTCCTGAAGGAGGCGATTGATTATCTCGCGGCGCGATCCGAGCCGCTGAATTTTTCAGGCAGCGTGGCAGCCGCGCAGCCGCGAGCCGCTGCGGCGCCAGCCGCAGGTCGCCGGGTTGCCACCGGCATCGTGCCCGACATGACCTACCAGGGCGAAGGCGTGCGGGTGGGCAGCGTGCAGCCGGGTTCAGGCGCCGAGCAGGCCGGGCTCAAATCGGGCGACCGGCTTCTGGTTCTCGCCGGCGTCAAGACACCCAATCTGCGGGCGTTGGCCGATGCGCTCAGGGACTTGCAGCCGGGGCAAACGGTGGATGTCGAATTCGCGCGCGAGGTCGCGATCCTGCGCAGCAGGCTGGTTCTGGGTGAGCGATAGGGGCGTCCGGGGCGCAACGTCTTGCGATGCCAACTTCAGCAGCCGAATGCAGCTAATGCCGGCTGTCATATCCTGCCACACACTCTCGAGGCCATAGCCGGATCCGACCGCGTGCTGGCATGCCATTTGAATGGGCTGCTTGGTATGCATCAAAGGTGATCTGGCAAAAGCGGAGGGACGGACGCGGCACGTCCCAGCCATCAGGTAGATTGTGGCGATGGGAGGACGGAAAATTTGCGTGTGATCGCATCCGCAAAAAAAGGCGGCCTTCGCTATTGATCGGGATCGTTGATTGGGGTCAGGCTCCGGCGCGCTCGGGCTGCTTTCGTCAAGAGCGGAAGCCGAGCGCGTTTCTGGACGATGTGGAAGGGCAGGGGTCATGCAGGGCCTTGATGCGTTGCTACCGGTGGAAATCGCTCGCAAAGCCGAGCAGCTTGGCGCCCAGAAAACACGACTCGACGGGCTCAGCCTGTTCGGATTGGCGGTTCTGGGCGGCGCGTTCATCGGCCTCGGCGGTATGTTCGCCACGACTGTGCTCGCTGGCGCTGACGGCGTTCTGCCGTTCGGTCTCGGTCGAATGCTCGCCGGCTTGGTGTTCTGCCTCGGCCTGATCCTCATCGTCGTGGGCGGTGCGGAGCTGTTCACCGGCAACGCCTTGATCGTGATGGCATGGGCCGCGCGCGCTACGCGCCTGCGGGACATGCTGCGAGTGTGGCTTATTGTCTATGTCGGCAATTTCGTTGGTGCGGTCGGAACCGCCATTCTGGTTTTTCTTTCGGGCCAGTATCTGGCGGCTGAAGGTCGGGTGGCCGCCGTGGTGCTCAAGCTCGCGCTCGATAAGGCCACATTGCCGCTCGACCAAGGGCTCTTTCTCGGCATTCTCTGCAACGTGCTGGTGTGCCTTGCTGTTTGGCTTTCCCTTGGAGCCCGTACGACCAGCGACAAGATACTCGCCATCCTCTTCCCGGTATCGGCGTTTGTGGCGGCCGGCTTTGAGCATTCGGTCGCCAATATGTACTTCATTCCTCTTGGCCTGTTCGTGAAGGCCTGGGGGCCGGCGACGTTGTGGACGAACGCCGTGGGCGGAGCCGCCGCGGCCTATGAGGCGCTCACGTGGCCGGCCTTCTTTCTCAGCCTCGTTCCGGTGACAATCGGGAACGTCATCGGCGGAGGCGGCCTCGTCGGCGGCGTCTATTGGTTCATCTATCTGCGTATCCGTCCGGAAAGCGCGACAGGGGGCTGATCGGGCCGGCGGCGATACGAGGCACGGTCACCCGCCGAGCAGCCACGATGCAGCAGCTGCAGCACCCGCGAACACCACGATCAGTCGACCGGCAAGGATGTTGGCGGCAGCGTTGCCATCGGGCGGTTTTCTCCCGCAAGCCGATCTCGTGCTTTGAGAGCCGACCCGAAGAGGGGCGGTTGGTTTTTTGCCCTTTCTTTGAACCGAGTCCGCGGTTCGCGACACTAAAGCCCACAGCGTGGCGAGTCATATCTCCGCTATCGGGTCGAGAGCGGAGTGTGGTCTCATTTTGTGCTGGAGGAACGGTGATGACGGGTACGGTCTCTTCGAATCTATCGGCGATGCGCACCCTGCAGACCGTCCCGCGTTGTTATAACTTACAGTGACATACTTAAGGAGAGAGCGACGGCCGATACCAATCTCGCAGTTAGACTAATCTCTCATGCGCGTTCCCCCGAAAGGGCGTTCTCGGAAGCTCTGATTGACCAGTTGTTGTCTTCCACGTCCTCTCCCAACAGCCCATGGATTTGGCTATGAGCGATGTGGTCGCAAGAATCGCAAGAAGAGGCCCGCATTCATTCTGGTGATGGTCGATGAAAGAGCGTGTTGACCATCTGCTGCAATGGCTTGCGCGCAAATCGTTTAGTGCATATTGGGCAGGAGACCAAGTCGCCGCCGTCGTGGACATGGCTGGCCAAGGGCCGCCGCCCGATGCTTTACGTCGGTCCGGACTGCAGCCGGCTATTCGGATTTCATGCGCTCGCTCGCACTGTGATCCTGAGCAGCGTGGGCTCGGGGCATGGTCTGCCTGGGAGTAGGTCAGGCGGCTGCAGGGCTTGCGTGCGCTTCCAGGGCGGTCGTAGTGTCGCCACCCAGTTGACAGAATCTTGCGCGAAAGAGTGCGTTGGCAAGCAAGAGTGTCCCAGACAATCATGGATCGTCCCCAGACAAATCCCAAGCTCGGCGAGGTCAGGGCGGTTCTGCAACGCCTGCAGACGTTTTCCGCGGATCCCAACAGCACGCAGCTGCCAAGTGAAACAAGCGGCGCATATGAGTCCAGCGCCTATGAGTCCGTTGTCAAGCGCCGAGCGCCAGCAGCGACTGTGGCGACAATCGCAGGGGCCGCCGCTTGCCTGCTTCTGGGCGCTGTGTGGCTCACAGTTTCGTCAGCCGACCGTGCACATCTGCCCGCTGCCGCAACCCAGAATGCCGCCCCCCAAGGCCGCGCAATTCCCGAGAGAGATGCTACTGTCGGCGAGCCCGCACTCCGACCGTCGGCGCAGCGGGCCGCCATGGATGCCGTTCACGATCTTTTGGCCAGAGGCCAGGTGCAGGCCGCACGCAGGCGGCTGCATGGCTTGGCTTCAGAAGGCGCGACCGACGTCGCCTGGATGCTGGCGCGCTCTTACGATCCTAATTTCCTGGCTGCCATACCGGACGCCGACGCGGGCCCGGATGTCGAGCAGGCAACGCGTTGGTATCGGACATGGTACGCTGCCGCGGTGAGGCAGGGGCTGGTGCCGAACAGCGTCTCGGTTGAGCGCATCATCGGCTCGATGCGCTGATCGCGTCCGCCCGCAGCCCCACTTGAGCCACTCCTCCAGCCACTCCTCCGTGCCGGACCACGATGCTCGCCGAGGGGTTGTTGAGCTAGTGCCCCGTTTCCGAAGTTCGTGATACGTCGCAGCAAACTCTGACACAAACTTCGGAAACAAAGGGGCACTAGTGTGGCGGTTCAGAAGTCCGCATCATTCTCGCCGCGAGTCCGAGATGCGGACTTCTGAACCAAAGCCACACTAGATCAATAGGTTGCTAGTGTCCTTCGATTCCGAAGTTCGCAAACGAGGGTGCCGCAGAATGATGCGAACTTCGGAATCGGGGCACTAGCAACCCTATGATTCTAGTGCCGCTTTTCGATTTGACGTTCCTGACAGAGTTCGCTGCACTTGGTGCAGGAACTTCAAATCGGCGGCACTAGACATCCGCGTTCACCAGAGCCGCTGGATCAGCTCCGGGCCGCTCATTGCCTGAAGCGCGGCCGCGCAGGGGGACCGCATCGTTGGATTACACGTCGAACGCGTACCCGGGATCGCGCCGCGGCGCGGCTGGCGCCATTGCGGCGCCATAAAGGTTAGAGATTTTGAATTTCCTGCATGATACGATCGACGCGCCAACAGGGGGGATGAGGCTCAGCAAGGATCATCAGCTTTGCTCAAGCCCGTCGCCGACGGGGGCCACCAAAGGTGCCGATTCAAATTCAGCGGCTGTTAGTAGCGCGTCGCTTTTCGAGGCGGCTAATCGCTGTCGCGATAGGACTGATTGCGTTGGCGCTGCCTGCCCCCGCCGAGCAGCGGCAAAAATCGGACGTACGGGCGGGCACGGTCACTATTCTGACGGATGGGATAGCCGAGCCCAACAGCCGCGCGACGCGGGCGATCAACGAGCTTGCGAAAGAGATTGGCAATGTTCGAGTCCTGCCGATCGCCGGACACGGCGCCGTGGCTAACGTGCGTGACCTCCTCCGCCTGCGCGGTGTCGACCTGGCCGTCCTGAACAGCGATATCCTTCAGTTCCTCGATCAGACGCGCCAATACCCGAATGCTCGAAGCCAGATTCGTTATGTAAGCCATATTTACAACCAAAAAGTCTACCTGCTTGCGCGCAAGGAGATCAAGACGATCGCGGATCTCCGCGGTCGCAAGCTCGTCGTTCTCTCCAGAGAGGCCGGCAGCCACATCACGGCGACGACGCTGTTCGGCCTGCTTGGTATCGACGTGGCGTTGCAAGCGCTCGGTCCCGACGCGGACCTTGATGAGCTCAGCCCAGACAAGTTCGATGGTATATTGTTGCTGGGCGATGAGCTCGCGAGAGCTCGCTTGAGTGCGCAGGCGCGACGAGATCTCGGTGTCCTGCCGATTGGCCTCGTGCCGGCGCTGCGGAGCACCTATCGACCCGCTGTGATCGAGCCGCAGGAGCTTCCGGGCCTTGCCGTTGCGGGCAACACGGAGACGATCGCAGTATCGACCGTGCTCGCCGTCTACAATTGGACGTCTTCGCAAGCGCGGTTCGCCGATGTGTCGAACTTCTCAAACCGACTGTTCAGCGCCCTCCCACGGCTGCGCCGGAATGCGAGTTCGGTCTGGCGGCAGGCGGATATCAACGCGCAGATCGCAGGCTGGCCAAGGTACAGCGCCGCTCAACCAGCTCGCGTCCTTGGGAAGGAGCAGCTCGCTCAGCTGGCTCTCGTCGAGCAGCCGCAGGCGGCGCTTCCGCCTGCAGGTGGGCTCTCTCCAGGGGCGGCTTCGACCACCAAGATCAAGGTACTGGCCATGGGCAGGGCGCCGTTGGCTGAAGAGCAGCTGCCGGAAGGTGGTTTGATACTGGAGTTGCTGCGGAGCAGCCTGAGCAGGACCAGGCCAAGCGGTGCACGTTCAGAGATCGAGCTGCGGTGGACGACGGCGACGCCCGTCAAATCGCTGTTGAGTGATGCCTCCATCGATATCTCCTTGCCGTGGGACGGTGCGGATTGCGAGCGGCCCAATGATCTCGTGCAGACCTCCGCGGTCTTGTGCGACAGCGCCCTTTATTCCGATCCGATTCTTGAGGTTGTCGTCGGCCTGTTCACGCGGTCGGAAAGCAACTTCACGTTCGATACCGACGAGAGCATTTTCGGCAGGACCGTCTGCATTTCCGGTGATCAGGATGTTTCCCTGCTGAACGGCCATGGCCGCGACTGGCTTTCGCAGAAGCGCCTTGTCGCGGTTCGGCGAGCGACGCTCCTCGATTGCGCAAGTGCCGTGCAGACGCTGGAGGCCGACGCGTTTGTTGCGAGCGATCTTGAAGGGCGGTATGTGCTCGACCGCCTGGGATTGTCGCGTCATTTTACGATGGCGGAGCGCCCGCTGGGAATCCGTGGCGTCCACGCGGCAGCCTCCAAGGACCATGCGCAGGCATCCGAGCTTATCAGCGCGCTGAATCGGGGCTTGAAGGAGCTCAAGGAGAGCGACGCATACGCGGCCATTGTCCGCAGCCATCTCATGCGATTGTGGAACGCGCGCGCCAGCGCGCCCTGAGGCCGGAACGGCGAGCAAGTCGTGTCAAAGATGTTAAAGTATATCATGAACTCCGGAAGCGGGCGCTGATCGAACGACGGCGCTATCGTCTGCCATTGCCGATATACGACAACGCGCGATGCACGATGCGACCGGTCACCCGGAGGGCGGAATTCGCGCGCCGATCGTGCGCACGGAGCAGCAGAGCGGACAACGCGGCGTCGAGTGCGTCCGCCCCGGCGGCTTTCCACGCGGCTTCGGCCGGCGCCCGTGCATCGTCTCGCATCAGGGCGATTGCATCGACAGTCGAGACCATGACGGTGTCTCGGAACATCGCGCCGCACTCGCCGCGCAGCCGCGTCAGCAGCTTTTCACGGTCCCGGGCATTGGCCAGAAGGTCGGCATGGGTCGACACCAGCAGACCAAAAGAGCGCAGCCGTGCGGGGAACTGACTCCATGCAAGCCTCTCGCTTTCCTTCCACGCCTGGGTGCTGGTCGTGCACCATAGCGCCGCGTCGACGGCGTGAAACGCGAGATCGAAGCGTCCTGGATCGGCCAGGCCCGGGAAGTCGAGGATTTGCATCGTGCGCAGCCGCTGCGATGGCAGCCCAACTTCAAGACGAAACAGCGATCGCGGCAGCGTCTTGTGGTCGGCGCGCACCCGCGCGCGCTGGCCGGGGGCGCCGTGCACGGCCCAGATCTCGGGCTCGTGCGCATAGTAAAGGAGGGTGGGAATGCGCGTATTCGAAATTGCGGCCGTCGGCAGGCTCTCGATCCCGCCAAGCAGGTTTGCAAGGGAGGACTTGCCCGAGTTGACCTCCCCACAGATGGCCAGGCGCAGCGGGCGATCCAAGCGCTGCTCGGTCCGCCGCAAGGCGCGCACGGCCGGGAACAGCTTCGACCCGGGCGAGATCGCTTGTTCCAACTTGTTTCGCGCCAGTTTCAGCTCGGCGACGATCCGACCTGTGAGGGGGTGGTCCGACACGATGGGCACCGGATTGGAGGTGCAAATCCTTTACACCGCGAGCTGGCAGAAACCGTGGACTAGCGCCCCGTTTCCGAAGTGCGCATCATTCCGCGGCACCCTCGTTTGCGAACTTCGGAATCGAAGGACACTAGCAACTTATTGATCTAGTGTGGCTTTGGTTCAGAAGTCTGCATCTCGGACTAAGCGGCCAAGAATGATGCGGACTTCTGAACCGCCACACTAGCAACTCTACGATTCTAGTGCCGCTTTTCGATTTGAAGTTCCTAACCGAGCTTGCTGCAGGTGGTGTAGGAACTTCAAATCGGCGGCACTAGATGCAGCCGCGCGCCGCCGCCAGGAGACATCGTTGCCGTCGCTGATGGTTCCGTCGGAATGCGTTGCTCAACTACTTTTTTGTGACGTCAGTCCTTCCCTTGGGAGCGGCGGCGGGCGCTGGTCGTGCGGCTGCCGGCGCAGGAGCCGCAGCGGGCGTGACGCTGATTGCCGGGTTCGGCACACCCTGCGCCTCCCAGAAGCGCGCAAGATGCCGCTCCACGATCCGATCGTATTCGCCGCTTTCGCGCAGCTTCTCGAGCGAGCTGTTCACATAGTAGAGAATGGTACGCGCGTGCGGATGCGATTTGGAGACCAGGACGTGGTATGTTGTGAGCGCGACCGGTTGCTCGATCATGCGCACCTTGTCGCCAAGCCCGAGCGACGTGATGCTTGCGCGCCCCGCCAACTCAGACTCCACGACGCTATCGACCGTGCCGTTATCGAGAAGGCGGAAGCACTCGTCGACCGTTGGCGGCCTCATCAGAACGACCCTGCTGTCCCGCACCCAGTTCCGTCCATGGTCGTCGAGCTCATGGACCGGCTGACCGGCGGGAACGCACAGCGTCGTACCGGTAATCTCTTCGGTGCGCAGGGACTTGACCCGCGAGCCTGTCTGCACGAACAGCCCGGTGATCACCTCATAGAGCGGCTCGGAGAAAAAGAAACGCTGACATCGGAACTGTGAGGTCTGCTCAAGATTGACGCCATCACAATTCGGGCGAGCCCAGGGAAAGCCAACGTCGAACGCCCGCGTCACCAGCAGCGGATTGAGGTGCGCCGACCAATCGTTGACCCATGACACGCCGTAGTCGAAGCGGCCCTTGGCCTCGTCCTTGACAAGGCCCATGGCTGCAGCGACGACCTGGGTCAGCATGCCCCCGCCTTCGAGCGCGCGGCCGGTGTAAGGCGCGAAGCCATCGGCCGTCAGAAACTCGATACGGCGCACGAGCGAGGAGATGATGATGGCCGCCTCGCTTGGCGTCTGTGTCTGAGCCGGCGTGGTGGCGATCGGCGGCAGCGGCTGGGACTGCTGCGCTCCGCCGATGCAGGGCAGCTTGAGCGTGAATCCGGGAACCAGCAATGACACGTTCGTGCCGAGGCGGTCCTGATTGGCGTAGAAGATGATCGTCCATTGGGTCGGGTTGCCATAAACGCGCGCCGCGATCTGGGCGAGCGTTTCGCCTTCCTTGATCGTGTAGTCGGTGCCGCAAGGCTGGGCTTGCGAAGCGTCCGGCCGCATCACGCCGATCAAGGTGAGTACAACAACGACCAACGGGAGGAAGCGCCGGAAGCCGCTAGCGCCCGAGTTTACCCGCATCATGGCATCCCCCATGAGTATGAGCTCTCAATCGATACGGCAGTCCAACTCTTTGCTCAGCTGAAGAATTACCACCTGAAAATTGAACAGCCGAAGAATTGCCAGGTGACGATACATACGCTGGAAAGTCTTCAGCCGAAAAGTTTTCTCCGATTATTTTCATCGTTACCATCGCTGAGTGATGAATGCGGCAAAATTGGGTTGTTGCACATCTCAGCAAGCGACTTGAGTGATGCCGATCTATTCACGATTGTTTTTTGAAATAGATGCAACGTGATGCACGAGTTGCGTGTCCGCTCTCAAGCGAGACACTTTGAGATACGTCAAACATTGCGACCCTTCGAAATTTGTCAGACTCTTTGAAACAGTGAGACGTTTCCATGTCAGGGCTCAACGGATCAGCGCGTCGCCACGTTGCACGTCACGACCAATGCTCTCCAGGCGTTCAGCCAGAAGGCTCATGTCAGAAACCTGCTTTTTAAGTTCGGCGATCATACTCGCTCGTATTCTCTTCATCTCGGGGGACTCGCGCAGCAGTTGATCATCGGGGTGCGATGCGGTTTTTCGCGCGAGCCGGGTCCGGTTCTGCTCCTTAAGGAGATCAATCAGACCGACATAGACCAGGTTTGCTTCCTGCAGGACCGAGGACTGCCGTGCTTCGAGTTGCGTGCGAGCTGCTTGCGTCAGCGGGCCTGCAATCGCGGAGAACTCATTATTGATCAGGCGAGCGAGCGCCGCGGCGCGCCTCTCGCCGGTTCGGCTGCGTCTCCACCAGCGCCTCCACCACGGCTCATCGAGCTCAAGGACGATGCTGGGTGTGCCGATCGTAGGTAGTTCCATACTGATCGGGTTGCCGCCAGCCTCGGGCCGTGCCCATTGGGAATTGTATCGCGCGAGCATCTGCTGCAATTGCAGAAACCCCTCAGTCTCGATATTGCGCATCGCCTGTTCGGCCTCGCGATAGGCCAGCACTAGCGCCTCTTCGAGCTGTTGGCGCAGAAGGGTGAAATCGCAGCTCCAGACCCGGCTGCTGCGATGCCCCTCGGCAATGGCCTCGCGCAGCTTCGCGCATTCCGCATCGGAAAAGCTGCGCATCGCGCCGCGCAAAACCTCGGCGATCTTCCCGCAGCGCTCGTCAATCAGGAGGCTGCCCCGCTCCTTAAGGCCGGTCAGCGTGGCCTTGACCTCGGCATCCACGGCCTGCAGGTCCTCGTCCGTCCCCCCCTTGCCGGCTTCCTCGGCCTGATCTTCTGCCGTCAGCACCGCAAGCTCGTGTCGAGCTGCGTTTTCTCCCACCCTGGCCAGGTCGCGGAACGATTTCGACACGCGCATCAGGACCCGGCCGATGTGACTCTCGGGCGTCAACTGAGCAAGAACATCGAACAATGCTGGCAGACCTGAGCAGGCGAGCAGGCTCTGGCCGTGCTGCTCCTTGTCGTTCGCGCCGTTTCCGGCGGCGGCTGATGAGCCGGCCTGCTGCGCCAGATGCTGCGCATAAGCCTGCGCTTTTCCCGACCAGGCGCGCTCGACATCCACCTCTGAACCGCGCAAGGCGAGGTCGGCCCAGAAGGCGCTGCCGGCCACGACGGGGAAATCCGATGCCGGGAGCTCGCGGCGCAGGCCCTCCCGGACATGTTGCACGATGGTTGGGACGTCACGCGTCACGTCGCCGAGCTGGTCGATGCGGTTGAGAAATACCACGATGCGATCCTTGTTGAGACCCCGCAGGATGCGGAGCAAGGCGACATCGGCGGCCGACAGGGCCTGCTGCGGGGTCAGCACCACGATATGGAGATGGGCGCTTTCCAGCGTACGCCGAGCGATTTCGTCGCGGACCAGGTAGGGATCGTTTGTCCCCGGCGTATCGATAATGGTTGTCGGGAAGCCGAACTCGCTTCTGCCGAAATAGAGATCGGCCGATTTGATGATGTCGGAGTAGACGCCTTTCTGCTCCGCCGCGTTGTCGGGCAGGCTGGCACAGATGTATCGCTCGAGGTCCGCGGCCGACAACAAGGAATAAACGTGCTTCTTGCCGAGGAGAGTGTCGAGCGTCGCGCCCAGTCGCAATTCCGTTCGGCGACGCATGGCGTCCACGTGCTTGTGCAACAACTCGACTTTGAAGCCGGGCACCAGGTTCTGTGTGAGCTCGCGGATCTGTCCCCCTCCCTTGGCCAGATGCTCCCATTCGTCGGGCTCGAAAAAGGTGAATTCGGCAGCCACGTTGGGGGGAGCGTCGGCGCGGCCGAAATGGATATGCGTGACCGCGGTCGTCCACGGATTGACGTCGGTGGGAAGCAGGCCCGGCTTGCCCATGAGCGCGTTGATGAGGCTGCTCTTGCCTGCCTTGACCTGTCCAATCACGCCAATGCGGCAGGTCAGGCGGTCGAGCATACGCAGCGTATCGTCGACGAAGGAGCTGCCCTGCAAGAGCGCCTGCATCGACCGCAGCTCGCGCCCGCACGTCATCAGCTCCGACCGCACGGTCTCGAGCTTGTCTCCGATCTGCCGTCTATTGAATTGCGTGGCCGGCGCCGGGGTTGCGACTGGGGCAATCGGACTGGACACAGACGCAGTTGACACGATTATTCCCCAAAAGGCTTCCCACCGTACATCGAGTCAGTTTGGCATGACTGCCAGAAGTAAAGGGATCAGACTACGCCGCGGCTGGCCGGTCCTTGCGAGGGCAATCCCTCAGCCAAGACGTTTCGGGACAGGAAGGTCGAGCCGCGCGCGGCCGAACAAACAAGCCGTGTTGCCCCCAGCGTCAATGGCCGAGTACCGCAGGCAGCTTAGCGGACAGCACAAGGTCGTGCCAGCAACCAAGAGTGAGGCGCGGGTGGTCTGTGCGCCCGGCGGCGACGTGGGGGCGAGCCGGCAGGCACGTGCGGTATCAATCAGTGCGGGTCGCGCGGGCTTCGTCTTCATCATGATTGTCAGCAATCGCGAGCTGTTGGCAGGTCTCGGACACGATTATGCGAACCGCGCACGCGCCGATCGAATATTTGCTTTTCATCAATGAGAAGACTTGGCAGTCCATGGCCCCGGCGACCAGGGTCTCGGCCGGCGACATTGGCGTCGGGCGTAGTAGCGATTGCAACTACTATCGGCCGCGGCTAGTATGATGGTCCGCTGCGGGCTGAGCGCCGGGTGGGCGAGGGATCGACGCGATGGCGGCCGTTGACGTGAAGACCGAGATCACCGGAAATGTTTGGAAGATTGTCGCCAAGGTCGGGGACATTCTGGAGGAGGAGGCGCCGATCCTGATCCTGGAATCGATGAAGATGGAGATTCCCGTTTCTGCGCCGGAACGGGGGACCCTTGCGGAAATTCTGGTCAAGGAAGGTGAGGTCGTTACCGAGGGATCCGTGGTTGCCCGGCTTAAGGCCTAAGTCGTGATGGCCGGTATGGGGCGGATTTCGCGCGTGCTGGTCGCCAATCGCGGCGAGATTGCGCGGCGCATTTTTCGAACCTGCCGCAAGCTCGGCCTTGCTACCGTGGCGGTCCATTCCGAGGCTGACAGCCAGTCGGCGCATGTCGCAGATGCTGAGCAGGCGCGCTTGATCGGCGGGCCCCGCGCGCAAGAGAGCTACCTCGTCATGGACCGCATCATCGCGGCCGCGCGCGACACCGGCGCCGATGCGATTCATCCGGGCTACGGCTTCCTGTCGGAGAACGCGCGTTTTGCCCAAGCCGTTGAAGCGAGCGGCCTCGCCTGGATCGGCCCGGCACCGGCGACGATCGCAACCATGGGCGACAAGCAGCGCGCGCGCGATGTTGCAGCAGCGGCCGGGGTGCCGGTCGTGTCGGGCAGTCGGCGCTTTGCGCCGGACAGCATCGACGGCATCGAGAGTGCGGCGCAGGACATCGGCTTCCCGCTGCTCGTCAAGGCTTCCGCCGGCGGTGGCGGCATTGGCATGCGGCGCGTCGACGCACCCCAAAAGCTCCGCGACGTGGTCGAGGGAACCCAATCGATGGCGGCCAAGGCGTTCGGTGACGGGGCGATCTACCTCGAGCGGTTCATCGCCAAGGGGCGGCATGTCGAAATCCAGGTGTTCGGATTTGGCGACGGCGATGCGGTCCATCTGTTCGAACGCGACTGCTCGCTGCAGCGGCGCTTTCAAAAAGTCATCGAGGAAAGCCCGGCACCCAACCTGCCCGAAGACGTGCGCTCGCGTATGGCCAAGGCGGCCCTCGACATCTGCCGTGCAACGCGATACCGCGGCGCCGGAACGGTCGAGTTCATTCTTGATGCTGAAAGCCTGGCATTCCATTTCCTGGAGATGAATACGCGGCTTCAGGTCGAGCATGCGGTGACCGAGATGACCACCGGCTTCGATCTCGTCGCCATGCAGATCGCGCTGGCCGGCGGCGTCGCGACCAATCTTGGCCAGGATGAGATCAACTCGCGCGGACACGCCATCGAATGCCGGCTTTACGCAGAGAACCCGGCCAAGATGTTCATGCCTGCGCCTGGCCGCTTGGCGTGCTTTCGGCCGCCGCGGGAGGATGACGACGTCCGTGTCGAGACCGGGTACCGCGAGGGCGACATGGTCACGCCGTACTACGATCCCTTGCTCGCCAAGGTGATCACCTCAGGGCCGACACGCAACGCGGCCCGGCGGCGGATGACCGATGCATTGGCCCAATTCGAAATCGGGGGCATCGCGTCAAATCGGGATTTCCTGATGGCTTGCCTTGCCGATGACGATTTTGCCGCCGGCGACGTATGGACGGGATTTATCGATCAGCGCCGCGATCGGCTCGTCGCGGCAGTGAACGCATAGCGCATCGAGCCGCGCGAGGGAGTATGTTGCAATGGTTGCCAGCGACCTCAAGCGTCTCGCTGCCATGGATCACCAGATCTCGCGCGGACTGCGTCGGCTCGGGTTCACCGACTACGAGGCGCGCATTTACGTACAGCTCCTCAAAGAGAGCCCCGCCACGGCTTACGAAGTGTCGAAGGCCGCCGGTGTGCCGCGCGCCAACACCTACAGTGCGCTGGAAGCGCTCGCCCAACGCGGCGCGGTTCTTCCGGTCAATGAGGAGCCGCTGCGCTATGTCGCGGCCAATCCGAAGAGCATGCTCGAAGCGATTTCGCGCCAGACCAAGTCGCTGTGCACCGATTTGGCGCAGCGCCTGTCATCGGTCGCGCCGGTCAGCGACGACCAGTATGTCTGGATGGTGCGGGGTCAGGCTGCTGTCGAAGACAAGATCGATTCGATGATTGCGCGCAGCCGGCGCTCGATCTGGATCAAGGCCGCCGATGAGGTCATAAGGCGCCACAGCAAGGCCCTTGAGCGCGCCGCCAAGCGCGGTGTCCATCTTATGATCGTTCTGTTTGGGCAGAACGTCGACGAGTTTCGATACACCGAGAACTGCCAGGTGTTCGTGCACGAGGCCGATGGAACCCGGATGGGGACCGCCGATAACCTGTTCACGCTCGGCATCGATCATGAGGAGATGCTCGCGGCCAGCATTGATGATGACATCATCGCCGCCCACACCCGCAACAAGCCGGTCGTGACCATGGCGTTGTCGCTCATCCGCCACGATTATTATATGGCGCAGATCTTTGAACGATTTGGTCCCGCGATCGAGCAGGCGTTCGGCCCGTATCTGCGCGATCTCAGGCTTGCTTGCTTCACGCCTGAGCAGGTGGCGTCATTTCGTGAGCGTACCGGCAGCGATTGACGGTGTCTCATACCAATGCGCACAATGTTGACTCGTCATGCCCGCGCTTGTCGCGGGCATCCACGTCTTAATTCACGAGTCGAATCAAAGACGTGGATGGCCGGGACAAGCCCGGCCATGACGTGGAGAGTGCGTTCGTCATTACGCACTTTGGTATCAGCTCCCTCCTGCCAGACGTCGCCGTTGCGCCGCCAAGGCACGCTCGAGGTGGCTGACGACCGCGAGCGCCTGCGCCATGTCCGGGATCTCGTCGAAGACCGGAACGTCCGCCGCCACGGCCTTCAGCCGGTAGTCGCGCTTCTTGTCGTCGAGCTCGCGCGAGCCGTCGCTGCGCAGCGCCAATAGCACATGGGCGGCGCCCGGCCATTTGGTCTGGGTCTGCTCGATGACTGTGAACAGATTGGCTATCGGATCGACCGTACCGCGTCCGACGAAAGCGGCAAGGTTGAGATGGATCGCGACTGCGTCGGGGCGCGCATGGGCATAGACGATGTCGAGAATTTCGCCGGCGACCCAGCCGTCCTTTTCCTGCAAGGTCCGCACCGGCGTGTCGATCGGGTTGGCGACGCTCGTCCCTGGTGGCAGCTTCATCGCCTCGAGCCGGTCGCGCGCGTCGGCGCCGAAGGCCGAGACATCGAGACCGTGGTGCGCGAAGGCATCGGCGCCGAGCACGCTCGAGCCGCCACCGTTGCCGAACAACGTTATGGCTCGCGTCGGCTTGTCCGGATGCAGCGTGAGACATTGCAGCGCGAGCAGGCTGTCTAGAAACGCATCGACCGTGTCGACCAGCGCCACCGGCGTCTGTGCGGCCAGCGCGGCCCAGGCCTTGTCTTCGCCGGCGAGCGCGCCGGTATGCGACAGCGCTGCCGCGCGGCCCTGCCGGGTGGCGCCGCCGCGCAGAATGACGATCGGCTTGGTGGCCTTCGCGGATCGCATCAGCTCGAAGAAATCCCGGCCGCCTTTGATGTCCTCGATATAGAGACCGATCGCCTTGGTCTGAAGGTCTTCCAGGTAGTAGGCGACGAGATCGGCGGGCGTGACGTCGGCGCTGTTGCCGATGGTGATCAGGCCGCTCAACCGGAGGCCTCGCCACTGCCCGCGCTTGACGATGTCGGTCGACAGTCCACCCGATTGCGCCACGATGCCGATGGTGCCGACCTCCTTGGGTGCATCCACCGGAAAGGTCAATCCGCCGCGCGGCGAGTAGGCGCCGAGCGTGTTCGGCCCGAGGATGCGCACGCCGGCGGCGCGGGCTTCCTGGATCAGCCTCTGCTCGAGCTCCTTGCCCTCGCTGACCTCGCCAAATCCGGAGGAGATCACCTGGGCGAAGCGGCAGCGGCCTTTCGCTTCGGCGATCGCGCCCGGAATGCGTTCGGCCCCGATCGCCACATAGGCGTAATCGACCGGCCGCGGCACGGCGGCGAAGCTCGGATAGGCTTGCAACTCCTCGATGGTGCCGGCGCTCGGGTGGATCGGATAGATGTCGCCGGAGAAGCCATACGCCTTGAGACGGCGGATGAAGGTGTTGGCGATTGCCACGTCACGCGTGGAGGCGCCGAGCACCGCAATCGTCTTCGGTTCAAACAAGGGCCGAAACTGGTCGAGCACGGACTGCGACGAGGCTTTGTCCGCACCAACGGGCCTGATGCCGGCCCCTTCGGTCAGAATGAACCGGGCATCGGCCGCCACGGCGCCGGTTTCGTTCACGATGATCGGATTGAGATCGGCTTCCGCGATATCGTCGGCGAGTGACATCAGGAGGCCATGCTCGCCGCCCATCCGGACAGTCACATCGATCAATGCATCCCTGTCGACAGGGCGTTGTCCACGCACGCCGTCGAGCAGGCGCGCGCCCTTCAACGAGGCGAGCATGTCGGCGGCTTCGGCGCGGGTGAGGGGACAGATGCGAAATGCAATATCCTCGAGCACCTCGACCAGGACGCCACCGAGACCGACCATGATCATCGGGCCGAACTGCGGATCCTTGAAACCACCGATCACGACTTCGCGGCCTGGCGGAATCATCTCTTCGACGAGCCAGCCCTCGACGCGCACGGCGGCGATCTGCGGCTTTGCGGCCATGGCCGCGATGGCGGCCGCGACCGCTGCGCCATCAGGCAGACCGAGCGCGACGCCGCCGACATCGGACTTGTGCAGAATGTCGGGAGACACGACCTTGACCGCGAATGGCGGCGTGAGGCCGGTTGTGGCTTCAAGCGCCGCGGCGCCGTCGGTGATCACGACTGAGCGGGGCGTGCGAATGCCGAAAGCTGCGAGCAGCGACTTGGCGCTGGCTTCGTCGAGCGCCTTGCGGCCGGCGGCGCGGGCACGCGCGATCAGGGCCTTGCCCGAAAGAGACGTCATCAATAGCTCGTCGGCCAGGTGCGCATGAGGTGCTGGCCGATGCCGCCGGAGCGGCGGCGGCGGTGAACATCGAGCATGCGGATGAGGTAGGCGCGGGTGTCCTGGGGCTTGATCACGTCATGCGCGGAGAATATCCGCGCCATGTCCCAGACCTCGAGGTCCTTCTGGATGTGAGCGAAGGCGTCGTCAAAGCCGTCCTGGCCCGGCGACAGATTGTGAACGATGTTGGTCGCGAAGACCGGATCCATGAAGCTCACTTCCGCCATTGGCCAGGCCACCATGCTGTCGTTGTGAGCACCGCCGCCCATCGCCACATAGGCGCGGCCGTAGGCCTTGCGGGCAATCACGGTGATCTGCGGCACAGTGGTCAGGCAGGTCGCATTCATGAAATTCATGATGTGACCGGGGGCGCCGCGCCGCTCGGCATCGGTTCCGACTACGAAGCCGGGCGTGTCCATGATGCGGACCAGCGGGATGTTGAAGCTGTCGCACAGCACGGTGAAGTCGATGCATTTGCGGCAGGCTTCCGCCGACAGGGCGCCGCCGCCGACGGCGGGATTGTTGGCGATGACGCCGACCGATTTGCCGCCGAGCCTGGCCAGCCCGACGACGGCAGGGCGACCAAACCGCGGCTTGAACTCGAGGAAGCTGTCACGGTCGAAAATGACTTCAATGATCTTCTTGATGTTGTAGACCTGCGTGCGCTTCTCCGGAATGATATCGAGGATGCGGTCCTGGTCCTCGCCGGATCCTTCGGAAATGGCCGCGTCCGGCGGCATCTCGCCATTGTGGCCCGGCATGTAGGACAGGAACCGGCGGATCACCGCCAGCGCTTCGGCATCGGTATCGACGAAGTAGTCGATCAGCCCGGTCTGGTCGGCATGGAGCCGCCAGCCGCCGAGCTCCTCAAGATCGACTTTTTCGCCGATCGCCATCGAGACCAGGCGCGGGCTCGACACCGACATGATCGAGCCCTTCTTCATCACCGCGAAATCGGCGCAACAGCATTGCCAGGCGGAGGAGCCAAATGACGTGTCGAGCGCGGCGGCCGCCCAGGGCGTATCGCGCATCCGGCGGAACTGGGTGATGTCGTTGCCGAGCAGGAGGCCCATGCCTTTGGAGCCCATGGTGTCGGGCAGGCGGGCGCCGGTCGATTCGCCGATGTGCACGAACGGCAGGCCGCGCTCGGTGCAGACGCGCCGCACATAGCCCATCTTGCGCGAATTTGTTGCGCTGGTGGAGGCGCCTTTGGTGGTGAAGTCGTTGACAACGACGCCGACGTCGCGGCCGTCGATCCTGCCAAAGCCGGTGATCTTGCCGTCGCGCGGCGTGCTGTCGATGTCGGCATCGTACATGCCCGAAGCGCCGAGAACGCCAAGCTCGATGAAGCTGCCTTTGTCGACCAGCGCATCGAGCCGCTCGGCTGCGTTGAGTTGCCCGCGCTCGCGGCGCTTGGCGAGCTTCTCGGGGCCACCCATCGCCCGCCCGGCGGCCTTGCGCCGTTCAAGCTCGGATAGTGTTGCCTCATGCGCCATGATGGTCCTCCGTCACATGTGCCCGCTCGGCGCCGAAAATGGCCGTCTCGACGGTGAAACGCTTGATCGCGGCGCGGTCGAGCTTGGGCCAATATCCCGCCTTGAGATGAATGGCGCCCTGCGAAAACGTCAGTGGCGGATCGAGCAGGCGCTCGTGCGGCTTGAGAAATCCGTTGAACTCACCGGCATTGCGGATGGTCGACTGGGCGACCGCCGCCTCCAGCCAGCCGTGGACCTCGCTGCCAAGGCCGTCGCCGAGCACCGGCTCCATACCGCAGGCCCGCACGCGCTCCAGTCCCTCATGCAGCCGATCCAGACTGCCGAAGCGCTTGAGCTTCAGCTTGCAGAATCCAATCCCCTTGATGGTGGCGGCCCGCTCGATGTCTGCGAGCGTGCAGATAGGCTCGTCGAGCATCAGGGGAATGCTGGAGGCGGCGGCCACGGCGGCATTCGCCTCCCAGTCATCGGAATCGCAGGGCTGCTCGAACAGCTCGATGCCGGAAGGATCGAGCGACGATACGAAGCGAATGCCGTCCGTGCGCGAGTAGGCCCGGTTGGCGTCCAGGCGCAGCGTCGCGCGCGTGCCGGCCGCCTGTTGGATCACCCGCACGCGTTGAAGATCGGCGTCGACATCCTTGCCAACCTTGACCTTGAAGGTCCGAAACCCCTGCGACAGCCACGCCTCGATCTCGCGCTCGATCTCCTCGGGCTCGGATGCGTTGATCGGCGTCAGGAGTGGCAATGCGATGTCGGCGCTGACGTTGAGCAGCGGATGGCGCTCCAGCACATCAAGCGCGCATACGATTGCCGTTGTGGCGACCTTGCTGGCGGAAAAGTGTGCGAGCAGCATGGGCCTGGCGGCCGCAACGTCCTGCCCGAGCACCTCCTTGATGCGGCTCTGCAGGAAGTTCCAGCCGCCGTCGCGCGTCTCGCTGCTTGATCCCGGCGAGATATGGCCATCGGCGAATCCGGAGGCTCCCGTGTCGTCGGTTACCTCGATCAGGTAGGGCTCGAACTCCTCGAATGTCCGATACGACAGGCGATAGGGCCGGATGAGTGGCAGGCGCAGGTGCCGCAACACGATCTGCGCAATCCTTGCCATGGCGTTCTCCCAATCTCGCGTGGTGCGGCCGCACGAAGGAGGCCGCGCCGGACGTCACGCAATAGTAGTTGCGACAGCTACTACACCATCATAGGATACGCAACGTGCCTGGCCGCTTGCGTTCCAAGCCGTTCCCGTTCCAATGAGCCTGAAAAGCCGTGCCCGCCGCTAGCGCTCCGCCTTCGGATCTGTTGCGGCGACTGCCTGGTCACGATGCGCAGTACGTCAGCCTTGAGCGCGCCGAAGCGATCGGCGTGTGCGCGGCGAGCGCATTGCCGATGGTCCTCAAGATCCTGCTGGAGGGGGCGCTACGCCACGCGGACGATCGGGCCATGCCCGACTTTGCGGGGCTCGCGGCGCCCAAGCGTCACGGCCTGATCGAGTTTCGCCCGAGCCGTCTGCTGCTGCAGGATTTTACGGGCCTGCCGCTGATGACCGATCTTGCGTCATTGCGCGACGCAGCGGCCGAGCACGGCATCGATCCGGCCCGCGTCAATCCGACAATTCCGATCGACTTCTGCTGCGATCACGCTTTGATTGCGGTCTATGGCGGCAGGGCGGATGCCCGCGCGCTCAATGAGCGGATCGAGCTCGAGCGCAATGCCGAGCGTTTCGCTTTCTTAAAGTGGTGCGAGCAGGCGTTCGCCCATGTGCGGCTGCTGCCGCCGGGCAGCGGCATCATGCATCAGCTCAATCTGGAATATCTGGCGAGCGTGGTGCGCCTCGACGAATCCGGTGAGCGGGCGATCGCGATGCCGGACACGCTCCTTGGCACCGACAGTCACACGCCCATGATTGGCGGCCTCGGCGTGCTCGGCTGGGGCGTCGGCGGCATCGAGGCGCAAGCCGCAATGCTGGGGCAGGCGACGGTCATGAATGCGCCGCGTGTGATCGGCCTGCGACTGCGTGGTCGCTTGCGGCCGCCGGCGAATTCCACCGACCTGGTGCTGCACGTCACCGAGCGGCTGCGCCGTTACGGCGTCACCGGCGCCTTCATCGAAGCCTGCGGTGAGGGAGTGTCCGCGCTGCCGGTCGAGACGCGCGCGACCATTGCCAACATGGCCCCGGAGTATGGCGCGACCAGCGTCCTGTTTCCGATCGATGACGCCACGCTGGCCTACCTGCGACTGACGGGCCGCGATGAGGCGCTGATCCGGCGCGTCGAGGCCTATGCCAAGGCGCAGGGCCTGTGGGCGCACTTGGAGTCCAAGATCGTCTATGACGACATCATCGACATGGCGCTTGATGAGGTCGAGCCTTGCATGGCCGGACCCAAGCGGCCCGAGCAGCGGGTGGCGCTGGGGCAAGTCGCACAATCCTTCCGTCAATCGTTCAGCCCCAAGCTCGCCGGACAAGCGCGCGGCTTGGCCAGCCGGCTGGCTGACGGCGACGTTGTGCTCGCGGCGATCACGAGTTGCACCCACACGGCCAATCCGGCCGCGATGCTGACGGCAGGCCTCCTGGCGCGGAACGCGGTCCAGCGCGGCTTGACGGCAAAGCCCTGGGTCAAGACCTCGTTCGCCCCCGGATCGCGCGTGGTCGCGGAATACATCGCGGCTGCCGATCTGCAGACGAGCCTCGACGCGCTCGGATTTCAAATCATCGGCTTCGGCTGCACGACCTGCAACGGAAACTCCGGTCCGCTGCTGGACGGACAGGCCGATGAGGTGACGGAGCGCGACCTTTCGGTGGTCGCCGTGCTGTCTGGCAATCGGAACTTCCAGGGCCGCATTCATCCGCTGGTGCGGGCAGCCTATCTGGCATCGCCCGCATTGGTCATTGCTTATGCGATTGCCGGCAACATCTGGGGCGATCTTGCGCGCGACCCGCTCGGCGTTGACCGCGAGGGTCGCCCCGTAATGCTCAAGGATATCTGGCCGTCGGAGGATGATATTGCGGCGGCGGTTCGCATGGTCTCGGCCGAGCAATATCTCCAAGTTTATCGGCAGGGCAGGCTTGGCAATGCAGGCTGGACGGAGGGCGGGGGCCTTGCCGGTCCGCGCTTTGCCTGGGACAGGAGCAGCACCTTCCTGTCGCCGAGCCCGATCGCCACTGCGAGCCTCGGCGATATGGATGTGGTCGAGAACATCCGTCCGCTGGCAATCCTGGGCGATGGCATAACCACCGATGCCTTGTCACCCAATGGCGAGATTCTCGCCGGCTCGCCGGCTGCGACTTACCTTGCCGAACGCGGTGTTGCGCGGAACGATCTTGGCAACTACGCGGCCCGCCGCGGCAATTTCGATATCGCGCTGCGTGGCATGTTTGCCAATCCTCACCTCGAGAACGAAATGATTCCGGGCCGCCGCGGCAATCTGACCGTCTTGATGCCTGAGGCAACCACGGTTTCGATCTTCGACGCCGGCATGGCCTATCTCGAACGCGGCGTTTCCTCCATCATCGTGGCCGGCAAGGGATATGGCAGCGGTTCGTCACGCGACTGGGCGGCCAAAGGCGTGCGCCACCTTGGCGCCTGCGCGGTGTTGGCCGAATCCTTCGAAACCATCCATCGCGCCAATCTGGTCAATGTCGGCGTGCTGCCGTTGCGGTTCCCGCCGGGCATTGACCGTCTGACCCTGAAGCTCGATTGCCACACGCGGTTTCGCTTGCGCGGATTGCGGGCCGGCGTTGTGCTTGGAGGCACGATCGATATCGATGTCATGCGTCCCGATGGGACGACAGAGTCCTTCGCGGCCGCGCTCGACGTCGTGACTCAGAATGAGATCGATATCCTGCGCGCCGGAGGCCTGCTGCCGATGCTGATCGGCCACGTTCTTGCGGGCTCGTGAACGCGACGCAGTGCATTGGGAACCCCAAGCATCACATTCGGCACGTTTTAAGCCTATCAGCGGGCCCAATGGCTTCGCGTCGTCGCGCAGCTGTCGCCCTCTTTCCATGTGATCGTGCCGCTCTTATAGCAGGGAATAAGGCCCTTTGGCCGTTCAGGTTCTGGTCCTGGAGCTGAGGGAGCGGCCAAACTCGGCATACGTTTTGCAGGGTGCCATGCCGCCGAACAGGGTGTATCCGCGTGGATCTACTAGCCGGAATAGGCAAGCTCTTTTGGGCCAGAGCGGCCTCGAAAGACCGAATGATGGGTGAGCCAGACGTCGCGAGCGTGCCT
>Ga0209683_10000102_pt1 | contig 30601 bp, 25 predicted proteins | sample DOMMetBare2Fresh_FD_187474 | JGI IMG/M metagenome (GOLD analysis project Ga0209683, IMG submission 187474) | Wetland sediment microbial communities from St. Louis River estuary, USA, under dissolved organic matter induced mercury methylation -... | ecosystem: Environmental > Aquatic >... | reverse complement strand
GGTCTCTTCGCCGCACACGTACGAGCCGGCGCCCTTGCGCACCTCGACATCGAAGGCTCGCCCGCTGCCGAGCACGCTCGCGCCGAGCAGACCCGCGGCACGCGCCCGCTCGATGGCGGTGTTCAGCGCTGCGATCGAATGCGGATACTCGCTGCGCACGTAGATGTAGCCCATCGTCGCGTTCACCGCGAGGCCGGCAATCGTCATGCCTTCGATCAGCGTGAACGGATCGCTTTCCATCAGCAGGCGGTCGGCGAAGCTGCCCGAGTCGCCCTCGTCGGCGTTGCACACGATGTACTTCGTGCCCCCTTCGGCCTGCAGCGCCGTGCGCCACTTGATGCCGGTCGGAAACGCAGCGCCGCCACGGCCGCGCAGGCCAGAATCGATCACCTCCTGCACGATGGTTTCGGGCGCCAGCGCCAGCGCGCGGCGTAATCCGGCGAGACCGCCGTGTGCCTCGTAGTCGGCGAGCGAAACCGGGTCGGTGACGCCGATCCGAGCGAAGGTCAGTCGCTGCTGCGAGGCGAGCCACGACAGTTCTTCGACCTTGCCGAGTGTGAGCGCATGCTCTTTGCCCTGCATGAAATCGGCATTGAACAGCGACGCGACATCCTCCGGCGCGACGGGGCCGTATCCGACCCGGCCTTGCGGGGCGGCGACTTCGACCAGCGGCTCGAGCCAGAACAAGCCGCGCGAGCCGTTTCGAACGATGTCCACAGTGATGCCGCGCGCGCGCGCGACCGCGGCGACCTCAGCGGCGACCGCGTCGGCACTGACCGCAAGCGCGGTGGAATCGCCCGGCACGAAGATGGTCGTGATCATCGGCTGTCGGCTGCGCGCAGCGCCGCGACGAGTTCATCAAGGCGCGCTGGCGTCAGGCGGGCGTACACGCGCTCGCCGATCATCGCGGACGGCGCGTTGGCGCATTGGCCAAGGCAGTAGACCGGCTCGACGGAGAACCCTCCATCTGCGCTGGTGTGGTGGTCCGTGCAGTGCAGCGAAACCTTCGCGTGGTCCATCAGCGCAGCGCACCCCATGCTCTGGCAGGCCTCGGCCTGGCAGATCTGCAGCACGTGCCGGCCCGGCGGATGCCGGCGGAAGTGGTGATAGAAGGTGATGACGCCGTGCACTTCGGCGCGTGAGAGGTTCAGCGCGCGCGCGATCCGCGTCTCGCATTCCGCGGGCAGGTAGCCCAGAAGTTCCTGCACCTCATGCAGCAGCGGCAGCAACGCACCGGGGCGTTGCGCGTGGCGCTTGATGGCTGCGGTGACGGCCGCAGCGACTTCGGCCGATGACACTGTTGAGCGTTCTGGCGCGGTCATCGCATCAGCAAGAAAAGCCGGGGGAACGCCGCGCATCGGCAACGGTAGGCAACACGCGGCGGGTCTATTCGGCGACAAGGAACCATACACCCGGCGGGCGATCCGGTGCGAGGTTGCCTCGCAAGCTTCCGCGTCAAGCGAGCGGATTCGTGGCGAGTTCCCGTCGCGCGTACGCGGTCGCGGACGGTGCTTCGGCGACCGCTTTCGCGACAAGGAGCGCCAACGAATCTCGTTCAATCGCTGACGCGAACGAGATGTCAGTGCTGAGCAGCTTTTGACGCCTTGCCGTGTCTGTTCGCAGTTCTTGCAGCGCGCCTGTGTGTCGCAGGCTTGCGCGGCGCAGCCTTGGCGACGGCGGCCTTCTTCTCGCGTTGCCGAACCGCGGCCAGCATCGTGTCGAACTCGCGGTGGAAATGCGCGGTGATCGCCTCGGGGTCGGGCACGAGGTGCGCATCGGCAATCACGGACAGTGATGCGTAACCCTTGTAGCTCAGGATGCTGATCCCCATGCCAAGTTCTCGGCCCGGATACGGCACCCAGAATGTCATGCGATTGATCGGGACGCCGGCCAGATAGATGGTTTCCTTCGGTCCGGCGACGTTGGTCATCACGAGACTGGCCTTGGCTCCGAACAATCGCCCGGCGATGTCTTCGACCATCTTCGGACCGCGGCCAAGCAGATTGAACAGTGCCAGAATCGCTGCCGGCTCCGGTGAACGCTTGAGTTCGTCCATGCGCGCCTTGGTCAGGCGCAGCCGCTGCAGCGGATCCTTGCTGGGGATCGCCAGTTCAAGGATGACGAGGCCGAATTCGTTGCCGAGTTCCTGCGCACGTTCGGGCGGCCTGAGATCGACCGGGACCATTGCATGCACGGTCATGTGGTCGACGTCGACACCGCGCTTCTTCAGATAGGCGCGCAATGCGCCGGTCATGCCGGCAATGAGCACGTCATTGATCTTGGCGCCCGACGGAGCGCCGATGGCCTTGACCTCCTTCAGAGAAACGAGTTCTGACCACGCCACGCGCTTCGCGAGCCCGAACTCGCCCTTGAGCGGGGAGTGCGGATCGCGCCGCTTGAGCAGCTCGCCAGCCAGTGTGACCGCTCCCGCAAGGACCAAGGCAGCCTGCTCGAGCGCCTTCTTCGGATGCTTGACGGTGTCGACTGCGGTGTCCACTGCAGAGCGCGCTTGCTTGTACGACCGTTCGACGGTGCCGAACGCCGGCGCGAACATTCGCTCGATCAAGCCGGGCGCGGCCGCCGATGTTTTCGGTGCGGCGGCGGGCGCGAGCGGCGCGTCGGGCGTGGTGTCGAACAGCGCGCGGGCGATCGTCAGGTTGGCGGTGCCGTCGCCGATGCAGTGGTGAATTCGTGTGACGAGCGCGCTGCCGCCGTCGACACCATCGACGACGTGGATGTCCCACAGCGGTCGTGAGCGATCGAGCGGCGTGCTGGTGAGGTCGTTGATCAGCGCTGTCAGCGCCACCTTGTCGCCCGGTGGCGGCAGCGCCACGTGATGAAGTTGCTGGTCGATCTCGAAATCCGGCATGTCCTCCCAATGGGGCGTGGCGATAGGCAATCCCCGCTCGACGACGCGCTGACGAAAACGCGCGAACTGGGCCAACCGGTGCGTGTAGACCGCTTTGACCTTCTCGAAGTCGAGCGGTTTGCGGGTCAGCATGATGCCCGTGATCACCGCGGAATTCACCGGACCATCGATGTGGTACCACGCCGCATCGACGGGCGTCATGGGGTGCGTTGTCATGGCAGGTGCTTCCAGGAGAAACAGCGCGCCTCTTCGCCGCGCTGTGCAGGACAGTCGGTGACGCCGGCCGGCGCTCGACGCTCAGCCGCCCTTGGCCTTGGCGCGGAGAATTCTTCCGGCCCGGGCAACATCTTTCGGCTTGACCCAGAGAATCGCACCCCAGCGTCCTTCGCCTGCCGTCAGGCCATCAACGGCCGTGATGTTGATGCCGCGCTCGGCAAGCCGCTTCAAATTGTCTGCCAGCGCTCCCGGGCGATCTTGACCCCTGACTAGGAAACCGGCTTTCTTCTCGCTGAAAACCAGCCCGGCTTTCTTTGCCGCCGCGCTGAATTTGCGCGTGTCGTCGGGAATGACGTCAATCCGGGAGCGGCGGCCGCTCGGGAATCCCTTGCAGGCAAGCAGATTGATCCCCGCGCTCACGAGAGTCGCGAGCACGTTGAACGCCTGGCCGGGCTTGTTGGAGACCAAGGTCGAGAAGTAGTGCACCTTGAGTACGGTGTCAGGCATCGTCCCCTCCCTTCCCATGGCCTTCCGTTGTGCTGCACACCCCTAGCCTAAGACTCCGCGACCGCCAATGCACGTGCCGACCGCTGCATGCGATTCGGCTTTGGCACCACCACCGTGGTTGCGGTATCCAGCGACCGAACCCGTTGCGGCCGGAAGCAGGCCGGGCGCACCCCAGCAGTATCGTGTGCGCATGGCAATCCGCGTGGAGTGCTACGCCGGCTATCGCGGCGACCAGGAGCCGACTGCGTTCTGGCTCGGCGAGCGTCGCCTCGCGGTGCGTGCCATCGTTGACCGCTGGTTCGCGCCGACGCAACGCTGGTTCAAGGTCGACGCCGATGACGGGGATGCCTACGTGCTGCGGCACGACGAGACGAGCGGGGAGTGGGAACTCGCCGCGTTCACGCGCGGCACCGGCTGAGAGCGGGCGCCGCCCTCGCACCAAGCGTTATCGCGGCCGGAACACGAGAAAATACTGGTGCGGCAGGAACGTGTGAGACATCGCCAGCACATATCCGGTGCGCTGCATTTCCTCGGTCACCTGCTGCGAAGGGATCCGCGCACTCACCGGCGGGCCGACCGGTGAGTCGCGGGTGAAGTCGATGATCGCCACTTCGCCGCCCGGCTTGAGATAGCCGATCAACTTGCGAAAGTATTTTTCCCGCTCGTCGATGTGATGGTAGGTGTCGACCATCAGCACGCGGTCGACCTTGCCTGGCAGCAGCGGATCGTCGGGCTTGCCGAGGACAGCCTCGACGTTGGGCAGCTTCTCGCGCTTGGCGCGCTCGGCAAGGTAGCGCACCATGTCCGGCTCGATGTCGACCGCGAACACGCGGCCCTTGGGGGTCATGTGCGCAAGCCGGACCGCGAAGTACCCGGTGCCCGCGCCGATGTCGGCGACGGCCGCGTCAGGCGCGAGGCGCAGCGCCTGGATCACTTCGTGGGGCTTCTGCCAGCGATCGCGGGCCGGATCGTCAAACGCGCGCGCCCATCTTTCCGCGCCCGAGAAATCGTGCTGATGGGTGTTCGGCGTTTCCGCCCAACCGTTCGCGCAAGCGAGCGCAAGAAGTGCCAGGAACGCGCGTCTCATGCTTGTCTTTGCCTTGAATTTAATGGCCTATCTTCGCAGCATTCGCGGCGTTTGCACGATGCGCACGCAACGGGTCGAACGGGGCTACGCTCGGTTGCACAACTGATCGGAGCGCCTTGATGCCGCATCCACCGAACCGGCTGGCCCGCGAGACCAGCCCTTACCTGCTGCAGCATGCGCACAACCCCGTCGACTGGTACCCGTGGGGCGCGGAGGCGTTCGCCAAGGCGCGCGCAGAGGACAAGCCGATCCTGCTGTCGGTCGGCTATGCGACCTGCCACTGGTGCCACGTGATGGAGCGCGAAAGCTTCGAGGATGAGGCCATCGCGCAACTGCTCAATGAGGGTTTCGTGGCGATCAAGGTCGATCGCGAAGAGCTGCCCGATGTCGACCACGTTTACATGAGTGTTCTGCAGGCGCTGACCAGTCACGGCGGCTGGCCGATGAACATGTTCCTGACCCCACAGCTCGCGCCCTTCTATGGCGGCACGTATTTTCCGCCGCGCGCGCGCCACGGACTGCCGAGCTTCGCGGACGTCCTGCAGGGCGTGCGCGATGCGTGGAGGACGCGGCGCGCCGAACTCGAGCAGCATGCGCAGTCACTGATCGAGCATGTGCGCCAGGGTGTGGCCGCCCCGCGAAGCGCGCCGGCTGATGGGCTGCATCAGCAGGCCGTCATGCTGCTTGCGCGCAGCTTCGATGAGACATACGGCGGCTTCGGCTCGGCGCCCAAGTTTCCACAGCCGCCGCTGCTGCAGTATCTGCTGACAATGGCGGCGATGGGCGAAGCGCGCGCGCGCACGATGCTGGTCACCACGCTCACGCACATGGCAGCGGGCGGGATGTACGACCAGGTCGGCGGCGGCTTCGCGCGCTATTCGACCGATGATCGCTGGCACGTGCCGCACTTCGAAAAGATGCTGTACGACAACGCGCAGCTCGTGCGCGTATACGTGGGCGCCTATCAGCTCACTGGCGATGAGCGCCTGCGCTTCGTGGCCGAGGACACGCTGGCGTATCTGCAGCGCGAGATGCGCCCGGTCGATGCCGCGGCCGCGTTCAGCTCCGCGCAGGATGCGGATTCAGAGGGTGTCGAGGGCAAGTTCTACGTCTGGACGGCGGACGAGTTGGTTGCCGTGCTGGGTGACGACGCCGATGCCGCGCTGCGCCTGTATGGCGTGACGCAGGAAGGCAACTGGGAGCGCGGCGTCAGTGTGCTGGAGCGGCGCGATGCGGAATCCGTACGTGCCGCACTGGGTCTGTCGCCCGACGAATGGAGAAACGGGGAGCGCTCGGTGCGCGAGCGTCTCTATGCAGTGCGCGCAAATCGCATCTGGCCGATCACCGACGACAAAGTGCTCGCGGACTGGAACGGCATGGCGCTGCGCGCATTAGCCGAGGCCGGTCGACTGCTGGAGCGCGACGACCTGCTGCAGTCGGCGCGGGCGCTGGCAGGTTTTCTTCTCGACACGATGCGGCGCGACGGACAGCTGTGTCACGCATGGCGTGCCGACACGCTGCGCAGCGAGGGCTACCTCTCCGATTACGCTCAGGTCGGACTCGGACTCGTCGAACTGCACGCAGCGACCGGCGAACTCGACTGGCTGCAGTCGGCACACGAGCTATGTGGCCAGATGGTCGAGCGCTTCCACGACGCCGATGAGGGATTCTTCGACAGCGAGCCGGGACCCCTGCCGCTGCGGGCGCGCGATCTCTTCGACGGCGCGGTGCCGTCCGGCACCGCCGCGGCATGCGAACTCCTGCTGCGCGTCGCCGGCGCCTACGAGCGCGGCGACTGGATCGACCTCGTGGAGCGGACGATCGAGCGCCAAACGGCGATCCTGGAGCGGGCACCGTCGGCGGCACCGGCCTTGTTGCACGCCCATCTGCTCAGCACGAAAGGGGGCGAGCTCGCGTTGCCGGTCGAGGATGGTGCGAGCAATGCGTTGGTGCGCGCACGTTCCGAATTCGCACCGCTGGTGACGATCGTGTCCGGGCCGCCCGATGCCGTGCCCCTGCTGGCCGGGCGCGTTGCCGGCGAGGCTTACCTTTGTCAGCACGGCGCGTGTCAGTTGCCGGCACGCACGCTGGAAGCACTGCGCGGTCAACTGGCGCAGCTTCACTCGTTTTGAATTTCGGGCGCAGAAGAAACAACCCCGCCGTTGCGGCGGGGTTGCTGCAATTCAAGGTTCGTCTACTGCACGCGCCCGCGCATCGATGCCGGCGGGCCCGGCAATCCGACAACCACGCCGGTGTTGACGACCGTATCGCCGTCGACGCGCAGCACGGAAATGTTGCTGTCGGCATAGTTGCCGACATAGAGCCAGTTGCCGTCCGGGCTGAAGACCGCGCCCTCGGGAACACCGGCGACCTGCACCTCGCCGGTCTTGGTGACTTTCTTGCCGTCGATCTTCAGCGTCACGACGCGCCCATTGCGGTTGTAGAACCACGAGTTCTTCGGCCCATCCGATCCGCCGAGCAGGATCGCGACCGCCATCCTGCCGTTTGGATTGACGGCAAAGCCCTCGGGCGCGTCGCCGATGACCACCTTGTCGATCGCGCGCGGTGGTGTGGCTTCGAGGTCGACGACGGTCACCGTGTCGACGTTGCCGTCGGAGCGCCCGTTGTTGCCGTTGTCAGCGGTCAGCGCCAGCTTGCCGTCCGCCGTGACGCCGAGGTTGTACGGCCAAAGACCGACGGGAACATCGCGCTTGTCATACGTCACTTTCTGGCCGTCGACGTTGAGCAGCGCCACCTTATTGCCCGGGAACTTCGCGGCCAGCGCGCGCTTTCCGTCGGGCGTGAAGACAACGGCCGCAACGTGTTCGCCTATCGCCACCGTATCGATCAGCTTGACCTGCTTGCCCTGGATCGACAGCACGCTGATCGAGTTGTCGGCACGGTTAGCGATCAGCGCGAGATTGCCGGCAGGATTGATCGATAGACCCGACGGCTGTTTGCCGACCGCCACCGTGTCGATGTGCTTGGGCGGATTGACGGTCAGGTCGATCACATAAAGCTTGTTGTCCGGTGCCGGTTTCCAGCCAGACCCTTCCTGCGGCCATTCCATCGAGTTCGCCACGAGGCCGAGCGTTCCGTCAGGCGTGATCGCCAGATTGGTCGGTGGCCCGAACACCGAGTTCATCAGTGGCAAGCTCGCCACGATCCGCGGCCTGGCCGGATCGGTGCCGATGTCGACAATGGTGATGGAGTCCTTGCCCGGCGCAAAAAACTTCGGGTTGCCGTCGTCGCCAAACACGACCTTGTTGTCGACGCCGACGAGCATGAACTCCGGCTTGCCGGCCGGTGGCGCGCCCGTGGCGCAGGATGCAAGAACTGCAACTGCAGCGACGGACGCTGCAAGTCGCGATATGCAAGAACACATGGTTGTCTCCCTTTTCTTGTCAGGTGCGCACCGCAGAACCCCGCGCACGACAACTACTGTACCTGCGTCGGTATGACAAAGGACCGGGCGGACAATGCGTTCGCGGGAAGGCGTGAGTGGGACGCCATGCAAGCAACCGCTTCCGTCGCCCGCGATATCTCTCTGAACACGGCCGACACCTGGAGAGCGTGACATGACACAGCCTGCTTCGAAAGCGCCGTCGACGGCGCTCATCACTGGTGCATCAGCAGGTATCGGCGCAGCGCTCGCTCGTTGTTTTGCGCGCGATGGTCACCAGTTGGTCCTGGTCGCGCGCGGTGCGGAGAAGTTGCGAGCACTGGCCGGAACCTTGACCGCAGAGTTCGGCGGGCGGGTAGTGTCGTTGCCGGCGGATCTCACTCAACCCGACGCTGCGGCCAGGCTCGCCGCTGCGCTCAAGCGGCGGCGCCTGAGAATCGATGTGCTGGTGAACAACGCCGGTGTGCTTGCGTCAGGTCTTTTCGTGCAGATGCCGGCGCGAAGGCATCAGGACATCATCGATCTGAACGTATCTAGCCTGACCGCGATGCTGGCGCACTTTGTTCCGCCGATGATCGAGCGCGGACACGGACGCATCCTCAACGTGGCATCGATCGCGGCTTTTCAGCCGGTGCCCACGCTGGCTACCTATGCAGCCAGCAAGGCCTACGTGTTGTCGCTATCGGAATCGCTCGCCGAGGAATTGCGCGGCACCGGCGTCACGGTCACCGCGCTGTGCCCCGGCATCACCGCCACCGACATGCTGACGAACGCAGCGCGGGAGCACGGCCGGCTCACGCAGCTACCGGGATTTCTTGTGGGAGATGTCGATGCGGTTGCGGCCGAGGGCTACCGCGCCTGCATGAAAGGCGAAGTCATCGTGGTGCCGGGCGTCGTCAATCGCGCGACGGCGGCGGCGGCGCGCGCAGCGCCCAAATGGCTCGTCAGGCGCGTTGGGGGTGCGCTGGGGCGCAAGGTGCTTTGATCAGCGCAATGCCGCGCTGGGAGCGCCGCGGGCTGCTCGCGTCGACATCGCCTTGCGGTTTGGCACTACCTTTCCTCCCGGTTGGCGTAATAAGGACAGTATGCGGTGCGCTTCGTGACCGCGAGATGTTGAGTTTCAACCAAGGCCACGACAGCGACCGAGAGGGAGGCGAGATGAAACGCGCAACAATCGCTGCAGTTCTCGGCGGGACTGCTGCTGCTTTTCTATCCTGCGCCGCGCTGGGCCAGACCAGAGCCGACTATGGCAAGGCAGAGTATTACTCGAACTGCGCTGTATGCCACGGCCTGAGCGGCAAAGGCGAAGGTTCGTTTGGTGAGGTGCTGAAGGCTGCGATGCCTGACCTGACAACGATCGCCAAACGCAATGGGGGTGTCTTCCCAGTGGACCGCGTCATGATGAACATCGATGGTCGTGCCACCCCCAGGGCGCACGGTACGAGCGAAATGCCGATCTGGGGCAACGACTACAGCCTTAAGGGCGGCCAATACTTTAGGGGCTTCACGGACTACTCGCCGGTCGACGTCGAGTCGTATGTCCGCGTGCGGATTCTGGCGCTGATCGACTACCTGCACCGGCTGCAGGTGATGTAGGCACAAAGAACCCACTACCGACAACTTCCTCAAAACGTGGCGTTTCGTAGATTCGACGCCAGGCGGAGGCGATTGCTTGCGTGAACTGAGGGCAGATGGGCGTACCCGTCAGCGCCTCGTCGGGGCTGAGTTGCCCCACTTGAAGGTTTGCGCAGCGCTGAAGGCGAAGCAGCAACTGCCTAACGAGTCGCGCCGGCTGTGCGTCGCTCCATGTCAAGCGGAGCGAACCGAAACGGTGCCGCCAGCGCGCGGATGATGGCGCCGTCGCGCGCATACAGGTCGGGACGGAACTGCAGCGTGCCTTCGGTGGCCACACTCGCGGTGAAATAGAGCAGCAGCACCGGGACTGTGCGGCGCACGGGGATCGTCTGGGTTCTGCCGGTGGCGATTGCCTCGCGCAGGTGCTCCTCGGTCCATTGCGCCGGATCGTCGAGCAGCAGCAGCGCGAGCTCGAGCGGCTTTTCAATCCGGATGCAACCCGAACTGAATGCGCGCACGGTGCGCTCGAAGAGCAGCCGCGACGGCGTGTCGTGCAGGTACACGGAGTGCTCGTTCGGGAACATGAACTTCACGCCGCCGAGCGGGTTCTCCCGTCCCGGTGCCTGGACGATCTGATACGGGAAGGCCCGCGGCCGCTCCCGGTATTGCGCCCAGTCGATGCCAGCCGCGTCCACAACCTGTCCCGCGGAACTGACGACGCGCATGTTCTGGCGTTGCAGGTAAGCCGGGTCCTTGGTCACCTTGGGCAGCACGTCTTCGCGCAGGATGGTGGGCGGAACGTTCCACTCCGGATTCAGCACCAGGTACTTCATCCGCGCCCGAAACTCGGGCGTGGTGCGATACGGCCGGCCCACGATCACGCGTGATGACCACGCGAGCCGCTCGTCGAGCCAAAGCTGCGCCCGGAAGCCCGCAATGTCCACCAGCAGGAAGTCGCCCGCGAGTTCGCGCGAAATCCAGCGCAGCCGCTCCAGATTGGCACGCACCTGCGCGATGCGATCGGCGAGGCCGACGTTCAGCGCCGTCAGGGTGGAAGCACCCACCACGCCGTCGGGCTCCAGGCCGTGGCGCGACTGAAAGCGCCGTACCGCAGATTCGAGCGTGGCATCGAAGCGGGTCGGGTCGTCCGCATCGACCGCAAGATCACCGCTCGCTCGCAGCCTCTCGTGCAACTGCGCCACCCGGCTGCCGCTTGCACCCATTTCGAGCTTGGGTCCGGAGACGACCGTGCGCCAGCCGCCGGCGTGCTCGACACCGCGCAACCGCGCCAGCGCACCGCGCAGGTCGCGATACATCGGCAGTCGCGGCGCAAGATCCTCGAGCGCCGCCGCCGGATCAATCGCTTCGACCAGCGCCGCCAGAGCCGCTGCCGGATCCAAGCCGTCGAGCGTGCGCGCAAAGTTCCAACCGCCGCGCAGCGAACGCGGATCGGCCTTGCCGAAGTACAGGTGATAGGCCAGCCGCACCAGCGCATCGGTCAGCAGCAGATCACGCTGCGCCAGCTCGCGCGCGAAATTGCCTGAGACAGGACGCAGGCGGGCGAGCGCTTCGAGGTGATAGTCGCGCGGATCGAGCCCATGCGTGCTGCTCGCTTCAAGTGCCGCCTGCAGCGCGCGCGCACGTTGCGCATCGGCCCACAGCGGCACAAAGCCGCGTCGCTCGTAAAGTTGTGCCACCAGCGTGCGCGCCGCGATCGAACCCGCGCCGATCTGCGAGTCGCCGCTCGTGCGCAGGATTTCAACGCGCTCGCGCAGAGCCTCGATCAAGGGATCGGCGGCGTTCGCGACCGGCGGGCCGGCGCAGACAAGTGCAGCCGCCGCAATGAATGCGAGCCGGACTCCCATACCGATCAGCCAAACACGTGAGCGCCGCGCCGCGGAAAGACGAGGTAGCATGCGCGGCCGCCGCATCCGTTCGTCAATCGACTCGCTTCGCATGCAGGATCTCGCACGGCCACATCCAGTTACGACGCACCGTCGGCACGTGCTGCGCGCGCTCGGCCTGGGTGCGCTTGCGCTCGCATTGCCGTTCGCGCCGGAAGCATGGGCCACGGCGCCCCGTTCGATTTCCTTCTATCACACGCACACCGGCGAGCGCTTGAGCCTGGTCTATTTCGATGCCGGCAACTACCTGCCTGATGCGCTGGCATCGCTCAACCGGCTGCTGCGCGACTTTCGAACCGGCGACATGAGCGAGATCGATGCGCGCCTGTTCGACACGCTGCACGCGCTGAATCTGGCGTGCGGACCGGGTACCTACGAAGTCATCTCGGGCTTCCGGTCGGTGCGCACCAACGCGCTGCTTCGCAGTCACAGCAACGGCGTGGCGACCAACAGCCTGCATACACAGGGACGCGCAATCGACGTGCGCCTCACCGGCCGCGACACGCGCCGCCTGCGCGACGCCGCGGTTGCACTTGCGCAGGGCGGCGTCGGTTACTACGCCAGCTCCGATTTCGTGCACCTGGATACGGGGCGGGCGCGCACCTGGTAGACCGGGTAGCCGCTCGCTCGGCACCCACCGGTCGCCGCACGGCGAGCGAATCTGCCGCTAAAGGCCCATACTTGCGGGTTCGGGGCGCGGGCCCGTGCCCCCAATGGCGGCACTTGGGCGGTTCACTTGCGCTCATCTGCATTACAGGAGAATCGATGCGCAAATCACACCAATCCATTGCCAAGGTGTTTCTTCCCCCCAGCCTGATGAACTGGACCGACGAGAAGCTAGCGTCGTTGAGCGAGGAGCAACTGCTCAGCCTGTTGGGGAATCTGAAAGTCCAGCGCGAGTCCGGCCGGGTGCACGCTGAAACCGCGGACGATGTCACCCGCCGCATCACTGAACGCCTGCCCGCCAGGGCACTCGCCGTGCGCCGCAAGCGGGCGCGCAGACATGTGCTGCTCGATGCGAAAGTCGCCCTGCAACTACGCGGCCTGGCCGCGGAACTCGGCCTGCGCTACGACTTGAGCGCAGAGACGGCCCGCCAGCAGTCCGCCGGCACCAAGGGCTTCAAGCCACAGGCGCTGACGGACAAGCTCGGCGCAGCCCGCACCAGCAGTGCCACCAAGGACGGTCGCACCACGGTCGAACGATTCATCTCGTACCGTGTGCGCGATTCGATGGCGAATCTGGCGTTCGTGCTGCTGCCCGATCAGCCGAACGAGGCCGGGCGCTATGTGCTGATGGCGACCGATGACCTGCTGGAAGACGCGGCGCCGGAGAGTGAATTTGCGCCGCTCGCACAGGATTACGCCTGGTCCGAACAATCGCGCGAGCGCATGCGCGCGCTGCCGGCCGCCGATTTCGCGGAAGCCAAACGCCTGTACGAGGCGCTGATCGCGCGCGTGGCGACGAAGCTGGAGTAAGGCGGTGGAGGTGCTGTGACGCTGTCGAGTGCGGCGTTCCAGCGGATTGACGCGCGTCGCGTCATCGCGCACCTCGACATGGACGCGTTTTACGCCTCGGTCGAACTGCTGCGCTATCCGGAACTGCGCGGGCTGCCGGTCGTGATCGGCGGCGGCGCGCGGCACCAACCGGCGTGGGAAACGGACCCGGCCTCAGGGGAAAGACGGCGTCGCTTTGCGCGGCTGCGCGATTACACCGGGCGCGGCGTGATCACGACCGCCACCTATGAGGCGCGCGCCTTCGGCGTGAACTCGGCGATGGGGATGATGAAGGCGGCAAAGCTCGCGCCGGACGCCGTGCTGCTGCCGGTGGATTTCGACGAATACCGCAAGTACTCGCGCCTGTTCAAGGCGGCCGTACGTGAGATTGCACCGGTGGTCGAGGATCGCGGCATCGATGAGATCTACATCGATCTGACCGACGTGGTCGCCGCGCGCCTGGGCGATGCGCAGGACACCGATGCGGAAGCCGATGCCTGGTGGTGCGCGCGCGAAGTCGCGCGTGAACTGAAGCAGGCGGTGCGCACGACGACGGGCTTGTCGTGCTCGATCGGTCTGGCGCCGAACAAGCTGATCGCCAAGATGGCCTCGGAACTGGACAAACCCGACGGGCTCGCCGTCGTTACCGAGAACGACATCGCATCGCGCATCTGGCCGCTGCCGGCGCGCAAGATCAACGGCGTCGGCCCCAAGTCCGCCGCCAGGCTTGCGCAGCTTGGCATTGCGACGATCGGCGACCTGGCACAGGCCGACGCCGCTTGGCTGATCGAGCATTTCGGCGCGAGCTACGGCACGTGGCTGCACGATGCCGCCCACGGCCGCGACGATCGACCGGTGGTCACGGCCAGCGAGCCCGTGTCGATGAGCCGCGAGACCACCTTCGAGCGCGACCTGCATGCGGTGCGCGACCGCGCGGCCTTGTCCCAGGTCTTCACCGAACTTTGCGTCGAGGTCAGCGACGATCTGCGCCGCAAGCACTATGTCGGAAAGAACGTTGCGATCAAGCTGCGCTTCGAGGACTTTCGCACCGTGACGCGCGCCAAGACGCTCGCCACGCCCACTGATGACCCGAAGGTGATTCGTCGTGCCGCCGGCGAATGCCTGAAGCGCGTCGAGTTCGCCAAGCGCATCCGACTGTTGGGCGTGCGTGTGGGGGCACTTTCCCGCGCGGCTGACATGGATGCGAACGCCGGGCCAGCGCCGCGCGAGACGGAGCTGTTCGAGTAGCGCGCGGCGGCGCTGCAGCTACTTGTAGACGCGGCTTCGGCGACACGGGCGGCCGCGGCCGCGAGATCTTCTTCATCTTCCCGCAGCGATTCACGCACCGCGTCGGCGACGAGTTCCGAGATCGAGCGGTGCGTGCTGGCGGCCTTGAGTCGCAACGCCTGATGCGCGGCCGCATCAAGGTAGAGGGTGACGCGCGTTGTGGAGTCGACGACCGTCGAAGCGGCGCTTACGGTGCGACACTGTGGCGCTGCGACGTTTCGACGTTACGACGCTTTGTCCACGACGCCATGCAGAACCGGAGTCCGCACGCCGTAGCCCCTCATTCCGCAACTTCGATGGCGAAGCCCTTTGCCATCCACGCCTCGATGCCACCCGCCAGCGGCCGCACGCGGGTAAAGCCGGCACGCATCAGCTTCTTGGCGACCACGGCGGCACTGGCCTCGTTGGGGCAGGCGCAGTAGACGATCACCTCGTCGGCGGTGCGTTCGTGCAGGCGCTGCGCCTGCAGACTTTCATCGAACGCGTGGCTGTCGATCCACACTGCTCCCGGAATGCGGCCCTGTTTCTGGCTCGCGGGCGCGCGCACGTCGACCACCAGCGGCCGCTCGTTGTTGTTCAACATGTCGTTCAGTTCATCGACCGAAATGCGCGCCATGCGCAGCGTGCGGATCAGTCGGTAACGCTGAATCCACTTCACCGCGATATACAGCGCGAACGCCGACAGCAGGAACACCAGCCCCCAGCGGCCCGCCTGCGCGAGGATCTCGATCACTTCCTGGACCGCGTCGCGAAAGAACCAGCCGAGCGTGACCGCGACACCCGACCACAGCAGCGCGCCGATCGCATCGAACACAACGAAGCTCGCGAGCCGCGTGCGCATCACGCCGGCCATGCTGGTGGCCACCGCCGCGAAACCGGGCACGAACTTGGCCACCATCAGCGACGGCGCGCCCCAGCGTTCGTAGACGTTTTCGGTCTGGCGCACGCAGCTATCGGGCGACAGCGACAGTCGGCACATGAGCCGCAGCACGCGCCGGCCGAAGCGCGTGCCGGCGACGTACCAGGCCAGATCGGCGATCAAGCTCGCAACCACCGCCACCGCGATCACCTGCGGCGCGGTGAAGTCACCGCGCGCCGACACGGCGCCGATCACGATCAGCGTCGGGTACGCCGGCACCGGCAACCCAAGCTGCAGCGCCAGCACGTTGGCGAACACGAGCCACAGGCCGTACTGCTCGATGAGTGTCAGGAGCCATTGCATGGTGCGCAAAGCTTACGACGCCGTCTCGCGACGACGGGGAAGTGCTATTCATACCGTAACAACGTGAGGCGGCGCACGGCGGGCATGATCGACTACACGCTTGCGCGCAGTCACGGACGGCAGGGGCGGCCTCAGGGGGCCGCCCACGCCGCGCGGGCCGGGCGCGACGGCAAGCACGCGCTTCGCTGCCGCGCTTGTGCCGGCCGGTGCTCCTAGCCGAGCCCGCGGCCGTGACATAACCGCGCCGGCCGTGCGATTCCGGGTCATGCCGGGGCAATTACAGGAATCCGTTTAGTCGCGCGAAGCGGCGATCGCTCGCGCGACCGTTCCCGATGTTGACGCGCCGCGTGCGGGGCGCTCACACTCGACGCCCCCGCGTCCGCATCGGGCGACAAAGCATAGAAACTCGGAGGAGATCCATGACGTTCAAACTCGGGGCCGCGCTGCGCGCGCTGGCCGCGTTGATCATCGCGTCGTCCATGGCCGTGATCGCGGCGTGCGGCGGCGGCGATTCATCGCTCGATCAGGCGACTGCACAGGCCGCCAAGGTTTCGGCGTCGGGCGCCAACGAAGTCTGCAATGCGGCAGCGAGCACGGTGCTGTTTGCGGTGCCGACACCCCCGACCCAGCCGTCCACGGTACGCATCCACTATCACCGCGATGACGGCAATTACGCGGGCTGGACCACCTACGTCTACAACGCGCCCGGCGAAGCGCTCGGCGGCTGGCCGGGCAAGGCGCCGACAGGGAGCGATGCGTTCGGCGTCTACTGGGACATTCCGGTTTCGAGCCAGGAGTTCAACTTCATCATCGTCAAGGACGGCGGCGGCACCCGCGAGCCGTCCAACTGGAGTGGCAACACGGGCGACCAGCAGCAGTTTTGGCGCCTGGCCGACGGCAAGGAGATCTGGAAGCTCTCGGGCGACGCGACCAACTACGCGAACAACCCGCTGTTGACGCCCGACATCTCGTCCGTGCGCGTGCATTACGCACGCAACGACGGCAACTACGCCGCCTGGGGCGTGCACATCTGGCCGTCGAGTGGCATCGACGCGAGCCGCCTGAAGCCCGGCGTGGTGATCGACGTGTGGACGGCGCCGGTCAAGTTCAGCGATTTCAACAACTACGCCGTCGGTACGGGCGAGATCGTGTTCGAGATTCCGGTGCTGAATCCAACCGGCGATCCGTCGCGCAAGGCGCTCGAATTCATCATTCATGGCTTCCCGCCGAACGAGAACGACAAGGACGGCCGCAACGACAACATTCGTGTCGTCTACGCCGCGTTGAAGATCGCCGCCGGAGTGGGCGATGTCTGGCTCGTCCAGGGCGACCCGACCGTGTACACGTCGCCGCCCGACCTGCGCCGTGTCTCATCGACCGACGCGCGTGCGGTGTGGCTGACTCAGTCGCTGATCCAGTGGCCCGGCATCGACGGCAACCAGGTCTTCAAGCTGTACCACTCCGCCACCGGGCAGATCGTGGTGAAAAAGGACGCCAAGGTCACGGGCGCGGACGGCTCGATCCCGCTCTACGTCTTCAACGGCACCGTGCCCGCCGCTGCCGCGGAGCGGTTCAAGTATGTCGCACCCGGCGTGGTGGTTAAGGTGTCGCAGCCGAACCTCGGCCAGTTGAAGGACGTCCTGACCCGGCAGCTCGTGCTGGTGCAGGAGAACACGGCCGGGCTGGTGCAGAACGCGACCACGGCGCAGATCGCGGGCGCGCTCGACGATCTCTATGGGTCGGCAACGAACGAGACCGCGCTCGGCCTGCGGCTGCAGGGCGCCGCCGCGCAATTCCAGGTGTGGGCGCCGACGGCACAGAAGGTGGGCCTTTGCGTATACGCGGGCGGTCCCGGGTCGGCGGTCACCTTCACTGCAATGAACAAGGTCACCTCGAACGGCGTCTGGCATGCCACGCAGGGTGGAGCACAGCCGGGCGGCTACTATCGTTACGCGGTCGAAGTCTTCGTGCGCGGCGTGGGTCTGGTGCGCAATCTCGTGACCGATCCGTATTCGATCAGCCTCGATGCGAACTCGCAGCGCAGCTACATCGACCGGCTCGACAACCCGAACCTGAAGCCGGCGGGATGGGACCAGCATGCGCCGCCCGCGACCACGGCCGCGCAGGTCGACATGTCGATCTACGAGCTGCACGTGCGGGATTTCTCGGCCAACGACCCGACCGTTAGCGCGGCCAACCGCGGCAAGTACCTCGCATTCACGGAAACCGGATCGAACGGGATGAAGCACCTGCGCGCGCTCGCGCAGGCGGGCCTGACCGACGTGCACCTGCTGCCGGTGTTCGACATCGCGACGGTGCCGGAAATCGGTTGCGTGAACCCGGCGATCCCGGCCGCAGCGGCTGACTCGGATGCCCAGCAGGCTGCGGTCGACGCCGTGCGCGACCAGGACTGTTTCAACTGGGGCTACGACCCGTGGCACTACACCGCCCCCGAAGGCAGCTACGCGAGCGACGCCAGCGACGGCGCCAAGCGCATCCGCGAATTCCGCTCGATGGTGATGGCGCTGCACCAGGCCGGCCTGCGCGTCGGCATGGACGTGGTCTACAACCACACGACGGCGTCGGGCCAGAGCGACCGATCGGTGCTCGACCGCATCGTGCCGGGTTACTACCACCGGTTGAATGCGATCGGCGACGTGGAGAACTCGACCTGCTGCGCGAACACCGCGACCGAGAACCTGATGATGGGCAAGCTGATGATCGATTCGGTGCGGACCTGGGCGGTCGAGTACAAGATCGACTCGTTCCGCTTCGACCTGATGGGGCATCAACCGCGGTCGGTGATGGAGCAACTGAAGGCCGATGTGAACGCCGCCACAGGGCGCGACATCTACCTGATCGGCGAAGGCTGGAACTTCGGCGAAGTGGCCAACGGTGCGCGTTTCGTGCAGGCGTCGCAGTTGTCGCTCAACGGCTCCGGCATCGGCACCTTTAGCGACCGCGCGCGCGACTACGTGCGCGGCGGCGGGCCGTTCGACGGCGGCTTCGACTTGGTGAAGAACCAGGGCTACATCAACGGCCTTTGGTACGACGACAACGGCAGCGGTGCCGGCAAGACCAAGACCGACCTGATGTGGGCCGCGGACAACATCAAGGTCGGTCTGGCAGGTTCGATCCGCAGCTACCTTCTCACGACGCACTGGGACGCGACAGTGCCGCTGGAGCAGATCAACTACAACGGCCAGCCGGCTGGCTACGTCACGCAGCCGCAGGAGGTGGTGAACTACGTTGAGAACCACGACAACCAGACATTGTTCGACATCAACGTCTACAAGCTGCCGACCACCACGTCGAAGGAGGACCGGGCAAGGTCGCAGATCCTCGGTGCGGCGATCAACGCGTTCAGCCAGGGCGTGACCTATTTCCACGCCGGCGTGGACACGCTGCGCAGCAAGTCGATGGACCGCAACAGCTACAACTCGGGCGACTGGTTCAACCGCCTCGACTGGAGCTACGCGGACAACTACTTCGGCGTCGGCCTGCCGCCGCAGGGCGACAACGGCAGCAACTGGAACCTGATGCGCCCGCTGCTGACCAACCCGCTGATCAAGCCGACCTTCAACGAGATCGGCTGGACCCGCGACGCGTTCCGCGACCTGCTGAAGATCCGTTCAAGCTCGACGCTGTTCCGGCTGCGCAGCGCCGACGACATCAAGAGCCGGCTGACCTTCTACAACACCGGCTCGGCGCAGGTGCCGACGGTGCTGGCCGGCCACCTGAACGGCGCCGGCTACGCGGGCGCCGGATTCGGCGAGGTGCTGTACCTAGTGAACGTCGACAAGGTGCCGCAGCAGGTGACTCTGGGCGCACTGAAGGGCAAGGCCTGGGTGCTGCACCCGGTGCACGTGACCGGAGCTGACCGCCGGCCCGCCAACGACGCGGTCTACGAGCCGGCCACCGGCCGCTTCACGGTGCCGCCGCGCACGGCGGCGGTGTTCGTGGTGAAGTAGCAGCCTTTACCGGCGCCTCAGGATCGGCCCCGCAGCCGCAAGGTTGCGGGGCCTTTTTCATGGCATTTGTCCCTCGAGCCGCGATACGCTCACGTTTCCGGTTCAACGCCAAGAAGGTCAACATGACGATTCTTATCCTCGGCCTCATTCTCTTTCTCGGCGTGCATTCAGCGCGCATCTTTGCCGAGGGCTGGCGCGCCCAGCAGATCCTGCGCGTGGGAGAGCAGCGCTGGAAGGGCGTCTATTCGCTGGTGTCGATCGTCGCCTTCGTGGTGCTCGTGTATGGCTACGGACTGGCGCGGCAGGCGCCGATCGTGCTCTACAGCCCCCCGACCTGGGCCAAGCATCTCGTGGCATTACTGATGATCCCGTCATTCATCCTGCTGGCGGCCGCCTATGTGCCGGGCACGCGCATCAAGAAAGCGGTCGGGCACCCGATGGTGCTGGGCGTGAAGACATGGGCGTTCGCGCACCTGCTGGCAAACGGCACGCTTCACGATGTGGTCCTGTTCGGCGCGTTCCTGGCGTGGGCGGTGGCGGACTACATCTCATGCCGCCGCCGCGACCGCGCGGCGGGACGTGTCTACGTGACCGGGCCGGTGTCGCGCGACGCGATCGCGGTCGCCGTGGGCCTGATCGCATGGGTCGCGTTTGCGTTCTGGCTGCACGGATGGCTGATCGGCGTGCGTCCGCTGGGAAGATGAGTCGCAGCGCGCGTGGTCGACGGGTGATGCGGGAGACGCGATGGGCACGGCCCTGCGCACGGACAGGTTGATCGACGCACTCGCATTCGCTGCGCATAAGCATCGCGACCAGCGGCGCAAGGACGTGCACGCGAGCCCGTACATCAATCATCCGATCGCGCTGGCGCACGTGCTCGCGGTCGAGGCGGCGATCGACGACGAGAAGACACTGATCGCGGCCGTTCTGCACGACACGATCGAGGACACCGAGACGTCGTTCGAGGAACTGCGCGAGCGCTTTGGCCTGACAGTCGCGGAAGTCGTGGCTGAGGTCACCGACGACAAGTCGCTGTCCAAGCAGCGGCGCAAGGACTTGCAGATCGAGCACGCGTCACATCTGACCAAGCGCGCCAAGTGCGTGAAGCTGGCCGACAAGATCTGCAACCTGCGCGACATGGCGGCGAACCCGCCGCATGACTGGCCGCTGGCGCGGCGGCGCGAGTACTTCGACTGGGCCAGGCGAGTGATCGATGGCCTGCGCGGCACGCATCGCAAGCTGGAGAAGCTCTTCGATGCCGCTTACGCCGCGCGGCCGTAGGAACCCGCGCTAGAACGCGAACGCGTTCGTCAGATCGCCCGCCTTGTCGCGCACGCCCGGCAGCGGTTCGAGTTCGAAGCGCTTCGTGATCAACTTGATGATCGACGTCGTGTCGTAGAGCGTCTTGTCGACGTAGCCGCGCCGGGCGAACGGCGAGATGATGATCGCCGGCACGCGCGTACCCGGGCCCCAGCGGTCACCCCAGCCCGGCCCGGACGGTGGCGGCACATGGTCCCAGAAGCCGCCGTTCTCATCATAGGTGACGATGATCGCCATCCTTTTCCAGAGCGGGCTTGCGCGCAGCCGCTGCAACACTTCGTCGATATGAATGTCGCCGCGCGCAACATCGGTGTAGCCGGGATGCTGGTTGAAGCGGCCGGCCGGTTTGTAGAAGCTCACTTGCGGCAGCCGGCCGGCATCGATCGCGGCGACGAAATCGCCGTAATCCCGCAGGTGCCGCTCGCGATCCGAAGTGCCGGGCGCAAAGCGCGCGTAGTAGTTGAACGGATGATGATGCGGCAGAAAGTTGGGACTGCCGACGATGCTGGAGTAGATCACGTTGCGCTTTTCGCTCGCGGGGCGGCGACCATCGGCGAGCGCGGCGTTCCAGCCCTCCGCATACCAGGCCCAGCTCAGGCCCTTCGCGCTCAACGTGTCGCCGATGGTTCTGTTTCGATGCGGCGCCGTCGGCCCCTTGGATGGATCCGCCAGGTTCAGGTCACCGTCCTCGGCAGGAGCAACGCCACTCGGCTGGTACGCGGGCTGCGCGTTGTTGACCAGGTAACCGTCGGGCGACACTCGGCCGTTGAACACCTGCACCGGCCCCGTCATCACCGACGCCGGCGAGCCGGGCCGCTTCTTCAGCCGCCCCTGCTCGTCAAGCTGCGGGCGCGCAGCGGCGGGCGCGTCCTTGTGCTCGGGCGTGCAGGCGCAGACCAGCCATTGATGATTCAGGTACGAGCCGCCGTAAGCGCCCTGAAAGAAGTGGTCGGCCAGTGTGTATTCCCGCGCCCATTGCCACAACTTCATCGACGAGCCGTCGAAGTAGCCCATGGTCCACGCGCCGCGGTCACTCATCGCGACGAACAGGTTGTTCTTGCCGCCGTTCACCTGCTCCCGGTTGTTATAGAAGCTGTGGATCGGGCTCGGCAGCAGTTCGTCCAGGCGCCGACTCACCGGCGGCGCGTCGATGCGAAATGGGCCGTTCGCCAGCCCCTTGGGGAAGTCATCGCTCGGCTTGCCATCGACATACACCGGTGGCAACGAGGGCAGCGGCTTGCCGTCGTGATCGAGTTGCGTCTTCTGCTCCGCGGTCGCCTGCGCGATGCCTTCCGCACCCGGAAAGAGTCCGTACAGGTGATCGAAGCTGCGGTTCTCCGCGTAGATGACCACGATGTGTTCGATCTGGTGCAAGCCGCGCGCGGACGGGCGCTCGATCGTCGCATGCGAACAGGCGCAGGCGAGCAGGGCTGCGGCAATCGCACTCAGGTGCGGTCTGGTCGTCAATTTCGTGTCTGGCGCGGACTGATGCGCCGATGCTACTGCGAACGACCGGCCGTCACCTCGATTGCGGTCGATCGCATGGATTCCCGTTCGGGCTGAGGAATCGAAGCCCGTGTTCGTCCTTCGATACCCCAGGACGAACGGTGAGTGAGGTCCGCGAAGTTCTGATCGCTCGACTGCAAGTTCGTATCAGAGATCGAGCACAAGCCGCGGCGTGACGGCGCGCGACACGCAGATGCACATCAGTCCCGCACGGTCGCGCTCGGCATCGGTCAGTGCGCTGTCGCGATGCTCGGGCGTGCCGTCGAGGACCTTGGTCGCGCAGGTGGCGCAGGTGCCGTTGCGGCAGGAGAACGGCGCGGTCACGCCGGCGGCTTCGATCGCTTCCAGAATCGACTGCGTCGCGTCCACCTCGATGGTCCTGCTTGAGCGCCGCAGCTCGACCGTGACCGGGCGCTCGTCAAGGCGCCGCGCGGCGGCAAAGCGCTCGAACCGTACGCGCTCCGGCGCGATGCCCAGCTCGGATGCCGCAGAGCTAACCGTATCGATCAGGTGCGCGGGTCCGCAGACATAGATCACGGCAGCAGAAGGTGCGTGTTTCAGCACTTGCCGCACGTTCATGCGCTCTCCGCTGTCGCCGGAATACGTGCGGATGCGCCCCGCGTAATCGCGCTCAAGCTGATCGCGATACGCCATCTCGCGTGCCGAGCGCGCCGCGTAGTGAAGAGTGAACGATCGGCCGTCGGCTTTCGACGCCGCCGCCATCGACTTGATCGGCGTGATGCCGATGCCACCGGCGATCAGCAGCGCCGGACGTTGATCGGCATGCAGCTCGAAGTCATTGCCGGGCAGCCCGCAGTTGAGCCGCATGCCCAGCTTGAACGTCCGATGCACCGCGCGCGAGCTACCGGTGCCACCGTCCTTGCGCAGCACGGCGATTTCGTAATGGTCGCGCCGCAAGGGATCTGACGCAATCGAATAGCGCCGCGTGGCCACGCGACCGTCTGCGAGTCGCACCGGCACATCGAGGTGGGCCCCAGCCGCTAAGCGCGGCAGTGCACCGCCATCCGGCGCGCGCAGCTCGAAGGCGCGGATGCGCGGCGTGAGTTGGCGCACACCGGAAATTACGAGCGGCAACCCGCCGGTGCCGATTGACTCGGCTTCCGTCCCGGCCACGCCCGCACCTGCGCCGTGATGGCCGTCGATCTGTGCGCGCAGCCGGGCGATCTCGGCGTGCAACGGTGCCGAGGCGGCCGCAATCTCAGCTTCGGTGAAGCGCGGAGTGATGTGCTGCGGACAGTTCCAGTCGTGGGCCTCGACATCGATGATCACCGCGCGTTCGATGCGCGCGCGGTAGGACGGCACTTCGAGCCGGTCGATCCATCCGGCCTCGTCATCGCGGCCGTCGATCAACCGCGCACGGCCCCAGATCTTCAGCCGGCGGCGGTTCGCGTAGTCCATCAGGATCAGCGACACGCGACCGTCGGCCTCGATGTTGCCGGCACTGATGTACTGCACGTTGCCGCGAAAATCGGCGTATCCAATCGTGTGCGGATCGAGCACCTTGAGGAAGCCCGCCGGCCCGCCGCGGAACTGCACGTATGGCCAGCCGCTCTCGCCGACGCTGGCCTGATAGAAACCGTCGCGCGCCGCGATGAATTCGGCTTCGCGTGCCGTCAGCGCGTTGCGCTCGGCGCCGGGCGCGTCAAGCGGCGCGTAATTTTCGCGGCTGCCCATGCGGGTCTGGAACGCGCGCACCGTGGGTGTGAATGCGATCTCACTGAAGTTGCGGGCCATGTGCAGGTTCTCGGTTGAGCGGCGGGCGAGCGCAGCGGCAAGTTCGCGCCCGCCCGGTGCGAAGGATGATGATCCACTACGCCGCCGCTTTGAGCGGCGCTTTCAGCAACTCGACTTTCGGGAAATCGATCTCGACCCGGGTGGCCTTGCCCAGCACGTTGGTGAAGATGTTCAGGGCCACCGTGGCGATCACTTCGACGATCTCGCCATCGCTGATTCCCGCCTGGCGCGCCGCGTCGAACTCGGCCGAGGTGACCTCGCCCAGGTTGTCGTTCAGCGCCCTGGCGAAGGCCACGACTGCGGCAGCTTTCGCGTCACCGGATCTGCCCTGGCGGTTCAGTGCCATTTCGTCATTGCTGAGGCCCGCATGCCGGCCGATCGCCGTGTGCGCGGAGACGCAGTACTGGCAGCCGTTGCCTTCTGCGATCGTCAACGCGATGCGCTCCTGCGTGGCTTTGTCGAGCGAGAAACCTGCGGCAGCGCCATACAGACCGAGGAAGCCTTCGAGCGCCTTGGGCGAGTTGGCGAGCACGCGGATGAAATTGGGCGTGATGCCGAGTTGCGCCTGCACGGCGTCGAGCAGCGGCCGGGCCGGGCCGGTGGCGGTGTTCGGATCGATGACTTGGACGCGGGCCATGGACGTTCCTTTCAGTCGAGTTGGGGTTGGGTTCGGTCTGGTCCGTCGCACAGGCGACGACGAAGCGAATCCTGATTGCTTTGCCGCGTCGAATAAATGGCGCAAAGCGAATAAGATTGCTTCGTTTAATGAACTAATATCGGCGCATGGACAAGCTGCGCGCGATGGAAACCTTCGTTCGCATCGTCGATCGCGGCAGCCTGACCGCGGCGGCGGCGACGCTGAATACGTCACCGCCGTCGGTGGTGCGCACGCTGGCCACGCTCGAGCAGGCACTCGGCGTACGGCTGCTCAACCGCACCACGCGCCGCATCGCGCTGACCGACGAGGGGCGCGAGTACTACCAGCGCTGCAAGCGCGTGCTGGAAGACGTGGACGACGCCGAGGCGGTGCTGAGCGCGCGCCGCGCCGCGCCGCGCGGGCGTCTCATCGTCACAGCATCGGTGCTGTTCGGCCGCATGTACGTGGCCCCGGCCGTGATCGACTTCCTGGTCAGGCATCCGGCGCTGCAGATGGAACTGCGGCTGCTGGATCGGGTGGTCGATCTGGTGGAAGAGGGCATCGACGCCGGCGTGCGCATCGGCCGCCTGCCGGATTCGTCGCTGGTTGCGATTCCGGTCGGACAGACGCGCCGCGTCGTGTGCGCAAGCCCCGCGTATCTCAAACGCGCCGGAACACCGAAATCACCGGCCGATCTCGCCGCGCACCGCAGCGTCAACTTCCTCGGCGTCGCGCCGGGCAATGAATGGGTCTTCGCAGACAAAGGCGGCACGGCGCGCGTACCGATTGCGCCCGTCTTTGCATCGAACCAGATTGACGCCGTTCTCGACGCCTGCCTGCGCGGCGTGGGACTCGGCCAGTTTCTGTGCTATCAGGTGCAGCCGCTGCTGGACCGCGGCAAGATGAGGCGTGTGATGAGCGCGCACGAGCCGCCGCCCGTTCCGATCCAGATTGTCTATCCGAGCACGCGATTGCTGTCGTCGAACGTGCGCGCGTTTGTCGACTGGATCGTGCCGAGGCTGCGTGCCCTGAAGCTGGGCCTTGAGCTGAAACCTTCCAGGAAGCCTGACGGCACTTTGTAGAAAACGAGGGATACACCACAGTCAACTTGTGCAAGGAGTGTCCGATGCCTGTCCGCGAGGCGAGACATACCGACGCATGCCAAGGGAAGTGTGTCCGCGCATAGCGGATTCGTTCGCGCATCTGGCGCGCAGGGCCGCCCGGAACAAGACGCTTCGCATCGACGCGCGGCTCGCCGATTGCGCCCGCCCTGCCAACGCCGTTTGTTCCAGCGCGGCCCGCGCGCGTCCGGCAGGCGCTGGATCCTGGCCAGGGGCCGTGAATGCATCAGACATGCCGGCGGCGCGCTACGCTCTTCTATACTCGCCCTCCGCTCAGCCCGCCGTCCCGGCGGACGGGCGTTCAGGACGCACGTCAATTGCAGATTGCAAGCCGCCAATATGCCGACGCGTTGGTCGCCGCGCCGGCCGGCCGCGTCGACCATCTCAGTGCACCCGGCTTCGAGAGCGAGCTGACACGTCTGGTGGCGCAGGCGCGTGACGGAGGCAGCGCACTGGTCCTGGATTTCTCGGATGTCGAGTACATCAGCAGCGGTGGCTTGCGCGTCCTGATGATTGCCGCCACGCAGATGCGGGCGCGGCAGGGAAAGCTGGTGGTCGCCGCGTTGCAGACTGTGGCCGCCGAGATTTTCGCTGTGAGCCGGTTTGACCGCGTCCTGACGGTGGCGACAACGCTTGAGGACGCGCTCGAGCACTGCTCCACGGCGGCGCTCGCCGCTTACAGGCAGTCAAGCGCGACGCCATGAAAAAGGTGCGCTTCTGGGGCACGCGTGGTTCGCTGCCGGTGGCGCTGACCGCCACTGGCGTGCGGCAGAAGTTGCTCGAGGTGCTGCGTGCCGCACGCGGCCGCACGCTTGCCACCGACACCGATCTGGAGCGGTTCCTCGACGGCCTGCCATTTCCGATCGCCGGCACCTATGGCGGACACAGTTCCTGCGTCCAGATCGACACCGGCGGCCCGGATTATTTCGTCTGCGACATGGGCAGCGGCCTGCGCCCCTTTGGGATTGCTGCGATGGCGCGTCGCGCCGGCACGGCGGGGCAGACCTTCCACATCTTTCAGTCCCATCTGCACTGGGATCACATCATGGGCCTGCCGTTCTTCGTGCCGGCCTTCATCCCCGGCAACCGCGTCGTGATCTACGGCGGACATGCCGAGCTTGAATCGGCGCTGCGCCGCCAGCAGGAGCGGCCATCGTTCCCGGTGGACTTCTCGATCTTCGGTGCCAAATTGGAGTTCGTCCACCTCGAACCCGGGCAAGACTACGACATTGCCGGCGTCCGCGTTAACACGCTGCTGCAGCGCCATGCTGGCGATTCGTACGGCTACCGCTTCGAGTCGAAGGGAAAGGCAGTGGTCTATACGACGGACTCGGAACACCCGTTGACCGATCACGAGCACCTCGAACAATTCGTCCAGTTCTTCCGCGACGCCGACCTGGTCATCTTCGATGCCATGTACTCACTGGCCGACGCGATCACGGTCAAGGCCGACTGGGGTCATTCCAGCAACGTCGTTGGCGTCGAGTTGTGCCAGAGAGCGGGCGCGCGGCATCTGTGCATGTTCCACCACGAGCCGGTGTTCGACGACGCAGCAATAGAGGCCGTGCTCGCTGAAACGCGGCGCCTCGAAGAAGTCACCCGCGGCGCCTCGCGGCTGCAGGTCAGCGCCGCCTACGACGGGCTGGAAATCGAGCTGTGAACGCGCGCCTGGCGCGCGAGCCGGCAGGCACTGCGGTCGGCCGGATAAGGCTCTTCGGCGCTGCGCTGATCGCATTGCTGGTCGGTGCCGTCTGGATGCAAACAACGTGGACCGGGCGCCTGCAGGCTGCCTGGTTTGACGCCCTGCAGGTGCTGGGCCCGCGCCAGGTCGGCGCGTGGCCTGTCACGGTCGTCGAGATTGACCAGAAGAGCCTGAGCACACTCGGCCAGTGGCCGTGGCCGCGCACGCAACTGGCGCGCCTGCTAAAGGCAATTGATCGCTCCGGGCCAGCAGTCATCGGCATCAACATCCTGATGCCGGAAGCGGATGCACTTTCGCCCGAGCACGCGCTGGCGCAAACCCCGATCGAGGATCCCGCGGCAGCCGCTGCGCTTAAGGCGCTACCGTCCAACGATGCCGTGCTGTCGCGGGCGCTGCAGGAAACTCGTGCGGTGCTCGCCGTCGCCGGCACGCCCGAGCCGACCGGGATGTCCTTGCGCGCGGCGCCCGTCACAGTCCACGCAACTTCAGCAATATCGGAAACATTGTCCGCCGTCACCCAGTACGCGGGCGCGCTGACAAGCATCGACGAGTTGAATCGGCACGCCGCAGGCTGGGGGCTCACCTCGGTCGACCCGACGCGCGGCGTCGTTCGGCGCATCCCGATGGTGGCGAGCATCGACGGCACGCTGGTGCCGACGCTGGCCGTCGAGATGCTGCGCGTTGCCGCCGGTGTGCCCTCGGTGCGGCTGGCGGCCTCGGGTGCCGCGGTCACGGGCATCTCGATCGGCGACCTCGGGGTCCCGACCGAGGCCGATGGCAGCTTGCGCTTGTACTTCTCCGGCCACGCACAGGAGCGGTTTGTCTCGGCTCTCGACGTGCTCGAAGGGCGGGCCGATCGCGCGCTGTTCGAGAGGCAACTGGTCCTGATCGGCCTGACCGGAATTGGGCTGCACGAATATCTCGACACTCCGCTCGGCCAGCGTATGTCGGGCAGCGAGATTCAGGCACAGCTTTTGGAAAACCTGATCGACGGCACGTGGCTGCGGCGCCCTGCCTGGGCCCCGCGTGTGGAGGCGCTGACGCTGCTGGTGCTGGGTGCGGTGCTGGTGTGGGTCACGCCACGCGGACGACCATTCGGCGCGGCGCTGTCGATGCTTGCCTTTGTCGTGCTGTCAATGGCGATTGCTTTCCTTGCCTTCCGTTTGCAGCGCTTGTTGCTCGATGCCGCGACACCGGGCCTGAGCCTGATGCTTCTTTTCGGCGTACTGCTGACGCTGACGTTGGCGGAAGCCACCCGACAGCGCAGAGCGCTTGAGCGCGTCGTGCAGTCCCAGCGCGAGCAGGCCGCGCGCATCGCCGGCGAGCTCGAGGCGGCGCAGCGGATCCAGAACTCGACGCTGCCGCGCGCTGACCTGCTCCAGGGCGACCGCCGCATCGACTTGCACGCGCTGCTGACCCCGGCGCGCGAGGTCGGCGGCGACCTGTATGACTACTTCATGCTCGATGCGCGCCGGCTCTTTGTGCTGGTCGGCGACGTTGCCGGCAAGGGACTCTCGGCGTCGATCTTCATGGCAGTCAGCAAGGCGCTCTACAAGAGCGTCACCGTCCGGACGCCGTTGGCCGAAGCGGGTGACCTCGGCCTGGGGCAGATCATGAGCCTGGCCAACGCCGAGGTCTCGCGCGACAACGGGCAGATGCTGTTCGTCACCGCGTTCGCGGGCGTTCTCGACCTCGAAACCGGCGAATTCAGCTACTGCAACGCCGGACACGACAACCCGTACCGGCTGCATCCGGAGCGACCGGGTCTGGCGCGCATCGACGACGGCGATGGTCCGCCGTTATGTGCGGTGCCCGACTTCCCCTACCAGGGCGCACGCTGCCGGCTGATGCCGGGCGAGATCCTGTGCCTGATGACGGACGGCGTCACCGAGGCGCTGAGCCCCGCGGGCGAGTTGTACGGCCACAGCCGGGTTCAGAGAGTCCTGCTCGGGCTGGATATTCGGACTGCGCGCGCGCGTGACGTGGTTCAGGCGCTGCATGCCGACGTAATGGCGTTCTCCAGTGGCGCGGAAGCCGCCGACGACCTGACGATCCTGGTGCTGCGTTGGCAAGGCCCGCGATCGGCCGGCGATACATTCACCGCGGGCGCGTAGGCCAGCGCGGACGCGCATTCAGCGCACCAGGATCTCGACGCGCCGATTACGCGGCTCGGCCACACCGTCGGCCGTGGGGACGGCGAGTTCGCGCTTGCCGCGGCCGGTGGCGACGATGCGTTCTGCGGACATGCCACGAGCTACCAGCGCGCTACGCACGACCTCTGCGCGCTGGCGCGACAGCGGGTCGTTGACGGCGTCGCTGCCGACCGTGTCGGTATGCCCGATGACCTGCACGTCCGGCACCGGACGGCGGGCGATCTCACCAAAGACGTCGTCGATGATCCGCTTAGACTCGGCGGTGAACTCGTCTTTGCCCTCGACGAAATAGAGCGTGAACTGCGCCGGCGGCAGCGGCCGCGCCGCCAGCGCAGCGCCGAACTGCGCCTGCACCTCCTGCGCGCTCGACGCGTATGCCTTGGGACCGTCGCCCGACAAGCGCGCTCCGGCATACGGCTGGTCGAGCACCAACTGCTGCGTGCCCTGCGTAACGGTCACCTGCGCAGGCTTGCCGGCAGGGTCGGGCAGCAGCACAACGGAGCCCTGCGGCGGTGTCGCGCAGGCGCCAAGCAGCGCCACGAGAAAGACGACCGCGAGCCGGACGGTCACGGAACCGAGACGACGAAGTCGGTACCGCGCACGGCCAGCACCGCCGACGGAGTGCGAACCGTCATCGCCTGCGGTGATTGCTTCGCGATGCGACCCGACACGACTGCCAGCGTTCCGCGCTGCAGTCCCGACTCGAAGCGGCCCTGATGCGTGGTCGGATCGAATTCGAAGCGGTCCAGCGTGAGCACGCTGTTCGGCCCGGCGGAAAGCAGCGAGTTGTCGCGCATCGTGATGCCCACCGTCCCATCGGCACCCGTCTTAAGAGTGTCGGCCGCGGTCAGCGCCATGCCGACCTGCGCGGG
>Ga0209683_10000101_pt1 | contig 30683 bp, 45 predicted proteins | sample DOMMetBare2Fresh_FD_187474 | JGI IMG/M metagenome (GOLD analysis project Ga0209683, IMG submission 187474) | Wetland sediment microbial communities from St. Louis River estuary, USA, under dissolved organic matter induced mercury methylation -... | ecosystem: Environmental > Aquatic >... | reverse complement strand
TTATCTAAACTACTCAAGTGATAGAATGAATATAAATCGTTGGTGTTATCTACAAGTACTTCTTCAAAATGCTATAGAAAATGAATATAATAAATTAGAGAAAGAGAGTGAGTAAGATATGTATAACATTTATAATATACTACACGACATTTTTATTATAATACTTGTTGGTTTAATTATATTACTTATAATTGGAACTTTCATATATGAATACAAATGGTCATTCAAAGCAGATAAAACAATAACAGGATACGAAACAAGAACTTGCACAATTTACAGCGATGGAACTGAAGATTGCGAGATAGAAAGAGGTTAGAAATATGGGTTGCTGGACAAATGTTCATTTGAACGATAATTGTAAGATGGGAGAGTATTTAATTGGTAGCGGGGAACTAGATAGATTAAGTGAAAAGTGGGTTGATAGTTATGAAATGTTTGATGAGTGCTTACAACCAGTAGCTGAAAAATACAATTTACTTCAAGATAGTTTTACAGGATACGACTTCTTATTTCCTAAGGATATTTTGATAAAAGAAAGAGAAAATATAAAATTCACATGGGAAACTAAACCTGATTGGATTGATGGAGTAATAGAATATATGAATAAATACAATCTATATGATATTTGGTTGGGAATAGATTTTTAAAAATATTTAGAAAGAGGTTAATACATGCACTTGAAAATAGGGGAATACATAGAAAAATATAAAACTAAAAAAGAAGCAAAAAGAGAATACAAAAATTACAAGTTAATGGGATATGAGGTGGAATATGTTAGTTCTAAAATGGCACACAAACAATCGTTATTATCAAAACAGAATAGATAATGAGTTAATACATACTACACAATTAAAGTCGGAGGCAAAGCACTTTAAGAATGCAAGAGTGTTAAAAGGTCGTTTAAGAGATAAAACAAAGTGGGTGAGGGAATATGTATAAGATTTATAATAAAGTTCCTAGGAATGCCACTTATGGAAGTCTAGCAATAAAGTTAGGTATGCCAAGAGAAACAATATCACGAATATTGAATGGAAGTCAGTATTGTAGTAAACCTTATGCTCTTGCTATATGTAGTGTTCTTGGAATAGAGTTTGAGGATTATTTTAAAAAAATTAAATAATTCTCTTTTTATATATTGACAATGGTGGGAAAAGGTGATATTATTGAATAGTAAGGAGGTTAAGATAATGGATTATAAAGAGTTAAGAAGAATATTAGATGTGCCAAGTAGATATAGTTTTGAGAATTACATATCTATAACAAGACAAGTTGATGGAAAGCAAAGGGTTATACTCCCACCAGAAGCAAAAAAATTTTATAATGGTAATTGTAAAGTTATTATGAACTTATACGATGGAACTATCACAATAACACCATTGAAAAGAGGTGTATAATTATGAGTAAAAGTCCAGCGGTATTATTTTATACAAGTGATTTCTTAACTGGAACTATGTTAATGAATAATGAACAAATTGGTAAGTATATTAAAACTTTATGTTATCAACATCAACAAGGACATTTAACAAAAGAAGATATTGAAACACTTATAGGAGATGACCAAAAAGTATTATGTAAATTTGTAAAAGATAGCAATGGTTTATATTACAACGAAAGAATGGAAGAAGAAATAAATAATAGAAATAAATTCGTTGAAAGTAGATATCAAAATGGTTATAAAGGTGGAAGACCAATCAAGGTTAATAAATCAAAACAAGATGAGGATTGGGAAGAAATGTTACAATTTTTTAATTATAAATGTATTTGTTGTCATTCCATAATAGCGAATGGTAAACCAACAAAAGACCACATTACACCAAGAATAAGTGGCGGAACTGATAATATTGATAATTTACAACCTCTATGTAGAGAGTGTAATTCTTCAAAATGTGCAGACCACGAAACAGATTATAGAAAATTATACATTAAAAGTATTCCAGATGAATTAAAACAAAAATGGTTTAAATCCAAAACCGATAGGTTATATAATCCAAAACCTAATGAAAACCATATAGGAAATGAAAATATAATATATAGTAATATAGTATATTATAATAATAAAGAAGTAGATAACATATTTAAAGAATTTTTAGAAATTAGAAAAAAACTAAAAGCAGTTAATAGTGAAAGAGCAATCAATACTCTTAAAAACAAATTAGATAAATATGATGATAATATAAAAATAAAAATGATAGAACAATCTATCGTTAGTAGTTGGAAAGATATTTATGAAGTTAAACCAGAAGTTCAAAAAGAGAAGAAGGTATTTTTATGATATTTGATAATAGGGAACATTCTGAAAGAACAATATTATACCTGATACTAAATGATAATCATTTATTAAATGCACTTCAAGTAAAACCATTTTATTTTAAAAACAAAGAATTAGGAAAAATATTAGAACTAGCAATTAAGTCTTACGAGCAGTTTAAAATAGTAGATATTGTTAGAATGAATGAAATGGAACATTTTAATATTGATTTATATTCAGAAATATTGTTAAGCGATTTATATTCAACTAGAAATAGTAAGATAGAAATGTTAGGAAGTGCAGAAGAAGTTTTATTAAACTATTACAAGCAAGATGTTATACTAGACTTAAATGCAAAACTACAAACAAAGACAATAGAGTTTGACAAGTTTTTAGATAATGTAAAAAAGATAGATGAAATAAAGTTCGTTAAAAAGTTAGAAGTATTAACAATGGAAGAAATACTAGAAAATATAAACGAACATAAAGCAAAAATAAAACTTAAAGGATTTGATAAGTTAAATCAAACACTTCAATTAGTAAGAGGAGATTTTCTTGTAGTAGGTGCAACAACAGGAGTTGGTAAGAGTGGATTTTTACTAAACTTAATGAATAGTCTTATGGATGACTACCAGTGTATATACTTCAATATGGAAATGTCTAAAAGTACAATTTACAAAAGAATGGTAGCAATTAGAAGTGGAATACCATTAGAGTTTATAAACAATCATAACGAACATCAAGGTAGGTTGATAAACGAAAGTATAGAACAAATACATAACAATAAAGTAATTGTAGAACATAAAGCAAATAATATCTATGCCATAAAATCTATTGTTGCTAAATTAAAGAATAAAAACAAGCATACAATTTTGTTTATAGACCATTTAGGATTAACAAGAACAGAAGATAAAAAGAGTTTATACGAGCAAGTTACAGAAGTTGCTAAACAATTAAGACAAATATGTTTGGAATATGATTGTACTATAATCGCAGCAAGTCAACTTAATAGAGGTGCATATGTAAGTGAAGAAATTACTTTGAATATGCTAAAAGATAGTGGAGAACTAGAAAACTCTGCAAGTAAGATTATTATGTTGTATCGCGATAAAAACGAAAGCAAAGAAGTTATAGACCCTACTATGTATGTAGACATTGCTAAAAATAGAGATGGGTATGTAGGAATAATTAAAATGAAATATGATAAATCAAAACAAATATTTAAGGAGTTGTTATAATGTTTGAAGTAATAATGATAAATAATAAAGGTACAGAATATAGCGAATGGTTTTATTCTAAATTTGACAAAGATGACTATGTGAAGAAACATAAATATAGTGTTAATGTTAAAATTAGAATGATTTTAGAATATTAGAAGGGAATGATGAATAAATGGAAGAGTTCATAAGAGAAGAATTTTTAAAAGATTTTATGTCAGAAACAAGTGCTAGTGATATGGTGAGACACTTAATAAAGTTAGATGATAATCATAGACAATAAATTATAGATAAAAATGTGGCAATAGATAGTTTATTAAAACAATTAAATAAATACAAAGATGAAAAACAAGAGTTGATTACTTGGTTGGAAAACCAAATAAGAATATATGACCTCGATAAAGAATGTAAAGAATGTAGTGGCGGTGCTATTATATTTTCAGAAGGAATGAGTAGAGGGTTTGGAACAGTCCTATATAAAATAAAAGGAGAGTGATAGTATGGATTATAAAAAATCATTAGAAATTTATTATAGTAGAAGCAACACAGGTTTTGAATTTGCTGACAGTGAAGATTTTATGAATATAGCAACATATTTTGCATTAAGCAAAGAATATATACAAAAAATGGAACAACAAAACAAACAACTACAAGAAAAGATTGATAAGATAGAAATAGCAGTTAAAAAAGGAATTAAGAATTGTAGAAACACAACATCTTATCAAGATGGAAAATTAAGTGCTTATATAAACATTGAAGAAATACTAAAAGAAGGGAATGATGAATAAATGGCATCAAGATTGTTAAATAAAAATGAGTTAATAGAGCAATGCAAAATATTACAAAAAGAAATCCAACAATACAAAGACAAGGAACAAGAGTTTAGAAGTTATTTGGAGTTAGGTGCAAATGCAAGACTAACTTGTAATGATAGTGAAGAAGTTAACATTTCAGATGAAACGAGAAAGTTTACATTCCAAGAAATATTAGAAGAGTTTAATAAATTAAAAGGAGCGAAATAAAATGTTAAAATTATTAGAATTATTTGGTGGAATTGGTGCTCCAAGAAAAGCATTAGAACGATTAGGAATTGACTTTAAGACGGTTGACTATGTAGAAATAAATGAACATCAATGCAAATTATATAACGAACTATATAACGAAAATTATGAACCACAAGATATAACAACTTGGGATAAAGATATAGAAGTAGATATGATATTTCACGGTAGCCCTTGTCAAGACTTTAGTATGGCAGGTAAAAGGCTTGGTGGTGATAAAGGTAGCGGAACACGAAGTAGTTTACTTTATGAAACAATTAGAATAGTACAAAAATTAAAACCAAAATATATAATATGGGAAAATGTGAAAGGTGTTATTGACGATAAAAACGTCCATAACTTTAATAACTATATAGATGAATTAGATAAATTAGGATATGTTTCGAATTATAAACTAACAAATGCTAAATATTATGGGATACCACAAGCAAGGGAAAGAGTTATATGTGTTTCCATACTAAATGGATATAAGTTTGTTTTCCAGGAAGAAAGCAATATTAGTAATAATTTAGAGGATTATGTAGATTTTAGGGATAAAGATGATTTAACATTTAATTTTTTTAATAGATACAAAGAAAAAATAAATAAAGAAGCTACTATTGAAGAATTTGAGTACTACATAAATAATCTACCAATTTTAAAAGGAATAGGAACAAAGAAAATGGGATTATATGATTTTGGAGAAATGGACACGATAACAATGCCAAATGGTATTACAGGAACAATTACTTGTAGAAATTCACAAAACTATAATAAAAAATATTTGGTAGACAACAAATTATATAAACCGAGTCCTAAAATGTGTTGGAAACTTATGGGTTTTAGAGATGAAGATTTTAATAAAGTAAAAGATAATCAAGATAAATACTTATACAACGCTGCTGGGAATAGTATAGTAGTTAATGTGTTAGAAGTAATATTTAAAAAATTATTTAAAGGAGATGAATAAATGAAAAAAGTAGAAGAAATGACATATCAAGAACTAATCAAAGCTTTAATTGAAGTTAGAGAAGAAATACTACACGACAAACTAGAAGATGAATTATTTGAAAGACTTGATTTGCTAAAAGAAGCACCAAAGGTATTAAAGTATGAATTGCGAACTATGTAAAGAACACAAAGCAGTATATAAATATAAACTTATAGATGGTAAAGAAGTAGATATATGCAGCCGTTGTGGAGAGATATTATGGCAAACATATTTAGAATACTACGATAGACTATCTCAAATATGTGTGATGATAGACTACACAGAACATAGAAAAGTGTTGACAAATAAGGAAAATTTTGATAAAATAGATATAGAAAGTAGGAGATTAGATGGAAAAAGAAAATAAGGAGGAAGTTAAAATGTCTTTGTTCGAAAAATTATTAGAAATACGAAAAAAAGTAGAAATACTAAAAAAAGAGAATTCAGGAGATGGAATTAAATACAAATATGTAAACGAAGAACAAATCCTTTTACAAATTAAAGAAACTATGAATAGTCTTAAATTGTTGTTGTTGCCAAATATTATTCAAGGTAGCATTCAAACAAAAGATTTTCAATATGAATTAAATAGCGGTAAAAGTAAAAAAGAAGTTATCACAAGTGCAGATATGTCTTATACTTGGATTGATATTGAAACAGGAGAAAAGTTAGAAACTAACTGGGCGATGTTTGGGCAAAATGCATCTGCAAGTCAATCTTTCGGTAGTGGTTTAACATATGCAAATAAATATTACTTATTAAAATTCTTTAATATTGCTACAACTGATGATGACCCTGACAAACTAGTTCAAGAACAAGAAGAAAAAGAAAGAAGAAAAACAATAAGTCAAGAACAAACAAAATCTAAAAAAAGTTTTACTAAATTACTAAAAATATATCAAACAAATGATAAAGTATATTCTACTTTAGGAACTACAAAAGAAAAGTTTATGGAAAAATATAACGACGAAGAAGGTATAAAAGAATTAAATGAGCAAATGGAGTTGTTGTTAAATGATAACAATTAAAGAACAACAAGAAAGAAAAAATACAATAGGAGCAAGTGAAGTCCATAAATTATATAATTTTGATAACCAAAGTTGTCAAGATATGTGGGAAGAAAAAGTAGGATTAAAACAACGAGAAGAAATTGATAATGATAGCATAGATGCTGGAAACATACTAGAAGAAGATTGTTTAGACTTTTACGCAAGAAATAACAATGTTGAAATTGTTAAAAACGAAAGAATAGAACACGAAACGATAGATAACTTCATAGTTAGTTTGGATGCTAGAAAAGGAAGCACACCAATAGAAAATAAATGCATTGGAGAAGAAGTATTTAAAAAATGGTTTTCTAAAAAAGTTTCTAATGCTAGTGATAAATTTGGAAACCTTTATAACATACCAATAAATTACTATCTTCAATTGCAAAGCCAAATGTGTTGTTTAGATAGTGAAAGAGGAATATTACTAGCAAACACTTTAACGCAAGAAGAAGTTCTAGACCCATTAAATGTTGAAATAACTGACATACACCAAAAAGAGTTGTTTGTTAATAAAAGTGAGATTGTTTGGAATGAAATAGAAAAAAGAGTAAGTTATATGTTAGAGTGTATAAAATACAAAAAAAGACCTAATGAAAACGAATATTTACAAAAATGCTTATACAATCAATCATAACACGCGATTTAAGGCACAATACAGACTTGTGTAGCAACAAACTAACTTTACTTGATAAAATATATAGGTTTGGTCGAAAGTGTCTTAGAATTGATTTAAATAGTGCTTAAAGGAGTTATATAAATATGGATGAATTTGATAGATTTTTAGAAGAAAAATGTGTTAGATTAGACAATTATAAAGAATTTGAAAAGCTGTTTATAAAAGAAATTACAAGACAAGCAGTTTTGAATTTGTGGATAAAACCAAAAAGCAAAGGAAGGAATAAAAAATGGAAAATTATAAAGAAAAACAAAAAGAATTTAAAGAATTAGTAAAAAATAGAGCAAAGAAGATTTATGATAGCGGAAAGATAACAGATAAAAAAGGTAATGTTATTCAAAAAGGAACACCTTATAGAAAAGAAGTGAAATAAATGGGATTATTTGGAGTTATTATACTTATAATTATTTTAATATCAATGGCATCAACTATGCTTAGTACAGATAAAGAATGTTATGAATTAAAAACAAAATTTGATAAATTAGAAAATGAATTAAGAAATATATCATATGATTTATTTGAAAGAGATGTTAAAGAAGGTATATTTATATGAAAAATCAAAAAGTAAAAAGAAGGGTGATAAGTAAATGATAACCACACAAGAAAAGATAGATGAGTATAATAAAAAATATTTTAATTCTCCTGAAGCAAGATTACTTTCAATAACACAAGAAGTAAAAAATGATATAATAGACGAATTAAAAGAAAAAGAAACGATTGACAAAGAAATAATTTTTGAATTAGATGATGTTTTTCATTCGTTTAGACTAACGATAACTAAAATTTTAGAAGGAGAAAAACAAAATGAAATTATGGATTAAAAAAAACACATTCAACGATAGAGTACAATATTCAACAAGAATACAAGATAAAGACAAAGTAAATGATATGTATTTAGACTTACAATTTAAGCAAGGGAATGAACCTGCTGAAAATTGCCAAATACAAGTGAAAGATAGTTTCTTCTCTTGTTATAAAGCAAAAGATAGTGTTAAACCTAAACTAATTATTATAGACTACGAAGTATTACAAACAAGTAATTTTACAGAACAAAAAGATGTAAGTCCTAAAGATTTTGAAAAGGATGTATATGCTGATTTTGGGAGTAGTATTGTATTAGATAGTTCAGATTTACCTTTCTAAAAGGAGATATTATGCAAGGAAAAGTAGAAGATTTAGTAAAATATTTATTCACTCTTGATAGAGATAAAGAATATGAGATAAAAGAAGTATCACACAAAAGAAGTTTAGACAGTAACGCATATGCTTGGAAACTTATAAACGAGATAGGAAATGTAGTCAACAAATCTAAAGAAGAAGTATATATTAACATGTTAAAACATTATGGGCAAGTTCAAATGGTTAGCGTACTATCTTCAGTAGATATGAATGGCTACTTCAAATATTTCGAAGAAGTAGGAACAAGTGTATTGAACAGGAAAGAGTTTAAACACTACAAAATATTTAAAGGTAGTAGCGAATTTAACCAAAAAGAAATGTCGATTTTGATTGATGGTATAGTACAAGAAGCAACTCAGTTGGGAATTAAGACACTAGATGATATTAAAATAGAAGAAATGATAAGGAGTTGGAATAAATGAAAAATAGAACACAGCAACTTCAAGTATCTAAAGAAACATATAAAAAAGTAATGGAGCGAGATGAAGGATGTATATTTTGCAGACAAGGTTATAATATGCATCCTAAATTCCCTACTACAATGGATTGTGTAATAATGGATGCTATGCACTTTATAAATAAATCAAAAGGTGGATTAGGAATAAAACAAAACCTAGCAATAGGTTGTCGCTTCCATCACGGACATCTAGACAATGGAAACAAAGGACAAAGACAAGAAATGTTAGAAATATTTGAAGAATATTTGAAATCAAAGTATGAAGATTGGAATAAAGAAAATTTAGTGTACAGGAAGTGATAAAAATGACTAATAGAGATTTACGAATGATATTAAGAGATAGAACTTGTCTAGTTACTGACCCTTGGAATTGGAAAATATATATTCGTAAGGGAATAAATAACGAGCAACAAATAAAAGTAGCAAATAGAGTTAAGTGCTTTTATAAAGAACAAGATGAAGATTTTATAATAATAGAACATATACCAGAAGTAAGAGGTCGTAAAAAGTCTTTTAAAGAAGGTAGTGAAGAAGAATTCAACGGAAAGAAAATAAAATCTATTCTAGTTGAAGGTATAAGAAGTTGTAAAGACAAAGAAGAATTTATGAAAAAATCTAGGGAAGCAAAAACAATGTTATACCAAAGTGAAGCATTTACTGAAAGACAAAAAGATACAATATGGAGCAGTGTATGGAATACTATACTGAATAGAAGATAATGAATAGCGGAAAAAGATTTGAAAATAATTTTAAAAATAGTATTCCAGACAATGTATATTGTTATAGATTTAAAGATGGAACAAGTGCTTGGGATGGTGGAAATGCTAGATTTCAAGCAAAAAATATTTGTGATTATTTAGTATATTATGAAGGACACTTATACTTTTTTGAATTAAAATCTCATAAAGGTAAAAGTATTCCATTAAGTTGTATTACACAAGATGATGATTTAGAACAAGCATCTTCATATAATATAAAATGTGGTTTAATGATAGAATTAGCCGATATAAACAGAGTTTTTTATGTAGACATATTAGACTATAAAAATTATAAAAATTCAACAGAGAGTAAATCAGTACCTTTAAAATGGTTAGAAGATAATGCTATTGAAGTAGGAGTTAAAAAGAAAAAAGTAAATATAGAACTTGATGTACTAGATTTACTTAATAGAATATTGGAGGGTCTATAATGTTAGAAGAAAAACATAGAGAAATAATTGAATATCTACACGAGTTATGTATAGAAAAAAATAAATCTTATGGTAATTCAGTAAGCAAAACTTACGATGAATATGGTATGGTATCATTTTTAGTAAGAATAGCAGATAAATTAAGTCGTGCAAATTCACTATCACTTAATAATCAAAAAGAAAATGATGAAAAGTTAGAAGATACATTACTAGATATGGCAAATTATTGTATTCTGGCAGTTATAGAACTTAAAAAGGAGAGATAGTATGTTTTATATAGATATAGATGATAAAGTGTTTTATAACACTAAAAGAGAAGCAAAGAGAGAATTACACAATTTTAAATTACAAGGTTATATATGCACAATAAAAAAGAGAGTTTAATTACTCTCTTTTATTTTTTGAAGTTGAATAGTTGTGCAAATTTATATTCACTTTTATCTATGCTTCTTTGCAATTTTTCTTTTTCTTCTTTGTCTTTAATGAAACTTACTTTTGCTTTATTTTGTGAATATCTATAAATTTTTTCTATTGCTTTTTCTTTTGACATTTCATCTTCATCAGTTGTTGTATCTGGTAAAGATTTATAATAACTAGATTTAAATAATGCTTCTAGCGCATCATAATTAGATTGTCCATCAATTTTAGCGAATTTTTCATATTGTTTTGGTGTTAAGTTTATTTCTTCTTTATCATTTGAAAAAAATGTACTACTTACACTTGGTAATATTTTTGTGTTTTTTGTTATTTCAAATAATTTGGCAAGTTCTCTATCTACTTTTGTTTCATTTATATCTTTTATGTATGATGGAGATATAAAATTTTGTAAAGCAGCAGTTAGTGTATCACTTTTTTGTTCTCTACCATAAGCATCAATATATGCAGGAAGTGTTTTACTTGCAAAAGGAACTTTTGCTATTTGTTTATTTAAAAACATTTGTACATTTTTAGGTGTATCTTTGTTTTCATCTGCCATAGTTGACCTTCTTGTAGTATCAATAGTTCTTGCAAATTGACCCATTAAAGTTGGAACATATTGTCCAGCATAGTTAAATGAAGTATTTGCTATTAAGCCTTCTATTTTGTTGTCTTCATAAGAACTTAGTGTTGTGTTTATTCCTTGTAATAAAGACATTTCTGTTAAAGGGTCAAGCATCTTACTAGCACTATCTAATAATTGCCAACCATTTATTTCTTTATCTTCTTCCATTGCTTTTTGAATTTCAACTCCTAAGAATATTGGAATTCCTATTGGTGCAACCCAATCAAGAGAATAAGATTTTCCACCTATGTTAAGAGAATATCTTTGATTACCTTGAAGTTCACCAAATTTCTTTTCTTTATCATCTTCTGGACCACTAGCAGTTAGTATTCCTAATGCAGATAATAACATTCCTAGTGCAGTTGCACTTGTTCCTGTTAATCCTTTTGATAAGTTATCTATATATTTTGTTGCTGTTATTTCATTATTTTTTAACTTAATACTATCTCTCATCAATGTTTTAACAAGTCCCAACGGAGAGTATTCAAGTCCAGTAGTTAATATGTTTGCTGGTGTTTTCTTATATGGAACAACCCCACTTATTGCTTCTCTAACAATAGGGTTAGCATTTCTTTCTGTACTAGATATATAATTTGCAAGAGCATTAAATTGTTTAAAAGTTGCTTCTAATGCTTGTGACACGGCATAACTTCTTGCTTTTTCAAGAGCAACGTTTGCTTGTGTTGTACCACTATTTAAATAGTCTGGAGTTAAGTTATTTGCTGCCATATAATTTGCTAATGTTCTTTCATAAACACCATTTGAGAATATTTTATCTCCCCACTCTAAACTTTTACCATTAAGTTCTGCTAAGAAGTTCAATATTTTTCCGTCAAATGCTCTTTTATTTTTGTTAATAAGAGATTTTGTATCGTATTTATCTCCGCTTAATCTTTCAGCAACTTCTTTAACATCAAGTTTGGCAAATGTTTTTTGTTCTGGTGTTGCTTTCTTTAATGTTTTAGTTCTTTCTGCTGGATTAACAATAGTTTCAATGACTTTTGCTGTGAAGTTCTTTTGCGCTCTAACTGGTGTAAATATTGCATTTGCAACTAAGTTTTTTATGTGTGTTTTAGGATTTCCTAACATTGCTAAATATCTCCAAGACCTTGCTTTGTCTGCAAAAGATAATGGCATTTGTTGTGATATTTCTTGTATTGCATTTGCAACTGCTAAATCAAGTTCTTCTGTTGTTTTAGCATTTAAAATACTATCTTTAACTTCTTTACTTAATTTTATTTTTGGTTTTTTATCTTTATATCTTTTTTCTATATTTTTATTTTCTCTATAAATAATATTTGTTAAAGTCTGTAAGCGACCTCTTGGAGATAATTTATTTACCAAAGATAATGCTTGTATAGATTGTCCTAATTCAGTTGCCATAATAGAAACTTGACTTATAAGATTAGTAACTTTATCTAAATCTCCTTTTGCTTGTGCCTCTCTAATTAGAAGTTCAGTATTAACTATATCTTGTTTTGTAAATCTTTCACCTAATTCAAATTTGGTTTCAATAGAATTGAGTAAATTATCATAACCGACTTGTTTTAAAGTGCTTTTACCTTTTTTAATAGCATCTTTATCTCCTTGTACAACATAATCAGTTTCCTCTATAAGTTTTTTAGTTTTTTTACTTAAAAGTGTACTTGATTTTATTGTTTTTTCAAAACCTCTTGTTTTAGTTTCTTCTTTTGTTACTTCCGCTTTAAGTCTTATGTCTTCGTTTGATGTAGGTTTAAGGTTTGTTGTTTCTTTTATTTGGTTAGAGTTGAATACTATATAATCATTTGCAGCGTCATCTTCAAAATCAAAAACATCATTTATAATAACACCATCGTATCCATCGCGCTTAGCAATTGGTATAATAGCATTTGTTGAAAGTTGTCTATAAAATTTTCCTGTTTTTTCATCTGTGTAATTTTCAATTATTTCATTGTAATTTCTTCCTTCAGCATCAATAATCAAAGGATTTCTTAAATTTAAATATGACTTTATCAACGTTCCTTTTCCGCCATTTTCTGCCCATTGTTTAGCATATTGAGATGCTCCTTTCTTATAATTAGTAAAGAAAACACTTCCATCTTTAAAATTATAAATTGGTTCGCTTGTTCCGTGATAAACAACTAACAAATTACCTTTTTCATCTCTAACTTTACTGTCTTTGAAAAATTTCACTACTTCTTTAGGTAGTTTCTTACCTGTGCTGTCGTAGTTAGATACTACTTCTCCTTTAGAGTTTTTAACTATAAAATCTCCTTCAACTGATAACTGCTGTGTAGAAGTTGTTTCAAACTTACCTTTTAATGCTTTTTCGTATAATTTTTCAGCCTTTTTATAAAATGCAAGTATTTCTCTTTCTTCTTTAGTCATAGTTGCAACATTAGACAATGCTTTAACTCTTTCTTTAATATAGTCATAAAACTTTTGTGCCATATTTCTATTATCGTTTGCTAGTCTATTGATAAATGTTTCGTTTGATAATATATTGTCTACTGAAAAGTTAGCAACTATTTCTTTATATATGTCATTTTCTTGTAATGTTCTACCTTGTTGTGTATAAATAGGTTCATATATACTTCTAATATCTTCTATTGCTTGTTGTAATTGTCCTTTTTTATCTAATTCAGTTAATATAAAATCACTAAATCCATCATATTCATCACTATTTTCTACAAAGTGTGAAAATTCGTGCTTAGCAGTTTCTATATGCTTATTAGGTGTCTTTTCATCAAGATATATTTTGTTATTTATAATAAGTCCAGGCAAGTTAGTTCCTTGTGGAATATTTAACTCTTGTTTTAAGTTATCCATATTAACTATTGCAAGTTCAACTTTAGCATTGTCTGGTAAAATTGTATTAACTTTATCTATAAAATTAACTACATTTGTATCTTGCGGTGTTAATTCTACTACATTTCGCTCTATAACAGGGTTTATTTGACTTGTAAGAGTTGTTTGTGTAGTAGTTGGTGTATTTATATTAGTTTGTGGAATTGTTGTTGTAGGTGCTTCTAATTGAGTTTGAGTAGGTGCTTCTGGTTTTGTTCCAATTTTATTAAGTCCTGTATTTATAGATGAACCTAAAACATTTGTTGCTCCACCTAGTAATAATGCTCCTGCTCCACCTAATATTGCACTTTGTTGTAATCTTGCAGCATCTTGTGAACTATCTCTTTTTATTCCTGCTTGTTGTGTCGCTCTTTTTTCTCCTTCAATAGTTGATTTTTCTTGTAGCGTTTCTTCTATTGCTTCTGTTGGAATGTTTGCTAAATAAGATTTACCAGCCTTTTTAAGCCAACTTTCTACCATTTCTCCACCATATTTTTTAACTAAAGAAGATTTAACTGCTCCTGTAAGTTTAGAAAACTGACCCATAGTAACTAGGTCTATAATACTTTCTCCGCCTTCTATTCCTGCATTGATAAGTCCTACATTTTTTGCTTCTTTTTTGGCAATATCTTCTGGAACTCCCATTTCAATCATTGTTTGGTATGCACTTCCATATTCCATTTTATAAGTGCTTTCTGCAGTTCCTTTTACATAACCTGCTCCACCTGCTAATTTTGCTCCTCCAATTGCTCCTGCTCCTGTACCTGCTCCTCCAGTTGCTAAACCTGTAAGTCCAGCCCCTATTAAAGCACCTCCAACAGATAACACACCACCTTGTTTTATTCCTTCAATTTGGCTTTCTACTGAACTTGGTGCAGATGTTATTGTTTGAGTAATTATATTTTTAGATTTAGTTATCTCTGGGTATTTATTTTCAAACTCTACAATTTGTTTTGATATTTTTTCTACATCATTCTTTTCACCTTGTGCTTTTTTATAATACTCAAGAGATAAGTTTTTTTGTAAATCTCCATGCCTATATGCTAATGGTGCTGTTTGAATAGGCTTAACTGCTTTTTCTTCTACACTTCTACCCATTTGCTTAACTTCACCAAATGCTCCTTGTAGTCCTGCTCCACCACGATTTATAGTTGAAGAAGATAGTTTTTGTGCTTCTTGTTGTAATTTAGTATTTGCTTTTTGTTGCTCTTTAGTATAGTCTGGCATAGGCGCAAATGAAAAACCTGTTCTTGATGTAGGTTGAGTTATAATGGGTTCTTGTTTTGGCCTAGATAAATCACCTAATGTTAATTGTTTTGGTTTAGAAGAAGGAGTAGTTGATACTCCTTTTTGTAAATCTCCTAATGTCAGTTGTTTTGCCATATTTAATTCCTCCTAACCTGTATAAGGTTGATAATCGTTTTTTGTTCCATCCCAATACCATAATGTAGCATTATTTCCTGTTCCTTTAGCCCATACTTTTTGGTCTTGTCCATTTACATTTTTAATAACTTCACTATCTACTAATTTAGTTCCTTTTATGTTGTTTGGTTGGTAACCATTACTAAATGCGTTTTTAGGGTCATATTTTTTTTCTGTGTCTAATAAATTCTTATTAACAGTTCCTGTGAAAGGATTTGTTCCTACATTAAAACTTGCTTGTGTTATACTTCCATCTTGGTTAGGTATATTATAAACTACCTTACTACCACTCTTAACTCCTTGAAGTCCTGTTTGATAAGATAAAGGTATATTTGATATTTTAGTTATTTTACCAACATTATTTTGTGCTGTTTTTCTAGCATCTGCTATTGCTTTTTGTTTTGCTTCTTCTTGTGCTTGTTTATAATTGAATACATTTTTCATATAATCTAAATTTATTGCACCTTGTTGTTTAGATAATTCTGCTCCTGTTTGCATTTCTAAATTAGTTCTTTGGTTTTGTATTCCTTGCATTGCTTCATTTTCTGCAGTTTGAATTGTTCCTAGATTTTGATTTAATTGATTTGTTCTAGCAATTTCTCCTTCTCCTGCTGTACCACTTGATGTTAAACCACGATTTGCTAAAAATTCTGCAAAGTTTTTTGCTCCCATTTGACTTCCTGTACTTGCTTGTTGTCTTTGTAAAGCATATTTAGGTTTTAATTGTGCTTCTTGTTGTGACAAAGTTGTCATTCCTATTTCTTTTTGTTTTTGCAATTCTTCTGTTGTAGTTTTTATTTGGGCATCTCTTAATGCTTGAAGTTCTTGTTCATAGTTCATTTAGTTTTACCTCCTTTTATGTATTCTTCTTTCAATTCTTGTTCGTAAAGTTCTTTTAATACCTTATATTGAGCAGACACTTCGCCGTTTAATCTTAATTCATCTACATATTTTTGTCCTGCTTTAACTCTTTCACTTAATGGTAAGCAAGAATTAGTTACTGCTGACTTTAAATTTTGTATATGTATTTCATCCAATTGTATTTTATGTTCCTTTAATTCTGTTCTTATTTCATTTATTTCAATTTTAGTTGGTTCATTTAACCACTCTCTAAAACCATTAAAAGGATTATATTTTGTAAATGTTTGGATTATAACCGCTAAAGAAGTCATAAGTGTTGCTCCCCCTACTATAATATTACTATAAAATTGTATATTTGTAAATAGTTCACTCATATACTTTGTTTCCATACTCCAGAAACTTTTGTATATACTCCAATTGCTTGTTTCCATACTCCACTTACTTTAACATAAGTTAGTCCCTGTTTCCATATTCCTGATACTTTTGTATGTAATATTCCTCTAGGTATAAGAGTTAATGTTGCTGTGCCACTTGCCGATACATTGCCAGGTCCAAAACCTGCGCTTGGTAAACTAAATGACATTGATATAGAACAATCTTTACTTCCATCTTCATTATGGTCTACATATACTTCTTTATATGCTGGTGATAATTGTTCTAATATATTTTCTGCCACTCTACCAGTAGGACTATCTCCTAAAGAGTAAGTCCAACCGCTATCAGTGTTTGAATTGAAGTTTCCATAATAATAAGGTGTTCCATTTATTGTTATTGTCATTCCTGATACTGTCCCATTCCAATCATATGCTGGAGTTAAAGTATCTATGATAGGTATAACTCTAACTAAACTTCTATTATTTTCTGTGTCAACAGATATTTCTTGCCAATAGATAAAACTTCTGTTTCTATCTGCATTTTGAGATACTGTTCCTTGTATTAGTCCCATATATTCACGACCTAACTATACTTAATCCAGATATCTCCATCGCTTCCACCACTAGGTGAACCTGTTGATACTGTAATATTTCGTGTTGCAATACTTCCTAATCCTAAATTAGTTCTTGATGTTGAAGCACTTGTAACATCACTTAAGTTGTTTGCTTTAACTAATAATGTACTTACATCTATTCCATTAAGTTCTGCTTCAATGTCTGTTATATCGCCTTGTATTCCTGTTATAAGTGTATCTAATTCTTCTGTTAATGTTGAATTTATATAAGTTTTTAAGTCTGCTCCTGTTTGGTCAAACTTTGCTTTGAATGTTTGTGTTGTAAGTCCTTCTGCTGAACTAGGTGTATCGCTTAAAGACTGAATGTTATTTACAACTACCGTTGTTTTGCTTAATGACATTTTCTATTCCTCCTTATTTACTTTCACTACCTAATTCAACTTGCATATCAACTTCTAATATCTTGCAAGTTTCGGTAGAACTTGAGTTTTTTATTACCATTTTTAAATAACTAAACTTTTTGGCTTTTAGTTTTAACCTAAATGGTGTCGGGTTGAAGTTTACTCTAAAACTCCAATTTGGTAAAATAAATGTTGTTTTATCTATTTCTAATAATGCTAAACTTGATGTTATTGTTTGGTCTACAAGTCCGTATTCTTTATCTGTTATGTAATTGAATGTTGCACTTGCTTTTGTTTGTGGTTGAATTGCTACCCACATCTTGTTTAAAGTTTTCTTTAATGATATTGCACCAAAGTCTATAAATCCACTTTCAAAGTAAGCATTTATTGTTGTTCCATCAAATGTTACAAAGTCTTGTGAAAACTTAACTACTTTACCTGTGTCTGTTCCCATATATAAAATACCATTTATTGTAAAGAAACAAGTTATATTATCTGCTAATAAATGTCTTGAGAACACCCTTTGTTGATTATTACCATCACTTAATCCATAATGCCATATATAAAGTTTGTTTCCTACTATTAACCAGTATTGGTCTTCTTCTTCATAGTCATAAGTTATAGCATTTTCAAGCGTTAAATCTTCTAAGTCAAACCATATTTTTTCACTTATGTTATCTACATTTCTTTCATCTCTAACTGTTGTTGTGTTAAATACTTGTAGTCCTTTATCTATTACAACTGGTTTGTTATCTATTACTTGTCCTTGTCCTAATGCTACATTACCAACTGTATCGTTAAGTGGAAATACTGGAAAAGATACTATTGTAACTCCGTTTATTTCTACACTTTCGTAATTAGAATAAAAACTCTTATTATCATCTTTACTTATAATCATTCTACTTTGTTGTTTAGATATATTTGTAACTGCACTATTTGATACTCCAACATCGTTGAATTTGATAGAAGGGAAGTATTCTGCACTTGGTACTCCATCTGCTAAATCACTAAATCTTATTCTGTTTTGTTCTGTTGGGTTTCCGTATAAGAACACTCTTGTATCATTATTAGGTCCAAATGCAATAAGTTCTTTATGTTTAACTATCTTATCTCTATCACCTGTACCTTTAGTCCAATATATTTCTACATTATCTAATCCAGTTGTAGGAAAGTTACCTGCTGTGAAAGTAACTACTCCTGTTGTTAAGTCAACTGTATAATGTGTTGTAACTGTCTTTAAAACTCCACCTACATAAACGCTATCTACACTCGTTAAAGATGTTTCAGGTAGTTTATATGTTGCTGTGCCATCTCCGTTGAATGTCATTCGTTTCTTACCTGTTAAAAGGTTTAATGCATCGTAAGATGTTCCTGCTCCTGTACTAGGTGTTCCAGATATTAAAATTTTTGGAATATAACCTACTACATCTGCTATTGTACTTGTTCCAGCCCAAGACTTATACTCTGCTCCATTTAAGATATATACTTTACCTGCAAAAGGTAAAAATCTTGTTGTAGCATTTGTTAATGTACCGAGGTCGGTACAATGTGTTGTAAATGTGTCAGTGTCCCATTCTGCTTCATCACTCCAATAGTCATTGTCTATTTTATATATATGTCCATCTGTTGCTATTAAGAAGTGAAATTCATTGTTTAATTCTCCGTACCACATTCCCTTTATAGGTTTAGTTGTATTTAAAAATTTCATATAACCATACATTTTTTCTAACTTATGATTTTCTGTTATAAAATAATTAGTCATGTTAGGACTTTCTCCAAGAATAAGTTGTGTTTCTCCTGTTAGATTAAGTCCATAGAATTTTTTTATCTTAACTGGTTGTGGTATTGATTTTTGTTGTATTGTTGCCATATTTTTCCTCCTAACTAACAATATATGCTTGTTGCTCTTTTACGACAACCATAATTCCATAATTGTAATGTATTTAAGTTAGCATAAGTAGTAGTAAAATTAACATACATAACTTGTTTAACATTTGTGCTAAAATTCTTTTTACCTATTGCTTGTCTAATCATAATTGAATTATTATCAAATACAAAACATTGTGTGTCTGTTTCGCTAGCACCATTGTTTGTTTTTGCATATGTAGTATAAGCACCCAAGAAACCACTCACACTATCATCTACATAAACTTGAGTATCATATTCTAATTCCCAATCACCAATAGGTATAGTTATACTTCCACCAACATTGTACCAAGTACCTTGTACGGGATTTATAACTTGTGTTGCAAAACCAGATGTAGTATTAAATATACTCCACTTATCTATATTCCCATTATACCCTTGTGGATTTTTAACTTTACTATAATAAACATTACTAATAGCACTGTTAGATAGTTGAAAGTCTGTACCTCCATATAAAGTCAATGTACTTGATGTTGGATTTGCGTGTACTAGGAATATTTTATCTACATCAAATGCAGATGTTCCTTGTGCTGTGTTTGCAGTGTATTTATCACGTATTGTCTTTTCATCTAGTGCATAACCGTTGATAAGGAATAAGTCATCTATTTGACCACCCCAAAATACAAGATTAGTTCCATTATTATTTCCACAACCAATACGTATATAATTTGTAGCAGCATATGCAGGTGCTACCATATAACCACTTGCTTCTAAATTACCATCTACATATATTTGACCATAATTATTGTTATAAGTCACTTCTACATAATGAAAATTTCCATCACATACATTAGTTGTTCCTGTTATAACCGTATAATCAGTTCCATTAGTTAAACCTGTATTTTTTCCCGTCAAAAAACTTATATTATTATTAGTGTTTGTTTCAAAAAAGAAACCAGCGGCGTTTGGATTTAAAGAATAACTTTGAAATACTCTTTTTGATGTTCCTGTTGTACTTGTCTTAATCCAAGCACCTATTGTAAATGCTCCCGTAGGTTTTAATAACGCAGCATCTGTAATTGACAATGCCTGATTTGTTCCGTTTAATGTAAGTGCATTACCAAATTTTCCTGCAGTATATGTTGGTGTTCCTATGTTTGCCATAGTGAAACTTCCTACACTTGGAGCATTATTTGTATCAAAACTCCAATATCCTGTTAATGATTGTGCTTGAGTAAGTTTTATCTTATCGCCTTTACCTACAATGCCTCGTAAGTCTTGTTCTGTATTTACGTAAAATGTAGGACTATCTGCACTTCCATATGCAACTATTCCTGGTACAGAACTCCATCCACCTGCATCAGGTAGTCCGCTATCTTTCATTGCTTTAGGAGTTATATATTTTATATCGTTAGTACCTGTTATAACATCTGTTCCTATTGCTTTAGGTAATATCAGACCATTCCAATTTAATTGTCCAAATCTAGTTGCTCCATTTCCATTTATACTTCCTGTTCCATCCCAATATTGATAATAGAACGAACTATCTAATCCATCTAAAGTTGCATTTAAAGAATAAATACCACCTAAGTCTATTGAGCCAAATCTCATTCCCATTTTTACTAAGTTTAGGTTTCCGTTACCTACAAATGTTAAATTATATAAGAAACTCATAACAGGACTAGAAGCAAATAAGTTTCTATAAATAGTTCCATCAAAAGTTAATTGATAACCATTTGAATATAACATTGCTGGAGTTAATATATTTATATCTCCATAAGGTTCTATAGTTTTATTTCCAGTTAAATATAATATTCCGTTTACAACAATGTTTTTAACACTTTGCGAAGTATCTTCACAAGCAATTTCAAAACTTGTTATGCTGTTTACTTCATATATTGTATTTATTGTTTTTCCAGTTGTTCTACTATCAACATATAATTTTGTTGCTGGTTCGTAGTCTTGGTCTGGAGTAAATGCCGTTGTATTGTTAAGTTGTAATACATTTGATTTTAAAGCGAATTGACTTGAATATGCAATCCAGTCTTGTTGTGATATTCCTTCTATTGTATCTATGTCAAATACATATTGATACTTTCTTATTCCTGTTCCTATAAACATTGTATAAGTACCTATTTGAAGTAGATTTATATATAAACTACCATTGACTGATATTTGTGAACCTTCAAAATATAATTTATTATATATATTTGTTGTTCCGCTACCACCAAATGTCAATGTATAGTTTCCACTAAATATCAAGTTATTATATATGTTATTTACTCCGCTAACTGTTATACTTTCGTTTTGTGATAAGTTAATTAAAGAAGTATTTATAAATATATTCTTACTTGCTTGTGTTGTATCTTCTAATGCGCTTTTTAACTCTGTATAACTCGATACTTCATATATGGTAGGTTTTTGTTCTACTGCACTTAAAGGGTCTGTTGCAGTTCCTGTTCCTGTTAGTGTAGTGTCGTGGTTTACTGTTGTTAAGTAATTACCTGCTACAGAAGTAACTTGTCCTAGTCTTGTTCCAGATAATAATTCCACACTATATATAGTCCAGTTATTACCAGATACTTGTATAATGATTTTACCCATAAATACAAATTCACTAACTAAATTTGAGGTATCTCCGTGAGTTAGGTTATTTGGTGTTAATGCTTGTATGTCTGATAATATTCCAACTTGTTGTGGTTGTACGAACATATATCTATATTTCTGACTATTAGCATCTGCTGTTGTTGGCACTGCTACAACAAATATTGCTCCATATTGATTATTACTCATAGGAGTTTGTTGCCAAATACCTCCAACATTTTGATTATAATAAGGAATGTTTCCGTTTACCGCTATAATTTCTGGTTGGTCTGTGTTAAAACTTCTTATTGCTGCTCCACTTAAATATCTTTGTGTATATGTCTTAGAAGTTAATACTGGTAATGTTGATAATAAATCTTCATCTCGAACAACTGTTTGGTTTATATCTGGTCTTCTATTTGCTACTGTTGTACTATTTAATGTATAAGAAGATAAATCTCCTCCTGACACTCTATAAGTACCTATAACATCGTGTAATTCTCTATGTGTTTGGTAAGGCATAAATCCATGTACTTCTCTTATTGCTAAATCATGTGAATTGTACTGAACATATGCTATCTGTAAACATCTAAAGTCAAATGGTGTTGTATCAAAGTGTACTCCGGTTTCGTTGTAATATAAGAAATATGTTCCTGATATATCTGCATGTGCTGGACTTTCCCATCCATTTACAAGTTCTGTTATTAGTTCTCCCCTACAATATGCTTGGAATGTGCCAGTTAAAGTTATCTTCCTTGTTGTTGAATTATAAGAAACTCCTATTGCATCATTATTAGTAAATCCTGTTGGTTCGCTAGTTACTGTCCTATCATTATATAAACTTGCTAGTTTAGTATCTATTACTGCATGTGTGTTAGTTCCTATATCATCCAAGTTTGTGTGTGAATGTTTGTGAAGTATTGTTGTTCCACCATCTGTTAAGTCTGTCTTTTGTATATCAGATAAGTATTTATTAGTAGTTCCTTCTGATATATCATCTGTGTCTAATACAACTACTCCTGTTTGTCCGTTAACACTATCTACATTTCCGCCTGTTGGGTTAATCCAGTCAGCATCATAGTCGGTCGTACTTATTTTTGATAGTATCTGTCCTGCTGTTCCGCCTGCTGGTAGTCCATTTGTTGCTTCTCCTGTGTTAATAGTAGTAAAATACTTTTTACCTGAACTATCTATATCTTGTAAAACTGTTGGCATAACTTACCTCCTTTTAAAAATTACAACTTGCATCGTATTTATCTATCATTTTTTGTCTTTCTGCTGGTCTTTCCTTTTTAAGTTTTGCTTTTAATTCATCATATCTTGATTGTAAATAACTTGCTATATCACTATTTTCATTTAATATAATTTGTGCTCCTAATATGAATGGTATAATTCCACTACATATTGAACTATCAATTTCAAGTGATTGTGATAAGTCTGTTATTTCAGTTAGTATAGGTCTATATGTTATTTTAATGTCCCCTACAAAGTCATAAGGTATCTGTATTTCGTTTGTTTTATTAAACTTATAGTCTAATACTCGTTGATATGTTAAAGTGTCTGTAATGACCTCTTCTAGCGTGTTATAGTCTGCTGGTAGTGTATAAGTAACATAAGGTCTATAAGTTGGTATTGAATACATATTTTCTTTGAATAAAGCATAGTTTGTAAATGAATAATAGTAATCTCCACTAAATCTTAACCTTGTTTTAGTTCCTGTACTTGTTATATTCCCACTATATGCAGTGTATTTATCAACACTTCCTGCTATTGTAATTGTGTCTAAAGTGTTCCAACTACCATTATATTCTTCTACATATACTGTTGCTGGTCCTTTTGCTTCAAAGTAGTAAGATTTCGCTAATCCACTCTCTACAATTACATCTGTGTCTTTATGTTCTTTTACATCGTATCCACCTATAAGTGGTGTTGGTAGTTTTTGACTAATTGTATGTACTTTTACATAGTCTGATAATGGTAATAGTTCTGTTTGTATTGCATTTAGTAAATAAGGTGCTCTTGCTTTATATTCAGCCGTATTATTTACATCAAATGTTCCGTTAATTGGTGCTTCATCTATCATAGTTAAAGCAATTTCGAATATTTTAGTTCCTGTCATTTTTTTATTTCCTCCCTTTTTGTTATTAAAAAACAGTATCAACATACACCAAAACTGACTATAAAATTATATGTCAATACTAGATGGTGCTAGTAAATACTGTCAGTTATATATTGTTTAATACAATTAGAAGAACGACCGAAGTCATTCATCTTATCTATTAAGCAACTAGGTGCATATAGATTGCATTTTTCTTACTGTTAAGAACGAATGCGTCATAACGAACTCTACCTTCGATAAGGTCTCCGTTAATTCCTGGAGCGTTTTTATGAGTTACGAATGATTGTAATTTGTTTGCTTGTACAGTTGCTCTTGGGTGTGCCAAGATAAATGCACAGTTAGTTGGTAAATAAGTTGAAGGTGCTAATACTAATTTAACTCCGTCTACTTCTCCTACCATACCATTAACTCTTTTACCCATTGCTATTTCAGATGCTAACATAAATGAAGTATCTAATTTAATAAATTTGTAGAAAGAGTATGAACATGCAGCAAGTCTGCCTTCTGTTGGTACTAAGTCATTTCCTAATGAAATTTGTCCATCTAAGAATACTTCGTATGCGTTTGTTTTAGTTACTGCTGCTGTTGCTGTATTTGAATTTGCTACTGCTGCTGCTCCCATTTTAGCGAATACATAAGTATCGATTTCTGGTGTTATAACTTCATCAAGTTGTCTAGCAAGTGCTTTTCCAGCAGACATAACTCCTTGAGTGTCATCGTTTGATTTGCTATCGATTACGATAGAGAATGAACGGTCTTTAGTTAATAACATAGTTTGAACTTCATTTTGTAAGTCAGCAGGTGTTCCATATCTTGCTATTCCTGATAATGTGTAGTCTGTCATTGCTACTGTTGGGATTGAGTAAACTTTAATTGTGTCTACACCATTCCATTCATAGTCCATGTTTGTAAATGCTTTTGAAATTGATTTTAAAGTAAATCTTTCATCTACTTTTTGTGAATATTTTGTTGCATAGTTAATTGCCATTGTTTTTCTCTCCTTGTGTTAAACACTGGGTTGCTTATAAGTCTGAATTAAATCCTTTTAAGAATGGGTCAGTACTATCTTGTTCAACCCCTCCGTGTTCTGAAACTCCTTTAACTGGGTTTCTTTTTGCGTTGTCTTGGTTTTGTTTTAATATTTCTAATTCTTTTAATAGTTCTTTGTTTGTGTGTAGAATGTATGCCTTTTCAATATCTTCTGACATTACTACTTCTTTTGGAAGTGTATCTACTTTTACATTAGGATTACTTTTAATAAAATCTTCATATCTTTTGTTTTTTAAGTCTTGTTGTTCTTTTTCTTGTAGTTGCAGTTTTTCTTCTGCTTTTGTTTTTTTGAATTGTGTGTTTTCTTTTAGAGTTTCAATTAGTTCTTTAGCAATAGTTTCGTCAATACCTTCTTCAATATATCTATTGAATTTGTTTAGGTAGTCTTCTTCTTCTGCTTGTTTCTCTTGTTGTTGAACTAAGTTAATAAACTCTTCAGGTGTAACACCGTTTTCTTTAGCCTTATTTCTAATATAAGTCATAATAGGACCATTGTTTAAGTTGTCGTGGTTTTCTTTTAACTTGTCATAGTTAAGACCTTTTTGAAAGTTATTGATTACTTCATCTAATGTTTCTACTTTAACGTCTTCGTGATTATATTTTGCTTTTTCACTTATAGTCTGTAAAAACGGTGTGTAGTCAATTTCTTTCACAACAGTTTCTTCTGTTTGATTTGCAACATCAACATTATCTTCTGTTGTTTCTGATACTTCTAATTCCCCTTCTTCAAAATTGAAATCTTCTGCATCAAGTTCAATGATGTCTGAAACTTCTACTGGTGTGTTTTGTGTTTCTTCCATATATTTCCTCCTCTGCTATGATAGGCAGTATGTCTTCTTTATTAAGGTCTAGACTTCAAAGACCTTATTTTTTATTTTACGTCTTCTATTGCTTTAAGCATTGCTTCAGCAGTTTTAATGTTATCATCCAATATTTTAAATTGGTTTTCTCTTTCTTCTTTCATTTCTTCTAATGCTTTAATCAAGTTGTCTACATTAATTACATTGCGTCCTTTGATAACTTCTATGATTTCTCCATCTAAGTTTTCTTTTTCTTCAATGTGTGTGAATTTAAACTCTTTCTCGTCTATTGTTTGTTCTACTATATATCTCATTTAAAAACCTCTCATTTCTTTTAATAGTCTTGAATTTTGTGTTGCTGTTCCTAAATACATTATAGGTTTACTTACAACACCGTATTTATAAGCTAAATAGCGCCTGTTAGAGAACGAACTGTTACCACCGATACTATTTATATACTCTACTATTGAATAGCCTTTATAACCCATATAAACAGGTGTAGGAACTACTGGTGGATTTAGTTCATCGCTAATCATTTGTATAAATCTATTCCACCCTAGGTCTAGTGTTCTATGTGGGCAATACTTACCGCTATAGTCTTGGTGTTTAGTTACTTTATCTATTCCCCAATTATATCTCTTTAATATGTCTGCTATAAGTTTAACTGCATTTTTTTCTGCTTGTATAAACTTATCTCCTCCAGATTTTGAATAACATATCTCTATTGATATTCCTTTTCTGTTTCCTTTACCATTTCCGCCATCTCCTGATTGCCAAGTGTTTCTATTTTCTTCTACACCTTGTACTACTTCTTTATCATCTACTGCATAATGGAATGATACTTGTTTATTATTAGAAGTCATATACTTAATTTCATTGTTTGCTGAAGCATCATTTGCGGTATTATGTACTACTATAAACTCAGGTTTCATTGTATAAGGACATTTAATACCATATTTATTTGGTGATACTAACATTTTTCTTATAAGCATTATTTCACTTCCTTGGTTTTTGTAAAATAAAACCCTAATACTAATGTCATTATTGGCATAAATACATCACTATTTATTTTGTTTGTTAATACTAAATAACTAAATAGTATCATTACATTTAAAGTTATAAGTGATTTAATCTTTAATAATTCTTTCATAATCTATCTCCTTTATTGAGGAAGGACTTGTTGTCCTTGCCCCATAAGTTCCATTACTGCTTGTTCAAATTGTTCATCTGGTAATGCTTGTAATTGTGCTTGTGTTTCAGGTGGTAATGTTTGGAAGAATGCCATCATCTGTTCATATTGTTCTGTACTTCCTTGTGCCATTTGTCCTTTAAGTTCATCTATCAATTCTTGTTTATTAGGTATAAGTTCATCACTTATTCTTTCAAGGTATTGTATAAATGTAATCATTTGACTTGCTAGTAAGTTGTCTAATGTAGTTTGTGTTGCCACTTCACTATAATAACCACTTGAACCAACTTCTGTGCTTGTAGTTAGATAAATGTTTTTAAGTTTACTAAAGTCATATGTTGCTATGCCTCTTTCTTCTCCACTATCTACCACTACTGGTCTAATACCATAGTTAGCACTTATCATATCTAATACCGATAAACTCATATCTTCAACAAAATCATAAAATCTTGCTTTGATATTTTCTAAAGGTACTGCACCTGATTTTTGTACTGCTATAATAGCTGATGTGTTTTTAGGGTCTATTGCTCCTAATTGTGCATCAGATACTCCAAGCATCTCTTTTGTATATTGCATAAGAAGGTCTATAATACCTGTTACTGCTTGACTTATGTTTCCTGTTTCTAAATACTTAACTACGTTACCAATGTTCTCTCCTGGTTCTAATTTAACCCCTACAGGTACTCCTAGTTCATTAGTCCAAGCGTTTATTCTCTTTTGGTCATATACTAATGTAGGAAATGCTGACATCATTGTATGATAGATAACCATAGCGAATAGTTTATTGATTGCTATTTGGTTAGGTATAATTCCCGATACTTCACTTCTACCATGATAACTATTCTTAACTGTCTTATAGTTTTGGAATATTACTGGATATCTTTTTAATCCTGTTGGTACATCTTTATAGATATATGCTGTGCTTGTGCATTTAGATACGTATATAAGTCCATCATCTTTTCTTTCATATGTTATTACATATAATGCTTTGCCATAACCATCTGCTTGTATTTCATTCAGTCCGTTATCTCCTGCCATATATGTATAGTCATAGTCTGGTGTAATAATGTCTTTATATTTCTTCATTTCTTTTTGTAAGTTCTTAACTAAGTCTCTACCTACTAATTGAATATAAGGTTGTTTTTCAGTGCAGTTCGTATTTGGATTGCCAAACATTACGTTCTGTCCATCTACTATTTCAATTTCAATCTCGCCTTTGTATTCTCCTAATTGTCCGTTGTATAACTTCTTACTAGGGTCAAACATGATATGACAAGCATAATCTCCTGTATCAAATCCATCTGCTAGTAAATCTCTTTGTTTACTTTCTAATCTAAATTTATCTAATACATTCTTAACTTCTTGTGTTGCCATTTCACTTGCTATGATACCTTCGTCTTCTGAACCATCTGTTTTATATTTTAAAGGTTCAAACTTAACTGATATGTTTGTTGATGCTATACTTGCTATCTTAAACCATTTAACTCTGTCTATAATGTTAAATACTGGTTGTGGCAAGTCTGTTGCTGGTGCATTTCTCCATTGTTCTCCAGCAGAGAATGCAAGGTTAGCGTTGATTGTTTCATAATAACCTTTACCATTGATAGTTAGTTTTTGGTTATAGTCTAGTCCAGCAAGGTATAATGCCCAATGCTTTGTGTATTTATCATTCATTTGTCTTGCCTCCTATTGCTATGTTCTCGTTGTATTCCATCAATGTTGAAAAATCTCTTTGCAGTTTTTCTTTTCTTCTTTTTTGTTCTTCTGTTACTGGGTCTAGTTTGATAGGTGTTTCTTTCTTACCAAATGTATAACCAATATAACCTGTAACTAAACTGAATAATAAATAAACTATTTCCATATAGTCCCTCCTTTAATTGAAACTCATATAACCTTTAGGTGCTGCACTAACTCCTATTGTGTCTAATCTCTTTTGATATTGTTCTTGTTCCCATTGTTGCTTGTTCGTTAACTCTAATGAACTATCATCTATTTGTTGTCTTATATAATATGCTATTGCTAATCCCATTATTAAGTCATCGTGATAGCCTTGTTGTGCTTCTGGTCTACCTTTTTCATTTCTTATAAATGTCATTGCTTCGTTTAATGTATCTCTATCGTATATCAAGTCTATATTCTCTCTCATTATCTTTACAAGTTCACTTATAATAATAGGTCTTGTTAAACTTGTTGTTTTAAATCCGTACGATAATATCATCTTATGCGTTATTGTATCTTCTTTAGTTCGATAGAACATATGTTCGTATCCTAACTTCTCTAGTTCTTTTATTGGATATGTACTGAAGTTACTCTCTATACCTAGTAAAGCATAATTGTAATACTTACCTAAACAGAACATTTGTTCGCTATATTTATCTTCATCGTATTGACTTCTTAATACTGCTACTTGTTTTCCTTCTTTACTTATTACTTGTCCTATGAAGTAGTCTGAGCCTTCTCCTGCTGTATCTCCGCCTATTGCATACTGCCATTTAGGTTCTGGCAATGAATATAGTCTTATAACTCCATTTGACTTATCTACCCACCTTATATTGCTTATGGTGTTGCCTACTCTATCGTATTCGAACTCACCTTGTTTGATTGGTTGTCCTACTTCTTGTAATCTCTCTTGTACTATCTCAACATCAAATACTGTTTCTCCTGTTGATATAAATGCTTCTTCTGGATTGATTGGATACTCTTGCTTGAATAAGTTAATATCTCCCGAACAGTTGTTCGCTATACACCATCTTCTCCATGATAGTTGTTCGTTAGTTAAAGTGTATTTATCTTTAAGTTCCTTTTCTTCTTGTGATAGTTCAAATCCATTATACTTCATTGAGTACTCTTTCATTTCGTTCCATCCTACAAATAAAGGTTCAAAGTCACTTTGTCCACTTACTGCCATATACCATAATTCTCTAAAGTGTTCATATCCATTTGCTGTGCTCTCTATTATTACCATACTCTCTGGTGTGTTTGGTACTGCTTGTAATAGTCCGTTTAGTGTTTCTTTCTTATCTCCTTGCCAGAATGCATATTCTGATATATGAAGATTATTAAAAGTGCTTGAACGACCTACCCCGCTACTTCCTGCTGTCATACATTTAATCTTGCTATTAAGACCTTTACCATCTTTGTCATTAAATACTAACTCTTTAGCATTACTTGCTGATAGTTTAGGTTGTAATAGTATTGGTAGTTCATAGTACATCAACTTACTCATATTGAATAGGTTTGTTGTTGCTTCTTCTATGTGTGTTATGATACCGCTACTTACATTTTTCTTTGTTGCTGTGTTCTTAAATATGATTGCTTCTGTTAGTGTACTAAATCCCATTTGTCTAGCCTTTAGGATTATAACCCTCTTAGGTTTACCTTCTTGATGTTGTTTGCTTATTAGGTTATATAACTTCATTTGTGGTTCGTTTAGCTGAAACTTAACTACTTTACTATCTTTAGTTCTTATGCGTATGTATTCTTGTATGTACTTTAATGTGTTAATACTCATTCGTATCTTCTACTT
>Ga0209683_10000100_pt1 | contig 30683 bp, 26 predicted proteins | sample DOMMetBare2Fresh_FD_187474 | JGI IMG/M metagenome (GOLD analysis project Ga0209683, IMG submission 187474) | Wetland sediment microbial communities from St. Louis River estuary, USA, under dissolved organic matter induced mercury methylation -... | ecosystem: Environmental > Aquatic >... | reverse complement strand
ACGGCCCGGTGAACAACCTGTGTGTCCCCAGCATGGTCACCAGATCCTATGCGCCGGCCGGTGCAGATTTGGTATCCGCCACGGTGCTAAGGCCCGAACGATACCCACCCGCCCGGCTTGAGGCTGACGTACGGGAACAACTGTCGAAATGGTTTGGTCCAGCCGTCAGCAAATGGGAACACCTGAGAACCTACTGGATCAATCGAGCCCTGCCCGAGCAACTTTCGCTTCCGGCCACCGCCGGGCTTGATTTGCCCACGGTGATTAGGGGGCTCTATGTTTGCGGCGATCATACTGACACCGCGTCCATTAATGGGGCGCTGAGATCTGGGCGTTTGGCAGCCCAGGCCATAGTTGACAAATGGCGGCATCCACTTGGCGAGCGGGGAAAAATTCGAACAATTCCAATCACGGCGCTACACTAAAGCACTGAGGAATAATCATGAGGCAAAGAAATGGAACGAAGACAATCAGCGAGCACGACTTCAAGCGTCTGTGCGGCCAGGTGTGGGCCGATTCCCTTTCCTCTCTGGATTTGCCGGACGCGCAAAGACCACAGATAGGTGAAGAGAGTATTTTGCTCAGGCAAGTTCTCCAGCTCATGCGAGCGCACCTCGATTTGGGAACAGAGCCAGTGGGCGCAACCAATTCCGGAGCCTACCGTCGCGAAATTGATGACCTGCTGCAAAGGCACGCAGAGCCGGAATTTGATCACGATAGAATTCTCGGTCGTCTCTTAAGAGAGGTGTTGCGGCAGCAGGTAGCTTAGGCAACGCCACCGAGGAACGATTGCGTGTCGCGCAAGAGTTTGCTTTGTAAAGGCTGAGAAACTGGCGCATGAGGTCAGCAAATCGATCAACCAGCGCGGGCAGCGTGTGGACCGAAGCAGAATGGTCTCTGCGAGACCAGCAAACCACCGGGCTTGCTCTTAAAGCGCTGTCTGAAGCGGAAGCCTGGAACGTTGTTGTCCGCCAGGCGCGCGCAGTTCTTAGACAATACAGCTCAAGTTTCTATCTCGTCACACGATTTCTGCCACCACTAAAGCGGCAAAAGGTTGAGGCCATTTACGCCGCAGTGCGCTATCCGGATGAAGTGGTCGATACTTTCCCACTCGATCCGAATGAACGCCAGGTCCGGCTCGATGATTGGAAGGATCAGTACGAAACCGCACTCGCGTGCGACTCAATTCACGAGGCACTGCGACGGGGCTCATCAAGCTTCCTGGTTGGATTTGCCAAAATAGTGCGCGAGACGGGCATTCCGAAGCAACATTATCACGCGTTCCTGCAGGCCATGAGACTGGACAGTCAGCCGCGCCTTTTCACCAACCTCCGGGATCTGATCGATAACTACATTTACGGCAGCGCCGTTGTAGTCGGCTACTTTCTCACTCACGTCTATGGTTCGGTTACTGAGTCTGATTTCAATCGCGCTTTAGATTGTTCGCGGAATCTGGGCATCGCGCTGCAGCTGACAAATTTTCTGCGCGACGTCGGCGAAGACTTCAAGCGCGGGCGCATCTACCTGCCGCAGGACCTGCTGAGATCGAAGGGTATCGAAAAACCGGACTTTGAAAACCCCGACCAGCACGCTGCCGTTTCGGCAGTAGTGGAGCAACTGGTGGCCGTGGCCGAGCGCTATTATGTACATTCCCTGGCGGATCTCGATGCCTTTAACGAAGATAGTCGGGTGGCAATCCATGCCTGCATCAAGGTCTATCGCGGCTTAAACGATCGTTTAGCGGTCAATCCTTTTCGCCCATCGCACCGTGAGAGCATGCCGGCTGGCGAAAAATTCAGGGCCTTGCCGGCCAGCAAGTACTGGCGCGTTCCGCTTGCTTACTTGACGAAATAGCTGGGCGCCCATGGCGCGCAGTGACCGCAAATGAAAACCAGCAACAAACAAGTAACGATCATCGGCGCCGGCCTGGGCGGATTGAGCGCAGCCATTTATCTGCGCCTGGCCGGGTACGAGGTGCGCATCCTGGAAGCTAACGAGCGAGTTGGCGGCCGCGCAAATTTGATTTTGCGCGATGGGTTTCGCTTCGACACCGGTCCAAGTCTGCTTAACTATCCGTGGGTCTTTGAGGACTTATTTCGCGCAGCCGGCCGTGACTTCTATGACTATGTGGAACTCCTCGCAGTTGATCCGGCCATCAAATTTCAGTGGGCCAATGGCACTCACTTCACGCTCTCCAGCCAGTTGCCGCGTCTGCTGGAAGAATGTGAAAGGCTCGAACCAGGTTCCCGCCCCGCCCTGCTCAGTTTTATGCAGGATGCGTCGGCCAAATATCGCATCGCGTTTGACAGGCTGATCAGCAGCAACGTCGATAACCCTCTGAAATGGTTGGCGGCTCTATCACCGGCGGAACTTTTGCGCGCCGGGATCTGGCGTTCGCTCGACAGTGAACTCGGCCGCTTTTTCCAAAACCATCACATCCGCGAGGCGCTGGGCTCTTACGCAATGTACTTGGGCGGCTCTCCCTTCAATTTGCCCGGCATGTTTTCGATCTTGCCTTATGGCGAACTGGCCTACGGACTTTGGCTGCCGCGTGGCGGCGTCTACGGTCTGGTCGAGGGGATGGAAAAGTTGGCCCTTGAACTGGGCGTGGAGATTCAAACCGGTCAACGCGTGAAACGGATTGCCTCTAAAGATGGCCAGGTCACCGGAGTGGAGTTAGCCGAGGGACGCTTTCATCCTGCTTCGCTGGTCGTTTCAAATGTTGACTTGCCCACTACTCAAGCCAGTCTCCTGACTGGGATAAAAGCGCATGGTCGCGCGGGCAGTCCGCGTATGACACCAGGCGTAATTACTTTCTACTGGGGCATTCGCGGTGAGGTAGAAAACCTTGGGCATCACACGATTTTTTTACCAGACGACTATCGCGCGGCCTTTACGGACCTGTTCACTAACAAACGAATCTCTGTAGATCCGCCTTTTTACGTGAGTGTTCCATCGGCTACCGACACCTCCCTGGCACCCCCAGGAGATAGCGTCGTTTTTGTGTTGGTGCCGACGCCGCTGTTGAGCGAAATGCCGGAGGCTGATTGGCAGTTGGAGGCCCGCAAGGTACGAGAAAAAGTACTCAACCGGCTGTCGCGACACGGTATCGAAATCGACCCGCGGAAAATTGTGGTTGAAGAAGTGCTGACCCCGGTCGACTGGCGCGACCGTTTTGGACTTTATGATGGATCGGCTTTTGGGGCGGCGCACACGCTGTTTCAGATCGGTCCATTTCGCACTCGCAACTACTCTCGCGAGATGCGGGGTCTCTATTACGTGGGCGCCAGCACCACACCGGGAACCGGAATGCCGATGGTGGTTTTGGGCGGCAAACGAACGGCGGAGAGGATCCTTAGTCATGCACGTTGAGAGGTATGGCGCGGGAGCGGAAGTCTACCTCGCCCTGCACGGGTGGGGCGGGGACCATCGCACCTTTGCCCCGATCGCCGCGCAAGTCCCTTCGTCTGCCTCGCTGTACAGTGCTGATCTTCCCGGTTGTGGCGGATCGCCGGCACCGAGAGATTGGGAACCCTCCTCGATTGTTGACGAGATCAGCTCGGCCATTGAGACAATTGGCGCTGAACGCCTTACTCTGATCGGCAATTGCAGCGGCGCTAATCTGGCGCTCCTGACAGCAACGAAACTTGGTTCAAGCATTGCGAGACTAGTACTAGTAGACGTTTTCGCTTTCATGCCGCGCTACTTTCGACTCTTTACGAACCAAAGCTATGGCCGCTATGCGTACTATTCGGCTTTCGCCAATCCAGTCGGCCGCTGGTTAGGGAACCAGTCGCTGCGCGGGCATCGCACTACTGAAACAGACCTGACCAGCTCGTTCGTGGCAATCGATCACAAGGCCACTTATCGCTACCTGCAGATGCTGGCTAAGATCGATGGTCTCGAACAGTTTCGCGATCTGCAGATGCCAATTGATATTGCCTACGGCGAGCGAACCTTTGGCGCGGTCAAAAGGTCGGTAGCTCATTGGCTGGGGCTATGGCCACAGGCCCGCGCAGTAGAGTTGAAAGGCGCAGGCCACTTGCCTTTCGTGGAGGCTACGGAGCAACTGTGCCGGCTCATCTTCGAAGAAAAGGAGAACTTGTGACCCCGGAACTGGCAAACTTCATTTGCGATCACCAGGAGGAGGTAGAGACTGCCTTGCGCAGGCACCTGCCCATCAGCAGCAAGCCGGGCACCGCACGCTTTAACCAGGCCTTACATTACGCCGTCTTTCCCGGTGGCAAGCGGCTGCGGCCAATCATCGCGCTGCTGGCCGGCCGCCTGGCAGGAGTCGGCCAAAAGGCGATGCCCAGCGCCTGTGCGATTGAGTTTCTGCATTCAAGCTCCTTGATTCTCGACGATCTGCCGGGAATGGACGACGCCGACATGCGGCGCAACAAAAGGGCGCTGCACCTGGTTTTTGGCGAAGGCCTGGCCGTACTAGCCGCGGTCGCGTTGCTCAACCAATCGTATGCCTTGCTGGTGTCAGGCGCGCGCGAGATGGATGGCGAAAGCCGTTTGGCAGATCTGCTGGAAGAGGTGGCCAACTGCATTGGCGCCAACGGAATGATAGGCGGGCAGGTGATAGATTTGGAGTCCAACGCCACCGTGATGGATCGCGAACTGCTGGTCCATCGCGATGCCAAGACAATCGCGCTGATGCGCCTGATGATGACCTGTAGCGCGCTGACTGCGGGGGCCAGCGGTGACGATCTGGCAGCGCTCGCCGGATTTGGGGAACTTATGGGAGAGGCCTACCAGATTTGCGATGATTTGCTTGACGTGTTGGCAGAGAGTTCACAGACCGGAAAGACTCCGGGACAGGATTCGCGTCACTGGCGTCCTTCAGCAATTATGGAGCTCGGCCATCATGCGGCGTATGGCCTGGCGCTCGCCCAGCTTGAAAAAGGAAAAGTTCTGCTGGCCACTCGCTTTGGCAACGTTGCAGAGGTCCGGCTGCTCTGCGAGATTGCAGATCTAATAACCAGTAAAGTTCCGGGACTGAGCCGATTTTCTGAATCGCCGGTCGCATTGTCTATGGGGTCGAGTTGATGCGCCGGAAAGGGCGCGCTTGATCCGCGATCCGCAGGCGCCCACTCTATGATCTTCGCTTTCCTGCTTTTGATGCTCGAGTTGCTGTTGCTGGGGGTTGTGCTGTGGAACGTCCTTGCCTGGCCTACGGTCACTGCTGCAGCCACTCGAGAGGGAGAGATTTCCATTCTGATTCCGGCGCGCAACGAAGAACGGAATCTAGCCGACTGTCTCTCCTCCCTGAGCACGCAGGGCGCGGTCGTCAAAGAAATTCTCATTTACGATGACCACTCGACCGATCTGACGTTGAACATTATTGAGCAGCACGGTCAGCGCGACCCGCGGATCCGTCTTGTTGCCCCAGTTGCATTGCCCACCGGTTGGGGTGGAAAAAACTTTGCCTGCGCCCAACTCGCCAATGCCGCAGGTTGTGAATGGCTCCTGTTTCTCGATGCCGATGCGCGTCTCTCGGAACACTCAGCGATCAAAATCCTGAACGAAGCTTGCCGGCGTGAGCTAACCTTACTTTCCTGCTGGCCCGGATTGGAGCTAAATAGTTTCTGGGAGCAGACTTTGCTGCCCATGTTGAACTTCCTGGTCTTCACACTCTATCCCGCGCCCCTTTCGATACGACGTAACGATCCTTCTCTGGGCCTGGCGCATGGCGCCTGCCTTTTGGTCCGCCGTGATAAATATTTCACGTCCGGAGGCCATGCGGCGGTGCGCGACGCTATCACGGAAGACATTCGCCTGGCCCAACTGTGGCGTGAGTGTGGCGAGCGAGGCCTGTGTCTGGACGGCACTGGCACCGTAACCGTGCGCATGTATCGCTCGCTTTCGGAAATATGGAGCGGCTTTCAGAAGAATTTCTTCCCGGGATTTCGTTCGTCAGTGACTTTCTGGACCTTTGTGGCGATGCACTTTGCCTTGTTCCTGCTGCCATTTGTCCTGCTTCCGGTTGTTATTTTTCGCGGCAGCCTGGCGACGTGGACACTGCTGGCCGGCGTTTTTTGCGTTTTGCTGATGCGGCTGCTGCTGGTTTTAAGATTCAAGCAGCCGCTTTGGCCTATTCTGCTGCACCCTCTCGCGGAGGCCTTTCTGATTTTGTTGGCGTTATCTTCATGGTGGCGCTGCCGCGGCGGCAAGGGCGTGGAATGGAAAGGGCGCAGCTATCATCCCCGCGCGCAAGCATAGCGGCGTCTCAAAAATGCAAAAAAGAAAAGCAGTGATCATCGGCGGCGGTTTGGGTGGATTGGCAACCGCTCTGCGCCTGGCCGCTAAAGAGTGGGATGTTACTGTCTGTGAACAGGGCGCTACGCTCGGCGGCAAGATGAATCGCTGGGAGAAAGATGGATTTCGCTTTGATACCGGCCCTTCGCTTATCACCATGAAGTGGGTGTTCGCAGATCTCTTCCGCGCCGTCGGCAACAGCATCGATGATCATCTGCAGTTTGTGCAGATGCAACCGCTGGCCGCATATGTTTATGACGATGGGACGCGCTTCACCTATTCTTCATCTCTGCCTGAGTGGCTGAAGACGATTGAACAACTTGAGCGGCGCGACGTGGACGGGTTTCTGGGATTCATGCGGCTGGGAGCGCGTCTGTTCGAGCTCTCGCAGGAAACGTTTCTGCGCCGCGCGCCGCAGGCGCCACCTGATTGGCGATCGATAATGGCGCTGCGCCACCTGCCATTGCGTTACGGCTGGGGCAATTATCACAAGACGGTCGCCGCCCACTTTCGCAGCCCGCATCTGCGACAGTTATTCGATCGCTATCCCACTTACGTTGGGTCCTCGCCGTATTGTTCACCCGCCACACTTGCGGTCATTCCCTACATTGAATACGCGTTTGGCGGTTGGCACATCAATGGCGGTCTTTACCGAATGGTTGAGGCTCTGACGACGCTCGCGGAGCAGTTGCAGATTACGCTGCACACCGAGGCACGGGTCGCTCGCATCCGGCACGAGGCAAACACCGTCAAGGGCGTAGTGCTGGCTGACGGTCAGGAACTCGACGCGGATGTTGTGGTGATGAACGGCGACGCCTCTTTGACCCGGACGATGCTGGACCAAGAACCCAGGCCAATGAACGCGCTGGATCGTTCCCTCTCAGGACTGGTGTTTCTTGTGGGCGTGAAGCGCAATCTTCCTGAGATCGCGCAGCACTCGGTCTTTTTCACCGCGGATTACCAAAGAGAGTTCTCCCAATTATTTGACGATCGCAGTTTTCCCGATGACCCTACGGTCTACGTCAGCGCCCCGAGTCGCAGCGATCGTTCGCTGGTGCCGGGTGACGGCGAAACACTCTTTATCATGGCGAATGCTCCTGCCAACGATGGCGACTTGTGGTCCGATGCGGACATTGCACGAGCTCGCGAACGGGTCTTTGCGCGGCTACACAAAGGTGGCTTTCCTCAGCTCGGCGAAGCGGTCGTTCAGGATGTCTGGACGCCACGCCGGATTGGACAACGCTATTTGATGCCCGGTGGCGCGATCTATGGATTGAACTCGCACGGCTGGCGTCATGCATTTCTGCGCCCGCCAAACAAGGACCGCCGCCTGGGTGGCTTATATCAGGTGGGTGGCAGCAGTCACCCGGGAGGTGGGACTCCGACGGTGCTAATCTCCGCAAAGATCACTTGTGAACTAATCGAGAAGTATTCTTAGTTTCCAGAATCTTGGACTGGTGGAACTGTGAATTCTGGTCGACTGTAGTCCCGGAGAGGCCTAATTTGTTCAAAGCAGGATGACATAGAACTTAAAGGCTCCGGGGGAACACAACGTCCGTTCATTTGGGGCACACTCGCTCCCTGGGAGTCAGGGGACTCTTTGTCTGGCAGCATGGTTTATAAACACTTCACCGTCCTGCGGCTACGGCAGGTAGTGCTGGCAATTTCTCTGGCAGTCTATTCAGTCCTCTGGCTCGGCGGAGTGGGCCAACATCTGTTCACTGGTCTCGCCAGAAAAGAGAACGATTGGATTGCGTCTTTGTTTCTCTTGCTTGCCGGCCTCATTGTGTTGTTGGGCGCCCGGCGGGCTCGTGAGCAAGTCACTCTGCTCGCAGTAGCGGCGTTGGGATTTGTTATCGAGGTAATCGGGATCCGGACCGGTCTGCCATTTGGCGCCTACAGTTACACCACCGTACTGCAGCCGCAACTCTTTGGCGTGCCCATCGTGATGACCTTTGCGTGGATGGTTTTAGTCGCCGGCATCAAACAGACACTACAAGGATTCGGCCTGGCGCGCTGGCTCGAAACGTTACTCGGTGCGCTTTGGATGACGGCCATCGATCTGGTTATCGATCCTCTAGCGGCGAATCTTTTCGGCTATTGGCATTGGCGCATGGCGGGGAATTACTACGGGATACCTGTGAGTAACTTCGTGGGCTGGTTTCTTTCGAGCCTGCTGGTCTTTGCCTTACTTGCGGTCAGGTGGAAACCAAACGATTGGAGCCGCAGGACCGGCTTTAGTATCGTGATGTTCTTTACCCTGATTGCCTTCGCCCACCAAATCTGGGTGGTCGGCTTGATTGGCTTGGTGCTGTGCGTTCTGCAAATTCTTCTTGCCAGAAGTTCAGCGAGAGGAGATTAAGACGGGCCCGCTGGTGGACACTCAGCTTATCTTTTCCAACTGTATTGATTTCTCCCGAAAAACTCCATCATGCCCTCGTATCGGACCTCTTTCTTAATCGACAAACTGTTCGCGTTGAGTAAATAGGTAAAGTGAAACAGAGCGCTCCTATTATCGTCCGGTCCGCTTTTCTCGGTTACAATTCTAAGCGTGTTTCCGGCAAGCTTTGCCTTTTCGACCACAGTCTCACCATTAATGGTTCTTCCGTCTTTGCTAATCGTCACCGTTTCTCTGCTGTTTGCCTTCGGTTCGTCCGGGTATTGATACTCGAAGACCCACGTCAGCTTGTCTCCGGCTAACTGCGTGACAGTCAGGTTTGAGGGAATAGTGACCATCTTGCTTGTGCGGTAGTCCAGGTAACTCAGACTCCCTGCCACTGTGCGCCCATCAGAAGCAGCAAATCTCTCGGTTTCACTCTGGAAGTGTCCGCAAAAACAAAGCGCAATTGATTTCGCACTGCGTTCATTTCGGGATCCCGGCCGCGGGCAATATCGGTTAACGTAGGCGTCACGAGGATATCGGGTTGCAACCCGGCATCCGGCTGGTCACCTTCAGGGAATTGGCCGATCAGCGGCAAGTCGAGTTCAACGCCCGAGTGAGGAAGGCGCAAAAAGAAAAACGCCCCGCCGTTGATGCCCCGCTGATTGCCACCCGTCGGCTGGCCAACCAGCGTTCCCAGACGGTTTTGCCTAACTGTCTGCGCAAACTCAAACGTGGCCGAGTTATTCGTGGCGCCGATTAGAACCCACGTGCGGCCTGTAAACGTGGGTGGCGCCGGTTTAATTACGCTTCCGAGTTCGTCGTCAGCATCGCGCTTCAGGCGGTAGAAGTCGCCGGTCGATTCGATCGCAGCCGGACCCCAGTCCCTAAAAGACTGATCCCACGTGTCGAGATAGGGATTCAGCTCGGCGGGTGCCTTGCGATAGCGCACCCGGCGCGTGACGGCTTGGCGCGGCACCTCTCGCGTAATGAGATGGCTGACAATCTCGTCGCCAACATCCAGGCCACCCTCGTTGCCCCGGACGTCGAGCACGAGATCGGTGGCGCCACTCTTGACCAGCGTAGCGAACGACTCGGTGAGAAACGCCTTCCAGTTCCACTTCGTATTGTAGAACGCCCAGGTTGGCATGCGCAGATAGGCCATGCGGTTATCGAGCAGGCGAAACTCAAAGAACGGTCCTTCGCTGCCCTGAATGGCGTCGGCGTCCTTCATGGCCGAAAGACGCTCTTCGTAGGTCAACGGCGAACCTTAATCTCGCTCGGAGGGTTCCCTTCTGCCAGAAACTCTTCTCAAAGGAATCTCGTCAAATTCTACCTTAAATTCGCTTATTACGGTCATTAAAAATAAATTGCAGATTGTTCTTGACAGTCTGACCGGACATGTATTATCTTGAATTCGCTCAAACCGCTCATAAACAGCAGAGGCGCTGCGGACACCTAATTCAAGCGGTCTTTGACGCGGAACAATAAACCGGCTTCTGAAAGGAGCCAACAACCCACGGAGGAATAGATAACATGAAATCAAACCATTCAACACGTAACCGCATTGTCAATTCAGCGCTGGCGCTGGCACTGCTTTTGGCGGTGTCGACCACTCCATTCACAGTCTCGGCCAACAGCAAGCCAGTCCCTATGACAGAAACCGGGCATAAGGCTGATATTGTCGAAACGGCAGTTGCCGCCGGAAGCTTTACGACGCTGGCAGCGGCCCTGGAAGCCGCCGGCCTTGTCGACGCCTTAAAGGGCGATGGCCCCTTCACTGTGTTTGCTCCTACTGATGCCGCTTTCGCCAAGCTTCCAGCCGGTACGGTCGCTTCCTTACTCAAGCCTGAGAACAAGGAAAAGCTGAAGGCAATCCTGCTTTATCACGTAGTATCCGGCAAGGTCGCCGCCGCTGACGTAATGAAACTCGACGGTCAGTCAGTCAAAACCCTGCAGGGCGGGATGGTCAAGATAGGCACCAAGCACGGTGTGCGTGTGGACAACGCCAGCGTCACCCAAGCCGACATCTACGCTTCGAACGGTATCATCCACGTCATCGATACTGTGTTAATCCCCAAAATGTAATGGAATTGGACCAGCCAGTTGCTCTCGGGCAACTGGTTGGCGGCATTGATAAGTACCCTAAAGGAGAACCATGGAAAAGAAGATGGACATTGTTGAAACGGCGATCTCGGCGGGAAACTTTTCGGAGCTCGCAAAGGCACTTACAGCAGCCGGGCTTGTGGAGACATTAAAAGGGGACGGCCCCTTCACAGTCTTTGCTCCGACAGATGAAGCGTTTGCGAAACTGCCGCAGGAGTTGATTGGCGATCTGCTCAAACCAGAGAACAAGGACAAGTTGACGGCAGTACTCACCTTTCACGTCGTGTCGGGCAAAGTAATGGCAAATCAGGTGGTGAACATGACTGAGGCGACCACGATTCAGGGCCAACGGTTAAAAATTGACGCGAAAGACGGTGTGAAGATCAACGACGCGACGGTAATCGTCACTGATATCGAAGCGAGCAACGGCGTCATTCACGTCATCGACTCCGTTTTGTTGCCCGCCACGGCAGCAGCCGCATAGGCAAGAAGTTATCAAGGGGGTGGGGGGCGAAGGGGGGCCGCGACGACTTGGGCAAGGAGTGTCGCGGCCCTCACTCTAACAGCAGTTACCAGCAAAAGTGAGGCGTAAGATGTTTAGAAAATCTGATGTACTTATTCTCGGCGCCGGGTTTATCTCCTTTCTGTTTTCGATCTCTCTTTGGTTTGGTGTATTCGGTCCCGCCAACAGAGACGCGGCGCTCTTTGTCGGCCTATGGGTTCCCTCAATACTGGCGGCGGGCATGTACTTCAAAACCCGGTTGGGAGCCAGCTAACATGTCAAATTGGGTCATACTCGGAGTCGGTATGTTTGTCAGCTTGTTGATGGTGGTGGGACTTTTGTTCACCGTCCTTGAGTTTAGGGATATTGACCACCATCCCGAGAATCACGAACCGCGAGCCTTTCGCCAGAGGTCAAGCTCTGAACGAACGACAAACTCAGGAGAGATAACAGGACGGGGTCTTCCATGGCACGCAAGATCCTGATCTATGGCGGGTCTGGTGGAATCGGTTCGGCCACGGCGCGCTTCCTTCGTACGCAGGGTGAAGAGCTCCACCTGGTGGGACGCAACCAGGAGAGGTTAAGCGCGATTGCGAAGGAGCTGGGGGCGACCTATACAATTGGCGATGTCAGCGACCCTGGCCTTTTTGCTCGCACGGCGGAAGAATCCGGAGATTCATTGGCTGGTCTGGTATATGCAGTCGGTACCATTAACATTCGTAGTCTTGGCCGCCTTACGGATAGCGATTTTCTGGAAGACTTTCGCGTGAATGCACTGGGTGCGGCACTTGCCGTTCAGGCTGCTCTACCGGCGCTCAAAAGGAGCCCCGCTCGATCCTCGGTGGTTTTGTTTTCCAGCGTCGCCGCCCTACAGGGTTTTACGTTTCATGCCTCGATGGGCATGGCTAAAGGGGCTGTAACTGGCTTGATGATGTCACTGGCAGCCGAACTTGCTCCGAGCATTCGCGTCAACGCCATTGCGCCCTCTCTGACTCGGACCCTACTTGCCGACAAGATACTCGCAAAGGAGAAGATGGCCGCTGCCCTCGCGGTATGGCATCCCCTGGAACGATTGGGCACGCCCGAGGATATCGCGTCGCTGGCGGCCTTTTTGCTTTCTCCAGCAGCAGACTGGATCACGGGCCAGACAATTGGGGTTGACGGCGGTCGCTCAACGCTTCGAATCCGCGGCTAAAAGAACCTGCTCACCCCTTCAAATCGGGCCTCAAGCCCTCGTTCAGTGTCAGTGCGAAGAACCTCCGGGGACACTTTGCCGCCAACTTTTTGACTAAACTGAACAATTTATTGCTTTATCAACAAGTACCGTGTATATTTAAACCGGTTTTACCGCCGAGCCTTCACCAGGCTCAATAGAATCGCTTCTTAGCAGCTGCCTGGGACAAACCACCAGGTTTTCAATCCCCTCAGTTGACGGTGATTCTCGCGAATCGAAAGGCTTTCCCGTTCATCCCAAGAGGTCCAGGCTCCGAGATTTTTTCCCATGTCCCTTACCTCTGTTAACTCCAACAAGCCGGAAGGCCGAAGCTGGACATGGCCCATTTTACCGGTTGCGGTTTACCTGCTCGCCTGGATGGGCTGGATATTAACAGCCGATATGAGCGATAGCAGCAGGCAGTTAATTGTGGGGTTTGCGTTACTTCCCATTCGCGCACTCACAGTGTGGTTCGCATGGCGGGTTGCAAACCATCCGGCGTACGACCGCAGGTCGCGGCAGGCTTGGAAGCTACTCGCGCTAGCATTTCTCGCGCTTTTGCTAAGCGACTCCCTACGTCTCTTCATGGGAGTTCAGACATCCTTCACCGCATTTGCGTCTAGTTGCCTTTCGCTCGCTTTCTACCTGGCGCTGCTTTGTGGTCTCCTTAGTTTTCCAGCAGTAATGCGCTCCAGCGATGAACGAGAGAGATTCTGGCTTGATCTTGGCATGGTGATGATTAGTGGGTGCATTGCTATCTGGTACTTTTTGATCCGTCCCGCGCCCATCGAACTGGCCAATGGCTTACTGACGACAACTGCATCGCTGATCAAACCCACCGGTGACCTCGCTATCCTGTTTGGCACGGCCACCGTCCTGTTGACGACTCCTAAACAAAAGCACCGACGACCATTCGGTTTGATGGTTCTGGGTCTAATCCTGTTTTTTGCGGCCGACCTGAGTCATGGATATATCAGCCTCTATGGAGCGCAAAGCGCCATCGCGGTAGATCTGCTGAAAATCGCCTCCGCTTGTTTGTTATTCTTGAGTTGTCAGCAGACGCTCTGGACTGGGTCAATCGGACCAGGTGAGACTGTCCAAACAGACTCCCATGCCCCTGATTTCCGTCTCCTGCCGTATCTCTCAATAGTGTTCGTCTATGGTCTCCTGGTTTTTTCCCTGTATCGAGAATGGGTCAATCCGCTTGGTGGTTTGATTGTGGGGAGTGTAGCGCTGACCGGCATGGTCATCGCCCGCCAGCTTAGCTCCGTTCGCTCAAATGAGCGGGCCCAGAAGGCCATCACGGAAAAGGAAACCAGGTTCAAGTCGCTTGTGCAACGCTCATCAGACGTGATCACTATTCTCAACAGCGATTTGACGATTCAATTCAGCAGCCCCTCGGTAAGTCACGTCTTCGGGTACACGCCAGAGGAGTTGGCCGGGAGAGTATTGACCGACCTGACGCACCCGGAAGACCGAACCCGGGCCATTGCCTTTTTTACGGATCTGCTCAAACAACCGAGCCTGGCAGTCAAGATCGAATGGCGCCTGCTTCATGCCGATAACACCTGGCGCTATGTTGAAAATACCTGCACTAATCTGATGTCCGAGCCTGCCATCGCAGGTCTGGTGCTTAATTCACTGGACATCACCGGGCGGAAAGAGGCTGAGGACAAACTGGAGCATGACGCTTGCCACGATTCACTAACCGGCCTGCCCAATCGAGCGCTGTTCACTGAATACCTAAAGACCGCAATCAGCCGCTCGAAGCGGTCAAAGGGCCATCTCTTTGCCGTGCTGTTTTGTGATCTGGACCGCTTTAAGAACATCAACGACAGCCTTGGCCATACAATCGGTGACGAGCTTCTCATCAGTATTGGCACGCGCCTGGAGCAAGCCATCAGAGAAAATATCGATATCGTCGCACGGCTCGGGGGCGATGAATTTGCCATTCTCCTCGATGGCATGGCGGACGCAAATGTCGCTATTCACATTGCCCGAAGGATCCAGGACAGCTTGCGAGCTGCCGTCAACGTGGACGGCCACGAAATATTCTCGACCACCAGCATTGGGATCGCGCTCTCAACCTCCGGCTACACCAATCCGGAAGACATCCTGCGCGATGCCGATACAGCTATGTACCGGGCAAAGGCGCGTGGCCGCGCCTGCTATGAGGTGTTCGACAAGTTCATGCATGCACGGGCGGTGGCGCTGCTGCAATTGGAAACTGACCTGCGCCGTGCTGTGGAGCGCAATGAATTTGAAGTTTATTACCAGCCGATCGTCTCTCTCAGAGATGACACCAGAATCACCGGGTTAGAAGCCCTCGTTCGCTGGCACCATCCGGAGCGCGGGTTGGTAAAGCCGCAGGACTTCATTTCGGTGGCCGAGGACACTGGCCAGATAATCTATCTGGGCAAGTGGGTGCTTGAACAGGCCTGCCGGCAGATGAAACGTTGGCAGGACCAATACCCTCGCTATCGCGACCTGACCCTCAGTGTGAACCTCTCCGGAAAACAGTTTCTGCAGTCGAATCTGGTCGAACAAATCCGTGAAGTGCTGGAGAGCACCGGTTTTAACCCGAAGAATCTGCAGTTGGAGATCACCGAGAGTGTAGTGATTGACAATACCGAAATCGTAACTGACACACTGATGCAACTCCACGACTTGGGCATTCAACTCAGCATGGATGATTTTGGCACCGGCTACTCATCACTTTCCTACCTGCATAACTTTCCCATCGACGTATTAAAAATCGATCGCTCGTTTATCTCCAAGCAGGGGGGAAACTCAAAAAGCCAGATCGTCAGCACTATCATCACTCTCGCGCGTAACATGGGTTTGAAAGTCGTAGCTGAAGGGGTCGAAACTGAGGAGCAATTGGATCACCTCAAAGATCTCGACTGTGCTTACGGACAGGGTTTCCTGTTCTCGTATCCGATCACGGCCGAGGCTACCGAAGAGTTAATGCGCCAAACTAAAGTGGCTCCGGTACGCGATCAGGCTGAAACGGCCGCGTGAGAACCCGGCAGAGGCCCTTCTTAAATATTGTTGGCTGGCAATTGAGTAGTAAAGAGGCGAATGTAGACAGCGCGTCCGAACGTTCGGCTAACATCTAGCCGTGCGTACTCTCCCAATATTTTTCATGAATTCGTTTGGCCCAGGTCCAAAAACGCCCGTGGCGAACGCTGGCTGGCGTGTCCAGCCACATATCTTTGTGGAAATAGATACTCTCTCCTCCAGCTTCATCAATTACCCCCAGCAGCTCGTGATTGTAATGTGACACTGCCTCGTGTCCCTCGATTTCCGCCGCGAGATTGACGGCGGCAACCTCAGCTTGCGTCACTGCCATGTGACCCATCTTCGGACCGTCAAAGTTCACACCATCGCCGACTGCATACATGCGATCCGTGCCGCTCACTCTCATCGTCCAATCCACGTTCAGGTAACCACCTTCGTCCGTAATTCCCAGTCTTGAGACTGCGCTGGAGCCTCGAAACGGCGGCAGCGCCATGAGGAGATCAAAATTGAGCACTTGGCCGGCAGCGCTGGAAATACTACTGGATCCGATCTCGGCAATTTTAAAATTGGGCAGGAACTCAAGCTCCTCTCTCTGCATTGCGTCGGCAAGGGTTGCGGCAATCTTTTCATCGTTGAATTCCGCTGCACTCGTCTCGGGGCTGACGATCGTTATTCTGGCCGCCTGGCGAGCGCCGTTATCGGCCAACCACTTCGACAAAGCAAAGGCAGTTTCATACACGGGCACGGGAAGTCGCGCACCAGGACATTGGCCAATCACTGCATGCCCTGCGTTAAACCCCTGAAGCGCTTTTCCAAACTTCAGGGCTCCTTCAAGGTTCAATAGATGGTGCGCGTGCTCGAAGAAGCCTGGTATGTGTTCAGTAGCAAGCCGGCGGCCCAGCGCAATAATCAGATAGTCATAGTAAATGCGGCCTTCGACTTCTCCGTGTGCGAGAATCACCTGGCGCTCGTTGGGTTCAACATAAGCAACTTCGGCCTCAATGAACGAAACGCGGCGATTGATCATTGAGCGGCGGAGATCGAATGAAACGTCTTCGGGTTGGCACTTACCAAACGCCAGCCGAACCAGCGCCGGATAAAAGACAAAACGACTGTTGCGTGAGACGAGCGTAATCTGATGCTCTTCTCCCAATTGTTTAACCAGCGATTCGGCTGCTACCACGCCGCCAAAGCCGCCGCCAAGTATGAGTATTCTGGCCATCTCTTAGACCTTGAGCTGCGGCTGCAACGCTGCGGCGCCGCGAACCACTTCGACTGAGCATTTTGCATGTGAGACTACAGCGTGAGAAACGGAGCCCAGTAATAAACGTTCCCAGACGGGATAGCCATGCGAACCAACCACAATCAGGTCCGGCTTCCAGTTCTCCGCCTCACTCAGGATGACACGCTTCGGAGAACCTGGAATAGACTTGCCTTGCACCTGCGCAGCCTCACCGAGTGCAGACTTCAATTTCTCAACTGCCACTTCCACAACCGCCATCGCATGTTCCCTGGTGACGCGGTCAAGCTGATCATAGTACTCGGACGGTAGTGACCAGACCTCAGGCGTCATCGCCAGCGGCAATTCGAAGGCATGTACTACCAGTATCTCTGAGCCCTTGGGCCAGGGACGCCGGGCTACTTCGGCCAGGGCTGCGTCACTGTAGGGTGAACCATCCACGCCTACCAGAATTTTCATGGTGTTCTCCTTAATTAAGTCGCACGCATTCAATGCTTTTTCAGATCACTTGAGTTTCCCATCGTGCAACCTCCGTGCCCAAGGCCCAGTCCAAAAAGCGGCCTTAATCTGTCCTCAGGGCACATAAGCCTCTGAATTTGCGAAATTTTGCCCCGCAGGTGCGCGTTAGTCCGTTTCACAAGAGGAGAGTGCGCATCAGCCGGCGTTTTACGACCTCCACCAGCATCAGGTAGGTAGTGGTCGCGGCTGCGATGAAGAGCAGAAATCCCGCCGGTACGGGGGTGAATCCGATCAGTGCCCCCAGCCTCGTGAAGGGCAGAAGAAAGCCGCACAGCACCACGGCAATGGTGGTCACAGTGAGGGCGAGGCTTGGCCTGCTGCGCAAAGGATTGCGAGCGGTGCGAATCACAAAAATCACAAGGGTCTGGGTTGCCAGCGATTCGACAAACCACCCGCTGTGGAACAGTTGTTCCGAAGCGTGAAATATCTTCAGCAACACCAGAAACGTCAGAAAGTCGTAAATCGAACTGATTGGTCCGATGTAAATCATGAAGTCCCGGATCATCTTCACGTTCCAGCGCTGTGGTTTTTGTATGAAGGTCTGGTCAACCCGGTCGCTGGGGATCGTTACCTGGGCCAGATCGTAGAGAAAGTTATTGAGCAGAATCTGGGTTGGCAGCATCGGGAGAAACGGCAGAAACATCGCTGCAGCTGCCATGCTGAACATGTTGCCGAAGTTGGAGCTCGTCCCCATCAACAGATATTTCATCACGTTGCCAAACGCCTTGCGGCCTTCAATAATCCCGGCGTGGAGAACGATCAGGCTGCGTTCCAACAGGATAAAATCCGCGGCGTCTTTGGCGACATCAACAGCGGTTGAAACCGAAATGCCGACATCAGCGGCGTGCAGAGAGGGTGCGTCGTTGATGCCGTCACCCAAATACCCGACCACGTGACTGCGGTGCTTGAGCGCCAGAATTATTCTGTTCTTCTGCGCCGGTGAGACGCGCGCAAAGATGGAAGTTTGCTCGACCACATGCGCCAGTGCCGGGTCGCTCATCTTTTCCAGATCCGCACCGAGAATGATGCGTCCGACATCAATCCCCACCTGCGCGCAGATGTGTTGCGTCACCAATTCGTTATCGCCGGTCAGGATTTTGACCTGGACGCCGTCTCGCCGCAGAGCCTGCAATGCAAGTCTGGCACTTTCGAGCGGAGGGTCCGAGAATGCCAGGAATCCGGCGAGTACGAGTTCCCTTTCATCATGCGCCTGATAAACGCTCTTCAGAAGCACCTTCGAGCAGGCGACCGCCAGAGAGCGGAATCCCTGCGCGGAAAAGTCGCGGTAGATGGCTTCACAACGTGCCCTGGACTCCGTGTCGAACGGACGAACTTCTCCGTGCAGTTCGTAGCCAGCACATACTGCCAGGACACTCTCCGGAGCGCCCTTTGTAATCAGCATTCTCTCGCCTTCGTGCTCAACGACGACAGATACGCGACGCCTCTCAAAGTCGAACGGCACTTCATCGATCTTCTCATAACCCTGAATGTCCGGGTGATCGTGATGCAGAACTGCGCTATCAAGCGGATCGCTGCGGCGGCGCCCTTTGATAGCTTCATCAAGGGGATTACTGACGCCGGTTTCATGAAGGCTATTCAGGAACGCCAGCAGAAACACTCGCTCCGAAGATTGGCCAAGCGGATCCACGTGCCGGTCGAGTGCCATCTCGCCGCTGGTGAGGGTGCCGGTCTTATCGCTGCACAGAACATCGATGCTGCCGAAGTTTTGCATCGCTTCAAGATGCTTGACGATGACTTTCTTTTTCGCCATGTGCACGGCACCCTGACTGAGAGTGACGGTCGTGATCATCGGCAGAAATTCCGGCGTCAGGCCCACCGCCAAGGCGACGGCGAACAGCAATGACTCCATAAGCGGGTGATGTAAAACCGCACTGACAAGCAAAACAAAAAGTACCAGCAGAATGGTTGTCTTCATGATCAGGAAACCAAACTGTTTCGTGCCTCTTTCGAACTCAGTCTCGGGTGGTTTGAGAGCGAGACGCATGGCGATATCGCCAAAGGTTGTATTTTCCCCGGTGGAAGTTACTTCTGCGGTTGCATTTCCGCTGACCACGGAGGTGCCAAGAAATACTTTGTGATCCTCGTCTCGCTTTGGCTCTTGCTGTAATTCGGAACCAGCCGCGGTTTTTTCAACGGGCAGCGACTCTCCCGTAAGCGCAGCTTGTTGTACGTGTAAATCGCGAGCCTGAAGTAAATCGGCATCAGCGGGAACCAGGTCACCTGCCGTGAGCCTTACGACATCGCCCGGAACAATTTCTCGTCTGGCAAGTTCGCACCAACTGCCGTCTCGCTTAACCGTCGCCGTGGGCGCGACTTCTTTGCGAATACGATCAACGGCACGCTGTGAACGGTAGGTCTGGATGAAGTTCAGCGCCACGCTCAGCAACACCATCACGATGATGATGGACGCACTAATAACTTCACCCACGACGGCGGATACGGCGCTGGCTATGAGCAGGATAATGGCGAGCGGATTTGTAAAGAGTGAAAACAGTTGAAGAAGCGGGGCGGTGCGCCTGATGCTCACCGGTTCATTGGGACCAAATGCACGGAGACGTAGCTGCGCTTCGCGAGATGTTAGGCCAGGGGGTGAAATGCCGGTGGCCGGTTCAAGCAGGGTATTGGCGACGGCTTCGTTGCCTGCCGGGTTTGGCAAAGCGGCATTGATCATGACTCATCGCCCTTCGTGGATGCTCGAGCGAAACGTTCGAGCACGATAACAGGGCATTGCTCCAGCAAACGTACGCTGAAGCTCACGGAGTCGGTTAATCCTGTCCCGGTCGCCAGCAGCCGGCAATCACAACTCGGGTCTCTCGGAAGTCTCGATCTCAACCAAATACGTTGGTTCGTCGCCACGCGCGACGGCGAACCAATCTTTAATTTCCATTACCATTCGTTTTTCTTTTTCGTTTCCTAACGCGCACGATTTCTACCGAACAGTGAGACCGCGCAGCTACGGCCCCGGCCGTGCTGCCAAGCAGAAAACGCTCCAAACGGTTGCTCATTCCCGTCGCCCCAAGAAAAATACAATCGGCTCGCCACTCTTCCGCGAGTTGGACCAACGTGCGCTTCGGATCGCCTTCAATCACGTCGGCCCGGCTGCGCAGGCCGGCATCTCTGAGTTTCTTTGCTGCAGTCTTTACAAGCCGCAGGGCCGCTTGATGCTCCTGGTTGTTTATAGCAGCAACGGATCGCCTTAGTGGAGCAGCCAAACTTCCTACGTAGGTCAACTCCAAACGTTGTTCGACCAGCACCACACGCGCTTCACTCTTAGCCGGCCAATGGCGGGCGGCAACTTGTTCCAATGCGGCATCGGCATTCCGTGAACCATCGATACCAACCAGGAGCCTGACTGGGAAGTCGGGTTCGTCAAGTTTGCCTCGCGCAACGCGAACAGAGCAACGCGCTTCATTGAGCAGCCACTGAGAAATACTACCCAGGAAAAGTCGGCCCAGCGCCGAACGGCCATGTGAGCCAACTATGAGCAAGTCGGCTTTCCACTCTTCAGCTCTCGAATACAGTTCCCACGTGGGCGAGCCCCAGACCGCTTCGTGCCTGATCTTCCATTTGGGAAACAGCAGGCTAAAGCGCGTGGCCGCCTTTTCGGCCATCGCATTTGCATCGACAACGGCTTTGGACCCGGCCATGTAGCTGCGCTCCAATCCCAAATGACCCTTTGCGACGCTTGCCATCTGTACAATTTCAAGCGCGGAAGGTGGAGGCGGCGGTAACCAAACCTCGGCTATGGTCATGATCAATGCCTCGCCCCTGTCCGGCAGACCCGCATGAGTCAGATCGCCGAGCGCCGACTCGGCGCATTTAGAACCATCGTAAGCTATCAGTAGTTTCATAATCCCATACCTCGCAGGCAAAACAACGAGTCTTCGGTTGCTGGTTAGCTCTGGATGTCGCAAGCCTTATACCATCTGGGACTCTGGTTTTGACGCCCGCAAATGTGGAAAGCCTCGCCCCGAGTGAGCAATAGTCCGCAACCCGAAACAAAAGTACGCAAGTATGCAAAGAGCGATCTGACCGCCTGAACCAAAGTGCATAGCTGATGGGTTGGCACGGTGCATGCCCGTTGAGTACCGATGACCTGCGTTAACCTAAAGGCGACGAGTGCAACGACGCACCTGCTCAGACCTGAGCCAGGTCTCACGAGCGCTGCCGCGCAGAAGTTACTGAAAGAGCACGGTCCAAACGCTGTGCCAGCAATTCCGCCAATCACCTTGTGGCGGCGATTCACTAATCAGTTTCGCAGCCCCTTGATTTACATCCTGCTTTTCGCACTGGCGGTTGATCTGGCTATCTGGCTCATAGAGGGTCGCCCAGGTTTGCCGATCGAGTCGTTCGCGATAGCTCTGATTCTCCTGCTCAACGCCGCACTCGGTGTCTACCAGGAGAGCAAAGCCCAAATCGCGCTGACACGTTTAAAGGCGCTGGCCGAACCATTAGCGTGGGTACTGCGCGATGGACGCCTGGTGCGTCTGCCGTCGGCAGACCTCGTGCCCACTGACGTGGTGCGCGTCGAAGCCGGTGACCGCATCAGCGCCGACGGAACTTTGCTGGAAGCTCAAGGGATCATGGTTGATGAGTCAATATTGACGGGGGAATCCCTGCCCGTAGAAAAGACCAGCGACGAGGGAGTCTTCAGCGGAACTCTGGTGACCCGCGGCAAAGGCTATCTGAAAGTTACCCGTACCGGGGCGGCGAGCGCCGCGGGGAGCCTGGCAGTAATGATTGGCACCATCGAAGCCGAGCCCACACCGCTGGAACGGAGACTGGCCGCCTTCGGCGCGCAGATGGCGCGCTGGATTTTGGTTTTGGCAACTGCAATCGCCCTCGGCGGAATTTTCGTTGAAGGATTCTCAAGGCTTGGGCATGTGCTGCTCTTTGCGGTGGCACTTGCAGTGGCTGCCGTGCCCGAAGGCTTACCAGCCGTTCTGACCTTGACACTCGCCCTGGGAGTTGAGCGCATGGCGAAAAGGAAGGCGGTTGTGCGCCGCCTCAGCGCCGTGGAGTCCCTGGGCTCGGTGACGGTCATCGCGACCGATAAGACAGGCACCCTCACTGAGAATCAAATGCATGTCAAAGCGCTCGACAGTCCCGATACGCTGCGTGCGCTGCGCGCGATGGTACTTGCGAACGAGGCTGAATATGGTACCGGAGCAGGTGATCCTCTGGAGTTGGCATTGCTTGACTATGTGCTGGCGCAAGATCCGGACCTCGCGGATCTGATGCGCACGCATAAGCGTCGCGGTGTTTTGCCTTTCGACAGCTCTTACAAATTCATGCGAGTCACGGTCGAAGAGGAGGGCCACCTGGTCAGCTACCTGAAGGGTGCCCCCGAAGTGCTGCTCAAGCGAAGCCGGATGTCCGCGGACCAGCGCCGAAGTTGGGAAGAAAAGGCCGAAGGATACGCGTTTGAAGGGTTTCGAGTGCTGGCTTTCGCATGGCGCGAGGGAGAGGCTGATGACGAACTCGCTTTCCTGGGACTGGCGCTACTTTGGGATCCCCCACGCGCCGAAGTGCCGGAAGCGATCAAAGAGGCGCAAGCGGCCGGCATTCGCGTCGTGATGGTCACGGGTGATCATCCAGCCACTGCGCTCGCCGTGGCAAATGAAGTCGGTATCTTGCCGGGTCGCGTGCTTACCGGGCTTGATCTGGAGACACTATCCACGGAGGAGTTGAGTCATGCGCTGAAGGAAGCGAACGTCTTCGCCCGCGTCACTCCCCGGGACAAACTACGATTAGTCGAAGCCCTCAAAGCAGGCGGTGAGATTGTGGCAGTAACCGGCGATGGTGTGAATGACGCGGCGGCCCTCAAGCGGTCAGACGTCGGTGTGGCCATGGGCCGGCGAGGCAGCGATTTAGCGCGCGAAGTGGCCGATCTCGTCCTGCTGGATGACAATTTCGCCACCATCGTCGCCGCCATCAGGGAAGGCCGCAACATCTACAATAACATCCAGAAATTTATTCGCTTCCTGTTCTCAACCAACTTGTCCGAGACGCTGATTGTAGTCATCGGCGTCATCGGATCGTTCGTCCTGGGCTTACATGATGAGACCGGCCGGTTACTATTACCCTTGACTGCTGCCCAACTGCTCTGGGTCAATGTCATTACGGATGGGCCTCCGGCGCTCGCCCTGGGCCTTGATCGGGATCGTGCTATGTTGCTCATGCCCCGTCACTCGCCTGGATCACCTCTGCTCGATAGAGCCTCGCTGAGCTTTATCATCACCACCGGCAGCTTTAAGGCTGGCATCGGCGGCGCTCTGCTCATTGGTTTGCCCTACTATGGTTACAGTCTTACAGTCACGCGCAGTCTCCTGTTCCTTTACATGACCATTGGGCAACTCGTTTTCGCCTATCCCGCCCGCCACACTCTGGGAGCCTCGCGAAGAAATTTCGCGCTGCATATATCAGTGATTCTTGGTACAGGCCTGCAACTCCTGACTGTGTTTGTGCCTGCGCTACGGCTCCTGCTGGGGCTGGAATTGCCCGCACCCAGCGCTCTTTTCTGGGTGGCCGGAGCCGTAATGTTAAGTTGGATCTTCGCCGAGAGCTATTCCCGATTGATCGTTTCTCCGGGACGGTCTGATCTGATGGTCTCTCCAGGTTTCTCAAAGTGATTCACGTAACCATCAATACTGAGAATCATGAATTTGCCGATGGTCTCTCGATTCTGGACGCGGCGAAATCCGCGGGCATCGACATTCCCACGCTCTGCCACGATCCCAGGCTGAAACCAATTGGCGGTTGTCGCCTCTGTCTGGTTGAGGTCGCAGGCCAGCCGCATCCGTTGACCTCCTGTAATAACGGTATTGTGGAAGGTATGGTGATCTCGACACACACCCCCGCTCTGGAAAAGGAGCGTGCGATGCTGCTGCGCATGCTGGCCCAGGATCATCCTCCCGACACGTTTCGCCGCTTTCCTGACAAGGAGTTTTATCGTCATGCCTGCAATTACGGCCTGGGGGAAGCTGACTTTGACGGGCAACACCATTCCGAGCTGCTTGACGATTCGCATCCATACATTCATGTCGACATGTCGCAATGCATTCTCTGCTATCGATGCGTGCGCATCTGCGATGAAGTGCAGGGACAATTTGTCTGGCAAGTATTTGCTCGGGGCCACGAAACGCGGATCGTGCCCGATTCACAAACAAATTTACGAGAGAGTTCCTGTGTGAGCTGCGGCGCCTGCGTTGACACATGCCCGACAGGGGCGTTGGAGGACAATTCAGTTCTCGCGCGGGGTGTGCCTTCAAACTGGAAGCGAACAACCTGCCCGTATTGCGGCACTGGATGCGAGCTGGAGGCGGGGACAAAACATGGCAAACTGATTTCCATCAGGCCGGCGCGCAATACCGCTGTCAGCCGTGGACACCTTTGCGTCAAGGGACGATATGCTTTCGATTTCGTCTCCGCCGGCGATCGCATTACCGGGCCAATGGTGCGCCGGGGCGATGGCTGGCAAAGGGTTTCCTGGGACCAGGCAATAGGTTTCGTCGCGCAGCAACTACAAGACATCGTCAGGGAGCACGGGCCTGACAGCGTCGGCATTCTGGGCTCGGCACGCGGCACAAATGAAGAGAATTATCTGGCGCAAAAGTTCGCTCGCCTTGTCATCGGAACAAATAATGTTGACTGTTGTGCGCGTGTTTGCCACGCGCCTACGGCCGCGGCCATGAAACTGATGCTGGGCGCGGGTGCAGCAACCAATTCCTACGACGATATTGAAAAAGCGCGCACGATTCTCATTTGCGGAACGAACGCAACTGAGAATCACCCGATCATTGGCGCGCGCATCAAACAGGCGGCCCTCAAAGGCGCCAAATTAGTTGTCATCGATCCCCGCGCGATTGAACTCAGCCGTTACCCTGCGATCCACTTGCGTCCGCGGCCGGGCACGAATATCCCGTTACTCAACGCGCTGGCTTGCGCGATTCTCGAACAGGATCTCCACGACCAGTCATTCATAACACAGCGCGTGGCTGAATTCGCTGAGTTCCGGGAGTTCATCAGGAACTTTACGCCGGAGAAGGTTGCAGATACTTGTGGCATACGCGCAGAACAGATCCGCGAGGCTGCGCTCATCTATGCCAGGAATGTTCCTGCAATCTGTTTTCACGGCCTCGGAGTCACTGAACACACGCAAGGTACCGAAGGTGTGATGTGCCTGGTTAATCTCGCGCTGCTAACCGGCAACATTGGCAAGCCGGGAACGGGCATTAATCCCCTGCGCGGCCAGAACAATGTGCAGGGCGCCGCGCACATGGGCTGCGAACCGGGCCTGCTAACCGGCAGTGCCCCGCTTGCCGCCGTGAAGGACTTATTTGCACACGTTTGGCAGGCGCCAATCCCTGTACGCCCGGGACTAAACATGATCGAGATGATGGATGCGGCGGCAAACGGAAAATTGAAAGCTCTCTGGGCCATCGGATACGACATCCTGTTGACGAATGCCAATACAGCCTCCACCGAGCAGGCCCTTCACTCCCTCGATCTGCTGATTGTCCAGGACATGTTTCTAAACGAAACAGCTCGTCTTGCCTCAGTGTTTCTGCCGGCTTGCTCATCTTTTGAAAAAAACGGCACATTTATGAATGCCGAACGTCGTATTCAACGGGTGCAAAAAGTCATCGAGCCACTGGCGGGGTCAAAATCGGATTGGGAAATAATCTGTGCGGTAGCGAGCGCCCTGGGGAAAGGGTCGTCCTTCAGTTACTCGTCAACCGAAGAGATTTGGAATGAAATTCGTGAAGTATGGCCGGGAGGACGAGGCATTACCTATGACCGGCTGGACCGTCAGGGCATTCAATGGCCTTGTATTGACGCAGAGGATCCTGGAACTGAAGTGTTACACCAGGATTCTTTTGTTTCCGGCAAGACCAGCGCACTTCGTCGGGTGCGATATACGCCAACACTCGAGGTACCCGATCAGGAGTTTCCTTTCCTGCTGAACACCGGCAGAACTCTCTATCAATTCAATGCCGGCACGATGACTCGCCGCACGTCGAATCTGGAGCTGCAGCCAGAAGACTGTCTGGACATATCACCTGAGGACGCCGCAGCCTTGCAGCTCGAGGGCGGCAAGCGTGTTCGCGTCCGCAGCCGTTATGGTGAAGCAGTCCTGCCCCTTAGGATCAGCTCTACGGTGAGACCTGGCGAACTGTTCGCAACCTTTCATGACTCTGAAGTCCTTCTCAATCGCGTTACCAGCTTTTACCGCGATGCATATGTAAAAACCCCGGAATACAAAATAACGGCAGTTTCGCTGACCGAGGAATGACCCGCGGGCTCATCGCTAAGTCTTTCAAGGCTAAGTCACCACTTTGTGTGCGGCCTTAGGCGGATGAATCTGCAGCAGGGCTGAGGTGCCGTCAGCGGATCTGATCAGGAGGGCGGCATCCGCACCGTCATCTGTCTGTTCGACGCTGACACTGGTGGGCGCCGTAACGGTATGGGTAATGTGATCATCGGATTTCAAGCCCATCATCAATTCGATTTTGTCACCCGCATCCGACACCTCGGCGGTGATACCCTCGAGGGCCAATTCCCGCTCCTCCACCTGGTCGCCGATCTCGAGGCCAAACACTTCCAGCGACACGAGCGCACTTTCGTGCCTGCGACTGAAGTCATCGAAGAAAGAAGACCATTCGCTTCTCAAAATCTCTTTGGTTTGCATAAATCCCCTCCTCAGGAACGACACAAAATGTTTCTAGTATCTGGCTGCGAGCCAGGCGGCCAGAACCGCGAGTCAATTTTATTACAAGAGTCAATTTGCGTCTCTTCTCAGCCCGCTCCTGACTCATTCCGGGACCGCCTCTAAAAAATAGAGGCACGTCTCAGATCTCTCTGGAACGTGCCTCTTAAAAAGTTCTACTGTCCTAAACCCTGGTTAAATCCCGCTTATGAAATAGAATCATCGCGCCATACCTACCCTTTCGAGCAAGCGGTCTCAATGAAGCCTTTCCCGAACCGGACGAGCACCTTTCAGCGCATCCGGCTCTCCATCACGAGCGAGCTCTCTCCAGACTGATAAGGGCACCTTTCGATCACTCGAAGGCGCTTCCTATCTGGAGTACCCGTGACTGTGGTCCTTCGCCTTGTGAACGGCTTTCCCGTTCGCCCTGGATGGACATTACTCCACCGACTACTACAACCCCTCTGCCCCTTGCCACGTCTAGTCACTCAGCCAACCTATCCCTTGTTTCCGCGGGAAGTCGCGGCTCGGTTCCGGCGTAGCTCACACAGCAATTTACCCACCGACTTAGATCTTCTTCCGATCCCATGACTTGGGGGCACCAAGCTTAAGAATATCCGCAAGATTTGCGAAGACCTCGCGGCACTGCAACTCGCAACCAGAACAACCAGTCACAGTGCGAGAAAACAGAGTTGACTCAGCTTCTCGCTCATCTTCCACACCACTTAGTTACCTTAGGTGTGCCTTTGGAAAGGATCTCGAATTCGACAAGTACGGTCTGACCTTATCGGCTTCCGTGACGTGCTCGGCCAGAAGTGTAACGCTCCTGCCAGCATCGCCCGTTTCCCCTGCAAGCTTGATCTCATGCCCATCCGCAACGGCTCATGTAGCGGACTTCAGCAGGGTCAGGACATCGCTTCTTCGCAAGCGAAGACCGGTTTCAACCGGTTTTGCCATGCGGCCTTTCGCCGCGCCCTCTGGTCTTAACTAAATGCGGGAAATTCGATCCAGAGACACGACAGCAAACTGTCAAAGAACAATCCCAGGAAATTTCACTTCCTGACCTCGCAACCGATGTGCCAACCGAAATACTTTGATAGCGCGCGGAAATGTTGGACTTTGGTCAGGAGTCGCCTCGCAGAGCGAGCTTTCGCACAGTTTCCTGCGTAGCTTTGCTCAAGTTCCCGCGCGGTGTTTATCGGGCAAATCATTTCCTGAATATCGAGGGCACATTTCTTGCCATGTTTGCAAGTCAAATGAGACTAGGTAATTTCCTGGCAGCACAAACCGGCCGGCATCGGGCAGCACAGATTCTGAAGGCAAGTTTCGTTTACTTTGCTCTGGTTTTTGGGGCAGGCTTTATCCTGGGTCCAATTCGCATCCTCATCATTGTGCCCCGTGTGGGCCAACGCGCCGCCGAGCTGCTGGAAGCGCCGCTGATGTTGGTGGTTGTTATTAGCGCCGCGCGCTGGGTGGTGCGCAGGTTTCATTTACCGCACGCGGCCGTTTACAGACTGGCAGTGGGCTTGCTGGCGCTGATCCCAGGTCTGTTGATTGAGTTTGCCCTCGTCTTGAGGCTAAGAGGGCTCACGTTGACGGAGTATTTTCAGTCCCGCGATCCGGTTGCCGCTACTGTCTATTACCTTACACTTGGGCTGTTCGCAATAATGCCCTTGCTGGTCGGACGCAAGAGCGGACCTTACTAGTTATCAAATTACATTTCCCATCAGTTCAGTTCTGATTGCTACGGCCCGGAAGGTTGAGGAGTTTCCACTCGGTCCACCACGATTAAGACGCCGCGTACTTACAGCAGGGCGGGCTGTTTGGCTGCGCAATCCTGCTCATCTCCAGGCACCAGCTCGCTGGGCGCGTGCGGTTCCCGGTTGTCCAAACAGCCCACCACCTGCCGGCCGCTTAAGCCGACGCTTTCATGGATTTCTCGGTTGCTTCCTTGATTTCCAGTCTACGCGTGTGTGACTCCATTTTCGGTGCCGGAATACTGATTTCCAGCACACCATTACGGAATGTCGCCACGGCCTTATCAGTTTTGACACCTTCGGGTAAAGGAATCTGCCGGAAGAAATGCCCATAGCTTCTTTCACTGCGATAGAAGCCCTCGTGCTTCTCCTCTTTCTCTTCCTTTCGCTCGCCCGAGATCGTCAGCATTTCATTTGTCAATTCCACTTTGACGTCGTCTTTGGTGAGGCCCGGCAGATCGGCCTTTACCATGAGTTCTCCATCGTTCCGGCGCAGCTCGATTGGCGGCATCCAAGCCAGGTTCTCGAACTCCGGGCGGAAGGGCATAAACTCTTTATTGAAGAGATTCGGGAAGCGAAGTCCCTCATAGTCTTCAAACAAACGGTCCATTTCTTTGGCAAAGCGGCGCATCGTTCCAAAAGGATTAAGTTCCGGGAATGTTCGCGCGAGTTCTACCGACTCTTTCTTTTCAAGGTTTTTCATCTCTCTACCTCCCTAAATAAATGCGAGATTCGTAATTAGAAAATAAGGTTCAATTCGCAGATCATTCGTCACTTGAATAACACCAGGGTCATGACTTTTTGAGCCCATCACGGCACGCGTTCCGGCCAGGAATCTACTCGCTTGCCAGAGATTTACTCCACCATCATGAGCATCATCCACGCGCAGACGTTCTGCTGCGCGCCCGGCGCCCCGCTCAATTTGTTCGCAAAGTCTCCTTTCAACCAACCAGATGCTTCAAGCGTTCCTCGCCCTTCACGATCTGTCGTCAAACGCGTTGGTGCCAGGAAACTACCGGGCCGATATCTTTACGTCGCTGTTACCGCTGCGGTTTTCATCGGCAGCGGATGCTGGCAGATTGCCTGGTATGTATGAACAACGTTGGCGTAATCGATTTGCTGTTTACCCCCAGGCTCTTTAGCCTTGAGCACGATGTCATTCAGCGAGAGAATTCCTTCCAGTTCTCCCTCGGCATTGAGAACCGGCAAGCGCCGAATTTTATGCTCGCGCATTTTTTGAAGCGCCTGCTCGATGTCTTCTTCCGGTGCAGCCGCGTAGACCGTGGCATTCATCACCTCTTCGACAGAAATGCTCGAAGGGTTCCTATCTCTCATCGCTGTGGCCATGCAGATATCACGGTCGGTGATTATCCCCACGACTTTTCGGCCGTCCTTGATGATTGGCAAGACACCGCAGTCTTTTTCCCACATTTCCTTCGCCGCATCTGCCAGACTCTCTGTAATCCAAATCGCGCTGGCATCCGGCGTCATTACCTCTTTTACTTTCATACTGGCTCCTCCTGCCCATTCACTGGTTAGTCTATCTGCACTTTCCCCTTATTTGGCGAGTTGACGTTTCGCTGAACACACGCCCTCGCTGCCCGTTTTTGACTAATTTGATCGCAACAAACATGCCGCTTGCGATCGCCCAGCAACTGGTTCTGCGCTGAACTTCAGGCGCGGATTTGTGCGGAAAGTTACGCGCTCGAGTGCGGCTAAACCCACAGGAAAGGCAGTCGAGACTGTGGGTTTCCAAAGCAGATCCTGGCCGAATCTCGAGCGTCGCCTCAGGTCGGTCAAGCCAGCTCGCCAAAGTCAGTTCTGCACGGGCTTTTCTCTGAGCGCGCATGACTAGAGCGTGTCATTACGCTCAAGTTGGGAGGTTAACCGTGTCTCCTCCGGCTACGCTATGAACCTGTTGGCTTCCGTGGCGCGCCAGGATGCTGGCAGC
>Ga0209683_10000098_pt1 | contig 30713 bp, 29 predicted proteins | sample DOMMetBare2Fresh_FD_187474 | JGI IMG/M metagenome (GOLD analysis project Ga0209683, IMG submission 187474) | Wetland sediment microbial communities from St. Louis River estuary, USA, under dissolved organic matter induced mercury methylation -... | ecosystem: Environmental > Aquatic >... | reverse complement strand
CGAGAAGAGTGACCCCAAGAACGATACAAAGAGCGAGCCCAAGAGCGGCCAGAAGATCGGACAAAAGGTCGAGCAAAAGAGCCCACAGAAGACGGAACAGAAGACAGAGCAAAAGACCGAACAGAAGGCCGAACAGAAGACCGAGCCGAAGAAGGAATAGCGGAAAAGGCCCCCTATTCGCCGCTGTTCCTGGCTCGCCCGCTTGTGCTATGGGCTCGCCATCATGACCGAGAACCTCCGCCGCATCACCCGCGCCCTTCTCTCCGTTTCCGACAAGACCGGCCTCGTCGATTTCGCCCGCGCGCTTGCAGCCCTTGGGATCGAGCTCGTCTCGACCGGCGGCACCAGGAGCGCGCTCGGCGAGGCCGGGCTCAAGGTCAGCGATGTGTCGGACGTCACCGGCTTTCCCGAAATGATGGACGGCCGCGTCAAGACGCTGCATCCCAATGTGCACGGCGGCCTGTTGGCGATCCGCGACAACGCCACGCATACGGCCGCGATGGCAGCGCACGGCATCCAGCCGATCGATCTCCTGGTGGTCAACCTCTACCCGTTCGAGGCGACGGTGGCGAAGGGCGCCAACTACGAGACCTGCGTCGAGAACATCGACATCGGCGGGCCCGCGATGATCCGCGCCGCCGCCAAGAACCACGCCGACGTGGCGGTGATCGTCGAGGCTGAGGACTACGCGCCGCTCCTGGCCGAGCTCAAAGCGCACGATGGCGCGACCACGCTCGCGCTGCGCAAGACGCTCGCCGCCAAGGCCTATGGCCGCACCGCCGCCTATGACGCGGCGATCTCCAACTGGTTCGCCACGACGCTCGCCGATCCGGCGCCGACCTATCGCACCATCGGCGGCAAGCTGGCGGAAGCGCTGCGCTATGGCGAGAACCCGCACCAGTCCGCCGCGTTCTATCGCACCGGCGAGACCCGCTTCGGCGTCGCCACCGCCCGCCAGGCGCAAGGCAAGCAGCTCTCCTACAACAACATCAACGACACCGACGCGGCCTACGAATGCGTCGCCGAGTTCGATCCTAGGCGCACCGCCGCCTGCGCGATCATCAAGCACGCCAATCCCTGCGGCGTCGCGGAGGCCAATTCCATGCTCGAAGCCTATCGCAAGGCGCTCGCCTGCGATCCGGTCTCCGCCTTCGGCGGCATCGTGGCGGTGAACCGCACGCTCGACGCCGACGCCGCGCGTGCCATCACCGAGATCTTCACCGAAGTGATCATCGCGCCCGACGCCACCGAGGAGGCGATCAAGATCGTGGGCGCCAAGAAGAACCTGCGCCTCCTCATTGCGGGCGGTCTGCCCGATCCGCGCGCGCAGGGGCTGCTGGTCAAGTCGGTGGCGGGCGGCCTGCTGGTGTCCTCGCGCGACAACGCGGTGGTCGACGACATGGAGCTCAAGGTCGTGACCAAGCGCGCGCCGACCAACGCCGAGCGGCGGGATCTCGCGTTTGCGTTCCGGATTGCCAAGCACGTCAAGTCGAACACCATCGTGTACGCCAAGGACCTGGCCACCGTCGGCATCGGCGCCGGCCAGATGAGCCGCATCGATTCCGCCCGCATCGCGGCGCGCAAGGCGCAGGACGCAGCGCTTGCGGCGGGCGTCAAGGAGCCGGCGACCAAGGGCTCGGCGGTCGCCTCCGATGCGTTCTTCCCGTTCGCCGACGGGCTTCTGGTCGCGATCGAAGCGGGCGCGACCGCGGTGATCCAGCCCGGCGGCTCGGTGCGCGACGACGAGGTGATCAAGGCCGCCGACGATCACGGCATCGCCATGGTGTTCACCGGCACGCGGCACTTCCGGCATTGAGCGGATGGGCGGATGCAGTGCAATTTCGTAGGCAAAGGCGGTGGCAGGTCTTTTCAGTTTGGCAAAACCTTTCGTGCGCCGTGCCCACCGTCTCTGAATCTCCGCGGGCAGCGCAAGTCCGCGTGGGCACGGCGCACGTGAGCCTTTGATGCGCAGCATTGCCAGCGCCTTTGCCCACCCTCCGATCTCTGCCCTTGGTGTTGAGTTGCGTTGAGTCAAAATGAGATCAGCCCCTGTTCAAGCGCCGGGCCAGGGGGATGCCCTCAGTCTTTGTCCTTTCGCTTCCCCCAGATCGAGGGGGATGGCGCGCCGACAAAGCGCAGTGATCCAGGTTCGCCTGGATCGGCCCGGAGGTGCGTCGCCTCCGAGCGAGCCCCGGAATGCGCCGGGGCCCTGGGCGTGAAACGTCACGCCCCGCGCCTTGCGGCGCGCCAACGCGGCATCTTCGGCTTACGCCTCATCAACGGTCGGACCGGCCAGGAGCTATTTGTCCCTGCCGGTTTGCTCCGAGCGTCGCCCGTGGGTCGGGCTGCGTCTTCTCCTTCCCGCAGGTGCCGCTCCCGCTCCCCGCCTTCAAGACGCCTCATGAATGCGCCCCTCGCAACACGGATCGGGATGGGGTCGATGTAAGCCAAGCTTCACCAGAAAGCAAATCCATATTTTTCACTTTCCCGTGAAATCCGGTGGTGCCGCGCCGCACCGCTCTCTGCACCGCAGACCGGTGCTCTTTGTTATCGCCGCAACGTCTCGACCATGAACGCCAGCACGTGGTTGCGATACTCGGCCGGCGCGAAGCCTTCATAATCCACGTGGCCGCCGCCCTCGACCGCCCAAAACCGCTTCGGCTCGGATGCGCGCGCGAACATCGCCTGCGCCTCCGCGATGGTGGTGCGATCGTCGCGCGTGCCGGCCGCGAGCAGAAGGGGCGCGCGGACATCTGCGATGCGGTCGATCGGGCGCAGGTCGGCAGGCGTCACGCCGAGAAACGGCGGCAGCAGTAATTCGAACAGCGACGCGATCGGTGACGCGGCGACGCCTGCGATCGGGCCAAGCACGACGCGGATGCGGTTTGCGGCGGCGGCCCCGATATCGGGATAGACCGCCTCGAGCACCAGCGCATCGACGTTGAGCGGAGCGGGCGCGAGCAGGGCAGCGGCGCCGCCAAGCGAGGTGCCGATCGCGCCCACGCGCTGGTTCGGCAGCAGCGCGCGCAGATACGCGACCGCGGCAGCCGCATCCTGGCCCTCACGATGCCCGAAGGTGATGCGCGTGCCGGTCGATTCGCCATGCGCCTGGAAATCAAACAAGAGAACCGCGAACCCTTCGGCATTGAACAGGCGCGCCCGCCGCAGCATGGCGAGCCTGTTGCCGTGCACGCCATGCATCAGCACGACCGCGCCACCGCCCGGCCGTCCAGGCACGAACCAGCCGCGCAGCGTGGCGCCGGAGCCGGACGCGATCGACACGGTTTCGACGGGAAGATCCGCCGGCGCGATTCCCACGATGGCGCGCGCAGGCGCCGAGAGGAACAGACCGACCGCGACAACGCCGACGACAAGAAGAACGGCGCCGAAAAGACCCGCGCCCGCGGCAAGTCTGACCAAGCGGCGAGCGCGCGAGGATTTTGGTGAATCAGGGCTCGTGATCATGCCGGCAAGGTCGAGACAGAAAACGACGCAACGATGACGTCGCTATGGCGGATTCCCGCGTGGCTTGATGGACCGCCGCTCAGAGATGACCCCAGCGCCCGGGTCTCTTGCGCTTTGCCGTCGAGACAATGATATATTTATGGAATGAGCCCAGCGATCAACAGCTACTATAGCAGGTATCCTCCTGGCTGGAGGAGGACCAGGAAGAGCTTGCCGAGATCGCGCGCCAGATCGAGGCGCGCCGCACTGGCGTCTACAAGGCCACCGCAGAAGAGCTGAAGGCACTCGACGAAGCCGAGCAGAGCGGAATTGCGAGTGACGAAGAGATCGAAGCAGCCTTTCGCTCGTTCCGCCGCCGATGACGATCTAGTCGAGATGGTGCGCGGGATCCTGCGAGGTATGGCGCACGCGGAGGATCAGCACCTCGCGCCTGTCCTCATCGATCGTATAGAACACGATATAGGGATAGCGCACGATCGGCAGCTCACGAATGTCGGGGATCTCGCTCGGCCGCGCGCTGTAGGGAAAGTCAGCGAGCCGGCCGATGGAACGCTTCATGTAAGCAATCACGCGATGCGCAGCGGGCCGGTTGTGGGTCGCAATATAGGTGAAGATGGCATCAAGCTGGGCCAGCGCCGTCGGTCGGTACCTGATCTTACAAGCCATGCTTGGCGAACATCGCAGCAACCTCGGCATCACTCGCCAATTCACCCCGCCGCGCGGCGGCAAGCTCAGCTTCAAGCTCGGCGCGCTCTTCAGCAGTCAGCTTCGTCGCCGGCTGTGTGAGCATCTGGGCACGCTCCAATATCTCGACAGCAATCACGTCTTGATGCTCGGCGCGCATCGTGCGCACGGCGTCGAGCGCCTGTTGCATGGCGCGTGTGAAGTGGCTCATGGGTCACCTCTCTCTTCAAAGCTGTAGCACGATTCCGGCAATTCGGCGATTGCAAGGCCGCGCTCGCGTTCCGTCACCCCGCCGCCGTGATCTCCGCGACGATTGCCTCCGCGGCCGCCTTCGGGTCGTCCGCGGCGATCACGGGCCTTCCCACCACCAGATAGTCGGCGCCGGCCCGGATCGCCTCAGAGGGCGTCATGATGCGCTTCTGGTCGTCAGCATCGGCCTGCATCGGGCGGATGCCAGGCGTCACCAGCACCATGCCGGGACCCAAGAGCGGGCGCACGATCTCGGCTTCCGCGGCCGAGCAAACGAGGCCGTCGACGCCGATGTCGCGCGCCTGCGCGGCGCGCTCGGCGACAAGCTCTCCCACCGTGAAGTCGTAGCCCGCCGCCGCGAGATCGGCGTCGTTGTAGGAGGTGAGCACGGTGACGGCGAGAATGCGCAACGATGTGCCGCGGCGGGCCTCGACGGCGGCATGCATGGTCTGCGGATAGGCGTGCACGGTGAGGAAGCTTGCGCCGAGCCGCGCCACGCTTTTGACGCCCCGCGCGACCGTGTTGCCGATGTCGTGCAGCTTCATGTCGATGAACACCTGCTTGCCGTCCTTGGCAAGCCGCTCGGCGAGCGCGAGCCCGCCCGCGAAGCCGAGCTGGTAGCCGATCTTGTAGAACGTCACCGCCGCGCCGAGCTTCGCAATGAGCGCCTCCGCCTCGGCGACCGACGGCAGGTCGAGCGCCACGATCAGGCGGTCGCGCGGATTGAGCATGTCAGTCGCTCCCCATCATGCGGGCGTAGTCAATAAGCTTGCGCAGGACGAGCTTGAGCTGGGCGGCCGCGCGCGCATCCTTGAGCTCGTCCTTGTCGTCGAAGGCTTGCTCGGCGTTCGGCACCGTGACCTGCTCGGGGACGACCAGGGCGCGGCAACCGACCGCCAGGATCTGGCGCAACGTCATCAGCGACTGCATCCCGCCCGAGCGGCCGGGCGAGGCGGCGCCGAGCGCGAAGGCGCGGTTCTGGAAGGTGAAGAGCTGCGGCTCGTCGCGCTCGCGCACGACCGAGATCCAGTCGATCGCGTTCTTGAGCAACGGAGTCACCGAGGCGTTGTATTCAGGGCTCGCGATGAAGATGCCGCTGTTGGCGCTGACAAGCTGCTTGAGCTTGATGGCGTTGAGCGGCAGGCCGGACTTGGCAAGATCGGCGTCGTAGATCGGCAGCGGATAATCGGCGAGCGAGATGCGGGTGACGTCGGCGTCCGCCAACGCGAGCTCTTTCGTCGCGAGCGCGGCGAGCCGCACATTATGCGAGCCGGTGCGCAGCGAGCCCGGCACAACCAGGATTTTCGGAGAGGGCATGGCAGATCAGACGCGGACAGACGATGAACGATGGATCTAAGCCCACATTCGTCCGCTGCCGTCCGCCGGTCAATACTTCCGATACACCCACACGCGCGCGGGCGGGATGTTGGTCCAGATGCGCTCGGAGACCTGCGACTTGACGCGGTCGAGCCGGCGCGGGATCGGCGACACCGCCGCATAGGTGAACTGCACGAAGGGCGCGCCCGGGGCCATCAGGCCGAAGGCCTCCTGCAGGAGGCGAAGCCGCATCTTCAGCGGCTTGGTGAACAGCGGCAGGCCCGACACCACCGCGGCGGCCGGATGGCTCAGGATCGTGGTGAGCAGCGTGCGCAACGCGTAGGCATCGCCCTGCACCACGGTCGCTTCCGGATAGCGCTTGCGCAGGAGCCGGCAGAAGGTCGTGTCGAACTCGACCAGCACGAGGCGGGACGGATCGACCCCGCGCGCCACCAGCGCCTCGGTCACCGGGCCGGTGCCGGGGCCGAGCTCGACGATCGGGCCTTCGGATTTCGGATCGACATAGGCCGCCATGGTGCGGGCGAGCGCCTTGCCCGAAGGCGTTACCGCGCCGACCGACAGCGGCTTCTCGATCCACGTGCGGAAGAAGCGGAATTCGTCATCGATCCGAATCCCCTTCTTCTGCTCGAAGCGGCGGATATGCGATTCGAATTTCTTCTTCTGGGCATCGAACGTCTGCTCGATGCGCTGCTTGTGCGCGTCGAATTTCTGGCCGATGCGCTGCTTCTGGGTGGCGATCTTGCGCTCGAGCTTGCGGCCGAGCGCGCGATTCTTCAGTTCGAAAAGTCGGATCTGCCTTTCGATCTTGCGTTCAATAACCTGAAGAGTCTGGATCGGCATCGGACTGTGCTGACGCTACGACATGAATACCGGCGCTTGACTTCAGTCCTTGACGGTCACCATTCCGCAACCTGACTGTCATCGGTCCTTCATCGTTATCGGTAAGGCCACCGGCCGCGAGGGTCAAGGGCCCGCACGGTGACGAATCAGGCCGAACCGGCCCGTCCACCCAGCAACTCGCGCATCTTGCCGAAGAATCCGGCGGATTCAGGGTGCGTGTCCTGCGACGACAACTTCTCGAATTCATTGAGCAATTCGCGCTGGCGCTTGGTCAGCTTCTGGGGCGTCTCGACCACCACCTGCACATACATGTCGCCGGTCTGGCGCGCGCGCAGCACCGGCATGCCCTTGCCATGCAGTCGGAAGCGCCGCCCCGACTGGGTTCCTTCCGGCACCTTCACGCGGGTCTTGTCGCCCTCGATGGTGGGCACCTCGAACTCACCGCCGAGTGCCGCCTGCACCATCGAGATCGGCACGCGGCAATGCAGGTCGGCGCCATCACGCTGGAAGAACGCGTGCGTGGACAGCGAGAGGAAAATGTACAGATCGCCGGACGGCCCGCCCCGCACGCCGGCCTCGCCCTCGCCGGCGAGGCGGATTCGCGTGCCGTCCTCGACGCCGGGCGGAATGTTGACCGAGAGCGTGCGCTCGCGTGTGACGCGGCTGGAGCCCGAGCAGGTTGGGCACGGGCTTTCGATCACCTGCCCGCGGCCCTGGCAGCCCGTGCAGGTGCGCTCCAGCGTGAAGAAGCCTTGCGCATGACGGATGCGGCCGGCGCCGCCGCAGTGCGGACAGGTTTTCGGCTTGGTGCCGGCCTTGGCGCCGGTGCCGGAGCAGGCCTCGCACGACACCGAGGTCGGGATGCGCACCTGCGCGGTCTTGCCCGCGAACGCTTCCTCGAGGCTGATCTCCATATTGTAGCGCAGATCGGCGCCGCGCTCGGCCCGGTTGCCGCGCCCGCGCGCGCCGCCCATGCCGAAAATGCCCTCGAAGATGTCCGCGAAGGCGGAGCCGAAGCCGGGGCCGAAATCGTGCGCGCCAGCGCCCATGCCTTGCTCAAAAGCGGCGTGGCCGAAGCGGTCATAAGCGGCGCGCTTGTCGGGATCCTTCAGGACCTCGTAGGCCTCGTTGATCTCCTTGAAGCGCTGCTCGCTCGAGGCATCGCCGGGATTGCGGTCGGGATGCCACTTCATGGCGAGCTTGCGGAAGGCGGTCTTCAGGTCGGCGTCGCCGGCCGCGCGCTCGACTTCAAGAACCTCGTAGTAGCAGCGCTTGGACATCCCCGCTTCCCGCTTCGTCGATTCTTCTGCAGCGTCGGCGCCGAACCTTACCTGATCGTTCATCGTGCTTCAAAGATTGTGACACCAAATGGGCGATGGTCCGAAGCCAACGCCTGGCTACCCAGGCGCCGGTCGGACCACCAGCGAACGTTATGCTGTGATTCGACGCCGACACAATCGCGCATGCGGATCGTCGGCATCGGACCACTAGCTCCGAGGTTGATGTTGGACGGTGGCTCGCATCGCAGCGCCTTCCGTCAAGCCGATTTCTTGTTCTTCTTGTCGTCGTCGACCTCGGTGAACTCCGCGTCGACCACATCGTCCTTCTTGGCGGAGCCGTCGCCGCCGCCGGCTTCCTGCGCCTGCTTGTACATCGCCTCGCCGAGCTTCATCGAAGCCTGCGCCAGCGTATTGGTCTTGGCGCTGATCGCCTCGGCGTCGGTGCCCTTGAGCGCCTCCTTGAGGTCGGCGATCGCGTTCTCGATCGCACGCCGCTCCGGCTCGCCAACCTTCGAGCCATGCTCGGCCAGCGCCCGCTCGGTCGAATGCACAAGCGCCTCAGCGTGGTTCTTGGCCTCGACCTCGGCCTTGCGCTTCTTGTCTTCCTCGGCGTGCGCCTCCGCGTCCTTGACCATGCGGTCGATGTCGGCCTCGGAGAGACCGCCCGACGCCTGGATCCGGATCTGCTGCTCCTTGCCGGTGCCCTTGTCCTTCGCCGACACGTTGACGATGCCGTTGGCGTCGATGTCGAAGGTGACCTCGATCTGCGGCACGCCGCGCGGAGCGGGCGGAATGCCCATCAGGTCGAACTGGCCCAGCATCTTGTTGTGCGACGCGATCTCGCGCTCGCCCTGGAACACCCGGATGGTGACGGCACCCTGGTTGTCCTCGGCGGTCGAGAACACCTGGCCCTTCTTGGTCGGGATCGTGGTGTTGCGGTCGATGAGGCGCGTGAACACGCCGCCCAGCGTCTCGATGCCGAGCGAGAGCGGGGTCACGTCGAGCAACAGCACGTCCTTGACGTCGCCCTGCAGCACGCCGGCCTGGATCGCGGCGCCGACGGCAACCACCTCGTCCGGGTTGACGCCCTTGTGCGGCTCCTTGCCGAACAACTGCTTCACGACCTCCTGCACCTTGGGCATGCGGGTCATGCCGCCGACCAGCACCACCTCGTTGATCTCGGCGGCGGAAAGGCCGGCATCCTTGAGCGCCTGCCGGCAGGGATCGACCGTCTTCTGCACCAGGTCGTCGACCAGCGCCTCGAACTTGGCGCGGGTGAGCTTCATGGTCAGATGCTTGGGGCCGGACGCGTCCGCCGTGATGAACGGCAGGTTGATCTCGGTCTGGGTGGTGGAGGAGAGCTCGATCTTGGCCTTCTCGGAGGCCTCCTTGAGCCGCTGCAGCGCGAGCTTGTCGCGGCGCAGGTCGATGCCCTGCTCTTTCTGGAACTCGTCGGCGAGGTAGTTGACGAGGCGCATGTCGAAGTCCTCGCCGCCCAGGAAGGTGTCGCCGTTGGTCGACTTCACCTCGAACACGCCGTCGCCGATCTCCAGGATCGAAATATCGAAGGTGCCGCCGCCGAGGTCGTAGACCGCGATGGTGCCGGCCTTCTGCTTGTCGAGCCCGTAGGCGAGCGCGGCCGCGGTCGGCTCGTTGATGATGCGCAGGACCTCAAGGCCGGCGATCTTGCCGGCGTCCTTGGTGGCTTGGCGCTGGGCGTCGTTGAAATAGGCCGGGACCGTGATCACGGCCTGCTCGACCTTCTGCCCGAGATAGGCTTCCGCCGTCTCCTTCATCTTCTGCAGGATGAAGGCGGAGATCTGCGAGGGCGAATAGGTCTTGCGGTCGGCCTCGACCCAGGCGTCGCCGTTCGAGGCCTTGCTGATCTTGTAGGGGACGAGCTTCTTGTCCTTCTCGACCATCGGATCGTCGTAGCGCCGGCCGACCAGGCGCTTGACCGCAAAGATGGTTTTCTCGGGGTTGGTAACCGCTTGGCGCTTGGCCGGCTGGCCGACCAGTCGCTCGCCGTCATCCGTGAAGGCTACGATCGAGGGCGTCGTGCGCATGCCCTCGGCATTCTCGATGACTTTCGGAGTTGCACCTTCCATCACGGCAACGCAGGAATTGGTGGTGCCGAGATCGATGCCGATGACCTTGCCCATGAACTCTCTATCCTTCCTTGCTACGGCGGGTCGGCCGGGCCCGGACGGCGCCCCGACCGAGGCATGCACGAGGGCATGGACCTCGTCCGACCCCCTGAAATTACACGCCAAACGCCGCCCCCGCGGCGTCCTGCCTCATATAGGAGGGCCGTAGGGGGCCGCAAGGCGGCGGTTCACGATTCCGCGAGGCTGTGGGCCTCAGGTTTCCGGCGGGAGCGTTAATGGCGGGAAAATTGAGCCAATTGGGCAATGGTCAGGCGAACGGTACCGCCTAGGCGGTCCTCGAGAAGCTCAAGCCCATGAAGCGCCGGCTGGTGCTGGCCGCCTATGTGCACGGCGAAAGCCGCGTTGAGCTTGCGCGCCGCGGCAGATGCGCCTTCGAGGAGGCGGAATCCTCGCGCGAACGGCTATCGCCTGACTGGACGACTAATGCCCCTGCCCGGGCGCCGGCGTCACCTCGAAGGCGAACCGGAAGCGCGGCAAATCCTCGCCCGGATGATCATCCGCGAAGGTGAGCTGCGGCAGGCGATAGTTGTTGGGGCGCGTCTCGCGGCCCTTGTAGATCGCCGGATAGAGATCGATGAAGTGCCAGCCCGGCTCGCCGGTCGCCTGCATGACAATCTCGATGTCGCCCTGGCTGTTGAAGCCGCAGGCATAGCCCGAGATCGCGTTGTCGTAGACCAGCGTGTAGATGTTTGCGGTCTCGCTCCAGCCCACGCCCTTGAGGTGGACGCGGAACGTGGTGCCGGCCGGCCCGCGCGCGACATCGAGCGGCAGCGCGGTCGGCATGATCCAGAACGTGCCGTTCTTGCGCGTTCCGCCGACATCGGCCCAGAGCCCGTGCGAGCCGCCGAGATCGTCGGGCGCGATAAAGCGGAATTCCACGTTGCCGGCGGCGTCGGCCTTGGCCTCGGCGATCGGGCGGGACCGCTCCTCCCAGCCGCCGCCGCTGATGCGATTGCCGGTCACGGTCGCCCAGTTGAGCACCGCGGTCTTGCCCGGCTCGAAGCCCGAGCCTTTGACCGTCACCGGCTGGTTGATGCCCGCGAATGTCGGGATCACGATCAGCTCGCCCGGCGGCGGCAGCCGGCGCACATCTTTCTGCACCTGCTGGTCGGGCGGCGGCGGCAGCGCGGGCGCGCCCGGCGTGATCGTGAAATTGACCTTGAATTGCGGCCGGTCGGGCGCCGGCGACTGCTGCATGTTGCGATAGGGCGAGCCGAAATCGGTGTGAATGATCTCGAGCACATGCAGGCCGACATGGCCGGTGGCCGGCACGTTGAACCGCGCCGTTCCGTTCGTCGTCACGGCCGACGCAAAGCCGGTGTATTTGTTGTCGTAGACCAGGACCCAGCTGCCTTCGAGCTCGCGCCAGCCGATGCCCTGGACCTCGACCGGGATCTCCGTCCCGAGCGGCCCGTTCTCGCGCAGGAGCTTCATCGTCATGTCGATGCTGAAGCCGGCCTGGGTCAGGACCCGCGTGCCCTGCTGCACCACCACATCGTGCATGAAGCCGAAATCTTCCGGCGCCACGAACCTGGTGGCGATGCGGCCGTCCTTGTCGGTCTTCACCTTGGCGATCTGGTAGGCGACGGGGGTGAATTGCCGGCCGAGATATTCGGCGACCGTCACCTTCCAGCTGCCCGTCACGGTGGTCCAGATGAGCTGCAATTCCTGCTCGGCCGGGAAGCCCTCGCCACTGACCGTCACCGGCGTGCCGACCGGACCATGCGCCGGCGTGACGCTGAGGCGTCCCACATAGCCGCCGGAAGGCTCTCCGAGCGTTACCTCCGGACCGAGATCAGCGGCGCGCGGCGCCGCGAACAGGGCTGATGGGAACGCAAGCGCGAACGCGGCAAGCACGCAGGCGAGCGTAAGCGCTCGCCTGATTCCGACGCAAAACACCATGGCGGGACCCTTAGGTTGCGTTACTGCTTGGCCGCCGGCGGCGGCTGGATCGTGATCGCGCCGTCAACCACCGCGAACTGCGACGACTTGATCTTGAACGGCTCCCAGGTCTGGGTGCGGCCCTGCAGATCCGTGACTGTCGCCTTGTAGGCAAACGTGCCGGTCGGCTGCTCGGTCGGGATGATCCAGGCCGCCGTCCAGAAATAGTCGGCCGCCTCGCCGCGTGGCGGATGCTGGCCGTAGCCGGCTTGCAGCTTCTGGCCACCGGGCAATTCGACGAACAGGCTCTTGATGCCCTTGTCATCGAGAGCCTTGCCATCCGGATCGACCACGCGGAATCGGAAGACGACCTTCTCGAGCCGCTTGAACTGATTGTTCAACACGCAGAACGGCCCGGGCGCGCCCTGCTGGGCGCCACGAATAACGTCGCCTTCGAAGAACAGCTTGGCGCCTTGCTGCTGCGCCTGCGCAGCACTCGCAAAGCCCAGCACAGACAAGGTGACGGCGGTGACGGTCAGGACTTTCATGGTGCCCTCCCTTTGAAAATCGGATGCGTTGTCAATATTGGGTAGCATCCTACATTGCCCCTGGGCGCCTTGAACAGTCTTGGAGACATTTTTTTCATGAGCCTCGGTGGCCTTCAATTCGCTGGTCTTGATGTCGGTGGCCTTCGTTTATGCCCTGGTTATCTCGACCGGGCCGCCCAGGAGGTGACCCTCGCGTCGTTGCGCGACGTCATGCGCGTTGCCCCGACCTACACGCCGCGCATGCCCAAGAGCGGCAAGCCGATGTCGGTGCGCATGACCAATTGCGGTGCACTTGGCTGGGTCACGGACGAGCGCGGCTATCGCTATCAACCGCACCATCCAGTTACCGGTGTGCCGTGGCCACCCATTCCGGACGCTCTGCTTGCGGCATGGCGAGAGCTGGCGCGCTATCCGCATCCGCCGGAGGCCTGCCTGATCAACGTCTACGGGCCCGACGCCCGCATGGGGCTGCACCAGGATCGCGACGAGGAGGATCTTTCAGCGCCGGTGGTCTCGCTCTCGCTTGGCGACACCTGCTTGTTTCGCGTGGGCGGCGACAAGCGCAGCGATCCCACGCGCTCGCTCAAGCTTGCATCGGGTGACGTGGTGATCCTCGGCGGCGACGCGCGGCTCGCCTTCCACGGCGTCGACCGCATCATGCCCGGCACCTCGACGCTATTGCCCGAGGGCGGGCGCATCAACGTGACGCTGCGGCGGGTGACGCGGGCGAGATAGCAAACGACCTACTCCCCCTGACCCGGCCGCCTCTGTGCACCGTGGTAGACCCCGAGAACAACGAGCGCATTGCCGTCAGAGTCCACGCGATAGACGACAATATACGGCAAGCCGGGCACCACCAATTCTCGGGTGCCTCGCAACGAGCCTTCCCGCCCTATCAAGGGAAAGTTGGTGAGGAGTTGTATCGTCTCGTGAATCCGCTGACCGACGGAGCGGGAGGCCGCCGGACTTCGTTCAGCGAGATATTCGGCTATGGCGTCCAGGTGTCGGCGAGCCTGCGGCGTGAACCGCAGTCTCATAGACCGAACTTCTTCCAGACGGCGCCGATATCGCCGTCGCTCGCAAACTCGCCGCGATCGGCCTGGGCGATCGCCGTCTTCAGATCCGCAATCTGCTCGGGCGTGAGCTGGTAGTCCGATTGCACGATCCCAGCGAGACCAAGCAGCAGCTCGCCCGCCATATCCTGCCGATCGGCGGACAATCCCCGCACCGCTTCAATTCCTTCGTCGAGCAATCTGGTCATAGCGAAGTCTTTAACACGTCAGCAATCTTGTTGCACCTGCCTAGAGAACGCGTTGGCGCATTAACGTCACGCTGCGACGGGTGACGCGGATGGGCTGAGGCGAATGCCTCACCAAACGTCGCGGCGATCGCTACCCATCAGCGCCGCCTCACTCCGGCTTGGCGCCGGAGACCTTGACCACCTTGCTCCACTTATCGGTTTCTTCGGCGACGAACTTTGCGAGATCAGCGGCCGAGCCGGCGAACATGGTGGTGCCGAGATCAGCCAGCCGCGCCTGTATCTTGGCGTCCGCAAGAGCAGCATTGATCTCGGTATTGAGGCGGTTGATGATCTCCGCAGGCGTCGCCTTGCGCAGTCCAATAGCGAACCACTGGCTCGCCTCATAGCCGGGCACAAACTCGGCAATGGTCGGGACATCCGGAAGGGACGGGAATCGTGTCGCGGTCGCCACCGCCAACAGCCGCAGCCGGCCTGCGCGGATATGCTCGATCCCGACACTGTAGCTCCCGAAATAGACCTGCACCTGGCCGCCGAGCAGGTCGGTAATAGCGGGAGCCGCGCCGCGATAAGGCACATGCGTCATGTCGACGTTGGCCATCACCTTGAACAACTCGCCGGCGAGATGAGTCGCATTGCCGCTGCCGGCCGACGCCATGCTGACTTTGCCCGCATTGGCTTTGACGTAGGCAATGAATTCAGGAACCGTCCTGGCTGGCACGGATGGATGCACCATCATTAAAAGCGGGCCGCGAATGAGGCCAACCACCGCGATGTCGCGGACGAAATTGAAAGTCAGGTTGTCATAGAGGCTCGTGTTGATCGCGGCCGCGGCGTCGGTGCCGAGGAGCGTATAGCCGTCCGCGGGCGCACGGATAACCACTTCGGTGGCGATATTGCCGGCGGCGCCCGCCCGGTTCTCGATCACGAACGGCTGACCGAGCCGCTCGGAGAGCGGTGGAGCGACCAGCCGCACGAAGATGTCCGTTCCGCCGCCGGGGGCATATCCAACGATGCAGCGCAGTGGCCGCGATGGATAGGCTTGCGCGCTCGCAACTCGAGAGACGACCGGCAGCGTAGCTGCGCCCGCGGCCAGACGCAGAAAGCTTCGGCGGGCAAGTGTCATGGCGTCCTCCCAGGACAGGCGCATCCGGGTGCTGATGGCCGCGAACGAGCAACCGAAAAAACCACCTGCGCCCCTCAGTATGGAGTACCGCGCCGGGAGAAACCCGGCGCGGAATAGAAATTGCTGAGATGTCCGAAAGAATTTCCCAACGCTTCGGGTCGAACGTCCGCACTGCAAAAAGTCAGGAGAGCCGCAGAGCGGCTCACCAGCGCTATTGCGTGACCGCCTTGACCCAGCGCCGCACGTTCATCTTGCCGGTCCAGCCGCCATAGATGGTGCCGGAGGAGTCGGCCGCGATGCCTTCCGGCATGTTGGCGTCGGGCGCGATCTCGGGGATGAAGGACACCACCTTGCCGTCCTTCGCGCTGCCGATGCGAACGCCTTTCTTGAAGCCGGGATTGACCTTCCCGCCGTCGTCACCCGATTGGTGGTCGGCCGAATAGACGTTGTCGTTCCGGTCGATGTAGAGCCCGCTCGGACGCCCGAACTGCTTCCACTCCGCAAGGTATTTCCCATCCTGATCGAAGATCTGGATGCGGTTGTTGACGCGATCGGCAACAAACAGGCGGCCGGTCGAATCCATGGCCAATTGATGCGGGGTGTTGAACTCGCCCGGGCCGCTGCCGCGCTTGCCCCAGGACTTGATGTAGGTGCCGTCCTTGGAGAACTTGAAAATGCGGTCGTTGGGGCGAGCACCGTGTCCCTGCGACACGAAGATATCGCCATTGGGCGCAACGTAGATGTCGGTCGGCTGATCGAACGCGTCGGTGGAATTCGCGTCGCCGGTGACGCCCGGCTTGCCCAAGGTCATCAGGACCTTGCCGTCCTTGCTGAACTTGATCACCGTCTGGCCTTTGCCGCCCTCCGCGACCGTGTCGGACACCCATACGTTGCCGTCGCGGTCGACATGGAAGCCATGCGGATCGTTCACCGTGCCGGCGCCGAATTTGATCTGCATGACGCCGTTCGGATCGAACTTCATGATCGGATCGAGCGCCGAGCCGCGGCAGTTGTTGGCCGCGCAGCGGTCGAACGTCCACAGGCTCTTGCCGTCGGGATCGATCTCGATGCCGATGGTCGAGCCCCAGGTGCGCCCGGGCGGCAGCTTCGCCCAGTTCTCCTGCAACTGGTATGGGTTGGGATAGGCGTTGGGATCGTTGGCCTGGGCCAATATCCGCTCACCCGAGAAAGCGGTGAGCGCGAAGATTCCCGCTCCTAGCATCAACGTAGCGGCGCGTATGGTCTTCATCATGTCCTCCCCTGTGCTTCTTGGTCGAAACGCTCAAGCCGGGATGTCCGTCGACCGCACCGCTATCATGCGATAGTCGATATCTGGGCGCTTCCCGCTGGCAGTTGTCGGGCAAGGCTACATCAGTTTCACGATCAAGCGGAGGGGCTAAAGCAACTTTTTTGGAGCGCATGAGTGTCTTGAGCCCACTGCCAAATAAGACACAATTGAGGACGCTCCGCGCATGCACTCGCCTCCTTGCTTCCGCAGTTTCGTGTCAGAGGTAGTGCGATGAATCACAAATTTCCGAAGTGGAACACGGGCCGCACTCCCGTGACACGCGAAGCCGTCCTTCTGGTCCATGGGCACGGAGCGCATCCGGTGCTGCTCGAACCGTTGCGGCGCGCCTTGGAGCGACAGGGGTTTCTCGCCGTGAACTGGCGTTATGAGAGTCTGCGGGGATCGATCGAATCGCACGCGGCGCAACTCGCGGCCAAAGCCAAGGAGCTCGACGAGGACAAGAGCGTCGAGCGGCTTCATTTCGTCGGCCACAGCATGGGGGCGATCGTGGTGCGGAGCACACTCGCGATGACCAGGCCGCGTAAGCTTGGTCGTGTCGTGCTGCTCGCGCCGCCCAATCGCGGTGCGCGGCTGGCGGACTTTGCGCTGCGGCTCATCGGCCCGCGCCTCAATGCGGCGAGGGAGCTTTGCTCGCACCCCGACAGCTATGTGAACCGGCTCGCGCCGGCGGCCGACCTCGATTGCGGCATCATCGCAGCTTCGTTCGACCACGCCGTCTCGCTCGCGTCGACGCATCTGCCGGGCCAGCGCGATCACATCGTCCTTCGCGGAACGCACACCCTTCCGCTGCATTGGCGCGCGCCGGCGCAAGTAGGCCACTTCCTGCGCGAAGGTCGCTTCCTGCGCGCGGCCGGCTGAAGCGCCTCGCCGGAAGCTCCCGGCAATCCGGTACGCATTGACGGGCATCGGCGGCCGCCGGTTGCGCAAAAAATTTTGCTCGGCTTTGAACCAAACACCCTCCCTGCCGCGACAAGACATCGGCTTCTACCGCGCTCGGCAAGTCCGCGCGCAGCCTGATCCTTTGACTGAATTTCTTTAAGGCGAGGTCATCAATACCAACCCATTGAGGTCAGACGGGCCTCCCAGTCGGACGGAGTCTATTATTATGTCTGATACTGAGCGGGTCGCTTCCCTGATTGGTGACATCTATGACGCCGCACTCGATCCGTCGCGATGGACCTCCGTTCTGCAACAAATCCGGGATGTTGTCGGAGGCTCGGCGGCAGTCGTGTTTTCGAAAGACGCGCGCAGCAAGCGCCTGGAGATTTACCACCAATGCGGCGGTATGGATCCCCACTATCGGCAGCTCTATTTCGACCGGTACGAGAAGCTCGATCCCACCACGGAAGCCCACGTCCTGAGCGAGATCGGGCAACCCATCGGCACGGTCGATGTCATGGAGATCGAGGATTTCCAGAAGACACGCTTTTATCAAGAGTGGCGCCGACCACAGGGCCTGGTGGACTTTGTGGCGGCCGGGCTCGACAAGACCGCGACGGGGGCCGCCCTCTTCGGTGTCTTTCGCCAGGACCGGCATGGCTTCGTTGACGACGATACGCGCTGGCGCATGCGGCAGATCGTGCCGCACATTCGCCGCGCGATCCTGATCGGCAAGGTCATCGAGCACAAGACCGCGGAGGCTGCCGCCTTCGCTGACACGCTCGACGGCCTGAGTGCCGGCATGTTCCTGGTGGACGCGGAAGGCCGCATCATCCACGCCAACGCGAGTGGCAAAGCCCTTTTGGAAGATGGCACGGCTCTCTACGGCGCCAACGGGAGAATCAGGCCGACCGATGCCGCAGCGGCGCGTGCGCTCAAGGACATCGTCGGGGCGGCGAGCGGAGGCGATCAGGTCATGGGCATCAAGGGCATTGCCGTCCCGCTCACCGGCCGCGACGGCGAACGCTATGCCACCCATGTGCTGCCCCTCACGTCGGGCGCCCGCCGGCGCGCCCGCGCGAGCTATTCCGCCACTGCGGCCGTATTCGTTCGCAAGGCTGCGATCGAGGCTCCGGCGGCGACGAAGGTCATTGCCAAGCTCTACCGGCTGACACCGACCGAATTGCGCGTGCTGCTCGCCATCGTCGAGATCGGCGGCGTGCGGGAGACCGCCGACGCGCTCGGGATCTGCGAGTCCACGGTGAAGACCCATCTGCATCGCGTGTTCAGCAAGACCGGCACCAGCCGCCAGGCCGATCTGGTCAAGCTGGCGGCGAGCTTCTCCAGCCCACTGGCGAGTTGATCTTCTAGCGAGGTACTCTTGGCATTTCGCAACCGAGCGCGGCCCGCTTGGCCGCGCGGCGCAGCTGGCTGCGTCATCACTGCTCGACGTTTCGGGTCATCAGTTCCAATAAAAATGCCCAAGGAACCACATCACGGTTGCTCCTGGTTCGCTGGCGCCCTCCTTTCTGGCAAATCTATGCGCCATAACGGTGACGCGAACTCGGCCTTATTCTCCACCATTGAACGGGGTAGGTTGCTGTCATGACCATCCTGCGCTCCCTGCTCGTCATGCTTGCGCTGCTCTCGCCCGCGCAAGCGCTCGATATTTTGTTTCCGGTTGGCTCGCGCATCGGGCTCGCGCCGCCGCCAGGCGTCAGCCCGAGCCGCAACTTCCAGGGCTTTGAGGACGCAACGCACAACGTCGCGGTGGTGATCGCCGCGCTGCCGCGGGAAGCCCACTGGGACTTGCAGCGATCGACCACGCCCGAGGAGCTCAAGAAGCGGGGCCTGACCTTCGAGAAGCGCGAGGACCAGGCGCTGGCCGCCGGCGACGCGTTCCTGGTGATCGCCCACCAGGAGGTCGACAAGATCAAGCTGCGCAAATGGATCTTCGCGGTCCTGACTTCCGACATGATCGCGCTGGTGACCATCCAAGTTCCGGACGAGGCCGCCAAATTCTATCCCGAGACCGCAATCCGCGCCGCGCTGTCGACGGTCACGATCCGACCCTCGGTTCCGGTCGAGGAGCAACTTGGCCTCCTACCGTTTCGCGTCGGCGACCTTGCGCAGTTCAGGATCGGCGGCGTGATTCCGGGGCGTGCCATCATGCTCACCGATGCGGCGACCGACGAGCCCGGGCCGGACGTCGATTCCCATATCGTGGTGGCGGTCGCGCCCGGCGGTCCTGGCCAGTCCGGCAACCGCGAGTCTTTCGCACGCGACCTGTTCGGCACCATTCCCAACATCAAGGATGTTCGCGTCAACTCGGCGGAGGCGCTGCGGATCGGCGGGCAGCCCGGACATCAAGTGATGGCCGTCGGCAAGGATGTGCGCACCGGCACCGACATCAACATCGTGCAGTGGCTGCGCTTCGGCGGCGGCGCCTATCTGCATATGATCGGAGTTGCGCGCACCAACGCCTGGATCCCGGCCTATGCGCGCTTCCGCCAGGTGCGCGACGGCATCGAGCTGCAGTGACGCCGACATGGCCGCGAAGGCGTCCGCCACGCGCGCAGCGCCATCAGCGCAAAACCTGGATGATGTGAACCTGGATCGTGCCACGACCGCTCGTCGACCTGCATCTCCGGCCAGCCTCCGTCAGGCGGCAAACCGATGACAGCCGAGCGCCCGGACGCTGAATTGGCGATCGCCGCCGTCGCGCCCACCACCCTGCCGTACTCGGTGCGGCAGAGGATCTTTCTCTACCTTGGCGTCCTGGTTTTCCTGTTGGCCTTCGGCTCCCCCTCCGGCGGCCTGATCGATATTCCGATCTCGTTCTTTCTCAAGAACAAGCTGCACTTGACCGCCCATGAGCTCGCGGCCTTCCGGCTCGTGGCTGCGATCCCGCTCTACCTGTCGTTCGTGTTCGGATTCATCCGCGACACCTGGAATCCGTTCGGGATGAGGGACCGGGGCTTCATGCTGCTGTTCGGCGCCACCAGCGCCGTCCTCTATGTCCTGTTTGCGTTCATTCCGATCACCTACGCGACCCTCCTGATCGCGGTGGTGCTGTTGACCACGTCATTCCTGTTCGTGTCGAGCGCCCAGCACGGACTGACATCCGCGATCGGCCAGCAGCATGCGATGTCCGGCCAGGTCAGCGCGGTGTGGAACATCTTCGCGTCGGTTCCCACCATCGGGGCGCTGCTCATCGGCGGCACGCTCAGCGACCTGCTGGAAGGCCGGAGCGCCGACGAAGCCGCCCGCTTCCTGTTTCTGGTCGGCGCCGCCGTCATGACGGCGATCGCCGTCTATGCGGCCTGGAAGCCCAGGAGCGTGTTCGACAACGTGCGCGCCGAGCGCGAACCTGCCATGCGTCCGCGAGCCGACCTCAAGCGCTTGGTGCGCCACTGGCCGATCTATCCGGCGCTGCTGATCTGGCTCCTCTGGAATTTCGCGCCGGGCTCGGCCACGCCGCTTCAGTACTACCTGCAGAACACGCTGCACGCCGCGGACGCCCAGTGGGGCCAGTGGAACGCGATCTTCGCCGCCTCGTTCATCCCGACCTTCATGGTGTTCGGGGTTCTGTGCCAGAGGTTCGCGTTGAGGACCCTGCTGGTGTGGGGGACCGTGGTCGCGGTCCCGCAGATGGTGCCGCTGCTCTTCATCGATTCGGTGACGGGCGCGCTGATCGCGGCGGTGCCGATCGGCCTCATGGGTGGCGTGGCGACCGGCGCCTATCTCGACCTGCTCATTCGGTCGTGCCCGCCTGGCCTGCAGGGCACGACGCTGATGATGTCCGGCAGCCTCTACTTCATCGCCGCGCGCTTCGGCGACATTCTGGGAACCACCCTCTACGACCACTACGGCAGCTTCACCGTATGCGTGATCGCGATCACGGTGGTGTACGCCCTGATCCTGCCGACCATCCTGCTGGTGCCGGCGCGCATCATCGCCACCGCCGACGGCCAGACCAACGGGCCGGAGCCGGCCGCCGTTTAGCCCTTCTTCTGGAAAGGGTTGGCGCTTGACTTGGGCTGCGCTTGGGCAACCGCGGATACGGTAGTGGCGCCTTTGCCCTTCACATTATGCGCGGCCTTCGGTTTCTTCTTCTCCTTGTTGCTTCGCATCTGACCTTTCGCCATGACGTCCTCCCGTTGATCGACTCAATGCAATGCTAGCACAACTGCCCGGCGCGCCAAGCGCTCGCAAGCCCGCCTGGGACTCGCTCGAACCGAGCACGGTGTCGACAAGGTCCACCGGCTCATGGCGATCGCCAGAACTCCCGCGACGCGATGCGCGCGCCTTCCGCCATGGCGGCGAACTTCGCCCACACCACATCGGGATCGACGGCGGCCTGGCCGACCCAGGTGCCGTAGCCGCAATCCGAGCCCGCGATGACGTTCTCGCGGCCGACGAGCCGCGCGTAGCGGCCGATGCGTTGCGCGATCAGCTCCGGGTGCTCGATGAAGTTCGACTTCGATTCGATCACGCCCGGAATGAGCAGCTTGCCGGCGGGCAGCTTCACGCGCTCGAACAGCGTCCATTCGTGGGCGTGGCGCGGATTGGCGGCCTCGAACGAGATCGCGTGCGGACGCGCCTTGAGCACGAGATCGATGATGTCGGCGAGCGGCACGTCGCGATGGTGTGGGCCTTCGTAGTTGCCCCAGCACAGATGCATGCGCACCTGTTCGGGCGCGATGCCGGCGAGCGCGTAATCGAGCACCGCGATATGCATGCCGGCACGCTTGCGGAACTCCGTCAGGTCCAGGTCCGCATACTGGATGTGCCGGCCCATGGCGAGATCGGGACAGTCGATCTGCAGCACGATCCCGGCCTGGGCAATCGCCTCGTACTCATGCCGCATCGCATCCCCGATCGCGAACAGGTAGGTCTCGTGGTCCTTGTAGTGCTCGTTGCGGAAGAACAGCGACACCACGCCCGGCGACGCCGCGCTCATGAACGCATCGGTGCGGCCTAAGGCGGCGAGCGCAGCCTTGAGATCGGCGATGTCGACGACAGCGGCGCCAGGATCGCGCACCGAAATCGGCGCGTTGCAGGCCGGCGTCTTGCGCCGCGAGCGCCCGGGATCGCCGAACACGCGCTTGGCCAACGTCGGAAACTCGGCAAGGTCCTGGTACACGAACGTGTTGCCGCTGCCGCCGAAGCCCGAGAGCCGGTCCTTCACGTAGGTGGCGTAGCTCGGCTTCGACATCTCGCCGTCGTTGACAAGATCGATGCCAGCCTCGACTTGCTTGCCCACCACCTCGGCGACCGCCGCACGCACGCGTGCGGCGAGCGCTACGGGATCGACCGGCACGCCTTCTTCCTTGGCGAACATCGTGCGAATGAGATCGGCGGGCCGCGGCAGGCTGCCGGTGTGGGTGGTGAGGAAGCGCTCGGTGCTGCGTTTCATCCGCCTCTCATCTTGCCCCTCGTCTCAACCTCGTGCCTCAGCCCGGCCGAGACATCGAACAGCCGAAACGGACCGTGCAAGAGGACCGTGCAAGACAAGTCACGTGCAAGACAGGTTAGCGGTCCGCCTGCCGGTGCGGGGGAGCCGCTGACTCATCGGCCTCATCGACCTCATCATGCTTGTCGGGCGTGTCAGGAAACTCAACAGGTTGATTAGGCTCATCAGGCGGAAATTCGCCCGTGTCGGCGCTCGCCGTGTTGGAGGTAGCCGTGTTGGTCGTAGCCGGCACTTCGGCTGGCTCCTCGGCCTTCGCGGCAGCAGCCTCGGCCGGGGGCGCGACCGGCGGCACCTTGGGCTTGCCCTTGGACACCCCCACCAGCGCCGGGCGCAACACCCGCTCGCCGATCATGTAGCCCGCTTGCACCACCTGCGCGACCATCCCGCTCGGCAGCGAGGGATCGGGCACCTCATACATGGCCTGGTGCAGATTGGGATCGAACTTCTCGCCGGTCGGCTCGAACTTCTTGACACCGTGCTTGTCCAGAACCTTGAGCAGCTCGCGCTCGGTGAGCTCAACGCCTTCCAGCAGGGCCTTGAGACCAGGGTCCGCCTGCTCGCGCAGCTGCGGATCGAGCGCCGAAAGCGCGCGGTTCATGTTGTCGGCGACCGCCAGCACGTCGCGCGCGAAAGCCGTGATGCCGTAGTCCCTTGCGTCCGCGACCTGCCGCTCGGTGCGCCGGCGCAGGTTTTCCATCTCGGCGAGCGCCCGCAGAAGCTTGTCCTTGTTCTCGGCCGATTCGCGCGCGAGCGTTTCAACCAGCGCGGCCACCCGTTCGGCTTCTCCGACCGTGCTCTCGGCTCCCGGCAGCGGCTCAGAGGCCATCGCGGTGATATCGTCGGGACGGCGAGGGGTCGAATCCGTCATTGTGTTGTTCCCGCCACAAATTGCATGTCTGCCCGGATATCAGGGCTCGGCGCGCAAAAATCAAGTTCTTATCGCGCCTTGCGCGGCAGCCCAGGGATGATCGCAGTCATTCCGGCTTGATATTGGCTTCCGCGATGACCTTGCTCCAGCGCTCGGTCTCCTGCCTGAGAAAGGCCGCTGTCGCCGCCGGTGTCGTCCCACCAGGCGCGGCACCAAGCCCGCGCAGGCGCCGCTCGACGTCCGGCATGCGCAAGGTCTCGGCAATCGCCTGCCAGAGCTTGTCCGCAATCACGGCTGGCGTCTTCGGTGGCGCCAAGAGCGCGAACCAGCTGGTGGCGACGAAGCCCGGGAAGGTCTCCGCCATGGTCGGGAGGTCGGGAAACTCGGCAAGCCGCTGCTCGTTCGCAACTGCAAGCGCCCGCAGCCGGCCGGCACGAATGTGCTGCAGCGAGTTACCGAGGTTGTCGAACATCAGATCGACATGGCCGGCGACCAGATCGGTCACCGCGGGCGCCGAGCCCTTGTAGGGAACGTAGGTCATCGTCGTTCCGGAGAGGATCTTCAGCCACTCGACCGCGAGCTGGGTCTGGGAGCCGCCGCCGGGCGCCGCAAAGTTGAGCTTGTCCGGGTTGGCCTTGGCGTAGGCCACCAGTTCCGCGACGTTTCTCGCCGGCACCTTCGGATTGACCACCAGCACATAGGGCAGCGAGGCCATCACCGTGATGGGCGCGAAAGCAAAGGGATCGTAGCTGAGGTTCGGAAAGAGGCTCGGGTTGATCACCAGCGGGCCAGCGGCCGACGAGAGCAGGGTATAGCCGTCGGGCTCTGCCCGCGCGACCGCCTCGGTCCCGATATGCTGACCGCCGCCCGAGCGGTTCTCGATCACGACCGGCTGGCCGAAGCGCGCCGACAGCTTCTCGCCGATGATGCGCGGCAGGATGTCGGCGGTCCCGCCCGGCGCCAGCGGCACCACGATCTTGATCGCCCGGTTCGGGAAGTCGGCCTGCGCCAGCGCCGTGGCCGGTGCCGCGACGAGGCACACGGCCGCGAACCACAGCGAGCGGGAAGCGGCGCCAGGCATTCGCCTCACTCCACCTTGATGCCGGCCGCCACGATGACTTGCCGGAATTTCTCGCTCTCCGATCTGATCAGCGCCGCGGTCTCGGCAGGCGACGCGCCGATCGCCATGAAGTTGTTGTCGGTGATCCGCTTGGCGATGTCGGGCATCTTCAGCGTCTCGACAATGGCCTCCGAAAGCTTGGCCGCGATCTCGGGTGGAGTCTTGGGCGGCGCCACCACGGCGAACCAGTCCTCGTGCGAAACGCCCGGATAGGATTCCGAGATCGTGGCCACGTTTGACAATTCAGGCAGCCGCTTGTCGCCCGTGACGGCGAGCAGCTTCACCCGGCCTGCCCCGATATGGCTTTGCGAATTGGCGGGGGTGTCGAACATCGCGTCGACATGGCCACCCAAGAGATCGTTCAAGGCGGGCGCCAGGCCCTGATAGGGCACATGCACGAGCTTGATGCCGGCCGCGCGCGCGAGCTTCTCCATCGTGAGATGGGGCGTGCTGCTCACGCCGGGCGACGCGAAGGTGACCTTGTCGGGATTGGCCTTGGCGTGGGCGACCAGCTCGCGCAGGTTCGTCGCCGGGACCTTCGGATTCACAATGGTGAAGAACGGAAACTTGACCAGCACTGTCACCGGCACGAATTGCATCGGATCAAAGCCGAGCCTGGCGTAGACGTGCTGGCTGACTGCGAGCGGACCGGGCGGCGTGACCAGGAGGGTGTAGCCGTCGGGCTCCGACTTGTAGACCGCCTCGGTACCGAGATTGGAGGCCGCGCCCGGCCGGTTCTCGACGATCACCGGCTGACCCCATTTGGCCTGCAGCTTCTCGCCGATCATGCGCGGCAGCGCGTCGAGCAACGTGCCAGGCGGCACCGGCACGATCATCTTGATCGGACGGTTAGGATAGCTCGCCTGGGCGTATGCGCCAGAGGACACCACAGCCAAGAACGCCGCAGCGAGCACCGATCCGATTAGAACGCTGGTTCTCTCCCTCATCGCCGAATCCTTCCCTACCGTCACCTTGCTATTTGTGGAAATCCAATCTCACCCGCCGATGATCTTGCTCACCACCTTGGCGGTGTAGTCGACCATCGGAATCACCCGCGCATAGTTGAGCCTGGTCGGGCCGATGACGCCGAGCACGCCCACGATGCGGCCGGCCTGATCGCGATAGGGTGCCACGATCGTGGAGGAGCCCGACAGCGAGAACAGCTTGTTCTCCGACCCGATATAGATGCGCGCGCCGTCGGCACCTTCGGCGCGGCCAAGGAGATCGATGACGCCGCGCTTGGTCTCGAGATCGTCGAACAGGAGGCGGACACGCTCGAGGTCTTCGACCGCCTTGAGGTCTTCGAGCAGATGGGCGGCGCCGCGCACGATCAGCTTGCGCTCGTCGCTCTCGCCGCCCGACCAGCTCGCAAGCCCGGCCGCGACGATCTTCTGGGTCAATGCATCGAGCTGCGCCTGCTGGCTTTCCTGCGCCTTTTCGAGCTCGGACTTGGATTCCGCCAGCGTGCGGCCGCGCACATGCGCGTTGAGGAAGTTCGTGGCCTCGGTGAGCGCCGAGCCCGGCAGGCCCGCGGGCAGCTCGATGACGCGGTTCTCGACCTGGCCGTCCTCCGCCACCAGCACCACCAGCGCGCGATCAGGCTCGAGCCGCACGAACTCGATGTGCTTGAGGCGCAGGTTCTGCTTGGCGGTCAAGACGACGCCGGCCGCGCGCGTGAGGCCGGAGAGCATGCCGGAGGCCTCGTTGAGCACCGCGTCCATCGACTTGCCGGCGGCCGCCACCTTGGCCTCCATGGCCTGGCGATCCTCGGCCGAGACATCGCCGATCTCCATCAGGGCATCGATGAAGAAGCGCAGGCCGAGCTCGGTCGGCAGCCGGCCGGCCGAGGTATGCGGCGCATAGACCAGGCCGAGCTGCTCGAGGTCCGACATCACGTTGCGCACGGAGGCCGGCGACAGCGGCGTCGTGATCAGCCGCGACAGGTTGCGCGAGCCCACCGGCTCGCCGGTCGCCAGATAGCTCTCGACGATCTGGCGGAAAATGTCGCGCGAGCGCTCGTTGAGCTGCGCCAGCGAGACGTGGCTTTTGCCGACCGGAACGTCCTGGGACATCGCTGACCTTCTACTCGCCCGTTATTGGCTCTTCATGGTGCGGCGCTCGATTTCCAACAGTCGATCGAGCCCGCAGGTCGCCTGCGCGGCCTTCATCATGGCATCGCCACCGCCCGGCCCGAGGAACGGGTCCGGCTTGTCCTGGGCCAGGCACTCATAGGACTGGCGCACCGCCTTGTACATCGCCGCAAATGCGGTGCCGGATGACGCCGCCAGACGAAAGCCGAGCGCCGCATAGTCGCGTTGCGACAGCGCCGAGGTCGCAAAGCCGTCGACCGGCGCGAATGTCATCAAGGGCGGCGGCACCCGCTCGCCCACCATGCGCACCTCCTCCGGATTGCGGGTGAAGCAGAACACCATGTCGGCGCCCGCCTTGGCGAACGCTTCGCCGCGACGGATCGCCTCCTCGATGCCGCCGGCACGCCGCGCATTGGTGCGCGCGATGATCACGAGGTCCGGATCGGTGCGTGCCGCAATCGCCTCCTTGAGCTTCTTGATGAAGAACTCGGTTGGCACCAGATGATCGATGCCGACGTGATGCTCGACCCGCCGCGGCAGCAGCTGGTCCTCGATCTCGATCGCCGCGAAGCCCGCCGCCTCGGCGAGCGCGATGGTGCGATGGACATGCACTGGATCGCCCCAGCCGCCGCCGGCGTCAAGCACCAGCGGCAGCTTGCAGGCGGCGCGGATGTCGACCGCGACGTCGGCCATCTCGGGCAGCGTCAGGTTCGCCTCGGTGACGCATTTGACCCAGCCAAGAGTTCCGCCGGACAGATAGATCGCCTTGAAGCCCGCGTCCTCCGCCATCCGCGCCATGATCGGGTTGCACACCACCGGCGCCACGATGAGGTCGTTGCCGCGGATCAGGTCCTTGAGCTTGGCCAAGCTGCGCTCTCCTTGTCGTTCGCCTATAGTCCAGGGCATCCTCGCAATTATGCGGCATGGGAGGTGACGTGGCAAAGCTCAAGATCATGTGCGCGCGCTCGATGAACGAGGTCGTGACCGCGCTTGCCTATGATTTCACCAGCACGACCGGGCACGAGGTCGAGCTCAGCTTCGGCACGGTGGGGGCGCTGCAGCAGCGGCTCGATGCCGGTGAAACCGCCGACGTCGTGATCAGCGGGCAGCCCGCGATCGAGGCGCTGGACAAGGCCGGCCGGCTCGCGCCCAAAAGCCGCGCCGATATCGCCACCGTCCGCATCGGTGTCGCGGTGCGCGACGGTGCCCCCGCCCCCGACATCTCCACGCCGGAGGCGTTCCGCCAGGCGCTGGTTAACGCCCGCGCGGTGGCGTTCAGCGACGCCGCAGTGGGTGGCTCGGCCGGCGTCTACCTGGCGCGGATGTTCACGGAGCTCGGCCTCGCCGACGCCATCAAGGCCAAGGGCATGCCGCAGCAGAACGGCGGCGAGGTGGCGAAGCGCGTCGCGGGCGGCGAGGCCGAGATCGGCATGACGCTGATCGCCGAGATCGTACCCGTTCCGGGCGTGCGCGTGATCGGACCGCTGCCAAGGCCGCTCGGCGCCGACACCACCTATTGCGCGGGCGTGATGGCAACCAGCAACGTGCGTGGCGCGGCGCTCGCCTTCATCGCGGCGCTCAAGCAGCCGGACCGGCGCACGGTGTGGAAGGAGGCGGGGTTCGAGGTGGCATGAGGCCTTCCGCTTATTCGAGCGGCACTACCTCTTCGCCGTCATGCCCGCGCTTGTCGCGGGCATCCACGTCTTGAAAGCATCCAAAACATCGAAGGCGTGGATGGCCGGGACAAGCCCGGCCATGACGATGCTGAGAGACATCGTCGAGCACCGTTGGCATCACACCCGCCGGCCGAACAGCGCAATCGCGGCGATCGGCAGGATGAAGCTCAGCGAGAACACCGCCACCATCAGCATGCTGAGCTCGCCATACTCGCCACGCGCGACCGGGAACAGGTCGTTGAGATATTTGGTCTGCAGCGCACCCGCCTGCAGCGCGAGATTCATCAGCGACGCCATCAGGGCAAACCAGGTGGCGCGGTGGCCGGCCGGCGCGTAGTAGGCGGTCAGCGTCAACAGCGGCACCATGCTGAGCTGCACGAACGGCGAGGTGGTCACCGCGTCGACGATCGCGATCGTGCGCGCACCGAAACCGAAGTGCTGCTCGGTCCATTCGTGCAGCCCGAAGACGAGCCCGATCGTCGGCAAGGACAAAGCGGTGCCCGCCACCGTGATCCAGAACAAGGTCCGCACCACCGAATATTCGGTGATCTGCCTGGCGAGGAACCACATCACCAAGACCGAGATGACGGCGCCGGTCTGCCGCAGGTGCCCGTAGAACGCCTCGTCGAACTTGAGCACGTCGAGCGTCCACCAGAAATAGCCGTCCCCCGCCAGCGGCGTCGCGCGAAACGCGAAGATGATGATGGCGGCGAACAGGATCGAGCGCCGCGACTTCAAGTCGAGGTCGCGCGTGACCAGCACCAGCATGGTGCAGATCACCGCCATCGAGATCAGGAACACGACCTCCTCCGCGAACGGAAAGCCGCCCAATCCCATGAGCGTGACGACCACACCGAAAACGATGCCGCCGCCGAGAATGCGCCAATCGATCGGCCGTTGCTCGTGCGCCTCGGTTCGGGTCAGCAAGACCCCCGTGACAGAGACAACCGGCACAATGAGGGCGATCAGAAACACGGTCTGGCGGTCGTAGATGAAGGCGAGCCAGCCCGACAGCCCGGACACCGCCAGGATGCCGGCCGACAGCGCGAGGCGTCCGAGCAGCTGGACCATGCCAAGCTCGGCACGCACCTCGTCCTCCGGCAGCGCCTTGCCGGCCGCGTCGACGCGTTGGACGACCTCGGTCGACATCGCGTCCGCCACCACATCCTGAATCACGGCGCCGACCACCACAATGAGACTGCCGGCGAGATAGAGCTGGTTGGCGGGAAGGATCGCGATCCAGCCGCCGGCGGTCCCTGCGAGCGTGAGCAGCCCGCACATCACCAGGCCGGCGCCCAACAGGATGTAGGCCCGGCGCTGCGAGCCAAACAGCGGAACGCAGTCAACGAGCTCGCCGAATACCATTTTCACGGTCCAGGGCACGCCGAGCCAGACCGCATAGCCGGCCAGGTCGGACGGCGAGAGCGTCAGCTTCTCCTTGATCCACATGTCGCGGCTGACGTCGATGATGCCGAGCGCGCCAAAGGCGAAATAGACCATCAGCAGCGGCAAATAGGCGAGCCGGTACGCCTGAATGGGCCGCAGCACGTTGGCGTTGACGGCCTCCTGCCAGGTTTGCTTTGCGCGTTCTGCCTGCGTGGTCATTGGGCTCAAGACCTCGTCTCAATCCCTAAGAGCCGCGCCGCCGTGCCGGCCGCAACCATGCGCAGATCGTCGTTCGACAGCGTCACGGCTTCCTTCACCTCGCCAACTGGATCGGTGCCGCCGACCGGATAGTCGGCGCCGAGCACGATGCGGTCGGCGCCGACGCGCTTGAACAAGGTTTCGAGCGCCAGCGGATCGTACACGCAAGTGTCATAATAGAAGTGGCGCAGATAGTCGCTCGGTTTCTTGTAGCCGATGTTCACGCGCGCCTCGGCCTTCTCGATGTTGCGATCAAGCCGTCCCATGCAGGTGGCGAAGTAGCCGCCGCCATGCGCGATCACGATCTTGAGGTCCGGGATCGCATCGAGCAGCCCTTCGTAAACGATCGAAGAGGCCACCTTGGCCTCCTCGATCTGCTGGCCGATCGAGTTCCACAATGCAAACTTGTGATACCAGGGATCGCGGATGCCTTCGGGATGAATGAACACCGCAATGTCGTGGGCGCGGATCGCCTGCCATAGCGGCCAGAACTTGCGGTCGCCGAGATAGACGCCGTCGACGTTGGTGGGCAGCAGCACGGCCTTGTGGCCGAGCTCCTCCACGCCACGCGCGAGCTCCGCGATCGCGAGATCGACATCCTGCATCGGCAGCGTGACCGTGCCGACGAAGCGCTTCGGATAGCGCGCGACCCAGCCCGCGATGATGTCATTCATGCGGCGCGTGAGCTTGAGCGCGGTCTGCGCATCCGCCCACCAGGTCGACATGTGCACCGGGCCGGTGAACACGACATGCATGTCGATGCCGCGCTCGTCCATGTCGGCGATCTGCAATTCCGGGTCGAGGAACTTGCGCA
>Ga0209683_10000096_pt1 | contig 31232 bp, 29 predicted proteins | sample DOMMetBare2Fresh_FD_187474 | JGI IMG/M metagenome (GOLD analysis project Ga0209683, IMG submission 187474) | Wetland sediment microbial communities from St. Louis River estuary, USA, under dissolved organic matter induced mercury methylation -... | ecosystem: Environmental > Aquatic >... | reverse complement strand
CTTCACACTCAGCTTCACCGATCCGGCCATCCGCGAAAGCCGGATCTCGGGCACGGCAACCCTGTTCAATTCCCGGCAGCGCTTCACCGTTGGCGACCTGGGTCGGCGGCGCCAGATCGGCGGCAGGAAGAAGCGCCAATAGCGCCACCACAATCAGCAGAGGCAAGCCACCACCCGCGCGGTAGAGCAGCGCCGAGAGGAATGCCAGTATCAGACTGGTCACCAGAATAAGGCTGCCCAGATAAACAAAGGTGGGGTGGTGCAGCACCCAGCGGCAAAGCTTTTCGGAAAGACGCGGCCGATAGTCAAAGGCGGCTTCCAACTGTGGCAACCCGGCATCAATCAGATAATAACCAACATGCGATTCGCAATTCGGAAAGAGATCTTGAGGCTCATTAGCCGCAGCTTGCCGCGCAAACTGAGCGGCGGCCTGTGCGATCTCAACTTCGTTGGCGTTGGTTCGCTTGCTGATGCGTTCAATGACGTGCCGGTACCGATCGCGACTGGCAAATTCCATCTGCGAATATGCGCCCGCCGGATCCTCACCCAACAAGGGTTCGATCAAACTGACGCTCTCAAAAAAAATGCGCCAGTCAAGCGTTGACAACAAGCGCATGCTGGTGATGATGTTACCGACCGTGACCTGCGCCGCCGCCTGTCTCTGGTGTTCGCTCTGCATCACCTGCTCGATGCTGGTGCCCTGGATACGAAATTGCTTCTCGATCCACTCAAAGATCGGGGTGACTGCCGTATCCTGCTCTCGCAGGCGTTGCAGCAACTGAACCACAAAAGCTCGCGGCACTTTGTCACGTTTTGCGAAGCGCTCGGCCACGAACGCCACCAGCTCTTTAGGTTGCGTGGCCGCCATTTCCAGCAACTTGTCTGCAAATCCGTCAGCCTGTGAGCGCTCATCTCGCCAGCGAACAATTTGCGTTGACAGCCGCCGCAGGTTTTCAACCAGGGCCAGGCGCAAACTGATGGCCACGGCCCAGACTTCGCCGATACTAAGGGGAGAGATGGTCTGATAAGCGGCGATGAAACGCCTCAGCGTGATGGGATCAAGACGGCTGTCGGTGTGGGCAATCAGCGCCAGGGCCACCGCGTAGATACGGGGATAATCCGCCAAATCGCCCGTGGCCAGCTTGGGCAACTCGTTGTAGTAACTCTTCGGCAGATCCTCGCGAATCTCGCGCAGTTGCTCCTCGACGATGTGAAAATTGTCCAACAACCACTCGGCCGCCGGGGTGATGGATTCCCCCTGGCGCACTGCCTCAACCAGAGAGCGGTAAGCCGCAACGAGTTTGCGCCCGTTATCCTCAAGGCGGGGCAGCAGTCGTGCGCGGCCCTTTTTTCTTATGATTTGGTGTTCGGCAGCGAGCTCTATCGCATATTGCTCAAGTCGTTCAACGCTGAAGAGTTCGCCGCGGATCGGCTCACCCTCCCCGTACAGGGTGGGTTGCATTTTAGCGGTTCGGGATCGGAATAGTTCAGCCATACAAGTTCGCAGAGCGATTTGCGAGGCGCCCTCCAGCAAGCGGCAGGGTTCTGGCTACGTCACCCGGGGAGTAACTTTGCGAGAGTTGTAATGCCGGCAGCCTGAATGATACCCGATCCAGTCGAATGTAAGTTAATGACGGTCAGAACCAGTCGCTAGCGCGCCGGTTTCGATCGGTTCAACAATGGACATGGCCCAACAACCAAAAGACGATTATGAAGATCAGGATTGTTGAAACGCACCCGCCGCCCCACTTCCAGGCGGCCACGCCGGCGAGGATTCCACGTAAAGGACCTTGCATATTTTGCTCCTAGATTTAAAGGGAGTCCGACAAACTTTATTTGCCGTTGTACCGGTACCCGAAGGTACGCAGCAGCAACAACAAACTAAAGTTGTCAAACGTGGTTTTAAGTTTTAGCGTGCCATCGCGGCTTTGCCTTCTGCCTTAGCCGCCACTAATCGGTCACCCAGCGCTTCAATCTCTTCCGTACTCAGAATCTTGCGGGCGTTGGGAAATAACTCTCCTTCTTCCTCTTCCACATGGTGCTCGACATTTTCCTGCAACACCTTGAGTTTCGCACCCCACATTTCATCGTCCTTCGCGAGCGCCTCCAGTTCCCCCAGGAGTGTCTTGACGACGCCGTGCTCTTCGTAACTTTCAAGCACGATGTCATGAGTCGCATCTGCATCTCCCAATGCCGGATAAAGAATTTCTTCTTCTATCCGTGCATGAATATCCAATTCATTCTTGAGTTGAGCGAACAACTCCTCTCTGGTTTTGACGCCTCGTTCCGTGGTGGGCTCAAGCTTTGCAAAAATACCGGCCACCTTCTTGTGATCATCCTTCAGCAGAGTGAAAGCATTCATTGTATTGATCTCCTTTATCAAACCTTGCATCGCAATGGGACATTCCATGACGGGTTCTTCAGCTTTGGCAATCACAGTGCCAGCGCTATCTCATCAGCGCTTTTCGCCCGCGTGCTCGGACTAAGACGCTGAACTGCAGGGGAACAGGATTTGTTAGAGATGCCGCTGTTAAAGCAAGACGTCCCGGATTGAAACATAATCTTTGGAAGCGTCCGCTGCAGTTTCGAGAATTCCGAATTAACGCCAGCTCGTAAGCGGTTAGAGAGAAACCATGTCAAGAAATGAGTTCCGGCGAGCCTTTCGCCGCAATCGCCGTCAGACTCAGAACATAATCTGCGCCAGGTGCGGTGCCGAGAATATCCCGGCTCGCAAAGGCGCACCAGACCTGTGTGTGATTTGTCTGGCCCGCGCTTTGAACAGTTATTTTCGCCAGCCGCAAATACGGCGACCGCGTTAAGAAAGCGCCCTCCGTTCAGGAACGGAGGGCTGAAGAATGGTTATCGAGGAGCGCCGGCTTAATTCATTTCGACTTTTTCTGATCTCCTCGATCACCTTGTCCGGCAGGTACTTTCGTCTTCGCTCTTTGTTTCCTATCCTGTGCCAGAGATCGCCCCACATCCGAAACTTTATCAAACTGCCCTCTGTCATTGCGGCGCACATAACTTTTATTTGTGCCCGTATCGATCAACTCTCGTGATTTCTCGGCCATGAATTCCTCCTGGTAACGATTGTGATGTGTATTTGTCCGGTACATTTCCCGTGTGGTTCTGTTTACTTCTAAACCACTAGTGTTCCGGTTCAGAGTCTCTTGAACCCTTGACGCCCGAGTCTCGCAACAGCGGTGCCAGTGGCCAAGCTAAGCGTCGTCAGTTCATTAATCTCAGGTTTTAAGCAATGGACCAGGCCTCGTCGATTGGGTGAACCATGGCGGAGCTCTACTTGCATATGGCGGAGCGCCGCTTGCATAGGCTTTGCCACGGTTTAGCTGATCGCTTGTCGAGAATTAGTTCGAGGGGGGTTGGAGAACATGGGCGTCGCAGCACGTAAGTTACAGACAGGTTCGCACCCCTCAATCGGATTCGAGACTCCTGCCATCGTCCCGCTCTTGAGAGCATTGCGTACGCCAGGCGATCCCGCAGATCCCGCGCAGGCCCTGCTGGTGGAAAACATTCGCCAGAAGGTCATGGCCTGGATTCATTGGAACGTCCGGGCCTACAGTATAAAACACGAGAAAAGGGGGAGAGAGTAATGCCAAGGGGAGATAAGGGTGCTTACACCGATAAACAAAAGCGGCAGGCCGAGCATATCGAAGACAGCTACGAAGAGAGAGGCGTTTCGAAGGACGAGGCCGAATCCCGCGCCTGGGCCACGGTAAATAAGGAATCGGGCGGGGGAAAGAAGAGCGGCTCAGGCCGAGGTAAGAAGCCAAATAAGTCGGCTTCGAAAAAGGGCGGCAAGAAAGCAGCTGAGAAAAGCAGTAAGAAGCGATAGAAAACAACCACCTCCAATCAGAACATGGCAGCCACAAAACCAAAATCAAGCAAACAAAAGATCCGATCGCCAGGGACTACCGGATCGATTGTGAAGCGTGCCAAGCCTGCCAGACGGCGGAGCGCGAAAACACCTGCATTGGGAAAGCTGACGTTACTGGGCGGAGATACGACCGCCGGATAGCGCGCTTTCTTAATTAAAAGTTGGAGGAAAATGACATGGGTGACAATGGTGGCGGAGGCAGCGCAGGCGTCGTGGCTGTGCTGGTAATTTTTATCGTGCTTGTTCTGGCCGGCCTGCTGGTGTTTGGCGGTCGACTCTTCGGAGGAAACAAGAAAGTGGATGTGAATATAAGTGCCCCTAAGTAGTCGAGCTTATGTTAACTTCATACGGCTCGGCAACAACGGAATCAGGTGTTCGTGACTTGAGGCGCTGAATGGAAAAGATCAGCAAAGGGAATGTCAGTTTTGCGCTCCTTTTGCTGATCTGCTTTTTTCTACCGTGGGTGCAGGTGAGTTGCGGCGCCAGCCATGACACCGTAACGGGACTCGATCTTGCACGAGATGGCGATTTTAGTCTTTGGCTGATTCCCTTGCTTGCCGTCGTGGTCATTCTATGCGGCGCTCGTCTGGTTCGCATCAATCAATTAATCATGGGATTGATTGCTGTGCTTGGCGGTTTGGTAAGTCTTTACCTGATGAACCAACAGCGTTCAAGGTTCGAAGGAACAGGCGGCGTTATTCCGGTTCGTTTGACTACCTGGTTTTGGTTAGGACTGCTTGCAGCTGTTGGTATGGTCGTCAGCGGGGCCGTTGAAGTATTGCGAAGACCGCGTCTGCGATGAAACTGCCTTCTGAAAAGCAGTTTTTTCCCGAGTCAGGAGGCAGCCTCACTCTCAAGAATAGGAACGAGTAGCCAGCGTATCGATCACAAATCTTCCTCTAGAAAGAGGACGAAATTAATACATCAGACACCGGCACCTCGTCCTAACCTCAACTCAAAACCGGAAAATTCAGGGTCATTTGGCCATAGGTCCTGCTCCTCTTTGGGGAATGGCATTTGCGCTCCCTCAGCCCTGGATCCACATCGGCGTGCAGGACAGGTCTGGGGTTAACCAGCAACTGTCCCGCATCACGAAGTGAACATCGTGAACCAATTTGTCGGTACCTGGTTCGAATCCGCATCGTGCGCTCGCTCTCCCCCGCACAAAACTTTTATCACTGGTTGACGCCCGGGACTTACATGGTGCGTCAGGAGAAAACAGATCGATGGTTGCATCGCGAGAAACCTTAACTAAAGCCGTTGAAGCTGCTCCAGCAACGAAGAAGAATCATAGTGAAGTGCCTGAATTTCTGTTGCTCAATCGGGAACTCAGTCTTCTTGAGTTTCACCGTCGTGTGCTCGAGGAAGCGTGCGACGAGAATAATCCCCTCCTTGAACGCTTAAAGTTCCTTGCCATTTTTGCTGCGAACATCGATGAGTTTTTCATGATTCGGGTTTCTGCGTTGAAAGAGGAGCTTGAAGAAAACGTAACAGAGCTTTCCCCGGATGGTCTGACTCCTGCGGAGCAACTAGCGCGCATCAGGGAGCAACTGCTGCCGATGTTCGCGAGGCAGGCGGATTGTTTGAATCTGGAAATCCTGCCGCAGTTGAAGAGTGAAGGAATAGAAATCGCCTCATACGCGTCGTTGACCCAGCTTGAACGCCACCTGCTTGACTCGTATTTCACAGAAAAGGTGTTCCCGGTATTGACGCCTCTGGCAGTAGACCCGAGCCACCCATTTCCTTATATCTCTCCTTCCAGTCTCAACATTGGGTTATGGGTTGAAACGCCTGCCATTCCCGAAAGAAAGCAGACGACCGCCGAAACCCGGTTTGTGCGCATCAAGGTGCCCTCACTCGTGCCGCGATTAATTCCCATTGATGGCTCGGCGGCGAGATTCGTCCTGGCTGAGGACTTGATTAGCGCCAACATTCACTCATTGTTTCCGGGCGCTAATCCGGGCCGCTGCTATATGTTCCGAGTAACTCGCGATGCTGATCTCAGCATTCGTGAAGAGGAGGCCGACGATCTGCTGCGCGTCATTCAGATGGAGTTGCGCAAGCGTCGCTTCGGCGCTCCAGTACGGTTGGAAGTCTCGTCGTCGATGCCGGACGAGATGGTTGATTACCTGATGGATTCACTGGAACTGAGTGGGGACGACGTTTATCGGGTTGAGGGACTCCTGGTTCCGGACGGTCTGCTGGAGTTATACAAGCTGGATCGGCCGGAATTGAAAGATGAGCCGTTTATCCCGGCGGGGCCTCAATGTTATGCAGACAAGACCTCAATCTTTGCTGCAATCAAGGAAAGTGACATCCTGCTGCACCATCCTTTTGATTCATACTCGTCGGTTACCGATTTCGTGGAAGCCTCAGTCGAAGATCCGGACGTCGTCGCGATCAAGATCTGTCTTTATCGAACTGGCCCGGAATCGCCGATTCCGCCAGCCTTAATGCGGGCCTGTGAACAAGGGAAACAAGTAACCGTGCTGATTGAAATCAAAGCTCGCTTCGACGAGGAGCACAACATTGAGTGGGGCAGGCGCCTGGATGAGGCAGGAGTGCATGTGGTTTACGGCTTGGTTGGTCTTAAGACCCACGGCAAGGTGACACTCGTGGTGCGGCGCGAGGGTGACTCGCTTAAGCGCTACGTGCACATCGCTTCGGGGAATTACAACCCGACTACCTCATGCACCTATACCGACGTTGGTTTGCTCACTGCCGACGAAGAGATTGGGGCCGACGCCAGCGAACTATTCAACTACCTGACGGGCTGTTCGCAACAAACAGAGTACCGACGGTTAATGGTGGCGCCGGTTAATTTGCGTGAACGCATGACCGCTCTGATAGATCGTGAAATCGAACATCAGAAAGCCGGCCGGCCCGCCCGCATCATCGCCAAGATCAACCGTCTGGCAGACACCAGTCTTATTCGGAAACTATATGACGCATCGCAGGCTGGCGTGCCGATTGAATTGATCGTCCGGGGCGTGTGCATGTTGCGTCCGGGAGTTCCGGGCCTCTCTGAGACAATTACCGTGAGAAATATTGTGGGAAGATTTCTCGAGCATAGCCGAATTTTTTACTTCGCGAACGGCGGCGAGGCGGAAGTATTCATAGGGAGCGCTGATTGGATGCACCGCAATCTTTCGAACCGCGTAGAGGTGGTGGCACCTGTTCGTGATGAGAGAATCAAGCGCTATCTGAAAGAAGTAGTGCTGGATGCCTACCTGCGAGATAACGTTAAAGCGCATAAGCTCTCTCCGTCCGGTGCCTACGAACGCGTGGAGCTGGCGGCGGATGAAAAAACATTCGACGTGCAGAAGTACTTCATTGAGAAGGCCCGAGCGCAAGGCAGTGCAAACTGTTGATTTGCCCGAAGTTTAGAGGAGGGAGAGGCTATGTGGGGAAGAAGAACCATAACCGCTGCTTGCACGATTTTAGTCTGGCTTACAGTCATTGGGGTGTCTTTAGGAGTTGCAAAGCAACAAAAGGCAAAGAAGACCGGCTCTCACGTAGCGGGGCGTGCCGTTATGTGGCGCGAGCCGAGTGACATTGGCCGCCGCAACCTTTTTCTGGGACCGGGCGGGGCCGCGATGCAACCAGACCTGCGCAGGATTACGCTGATCAAGGAAGAGAAGAGCGGAGGTTACTCTAAAAAGTATCGAGTAGTAGATGCCTCGGGTCGTGAGTGGGTAGCCAAAATCGGCAAGGAAGCCCAGTCGGAAACCGCTGCGACTCGTCTCCTCTGGGCAGCCGGCTATTACACCGATATAGACTATCTCGTACCATCTGTACACATTGAAGGTCTAAACAAAAGGCTGCGTAACGTTAGATTCGGGGCGAGGCCGAAGGAGGAGGACCGTAGCGAGTGCTGGAAATGGAAGAGCAATCCCTTCGTCGGGAGGCGGGAATTCCAGGGGCTGAAGATAATGATGGCCTTGCTGAATAATTGGGACACAAAGGATGCAAACAACAAGATCGTGGTCGTCCACGACAAAGACGGACAAGTCGAGTCCCGCTATGTAGTTCACGACGTCGGCGCCTCCTTTGGCAAGAAATTAAACTGGTTAGAACGCAACTTGCTCTTCAAACGCGACCGCAACAATCCCAAAGGTTATGCGAAAGCCCAGCTGATCAAGGGCGTGAGCGGTGATTCGGTGAAACTCAACTACTGGTCGAAGAATGGCGGGATACTCAGTAAGGTCAGCGTGGAGGATGCACGCTGGATAGGCCAGAGACTCGCGCGTCTGAGTCCTGAACAAATTGAGGATGCCTTTCGCGCGGCTAGTTATTCATCTGACGAGGTGCGCCTAATGTCTCGAGCCGTACGCCAAAGGATTAGAGATATAAATAACCTGCCGAGAAGTTCCCAGTTAGCGCGGGAATAGATCCGGCGCTGAGTACCCCACAGTTATGTGCGAAAAAAACGCCGGTCGCAGCTTTATCGCTACGGCCGGCGATTATAACTTTGGCAAAGAGTAAGCTTTAGTTCTGTTGTGTGCCTGTTGCTTTGGCTTCCGTCGCCGTTGCCGCAGTCTGCATCTGTTGCCAGTAATCCTGGACGTACTGTTTCATGGCTCCGTGGCCGAACCGCGTATAAAAATCATAACTCTTCATCTCGGCATAAACCTGATCGTAATTCCAATGATCATTTGTAAACCGATAAACAGCCCCCATCACCCCGGTGCGGTGACGGCCGCCGGCACAGTGAACAAAAAACTTGCCCGTGGAGGGTGCGCTCGTCAGCTTAAGGAAGGTGTCAATTTGTTCCGCTCGGGGATAGCCCTTATCACTCATCGGGATATTCACATAATGCATTCCCAGAGCTTCGACGTCCCTTTTTTCGTAGGATTCGGGATCGTCACGCAAGTCAATCACGGTCGTGACGCCGAGCGCCGCGAGATCCTTATAATCCGTTTCCTTCGGTTGCGCCCCGCGAAAGAAGCGCTCGTCCATACGGCCAAAATTCTTGATTTTGATGGATTGGAAATTACCGCTTTGTTCCTGAGCTAAAGACATTGCGACCGTGCAAACAATGAGCACTACGCTGGCCAGGAGTCGCAGCACAAAATTATCTTTTCTCAAATTTTTCATCGTCATAGATCCCCAAAACAAGATCCAGGTTTTTGATATCCAGTTGTGATTCAGTCCGGCTGCCGGGCATCGGCCAGCGAACGACGTCCGGGGTTAGGATTCACGCCTCAGCCGCTGGGTTGCAACTTTGGTCTGCACTAAATCACGAGTAGATTCGGGCAATTTGCTGTCCCAACTCGCTACACTCCCTGCGGTTGTTGGGTGCTGTCTTCGAAAGGCGCTAGCCGGCCCGATCCGGGAACCATTCGCAGCTTCACCACGAAAGTCGATCCCTGACCGAGACCCGGACTGCTGGCCGTAATCGATCCTCCATGTAGTTCGACGAGGTGGCGCGCGATTGCCAACCCCAGCCCCAGGCCACCATGCAATCGCGTGGTCCCACCATCGGCCTGACGAAAGCGGTCGAATACGTACGGCAGAAACGACGCACCTATTCCCTCGCCCGTATCACTCACGATGATCTCAGCGTCGTTTCCGGAACTTTGTAAGCGCACCTCGATTCGGCCCTGGGCCGGTGTGAATTTGACAGCGTTCGAAAGAAGATTCCAAATCACCTGTTGCAAGCGATCGGGATCACCCAGCACCGGGCCAGTGTCAGGATCCGCGCTGAGGTTGAGGCTAATCGACTTTGAAATAAGTGCCGGCCGAATTGAATCGGCAGCCGCTTCAACAAGCTCGAGCAGTTCCACTGGCTTTGATTCTACTCGCAGTTTTCCCGTAATAATGCGCGACACATCGAGGATATCGTCTATCAGCTGTGTCTGCGCTTTGGCGTTGCGCTCGATGATCTCCAAAGCCTTTACGGTAGTCGCCGGATCCAACCGTCCCGAGCGCAACATCCCGCTCCAACCAACGATAGCATTCAAAGGGGTGCGCAACTCGTGGGAAACTGTGGCGAGAAATTCATCTTTCATGCGTCCGGCGTCTTCGGCGGCAATGCGGGCTGCCTGTTCGGCCTGGTAGAGATGGGCGAGATCGAGCACCAGGGCCAGGCGGTCAGCAACCAATTGTAAGAAGCGAACATCTTCGGAAGTGAATTGGCGAGCAGTTATCGTGTCCGCGTGTATCACGCCGATCACTTTCTCTTTAACCACCAGCGGAGCGCCAATTAGCGAGGTAAATCTAGTCCGCAAGATTGGATTATGAACATCCATCTCTGAAAGGTCCTCGACCACCAGCGGCTCTCGCGAAGCGGCGATGCGTCCGGCTATGCCCCGTCCGAAAGGAACCCTAACGTTGGGTGTCAACTCCTGCTCGAGTCCTACCGCCGCAGTCAATCTGAGCTCGCTTCCGTCTTCGCTTAGGAGCAGAATCGCGACTGAATCAACTTCCAGCAGCTCACGCACCCGTTCCAGCATCTCGTGCGACAAGTCGTCCGCGGACAGATGCTGCAAGGCGGTATCCGTGACGGATTGCAGCCGCTTATTATTCTCGGTAGCGCGTTCCGCCTCGAGGCGCGCAGCTTGCTCGCGCCGCAGGAGTTGCTCCCGTTCTTCCTGCGCTTGCCTGCGTTCGGTGACATCTGTGCAGACACCGGTCATGCGCACTGTCTTGCCGTCGTCATCACGCAGCACCTGACCCTTCCCCTCAACCCATCGTTGGCTACCGTCGGGTCGAATGATTCGATATTCAACTTCGTGTGTCTGCCCGCGTTCAATGGTATTTCTGAGCGACTCAATGAGGCGTCCACGGTCTTCGGGATGCACGTCATTCATGAAGTGATCAAAAGTGCCGCCAAAGCTATTGGGCTTCAATCCGTGGAGCAGTTCGAGGTTTTTCGACCATTTGACGACTGAGGTAGCCACATCGTAACTCCATGCTCCCATGTTGGCAGCGTCCAGAGCGACACCCAATTGCTGCTCCTTTTGCTGCAAGGCTTCAGCTCCGGCTTGACGCTCCTGAACGACAGCGGCAAGAAACAGGAACGTGAGGGCGTTGGAACCGACGAAGAGCTGTAGCTGCAGCAGCGCTTCGTTGGGGGCGACACCGACGAATGGACCGAGACCGTGTGCTGTCCCCCAGATGGCGAACCCCGACAGGATGAGAGTGGCCAGGGCAACCCCTCTCTGCCCTAACCTAAGCGAGACCCAAAGAAAGAAGGGAACGATTAGACGGGTCAGGGGATATTGAATCGGAGTGGGCGTCGATTTTGCGAAGGTTACGAAAGCAACAAGCGACAGAGCTGTCAGCAAAAAAACTGCTTCGACCAGACGCTTCTTTGGCATCCAGTGGCGCGGACCGGATCCGAAGGTGAGCAGAACCGGCGCCACTACAATTGCACCTACCAGGTCCCCAAGCCACCAGGTCAGCCAAAGACTTCCAAAATCCTGCCAGAGTTCCGCGTGCCCTAGACATAGACTCAAATTGCCAATTGTGGCGCTGACCATCGTCGCCACAAAGACTACCGCGATGAAGGCCCCCACGTCTTTTGCTCGATCCAGAGAATGTTGAAAGTCTCTGGCCCGCAGCAGGACTACCGCTGTCACGGCCTCCAGGGTGTTGCCGGCGGCTATGCCTATAGCTACCCAGAATGGAATGTGAGTGTCAAAGTTCGCCAGGAAGGCCCCAATTAGAATTCCAGGCCAGACGCGCTGACCTAACAACAACAATGAAGCAATTGCCAGTCCCGTCGGCGGCCAGACCGGCGACACGTTTTCATGGGCGGAAGCCAGCTTCAAGCCAAGCTTCGCAGCGGCAAAGTAAATCGCCGCCAGAACGATGAGCCGTGCTACTGCCTTCAATTCTCTAATCCCAAGGGCCACCTAAGAGCTCCAAACCTTGAAGAACACCGATTGTTTGACCAGACCTGTCGAATAATTGGACAGAGAAGGAAACTAACATTGCGTCTGCTTGAAAATCAAGAATTGCATCCAGCCGGTGCTCGGGCCGCACTTTCCCTATGCGGAGTAGAGACCACGATCCGAGAAATCACAACCTTTTCCCCTGCGGGCGCATCCATCTCCCATCTGCCACCTCTCCCGCTTGCAAAAGCATTCGAGTCTTGCTAAACCTCGTTGGTGTAAACGCGTTGCCCCCGGAGAAAATGATGAAAAAAATAATGCCTTCGATGTTCGCGCTGGCGCTGATCTTTGCGCCGTTGGTCCCCACACTTGCTGATACGATCAAGTTGAAAGATGGTAGCGTGATTCACGGGCAGGTGATCGCCTTCAAAGACGGTCAGTTCACGGTATTGATAGGAAGTGGCGCCAAAGGCCGCCGTAGTCGCACGATGGTCTATGTCGAAGACATTGATTCAATCGACTTTGACTCAAGCGCAGCCAGCGTAGCCGACAACAGCGATCAGAACAAACCAGCGGAACCAGTCAACCAACCCACCCGCCCAGCCGCGACCCCCGAGCCCGCCAGCACCAACCCTCAGCCGGCTTCGGCGCCAACCTTTTTCACCATCAAGGTAAGTGTACGGGCAGATAATACAAACAACGGTTGGACCAACAGCGGGCTGGTTGTTCGTCGCGGGCAGCGTTTGCGCATTACTGCGTCAGGCCGGGTCGATCTCGGACGTCGGGGTTTTTCCACACCGGGAGGCGTTCCCATGGCCAATGATAACGACCGGCTAATGAGGACAGAACCGACCGGAGGTTTGATAGGCGTCATCGGCGATGACAATGATGAGTTTGTTTTTATTGGCGCGCGTCACGAATTCGTCGCCCAGCGAGATGGGGTTCTGTTCCTGGGAATAAATGAGGGCGAGGGCGACCTGACCGACAACCGTGGCTCTTATGATGTAATCATCGAGGCTGAAGCAGGCACGCCGCGCTGATTTGGGACGCTCGTACGGAGCGCCACCAGCAAACGTGCCCGTCCTCAAGGGCATCACAACAGCGTAGCCTTTGACCCCGTTAGCAGTCCGGAACTATAGTGACGGGACCGTTCCCGAATATCGTCTCGCCCGTTGTGCTCAATAGTAGGGATAATTCTTATGAGAGTTCCAGCTTTATGCCGCCGCTTCCTGGTGCTATTGACGACCGTTCTTCTGGTCATGACTAGCACCGGATCAATCAGTCTTTTCGCCCAGTCTCGGCGTCAACCACCCGTTACCAACGAGAAAAAGAACAAACGACCGGATCCCGACAAGCCGGACGAAAAGACGCAGGAACCTGCGCCTGGAGACGTGATTAATCGTCCCCAGGAAGCAGAAAAGGTGACAATCTCCACGGCCGTGGTTAACGTTGACGCAGTCGTCTACCACAAGAAGAGCGGTCAGATAGTGCCAGGTTTGAAACAGGGAAATTTCGCGATCTTCGTTGATGGGCAGCCCATGCCAATTACTAACTTTGCCACTCCCGAAGCTCCCATCACAGTGGTCATGGTTTTGGAATACAGTAAGTGGTCGGAAGCCTTTGGCTACTATGGCAGCAGCGGCTACGACCCGGGCACTTATGAAGTCATCCGACCGGCGGCGATGTTCCTGACGCGGTTTATCAAACCGCCTGACGATTATGTCTCGGTCGTTGCCTATGACATGCGTCCCACCCCTTTAACGGACTTCACTAACGATCCCACTCGTATCACCCAGGTGATCAACTTGCTGCTGCGCAACACCCCAGCCTTTCGCGAGAGTAATCTATTTGATGCTTTGAAGTTTACGCTCATCGGCGGGCGGGGCGACTCAGTCGTGTTGGAGGACTCAAAAGCGGAGAAGTCGGATTATACAGGCCTGGCCAGTGTGCAAGGCCGCCGTAAGGCATTGATCCTGGTAGCCTCAGGTATCGACACGTTTAGCAAGATTAATTACGGTGAAGCACGGAAAGTAGCCCAAAACGCCGGCGTGCCAATCTACGTAATCGGAACCGGAAATCTCTTTTTTAAGAAGTATGATAACCAGATGGGTGCTACGGACAGTATTACCGGCTCGCCTGGAAGAATGACTTTCCTGCAAGCCCAAAATACGCTCAAGACCTTTGCCAACGAAACCGGCGGAATGTACTATCCGGTGACTTTCGAAGGTGAGTTGCCCGATGTCTTGTCATCAATTAATACTCTGCTTAGAAACCAATACAGTCTCGGTTTTAAGCCAAGTGATGTCCGAGACGGCAAACAACACAAGATTGTCGTGAAGGTCGATGTGAATGGTGACGGGGTCTACGACGACAAGGAATTTACGGTCCAGGCAAGAACTTTCTACAACGCCCCTAAGTCGTAACGCACCTCATAAGTTCTGGACGCAAGAAGCAGCGACGAGCATTCGATTCGCTGCTTCTTTTGATGACTGGAAACCGGTATTAATCCGGTGCCGCCGGCTTCCTCAACGAGATTGACTCCAGTTGTCCCGCGTGCATTCCACGGCGCGACAATTGACAGCAACAAGACTGGCATGAGAGATTGCGCGCGTGAACGCTAACCATCATCGACTGTCTAAAATCGCCGCGTCCCTCGCACTGGCTCTGTTGCTTTCATTTCTGACCTCGTGTGCCGGCTCGCTATTCAGGGTCAAGCCGGCTGTTGAGTTACCGGCCTTACCGGCTGCCGCCCGGAGCACCGGCACGGGTGGACTCGTGTTGCGGGCCGCGCCTCTCCTGACGGACGAAGAAAGCCAGGAATTGTTTCAGGCAAATCTTCCCTTAAGCGGTGTCTTGCCCGTTCGCGTTGAATTGAATTATGAAACCGGGGGCGTGCCCCTGGAGCTCAAGCGAGCCCGCTTTCACTTGCGCGATTCTTCCGGACATGAATGGAAACTGTTGCCCCCAAAACAGGCCGTGGCGCGAATACTAAAAGCCAACGATATCTATCTTTACAACCCGCAGTCACGCAAACAATTCGAATCTGAAATTGCTGCTTACGGCATCGACCTAAAGACGCCGTTAACCAACTCTGATAATCGTCGACAGGGATTTCTCTTCTTCCAAACACCAAACAAAGAACCGGTGCGCAACCCAAATGAAGTCGTACTGTACGTCACCGGGATAGCGCAGCGGTTGGAACTTCCTCTGAACTGAGGCCAGCGGTGCGCAGTCGTCTAAGGCAGAGACTACACACCGCAACGGCCTCAGCGAAGGCAATCAGCCGGCTTAAATTTCTTTACTCAGGGGTTGTGCCTTTCCCCCCTGGTCGAAACACTCTGGTCGCACCATCAGAGAAATCCAATATCTGCCCTCCCGCAGGAGTTCGCGGCCTCAGTCTTTCCGCGACATTGCCGGGCTGAGCAAATGCCGGCAATCGGTGTAAGGGACCTGGCTCGATGGCGATGGGATCGGGAGTGGGCAGGCGAGTCTCGGGAGTGTTCACTGCGGAACCTGTTTGCCCGCGTGGCAACGGGACCATAAGAGGAGTTCCCACCTGAAGGCTCCCGGTATCGATCTTAAAGACAGGACGATTCGATTCCGTGCTTCTGGGGCCGGTAATAATTCGCTCAGACTTTCCTCTGCCATCAGGCTCTTCAGAGCCTCGCGCAGGACCGCCTATGGCGTGGGGGCGCATTTTTGCCGCCCTGTTTGCTTGCTTGCCGGAGTCGTCAGAGCTCAGATTCGCCTTGGGAGTCCTGGCGGCCCTCGATGACGACGCAGTCAATTGCCGATAGCCGTAAAGGCTGCCGACCAGACCGATGAGCAGCGCCAACAATACGCCGGCAACGATTGCGTTTGGATTGCGACTTTGTCGAGGAGAAAACCACGCCGGCTCCTCGGGCTTCAGGATCGAATAGCTCTCGAAAGGATCGCTCGCTCGGACGCGCCCTGTAGTGTTTGCAGGCGGTATCAGCGGCCCAGTCTTCTTAATGCCCGTGCCGGGACCGGCAGCTCCGTTGCCGCTTCCCTCGATGCGACCCAGGTGCCAGAGCGCTTCGCGAAAGGCGGTCGCGCTCGGATATCGATCCGCAGGATTCTGTGCCATCGCTCGTGAAAGGATGCTGGCCAGCTTCCTTCCCACGGCCGGGTGAATTTCGTCCGCGGGCCTGAGCGGATCCGGCCTTGACGCCTCTGTGGCGGCAGCTCGTAACACTGCATCTGCCGGTTTGATTCCCGTCAACAGGTGATACAACGTCGCCCCCAGAGCATAGATGTCGCTCTGCGGGGTTGTTCCCTCATCCTGAATTTGTTCCAACGGCGCATAGCGGCGGGTGTACCCAAAGATGCTGTTTGAGGTCTCGCCGGCTTCGGGCGACTGCGACTTGGCAAGGCCAAAATCCAGCAGAGCTATCTTGCCGGCGGCGGTCAGCTTGAGGTTGTGCGGTTTGATGTCGCGATGAATGATTTGCCGGTCGCGCGTATGAAGGTAGATGAGCGCATCGAGCATTTGATCGGCCCAGGCAACCACCTGATTGCGAGGGAACGGGCCGGGTTGTTTCGCGATGATCTCGGCCAGGTCAGCGCCGGCGATGAACTGCATCACCAGAAAGGCCCGATCGCCCTCAGTAAAGTAATCGCTCACGCGGGGCAACGCGGGGTGATTCAACTGTGCCAGTAACCGAGCTTCCTGCTCGAACTGGCGGCGCAGGCGACTATGCACAGAAAAAGTCTCTTTCAGCGCGACGGTAGCCTCAAGACGCTGATCTACGGCCTCGTAAACGGCCCCCATGCCTCCCTTGGCCAATTGGCGGACTATGCGGTAGCGGTCCTGCAGCAGGTCGCCTGGCGCCAATAAGGAGTGGTTGGAACCCGAATCAGTTTTGGAAGGAGATTGCACTGGTCTTTGTCCCCGAAAAGCAGGAAAGCAGCGTGGCTGAGCCAACGTAATCTGACGGGCAAAATTGTCGAGAGCAAGAGAGGCGTAGACTTCGAGTGACCGAGCGGGCTTTCAAGAAAGCGGAATCATAGTCTGGACAACAACGTGCGGAACGTCCCGGCCGCCCGTTCTGCCGCCACCCAGACTATACGCGATGAGACGGGTGATTAACAAGTGCTAACGAATTTGAACAGAGCGGCTGGTGGGAGGTAGGAAGGGTTGAACGTGCGTCGTTAGCCGGTTGACCCAAAACCGCGGGAGCCGCGCTCTGTGTCTGAAAGCTGATCGGCCCAGGCTGCCTTCGGTGTAATGATCTTTTCAATGATGAGCTGACAAATCTTGCTGAGTGGTGGTAATTCGATCAGCTCACTTCCCGCATTGTAAAGGAGACAGGCCAGCTCGCCGCGATAATCCGCATCGATGACTCCGGCCATAACATCCAATCCATTCCTGGTAGCCAGTCCCGAACGGGGAGCGACCCGGCCGTAAAAACCTTCCGGAATGGCAACCGATAAACCGGTGCGGGCCAGTGCCCGCTGTCCCGGGGCCAGGATCACTGCCTCGAGGCAATAGAGATCCAACCCCGCAGCTGCCGGACTGCCCCGTGTCGGCAGGACTGCTCGTGGATCGAGACGTTGGAATTTCAGGGTTTCTGTTTCCACTAAACCATACTTTGACGCAGAGCCTTTAGTCCGGCTGACTCGCAGCCCAATCACAACGCAAGTTCAGGCCGCTTGCCTCGACAAACTGGAATTTGCCGCACCTCACATTTTCGGCAGAGTGACGCCGCGTTGGCCTTGATACTTGCCGCCGCGATCCTTGTAAGAGGTTTCGCAAATCTCGTCGGATTCAAAGAAGACTACCTGGGCGACACCTTCGTTGGCGTAAATTTTTGCCGGCAGCGGAGTAGTATTTGAGAACTCGAGGGTGACATAACCTTCCCATTCGGGTTCGAAAGGGGTGACGTTTACGAGGATGCCACAGCGCGCATAAGTGCTCTTACCCAGGCAGATCGTCAACACGTTTCTGGGAATGCGAAAGTATTCGACGGTACGCGCGAGGGCAAAACTGTTGGGCGGAATGATCACGGAGTCCGCTTTGACATCGACAAAGTTCTTCTCGTCAAACTCCTTTGGATCAACGATGGTGCTGTTGATGTTCGTGAACAGCTTGAACTCATCGGCGCAGCGAATATCGTAGCCGTAACTCGAGGTCCCGTAGGAGACGATACGTCTTCCCTGCAACTCTTTTACCTGGCCAGGTTCGAACGGCTCGATCATCCCGTGCTCGAGTGCCATTCTGCGGATCCACTTGTCTGCTTTGACTGCCATGATCAATTCCGATCGAAGAAATTTGAAAACGTGGTTTTTGTCGAGCGGCCAGAATACAAATAACGCGGGCAAAAGTACATTTGCGGCGGGGTGACTGTCACTTATTAAGCTGGCCAGGGTACTCTGACAACGCTTTGCGCCGCGTCCAGACCGGGCTACCGCAACAGCCGGGTTCGCGCCCGCTTCAATTATTTGTCCATTCCTGTTTTTACGAGTCTGATCGTTCCGGCGCCGACGGTCAACTTCAAATAGGCGCCACCCGATCCAGCCCGAGCATGGATGGACCTATCGCTGAATGCGGTGCGATCTCGAGTTTCCAGGCCGGGATAACTATTCTCGATCTTTCCGCTGCGGAGGATGTCGCTATCGATGTCACCATTGAAACCGGCGGGCAATTCTACGTTGAGTTCACCTGACGCCAACTCAATCTGGAGACCTCCGCCGCGCCAGCTCCTGACAGGAATGCGTACCTGCACAGTTCCCAGACCGAAGGTTGCATTTACGACTCCGCCTGTGAGGGTCAGAGTCGCGTCAGTTTGTGGGGCGCCGAGCCTGATTGCTCCTTCGACGCCGCTTACCTTCAGGACTCCGCTACCGGAGTTGATTTCCAACTGCGTGGTGCTGGGAACTTTAAGGTAATAATCAATCTTCCAGGGCAAGCCTAACAATTGCTTGGGAAAATTCTTAGCCGCCCGACGCATGTAGGATTTGTCATGCATGCCGGTAGTTAGCACGCTCAGATGGTTCAAATCGTCGTCCAACAAAAACCCGTTAACCGCAGCCAATTTCGCCAGATCCTGTTCCGTCGTCGCCTGCACCTCAATTTCTGCGCGGAGTTCGACTTCGTTCTTTGACCAGCCTTCGATGGTGATGGAACCTCGCGGCGCGCCGACTACGGTGACGGTGCCACCATAGCCAAAGCGCCGCACCTCGTGTCTTGAGGTGCTTCGAGTCAGCAACGGTCCTGGCGGGACACTCGTGTTCTTCTTATTCTTCTGCGCCAGTGCCGCTGAATCAGCACTCAGCAGCAAGAAGAAGGCGCCGGCCAGCACGAGTCGTGTGATTGTTCTGATTTGATAGAAGGAGGTGATCATTTACTTTTCTCTGGGAGCAAACATTCGGGCCACTGAGTAGTTTTGTTTACACTGCGGATGGGCATGCTTATCGGGACGCAGGCTTCAGCTTGCTGCATGGGCAGCAAAAGAGCAAGTGCGCTAAGCGACAAAAAAGCTGTCCAATCGAGAGATCAAACAGCCTTGGTGGCAAAACTGAATTACGAGTGCGAGCTATTTTCTTATGAATGAGATGCTGCCGCTCAAGGTCGTCGCCGAGACCGATGACCTGCCATCGCCGACGTCTCCGGAGTATTTACGGCCACCACCAGATGACTGAAAGCTGTTATTCCAGAAGTGACCGAGGGTGATCTTTTTACTGGTAGTCATGGCCACGAGCCGAAACGCGGAATCGCCGGGAATGCGAATATTGATTGCGCCGTGCCCTGAACTGAATTCGTAGGTACCTCCGCGCGCGAATTCGCCGTCAAAAAGAATGTCGCCGCTATTATTGGAGGCGCTAACCTGGGCGGCGCTGATTCCATTAAGATCGATATCGCCGTCGGATGAAATTCGCGCGCGGACCGAGTCAGCGCGAATGTTTGAGACATGGATGTCGCCGCGCCTGGTTTCAACATCTACCGAAGTGCTGACTGGTACCTGAATTTTAAAATTCACATCGCCAACATCACTGCGGCCGCGGTTGTCGCTGATCACATCAATACTCAGACCGCCAGCCATCACCCGCGGGTTAAAGTGAGCCGAAGGCGATTCCAACGTCGCTGAGACTTTTATCTCATCGCGCTCCCATGATTCGACGGTGATCGTGCCCTGGATGTTCTTCAGTATGAGCTGAACATTCTTACCGGTCGGGTATCTTTTTGAAACATGTTGTTGAGCCAGTGCAGGAGAAATGGCTAGGAGGCCGGCCAGTACCAGCGCCAACGCGGCAGCGATGCAAGCGCGCCCTAATTGAACGCGGGCGGCAAGCAAACTTTTTTTCATTGCAACGGGGCTCTTCAAAATTGTGATCCGTAATACGCCAGTCTTAAAGCCATGTCGTTGCCCGCAGCCGGGGAACGATCTATTCCAGTTCGGAGAACTCCTTCAGCAGCGCGATCTTTTCATTGAGCGCAGCGTTAAGCATCTCTTCCGAAACTTCATCGTGAGGATTCTTGTTCAGTTCATTCACCGAGTCATTCAAAGCCTGATCAATAACATTCAGATTACGATCGAACGTATCGCGCATCTCCGGACTCCAGCGCAAGCGGTTGGTAGCAATTCTGGTGTTCCAGTATTTAATCGTCTGCTGCTGTTGCCACTTCCGATCATTCAGATCGAACGTCGCATGCGAGACTGGATCCGGAGCAGCACCGCCCAGGCTTTGCAACCGGCGCATGCCGACGACGGTAACCAGGGAAACAACTATGACCAATGCGGCGACTGACGCGGCCATCTGCGGCAAGTTCAGCTGCCAGCTACGGCTCAAAAACCCGAATCGGCGCGGCGGCTGCTCCGTGGCTCTAAACGAGCTTCGCTCGGTCGCTTCAATGGTGTTACGAATCCGCAGCCACAAAGCCCGCTCATTTGGCGGGGCATCGTATTGTCCGCGATTGGTACGGCAAAAGCTGACGACCGACTCGAGGTCGGTACGCACTTCGGTACACTCGAGGCATTCTCCGAAGTGCAGGTTCAACTCCGCCGAATCTTCGCGACTAAGGGTACCATCCAGTAAATCGCTAATTAATTCCTGACATCTTTCGCAGTTCATTGTCGTACAACCTTTAGCTTGTCACGCTCACACTCAGCTCAATCACAACTCTTGCGCGTGACACTGAAACTGGTCAGAACAATCAAGGGGAGACTGCGCAAAAAGCTCGTTTCCCTAACCCGTGAAGTGCTTCCTTATAGCCGGTACCCGGCTCAGCCTGGGACCTCGAAAGTGCGGCAATCTAGGCCAGCACGCTTTGGAAGCTATTTCCGGGGATTCTGTTGCCTCAACAATCCGCGCAACTTCATTCTTGCCTTGTGGAGCTGCGATTTTGAGGTACCTACGGAACAACCCAGCATGCGGGCAATCTCTTCGTGCTCGTGCCCTTCGATATCATGAAGGGTGAAAACCATCTTATATCCTGGTGGTAATTGCGCGATCGCTTTATCCAGGGCTATTCGATCAACCACTGGCATAGCGTTCGGATTTTCGGTGCCTTTGACGACCTGAATGGGCGTTTCACCGTCATCGGTGGTTTGCTCCATTCGCACACCACGCTTGCGAAAGTGCATCAGGACCTGATTAACGGTCATCCGGTGCAGCCAGGTGGTAAACGCTGACTCGCCGCGGAAGCTGCCAATCTTTCGAAATAGCTGAATGAAAACCTCTTGAGCGAGGTCTTCCGCCTCCGAAACGTTACCCATCATGCGCAGACATAGCGAATAAACTCGCCGGTTATGACGCTGGTAGAGTTCCTCGAAGGCCGCCATATCGCCCGCCGCGGCCTTTTGAGCCAGGGCGTAATCCGTGGGTGGCACTGTCCCAGTTTCGGCTGCGGTCACGTGTTCGTCTGTTCCGGCAAACAACAACGCCAGTGGCGGCGGCATTATTGAATTGTTCACCACGATTTTTTACGCGTCCGCTATTTTCAACCTGCCGATACCCGTCTACCATGCACACTCAGACAGCCTGAATCTGTGCGAGGTCTTCAGATACCTTATCAAACGCGTGTGTGATGCGGCGCTTTGCTCTCGTCGTTGCCTAACTCCGCGCCAAATGCGCCATTTCTCCTGCCCCGTCAATACTTTCCCGTCTGGAGAACCGCAAAGGCCGATTTGGTCTCAGGGCAGGTCAGTGGAGCGCTCGCAGGGCAGGGACTTTTGTCTCTGTTCCAGACAGCGCTGTGGCAGAAAGTCCAGAAATCCGCACCTCAAGGACCCTGCGGTCACTTTAAGATACGGTGAATAAGATACACCTGACAAGTGCATAAGCGGGCATGGCTTTGCGACCATCAGGTCCAGTAGGTGCGGTCCAGCGAGCGATAACCGACCGCTTCCGCTACATGCGGCGAGCAGACTTTCACAGAGCCTTCCAGGTCGGCAATGGTCCGCGAAACTTTGAGAATGCGATCATAAGCACGCGCGGACAGACCCAGCCGCGTCATGGCCCGCTCGAGCATCTGCTCGCTTTCCGCATCAATGCGGCAGTGGTGACGAATCATGCGCGGCGTCATGGCCGCGTTAGAAAAAATCTTTTCACCGGCGAAGCGCGCGTGTTGCTGCTCGCGGGCCCGGATAACCCGCTCGCGAATTGCGTTTGAGTCCTCCGTCCCGGGAGCCGTGTCTCCGGTCAGATCACGAAACCTTACTGCCGGCACGTCGATGTGAATATCGATCCGATCCAGCAGCGGGCCGGAGATGCGTCCCACATAACGCTGAATCTGCAGCGGCGTACAGCGACACTCGCGCGTCGGGTCATTCCAGAACCCACAGGGACAAGGGTTCATGGCGGCCGCCAGCATGAAAGAAGCGGGAAAGGTGAGAGACATCGAAGCGCGACTGATGGTTACCTTTTGATCTTCGAGCGGTTGGCGCAACACCTCGAGCACGCTGCGCTCGAATTCCGGCAACTCGTCCAGAAACAGCACACCCTGGTGCGCAAGTGAAACCTCACCGGGGCGCGGCACCGCCCCGCCACCTATTAAACCGGCATCACTAATAGTGTGATGCGGTGAACGAAATGGTCTCTCAGTTACGAGTCCGGAGCGGCCGGTTAAGCCGGCCACAGAATGGATCTTGGTGAGTTCGAGCGCCGCTTCAAATTCCAGCGAAGGCAGGATAGTGGGCAAGCGTTTGGCCAGCATCGTCTTGCCCGATCCCGGCGGGCCGATAAGCAGGATGTTATGTGAGCCCGCGCTGGCCACTTCCAAAGCGCGCTTGGCGGCCTGCTGGCCGCGCACCTCACGAAAGTCAACGTTATACCGATCTGAATGATTGAGAATCTCCGCTGGGTCAACCTGCAGCGGCTCAGGTGGTTCCGCCGAGCGCAAGGCAGCGATCAAATCCACCGCCCCGCGCAGGCTGGCGACCGGATAGATATTGACCCCGGCGACCACGGCAGCCTCGCGGGCATTCTCCTCGGGCACCAGAAGATTCCTGATGAGTGCTGCGCGGGCCAGAATGGCAATAGGCAGAGCGCCCTTGATTGGCCGCACCCGACCATCGAGAGACAGTTCACCCACTGCCACCAGATCAAGCAGGCCGGAAGGTTCGGCCAGGTCACCGTTGGCGCCGAGGATCCCGAGCGCAATCGGCAAATCAAAGCTCGCCCCTTCCTTGCGCACATCGGCGGGCGCCAGGTTGATCGTAGTTTTCTGGAAAGGGAAAAAGAATCCGCAGTTGCTGATGGCGGCGCGAATACGCTCACGCGATTCCCGCACGGCCGCATCCGGGAGGCCGACTATGATAACTGAGGAGGGCTGATCACTCTCGCCACGCAGGGGTGTTAGATCAACCTCGATGTCGACGAGATCGGCATCGATTCCATAGACTGCTGCAGAAAGTGTGCGAAAGAGCATACGACCCCCCATAGGCTATTCATGAGGTGGTCGTGAAAAGCAGCTAAGTGATTAAGTTAAGAAACAAGGCGCGCACTCGGAAGCTCGAGGGCGCGCCTTGGTACTGATGCTTGCCCGGAACCAGACCGGTAGCGTTGGCTATTAGGTCGTCGCCTATCGTCGCCGGCGCGGCGCAGAGGTCGGAGCACTCGCGGCTGCGGCCGGCAACTTGATCTCCTGACCCGCCTGCAATTCAGCGTTAAGCGACAGGCCGTTGAGTCGAGCGACGTCACTTGCCGAGACGTGATGGCTCTCGGCAATTTTTGCAATGCTGTCGCCCTTGCGAGCACGAACTTTGGTCAGAGCGGCGGAGGGAGTCTCCTCTGTGGTGGACTTGGAACGCTTCCAGCTGGTCAGTTTAATGCCGCCTGTCGGCACCACCAGCTTATTGGTGGACTTCAAATCGACGCCATTATTGAATGCTTGCAGTTGAGTAACAGAAACGCCGGTGCGGTTGGCGACAGACTGGAGATCTTCGCCTGGCACCACCGGGATGATACGCGCGGTATCGCGCCTGTCGCCCGGAATTCTTTTCAGCACGGCCACGAGCTGTTTCGAGCGGCCAGCCGGAACACGCACGTTGTAGATGCCATCGCGCGGAGTCACATCGCGTCGCAGTTCGGGATTGATGCTGCGCAGGAACTCTACGCTTGAGTCTGTGGCATCGGCAATTAGTTGCAGGCTGGTGGTCGTCGGCAATTGCACGACGTCGTAGGAGAGTGGCGGATCGGGACGGATACCAGCAAACCCATACTTCTGAGGGTTCTTGGCAATCAGAATTGTTGCCAGGATATTGGGAACATAGTTCCTCGTCTCCTGATAGAGGTAGGGATAAATAGTCCAGAAGTTGGCGGTCCCGGCCCGCGCGATGCCGCGGTCGATGTTGCCGGCCCCTGTGTTGTAGCCCGCCATCGCCAGTTCCCAGTTGCCGTTGTAACGCTTGGCCAGATCTTTCAAATATCGTGCTGAAGCTCTGGTCGCCTGCTCAAAGCTGTTTCGTTCATCGATCCAGGCAGATTGGCGTAAGCCATACTGACGACCGGTGCCGGGAATAAATTGCCACAGGCCGGAGGCCGCTGCATTGGACAGGGCACCCGGACGCCAGGCACTCTCGACCTGCCCCAGCCAGGTAATGTCAACAGGCACGCCTTCCTCTCGGAAAATCCGGCGAGCGAGGGCCATGTAACGACCAGAGCGTCGCAATCCGGATTCCATCGTCGCCCGACCGCGCCCCTGGTAGTAATTTATGTATTGCTGAATTAGTGGATTGATGGTGAAAGCAAAGTCTACATTGTTCTTCGCTTGCTCAAGAGCGTTGACGTCGGCCTCCGAAACATTTTGCTCTTCAGCGGTAAGCACCAGCTTACTCAATTCATCAAGCGGTGACGGGTCGAACCTCTGTTCGCGAAAACCGACTTGCACTGGTTGGGGCTTGCTCGATTGTGCGGGATCCTGTCCCACTGGAGTGCCACCGTTTTGGGCCAGCAACGATGTAGTGGCATGAGTCAGGCCATGCCCAATGGGAACTTCCTCGCGATAAATACGCTCGACCAGCTCCAGGTAGAATGTCTGCAAGCGCTGATTAGCGCGCACGTCAAGTCCGGATTCCAGGAGAGTATCGACAGCCTGATCAAATTCATCGCGGGCGGCGTCACGCTTGTTATCGTCGAGATTTAGCTTTCCTTTACGGAAATGATCCTCTGCGCGATTGATGAGCTGGGAAACCCGGGCGTTGATCCTTTCAACATCTGTCTGGATGGAGCGGGCTGACGAACCCGTAGGAATTTGCGCCAAGGCACCGGTCACTGAGCCCAGGAGACTTGTCAATACTAATGCGCAAACTATCAGACGGAGGGTCGCTACCATTAAATTCTCAAACTCCTTAACCAAATTCTCCGCGAACAGGCCCGCAAGCTTCCCGATTACGGAACACATTCGCCGACACTTACAACCGGTGAGGTGATTATAGGCGCTTTTCCTTAGGATTCAACACCATGGTTCCAGTCTGGAGAGGTGTCGAACCAGTGCCCAGAGGCTATCACACGGTTTTAGAGGGTGTCAAACAATCCTCTGCTATCAGGAAACCGTAAAACAGGGCGAAATTCCACTCAATTCAACGCTTTAGATCGCCCCGTGTTCCCACGTTTTAAGAGATGCCAAAGTTCGAGGATTTGGTGCCCTGCGCGGCTGGCGATAATTTCGCTGGTCAATCCCCGCTTTGGTCTACCCACAAACAAATTGGGGCCAAAAACCCAGACCCGGCCACAGAGCTAGAGCTTTGCCTGCGCTGCCCGGCCCGAGGCCGCCTGTGGTACGCGCTGTGGCCGGGGCCCGGCCGGGGCAGTCGGCGCAATTTTTTCCTTCAGCGCCTCTCGGAAGACCTGGCGCATGTGATCTACAAAGACAAAGCGAATATCCTTGAACGGCTCCTTGGGCACTTCGTCAAGGTCACGCTTGTTCAAAGCCGGCAGGATGATGGTCGAAACCCTCGCCCGGCGCGCCGCGAGCACTTTTTCCTTAACTCCTCCCACCGGCAGGACGTTCCCGCGGAGCGTGATTTCACCGGTCATGGCGACGTCTTTACGCACGGGCCGCAAAGACAAAGCCGAAACCATGGCCGTCGCCAGTGTAATTCCCGCCGACGGTCCATCCTTGGGAATTGCTCCCTCCGGAATGTGTATGTGCAGATCGTAGTTGTTGAAGTCCTCTTCGTCTATTTCCAACTCCTTCGCGCGCGACTTCGCATAGGAGTAAGCAGCCTGCGCTGATTCGCGCATGACCTCGCCCAACTGGCCGGTCAGGACCAGGTTGCCTTTTCCTTTCATACGCAGCGCTTCGATGAAAAGCACGTCACCTCCGACCGCAGTCCAGGCCAGCCCCGTGGCAATCCCAACCTGGTCTTTCTTCAGGACTTCCTCCGGAATAATCTTCGGCGCGCCTAAAAACTCGTGCAGGTTTTTCGTGGAGACGCGAATGGTTGTCTTTTGACCTTCGGCGATGCGCCGCGCGACCTTGCGGCAAATCGTCCCGATTTCACGTTCCAATTGTCGCAGTCCCGCCTCCTGGGTGTACTGTTGAATTATCCCTGTCAACGCGGTATTCGAGATGTGCAGTTCTCGCAGGCTGATGCCATTCTCTTCCATCTGCTTTGGCAGCAGGTGCCGGCGCGCGATCTCGCGCTTCTCTTCCTCGGTATAACCCGCCAGGCGAATGATCTCCATGCGATCGCGCAAAGGTGGTTGGATCGTATCCAGAACATTGGCCGTCGTCATGAAGATGACGTTCGATAGATCGAAGGTGACTCCGAGATAATTGTCGCGAAAACTGTTGTTCTGTTCGGGATCGAGCACCTCGAGCAACGCCGACGACGGATCTCCCCGGAAGTCGGCGCCGACCTTGTCGATTTCATCAAGCATGATCAGCGGATTGTTGGTGCCCGCTTGCTGAATTGCCTGAATGACCCGGCCGGGCATTGCACCTACATAGGTCCGGCGATGACCGCGAACCTCTGCCTCATCGTGCACGCCCCCCAGCGACAAGCGCACGAACTTACGATCGAGAGCGCGGGCGATCGAGCGGCCCAACGAGGTTTTGCCCACGCCCGGAGGGCCTACCAAACAGAGAATCGGACCCTTGGGTTTTTCCTTTAGCTTGCGCACGGCCAGCGCTTCGATGATGCGGTCTTTGATTTTTTCCAGTCCATAGTGGTCCTCGTTGAGGATTTGCTCGGCCTTGGCCAGATCCAGATTGTCGACCGAGGTTTTGGACCAGGGCAGCTCAGTCATGATTTCCATCCAATTGCGCAGTGTGGCTGTCTCCGCCGAATCCGGATGCATGCGCTCGAGCTTTTTCAACTGCCGCAGTGCTTCTTCCTCAGCTGGCTTAGGCATGCTCGAGGCTTCGATCTTCTCGCGGAATTGGGCAATCTCTTCAGCCAGCTCATTCCCTTCTCCAAGTTCCGACTGGATCGCCTTCATCTGCTGGCGCAAATAAAATTCGCGTTGTGAGCGATCAATATCGGCGCGGGCCTGGGTATTGATCTCCTGCTGCACCGTGAGGACCTCGATCTCCTTATTCAGTAAATCATTCACGCGCCGCAGACGCGCGGTAGTATCGGCAATCTCCAAAACTGATTGCGCGTCTTCCACTTTCAATTCCAGGTTGGAAGCGGAAAGGTCGGCCAGTCTCCCGGCATCGTCCAAATTCGCGATGATCGCCATCACCTCCGGAGAAATATTTTTGCCCAGGTTGATTGCTTTCTCCATCGAAGCACGCACGTTGCGAATGAGGGCCTCGACCTCGAGCGAACGCTCGGGCGGCAGGACTTCCGGCACGACGTGCAGACGTGCGCGTATGTATTCGCCGGTCGCCTCTACCGATTCAACTTCTGCCCGGGCCAGTCCCTGGACCAGAATGCGGATGCGCCCATCGGGCAACTTGAGCATGCGCATGATCACGGCAGCTGTACCGACTTTATAGAGGTCATCGGCGGCGGGCTCTTCCTTGTCGAGGTCTTTTTGAGACGCGAGCAGAATCATTCGATTTTCGCCCAGGGCTTCGTCAACGGCGCGGATTGATTTCTCGCGTGAGACAAACAGGGGAACGATCATGAATGGATAAATAACGATATCCCGCAGCGGCAACACCGGCAGTTCGTTTGGAATCTGGAGTTGTTGTTCGCTTTCCGCGGATTCAAGCCCCGCCGTAATTTCGTCTTCGTTTACAATTCCCATAATTTCATTCTACCGCACGTCCTCTCTGAATGTTTCCCCGAGATCGTCAAACTCACTCTTCAGCAGCGTCCTTAACTGCGATTTTAAACTCTTTTCCGCGACGATCCTGGGTCTTCGGCAACCTGACCAGCAGGACTCCATTCGCAAGTTCAGCCGACGCGGCAGCCACATTTATTGTCCAACGGAGCGGGACAATTCTGCTGAAACGCCCGTAATTGCGTTCCGAACAGAGATGCGAAGTAATGCGGTTGCGCGGCACTCGTCGCTTCTTTTCCCCCCAAATGCGCAGCTGGGAACCAGTCAGCCCGATCTTTATCTGGTCCGCGGTCACGCCGGGCAATTCGACCCGAATATGAATCTCAATTGCTGACTCGCAGAGGTCTACCGGAGGCACCCAGGTTCCGGAAACCAGCGGTCCATCTACTTCGGCTGCTTCCTGCAAGGCAGCGAAAAGCCGACCGACACGGTCTCGCAGTCGCTGTACTTCCAAACGCTCAAGGCCCGCAGCTCGCACGTGTTTGATCATTTTTCCGTTCAGTCAATTAAGAACAAAATAGACTCTGCCGCTCTAACTCTTTCGTGGATTTGACGCATTGGCCCGGGCCCTGACCAGGTGCTTGAGCTCGTTCATGAACTCCGAGACATCTTCAAACTCGAGGTAGACGGAAGCAAAGCGCACATACGCGACTTTGTCGAGCTCTTTCAGCCGGCGCATGATCATCTCGCCGATCTTGCTGGTAGGTCGCTCCCGTTCCGGCGATTCCTGAACGTATTTTTCAATTGCATTGACGATCGAATCGAGTTTGGCAGATGCCACCGGCCGCTTTTCGCAGGCCCGCAAAAGACCAGCCATGACCTTATTGCGGTCGAAGGTCTCACGCCGGCCATCTTTCTTAATAACCATGTACGGGATCTCATCGATGCGTTCGTACGAAGTAAACCGTCGTTCGCAGCGCAGGCATTCCCGCCGGCGGCGAATGGCGTCACCTTCGCGCGACTCGCGCGAGTCAACCACCTTGTCTTCAAGAAACGCGCAGAATGGACACTTCATATGGACCTCAAAGATTAATAGTTGCCGACAAACTAAAAAGGTTCGCTGCTGACCGCGCCCATGGCATTGGGTCCTGCAGGCGTGATCTTTTCGTCCTCGACTGCATGTTCGATGGCTTCCGGTTTCGTCAAATTTCGCAGCTTCGCGAGGCTGATGTCACCGCGCAGAAAATAGAACAGACCGCAAAGGGCTGCCGGTCCAAAGTCAACCAAATGCAGCACGATGGCTACAGCGGCTGCCTGCTCCTTTTCAATCCCGACAAAAAAAAGTCCGGCGCCTGTCGCCGCGTGAAAGGCGCCCGCCGCCCCACCGGGCGTAGGCACAGCCGAACCAAGCATGGACCAGCCCAAAATGAACAAAGACTCGCTGATACCAAACGCCTGCCCCCCAACCTGGAGATGAAAGGCGCGAAAGACGCATAAATTCCCAACCACAACCGATCCCCACAACAACAGGGTCCAACCAAGGGTTACCGCCAGGTCGCGGGAATGCGACAGAACTTTGAGGGCGCGCGCCAATTGATCCAGGAGACTGACGACCGCTGTCTTTATTCTGACCGGCAGGCGCGGCCATCGGTCAAAAGTTCCTTCTATCCAGAGAATGATCGTCGCAGCCTTGATCCGAAACAAGATCAATGCCGCCAAACCCATCAAGCCCAGCATTGCCAGCACAAGCCCAAATTGGCGAACGTGGCGAAACGCGTCCGCATTGCCGGACGAAGGGTGAAACCAGAGCAGGTTAACTGCGAAGATAAAGATTACCGTCATCGAATCGTAGATACGCTCGATCATGATGGTTACGAACGAGGCTGCTGGCCGCACCCGCCGGTCGCGCATTGGCAGGACCACTGGCCGCACGACCTCGCCCATTCGACCGACAAGCAGCACGGCCCCGAAACCGACCGTCGTCGCGATCCAGATCTCGCGCAAACTGGCCTTAGTCAAGGGGGCCAGAAACGCCTGCCAGCGAAGGGCGCGGAACAAATAAGCCACCGCAATAATCGCGCAGGCCAGAGCGATCCAGCGCCAATCCGACTGTCGCAGCGCTTGCTTCACCTCAGCCCAGTCCAAACGACGGCCAAACCACCAGAGGAGGCCGGCGGCCAGCAGAACCAGCGCGCTAAACTCGATGTATTTTCGCTTCTCGTTCAAATCAGGACTTGATCTTCGGTCACAGAACCGCAGGGAGCAGACAGCAAAGACTTGACTAGCTTACGAGCGCAACCACAAGATATTGGGTGGCGACGCAAGGCTACAATAATTGTTTAGCAGGCGCAACAAGTCGCTTCAGACATAGTCCGGCAGGGCCTTGGGTGCGCCGAGGCGCGTTGTCCAAGGGGTAGGGAACTTTACCTTCCGGCAGATCGTAATCGCCTCAGGTCAGAGAGATTGTGGCTGACAGACGCGTACTAAAATTCAGTCTGGATTTGGAGCTGGAGAAGCATCAGTGGGGGCTGTAAGATCTTTGGCGGCCAGCGAAGGAGCCGAATTAGTCAGACGATGTCGCGCCGGAGACGGCGCGGCCTGGGAAGAGATTGTACAGACTTATTCGCGACGTATTTACAACCTTGCCTATCGCTTTACTTCCCGCGCTGACTCAGCCGAAGACCTGACTCAGGATGTCTTCATTAGGATTTACCGCTCTTTGGAACAATATGATCCCCGGCAGGGCGACCTGCAGAACTGGCTGATGCGACTGGCGCGGAACCTGATCATCGATGATTACCGGAAACGGCAGCGCACGCCACACGACAGTCACGCGGAAGACCTGGCCGACCATACTTACC